>Ga0156012_1104_pt1 | contig 21813 bp, 19 predicted proteins | sample RifCSPlowO2_02_FD_107666 | JGI IMG/M metagenome (GOLD analysis project Ga0156012, IMG submission 107666) | Gammaproteobacteria bacterium RIFCSPLOWO2_02_FULL_61_13
CAGTGTCAGTGTTGGTCCAGGAAGCCGCCTTCGCCACTGGTGTTCCTCCCGATATCTACGCATTTCACCGCTACACCGGGAATTCCACTTCCCTCTACCACACTCTAGCCTATCAGTATCGAATGCAATTCCCAGGTTAAGCCCAGGGCTTTCACATCCGACTTAACAAGCCACCTACGCGCGCTTTACGCCCAGTAATTCCGATTAACGCTCGCACCCTCTGTATTACCGCGGCTGCTGGCACAGAGTTAGCCGGTGCTTCTTCTTTAGGTAACGTCAAGACTCCGCGGTGTTAACACGGAGCTTTTCTTCCCTACTGAAAGTGCTTTACAACCCGCAGGCCTTCTTCACACACGCGGCATTGCTGGATCAGGGTTTCCCCCATTGTCCAAGATTCCCCACTGCTGCCTCCCGTAGGAGTCTGGGCCGTGTCTCAGTCCCAGTGTGGCTGATCGTCCTCTCAGACCAGCTACGGATCGTCGCCTTGGTAGGCCTTTACCCTACCAACTAGCTAATCGGACGTGGGCCCATCCAGAAGCGCGAGGTCTTACGATCCCCCGCTTTCCCCCGAAGGGCGTATGCGGTATTAATCCGAGTTTCCCCGGGCTATCCCCCACTATTGGGCAGGTTCCCACGTTTTACTCACCCGTCCGCCACTCGCCACCCATGCGTATTGCTACGCACTGTGCTGCCGTTCGACTTGCATGTGTTAAGCATGCCGCCAGCGTTCAATCTGAGCCAGGATCAAACTCTTCAGTTTAATCACTACACGATCCAGTTGCCCGGATCGTTATTCAGGCTCGACGGTCTCGTCTGACTTTACTACTCGTCATGGCTTGACCACCGATAAACTTCTACCGGTGACGCAAGCGCCTGACGTTAAGCGCCCACACAGATTTCTTGATCAGGAATTTTTAAGGAGCCGGGCGTTAATGCCCGAAGAGAGCGCGGGATTATACAGACCAACCCACTCTGGTCAACCGTTTTTGGCGGCAACGCATATGAATGCCCGATCAGCAAGAAAAGCATATGAAATCATAGGCTTGAAAAGCTATGAGGAGTTAAATCAGCTTTACGCGAGCCACTCGCCGTTTACCGACCTGAAATATATGCTCGGTTCCCCCAGCAAGGCGAAGTCGCGTGTCGCTGATACGTTCCCCATCGATACGCACCGCCCCCTGTTGAATCATTCGAATGCCATCGGAAGCCGTCGCGACCAAGCCCGCGGCGCGCAGGACGTTTGCGATTGGCAGCGCAAGCCCTTCCGTTGCCACTGTTTTTTCTTCGATGTGTTCCGGAAGCGCACCCTTCTGAAATCGCTCAATAAACTCCCGCTTGGCGCCTGCTGCTGCGGCATCACTGTGAAAGCGGGCCGTTATCTCCTCGGCGAGATGAAACTTGATGTCCCGTGGATTACCTCCTTGTTCTGCCTCCTGTCGAAATCGTGCTATCTGGGACAGTGGACGGAAACTCAATAATTCAAAATAACGCCACATAAGTGAATCGGAAATGGACATCAATTTGCCGAACATTTGATCCGGGGACTCGTTAATGCCGATGTAGTTGCCCAGGGATTTTGACATTTTCTGGATACCGTCCAGACCCTCAAGAATAGGCATGGTCAACACGATCTGTGGCTCCTGTCCGGATTCTTTCTGCAACTCGCGACCGACAAGCAAATTGAACTTCTGGTCGGTTCCGCCCAGTTCTATGTCTGCCCGCATGGCAACGGAATCGTAACCCTGCACCAGCGGATAGAGCAGTTCGTGAATTGAAATTGCCTGCTCGTTATGAAATCGATTCTTAAAATCCTCGCGTTCGAGCATGCGCGCCAGTGTGTACCTGCCCGCCAGATTAATAATGCCATCTGCGCCAAGTTTGGCGCACCAGGTTGAGTTAAAGCAGATTTCCGTCCTGGCCGGGTCCAATACCTTGAAAACCTGCTGTTTGTAGGTTTCAGCATTGGACTGGATCTGTTCCGGGCTCATCGGCCGGCGCGTGGCGTTTCTCCCCGACGGATCGCCGATAAGCCCGGTAAAGTCCCCAATCAGGAACATGACAATGTGCCCGAGTTCCTGGAATTGGCGCATTTTGTTCAGCAACACGGTATGCCCCAGATGCAAATCCGGGGCAGTCGGATCAAACCCCGCCTTGACACGCAATGGTTTGTCGCGCTGCAGCTTAAGCGACAGTTCAGACTCTTGGATGATTTCGTCAGCGCCCCGCCGGATTTCGGATAATGCCTCTTTTTGAGCGTCTGTGAGATGTCTGGGGGGAGTCTTCAACGGGATGGTCCAATGTCTTTAGTAATTGACGAAAATACAACAAAAAGATAAGGTTAAGGGGAATTTTAATTAGAAAAGCCCGTGGCTTACAAAGTCTACATCAGAAAAGACTGCAAACCGCTGGTATGGGGAAAACCGGGTATTCGGAGGCGGAGTCTTGGCTCCGTCCCGATCCGCACCCCGTATATTTGGTTTTTCTCGGCTTTTGCCTTGTCCTTCACTTTGTATTTTGCCGGTTTCTTGCCATTTCTAATGCCCTTTGCTTCATATGAATTGAGCACCGTGCGCGAAATTGACCCTGGCGCAGGACCTGCCCACCGAAAGCCAATGCAACCATTGGATCCCGCTCGCGCCGCGCCCCCTCCCGGGGAGGTATGGGCAACGGCGACTGTACGTCCCGGGGACAATCTGTCCCTGATATTCAAGCGCGAGAACTTAAGCGCCAAAACGCTGGACCTGATTATGGACTCAGGCCCGGATTCAGCGCTCCTGGCAAAACTTCGGCCGGGACAGAAAATCCAGTATCAGCTCACCGGCGGAATGCTTACTGCACTACGCCTGGAACCTTCCCATTGGGAAATTCTGGAAGTGCGCCGAGTGGGAGAAACCTTTGAATCCGAGTTGCGCAAGACTGACGTGGTAACCCACGTGCAAAAAGTCACGGGCACTATCACGGACTCATTGTTCATGTCTGGACAACGGGCCGGTCTCACGGATCCATTGATCATGGAACTGATCTCCATTTACGCCTGGGATGTGGACTTTGCTTTGGAAGTTCGGGTCGGTGATTCATTCAAGGTTTTGTACGAAGAGTATTTTCGTGACGGGAAACGGGTCGGCGTCGGACCGATTCTGGCAGCCGAGTTTGCCAATCAGGGAAAGAGCTTTCGTTCAGTACGCTTCACATCCACAGATGGTCACAGCGACTATTACGCAGATAGCGGGATGGCAATGCGCAAAGCCTTCCTCAGAACCCCTTTGAATTTCACCAGAATCAGCTCCACGTTCAGTCTCGGCCGGCGACATCCCATCCTCAATTCCATTCGCGCCCATCGAGGGGTGGATTATGCCGCCCCGCAAGGCACGCCTATCAAGGCGGCGGGTGACGGCACCGTGGTTTATGCCGGCAGCAAAGGCGGATATGGTCGCACTGTGATTCTGCGCCATGGCAGCAAGTACAACACCTTATATGCTCACCTGTCCCGATATGCAGGCTCGCTGAAACCGGGGGATAGGGTTCAGCAAGGCAAAATCATCGGCTACGTAGGGATGTCGGGACTCGCAACTGGCCCGCATCTGCACTATGAATTTCAGGTCGCGGGCGTACACCGAAATCCGCTGACCGTAGATCTGCCAAAGGCCGAATCCATTTCCGCCAACCAATGGGAACGATTTCAGCAACAGGCAGCGCCACTCCTGGCCCAGCTCGAATTGTCGGCGCCAGCCCGGGAAAGCATCGTCGCAATGGGCGAAACCGGAACTAAAGGGCCATTCGTACACTGAGATTTCCTCTGCGTGCTCGCCATTGGCCTGATGTCCGGCACCAGCTTGGATGCAGTGGACGTTGCTGTCGTGGAATTTGCCGGTGACGGCTGTGACCTGCTCCACTACCAGCAGTTTCCCATCCCGGATTCCCTGCAGTCCGCGTTAAAGGCTGTAGGTCCGCACACACCTATTGGTCAGATGCTGGACCTGGATGCCGGCGTCGGCGCGTTGTTCGCGCTGTGCGCAACAGAAGCCATCCAGGCCTGCGGCGTTGATCCCGCCAAAATCGGGGTTGTCGGAAGCCACGGCCAGACCTTGCTCCATTCCCCCCAGCCAGCAACCCGGAATTCATTGCAAGTGGGGGATGCAAACAGAATTGCGTGGGCTACCCGGATCAGGACCGTTTCCGACTTCAGGCGCATGGATATGGCGGCGGGCGGCCAGGGTGCGCCGCTGGCGCCCGCGTTTCATGCCTGGAGATTCCGGTCACCGCAGGTAACACGCGTGATCATCAATATAGGCGGGATTGCCAATATTTCTATCCTGCCTCCCCGGAGTGAAAAAGCGGTTTGTGGGTTCGATACCGGACCCGGAAATACACTTCTGGATCAGTGGATTCAGCGGCACCAAGGGATGCACTTCGATCACCATGGGGAATGGGCCGCGTCCGGTTCTCCCAATACCGAACTGCTGGCGGCGCTTAAATCGGAAACCTACTTTGGCGCCGCTCCCCCAAAAAGCACAGGACGTGATTTATTTAATCTGGGCTGGCTTGAGAAACTTGCAGGCGCCGTACTCAATGCCCTGCCACCTGCTGACGTCCAGGCCACACTGTTGGAGTTAACTGCCGGCACGATCGCGAGTGCTGTGGAAACCCATGCTCATGCCGCGGTTGAGGCTTTTGTTTGTGGCGGCGGGGCACACAACAAACGCCTTATGGCACGCATGGCTGACCTGATGACGCCGGTAAAGGTTGGCTCAACTGACGACCTGGGCATCCCCCCGGATGCGGTGGAGGCGATGATGATCGCGTGGCTTGCCTGGTGCAGAGTGGAAGGTGTTCCGGCAAATCTGCCGTCGGTCACCGGTGCAGAACGACCGGTGTTGATGGGAGCGATTTATGAACCGCTACAAAAGCCACAAGCTACAAGCCCCAAGGAAAAATAAACGGCTGCACCCGGACTACTTGTTGCTTGTAGCTAGTAGCTGATTTTTATACCGAGAACGATGACCCACAACCGCAGGTAGTCGAGGCATTTGGATTACGGATGACAAACTGCGCCCCTTCAAGTCCTTCCGAATAGTCTATTTCTGCACCCATCAGGTACTGGATGCTCATGGGATCGATGAGCAGGCGCACGCCATTGCGTTCGACGACGGTATCGCCATCGGTCAATTTCTCGTCAAAGGTAAACCCATACTGAAATCCGGAACATCCGCCGCCGCTGATGAAAACCCGCAACATCAGGGCGTCGTTATGTTCTTCCTCCACCAGCTCGCGGACCTTTGCGGCCGCAGCATCGGTGAAAATCAATGCATCCGGTACCTGTTCGGCTACATCCACCATGACACCCTCTCCAGAGTTTTAGTGCACGACTGGAGTCTACCGCCAGCCGAGGCAAAAACCAAGTATTTTTGTCGGGTATTAATCCAGAATCTCTGCGGGCCGTTCGCCGCGCAATGCTACCGGCACATCGTCGGTATCAGGAGTGTGCACAAGTTTGCCGTTGACCTCGGCACCGATCGCCATTTCTATGAGGTTGTAATAGACGTTACCGGTGACCCGGGCTTTCGATGACAACTCAATGTGCTTACTGCTGTGCACATCCCCGACGACTACACCATTGAGCAGAATATAGGGAACGCTGACTTCTCCATGAATCGACCCCTTGTCGCTGACTTGCAGCATGGACTGTCCATCGTTGATGGCCCTTACGTTGCCACGCACGGCGCCATCGATATGTACACCGCCGCTGAACTTGATATCGCCCAATACTTCCGAGTGCTGCCCAATCAGTGTATCAATCCGATTCGTGCGCGTTTTCTTGCTGCTTCCCCACATCGCAATGGCTCCTAATTCGCGGTCACTGGCCAATCAAAAACTTTGTTAATCTTAGACCGTTTTTCATCATTTAGCTGCAACCCCACAAAGACCCGTTGTGGCACAAACCCACCCGGCAGTTGCATGCTCGCATCAAAGCGTTTGAAGTTGCGAAACTTGAAAGCCAAATCAGGCATCGCATCCGCGGATACCTCATTCAACGCCAGCTGGCGCAATGCTCCGTTCTGCAGACCCTCGATTGTGATGCTCATTACCCCGGCCGCGTCCGCTTCCTCGTTGGCTACATGAGTAAGTACGAGCTTCAGCAGATACGTGTTCGCCTGGGCCAGGCGCCGGACATAGATGCTATGAATATTCAGCCCCTTGGTCTGGTCGGCGGCTTCCATGATCCCCCGGTAGAACGCCAGTTCTCCTTTCAGGAGAAATACCTCATCCTGCAATTCACGAATCTCCTTTTGCAGAAAGGTTTCCGTTTGTTTATCTACCGAGGCAATCCTTTCCAGGGCAATGACACGCTCGCGCAGGGTGGCATTGTCCACCTCCAGGTCCTTATTGGCGCTCCATAGTCGTTGTTGCTCGGTGCCGGCCCGGAACCGCGCGCGTATGACTGACCAATGGGCCTCGTCCAGAAACAACCAGGTTCCAATGGCGGTAACCATGCTGACGAGAATTACGCCGATGGCGAATCGGACCGGACGATGGGTTCTGATGACCAGTTGCGTCATGCGGGCACGATAATCAAGGATTTCGGTGCGACAGCGAACTACGGGACAACCGCAATCCCATCTAAACCCAAGGTTTCCGGCAAGCCAAACATGAGATTCATATTCTGCAGTGCCTGCCCCGCGGCCCCCTTAACAAGATTGTCTATCACGGACAGGATGACGGCGCGGGACCCTTGACCAGGACGATGTACCGCGATCCGGCACATGTTGCTGCCGCGCACAGTGCGGGTTTCCGGATGGGCACCGGAGGGCAAAACATCCACAAACGGCTCATTGACGTACGCGGCTTCAAAAATCGACTGCAAATCGGCCGGCGCAGTCAGTTCCGCGTACAGCGTTGCATGAATGCCACGCACCATAGGCACCAGGTGCGGGACAAAAGTCAGTCCCACCGGGCGTCCCGCCAGGTCGCCCAGGATTTGGCGAATCTCCGGGAGATGGCGATGCCCGGGAGCCCCATAGGCCTTGAATGATTCGCCCATTTCAGCGAAAAGAATCCCCAGTTCCGCCTTGCGCCCGGCACCGCTTACGCCCGACTTCGCGTCCGCAATTAAACTTACGGTGTCCACCAGTCGCGCCGCCAGCAATGGCATGAATCCCAGTATGACCGCGGTGGGATAGCAGCCGGGGTTCGCCACCAATCGGGCGTCACGGATTTGATCGCGGTATAGCTCGGGGAGGCCATAAACCGCCTCCGGCAACAGATCCTCTGCGGCGTGTTGCAGGCCATACCATTGTTTCCATTCCAGCGGATCCCGGAGCCGGAAGTCGGCGGACAGATCCACAACCCGGATTCCGCCACGCACCAAGTCTGGCGCCTGTGTCATGGCCGTGCCGTTGGGCGTCGCGAAAAAGACCACGTCGCATTCCCTGACCAAATCCGAATCAGGCTGAACATATTTCAGATCCGTCTTGCCGCCCAGCCAGGGAAATCTGTCCGTCACGCTGACACCCGCGTCCGTGCGCGATGTCACGGCATGCAATGCGGCATTAGGGTGCCCGACCAACAACCGCAACAACTCGGCGCCGGTATAGCCCGTTGCCCCAATAACACCGGTGCGGATCGTCTTGGTCGTCATGGGTGTCAGGATTCCAGAACTCGGAAGGGATGCCGCAAACCTACCGTGATTGCCACGCCAAAAGCAAATGCGTCCCGGCCCGCAGGGCGCGCGCGTTCATAGGTGCTGTTGTTTCCGCACCGGCCCCTTTGTTACCGTGGGCAATGTCTACCGGATTGAATTGAATGCTCTGGACCAAGTCCCTGCACCTCATTTTCATGGTCACCTGGTTTGCCGGACTCTTCTACCTGCCGCGCCTGTATGTCTATCACGCGATGGCCGAGGATCAGGTAAGCCGGGATCGTTTCAAGGTTATGGAACGGAAACTGTTCTGGGGCATTACCACGCCGGGCGGAGCATTGACGTTGCTGTTTGGGGCCTGGACATTGGCGCTGAATGGCCTCACACGTTATACGGGGACAAATTGGCTGCTGTTAAAGCTGATTCTCATCACTCTGCTGGTCGCCTATCACGTTTACTGCGGCTGTCTCCTGCGCGATTTCCAACTTGACCGCAATCGCCGTGGTCACGTGTGGTATCGCTGGTTCAATGAAATCCCCGTGCTGCTTCTGGTCAGCATCATCCTGCTCTCGGTACTGAAGCCGTTTTAATCCCCGCAGGAGCAAGGGGATGAACTACGCCGCCTCCACCATCTGAAAGTTGCTCTTGCTCGCGCCGCATTCCGGGCAGGTCCAGGTCAACGGCACGTCTTCCCAGTGCGTCCCAGGGGGAATTCCATCTTCGGGCCAGCCCTTGGCCTCATCGTACTCATACCCGCAGATAACACACATGAATTTCCTCATCGCTCTTTGCACTATTGACCCTCAGTTTTGCGCCGGCGGGACATGCCATCCAAACCTGCGTCATCGATACTAGAATAACGGGCATGCCGACGCACGAAAACAGCAAGTCAACGGTACTGATCATCGCCGGTCACGACCCAAGCGGCGCAGCCGGCATCCAGGCTGATATTGAAACCATGTTCGCATGCGGCGTTCGCTGCGCATCCTTGCTCACCGCAACCACAACCCAGGACACGGTGCACTTTGTCAGCCTGCAACCGCAGCGCGTGGAGGATTTTGCGGCGCAAGCGGATCTGCTGCTCGCGGACATGCGTTTTTCGGCCTGTAAAATTGGATTGCTGGGCAATTCCGACATTGCCGAATGTGTCGGCAGTCTGATCCCGCGGCTGGCCGGAATTCCCGTGGTTCTGGACCCCATCCTGCGGACCGGCACCGGCACAGTCGTGACCGATGCCGCACTGTTCGAGGCAATTCGGGATCGGTTGCTGCCGATGTGTACCGTGATCACACCCAATACGGCAGAGGCACGACACTTGTCCGGATGCGAGACCGACTCCGAAGCGGCGCAAAGATTACTGGCGCTGGGTGCAAAAAATGTCCTCATTACAGGTGCCGATGAGGACACGCCTAGTGTCCTCAACACCTTGTACAATTGCCATGGGACGCAAAAACAGTATGAGTATCGGCGACTGGTCGGCGTCTTCCACGGCACCGGCTGCACACTTTCCGCCAGTCTTGCCGCGTACCTCGCTCACGGATTCGATATGGAGGAGGCTGCGCGGCGCGCACAGGAATTCACCTGGTCGGCCCTGGCTGCGGGGGGCCGCGTTGGACGCGGGCAACTCCACCCCGACAGAATGCAGGCAGCGAATAAAGAGTCCGGCCGAAAGTGAATTTCCAATACCGGCTGACACGCGGTGTGTATGCCATCACTCCCTGCGAGACGATGGAATTTTCCGAGGTATTGCTGCGAACCGCAGCGATCCTGCAGGCCGGCGTAAGCGCCGTGCAATACCGCGATAAATCCGGGCATTTACCGGCTCAAAAAGTCCGCGCGGCGGCATTGTTGGTCCTTTGCCGCGCGGCTGGCACGCCATTGCTGATCAACGACGATCCGGCATTGGCAGCGGACATTGGGGCCGAAGGTGTGCACCTTGGCATGGAGGATCCATCGCCGGAAGCAGCGCGGCAATTGCTGGGAGCGGACGCGGTCATTGGTGTCTCCTGTTATAACGACGTAGAACGGGCGCGCAATCTTGTCCGTAGCGGCGCCGATTACGTCGCCTTCGGGGCATTCTTCCCTACGGCAACCAAGTTGCCCCGTGCAACAGCCACATTGGATACGCTCCGCCGGGCAAAGCGCCAAATAAGCCAGCCCATCGTTGCCATTGGCGGGATCACTCCGGAAAATTCCGCACCGCTGGTCAGGGCCGGAGCGGATACGCTGGCGGTCATAACCAGCCTCTATAGCGCCGACGATCCGGCGCGCCAGGTTGATCGGTTTCGGACACTGTTTGGATATACCAAGGGAACTCTCAAATGAGCCAGGCGCTGTTTCAGGAAGCCCAAAAATACATTGCCGGTGGCGTCAACTCCCCGGTGCGCGCCTTCCGGTCCGTGGGCGGTGAACCGATCTTTTTTCAGCGTGGCGAAGGTCCCTGGCTGATAGATCACAGCGGGCGACGCTATATCGACTATGTCGGTTCCTGGGGGCCGCTGATCCTGGGCCACGCTCACCCCGCCGTGGTTGCGGCCGTGAAGGCAGCCGTAGATCGGGGTCTGAGTTTTGGCGCACCGACCGAGATCGAAACTCTGCTGGCAAAAAAAATATGTTCCCTCATGCCCTCCATCGAGCGCATTCGCATGGTGAATTCAGGCACAGAAGCCGCGATGAGCGCGATACGACTGGCCCGTGGATTCACCGGCCGGGACAAGTTCATCAAATTTGAGGGCTGTTATCACGGCCACGCAGACGCGCTGCTGGTGAAGGCCGGATCCGGGGCATTAACCCTGGGGATTCCGACGTCCGCTGGCGTGCCGGCGGATTTTGCCAAGCATACGCTGGCGTTGCCCTACAACGATCTGAACCAGGTCCGGCTGGCATTTTCACGCTGGGGAGCGGAACTTGCTGCAGTCATTGTGGAACCCGTGGCCGGCAACATGAATTGTGTGCTGCCGGAAGCCGGCTTCCTGCCCATCCTGGCCGAACTGTGCCACGCCCATGGAACCCTATTAATATTTGACGAGGTGATGACCGGATTCCGTGTGGCGCTGGGGGGCGCGCAGTCAGTCTATGAAATTACGCCGGATCTCACCGTACTTGGAAAGATCATTGGCGGCGGACTGCCTGTGGGCGCCTTTGGCGGCCGCAGGGACATCATGGAAATGCTGGCCCCCATGGGTCCGGTGTATCAAGCCGGCACCCTGTCTGGGAATCCCGTCGCCATGGCGGCAGGTCTTGCCACCCTGGAACAGATATCTGTTCCAGGTTTCCATGAGAACTTGGCGGTAATGACCCGGCGCCTGCTGGACGGGGTGGCCGAGACAGCCGCGGAACACGGCATCCCATTTTCCAGCAACGCTGCCGGCAGCATGTTCGGGCTGTTTTTCACCGGGCAGCATCCCGTGACCCGCTTCGAACAAGTGATGGCATGCGACGTCCCGCGCTTCAACCATTTCTTTCACAGCATGCTGGCCGAAGGGGTGTATCTGGCGCCCTCCGCCTACGAGGCGGGATTCGTGTCCAGCGCCCATGGGGAGCCGGAGTTAGCGGCCACCGTGGCGGCGGCAGGCCGTGCCTTTGCCCGACTCGGGGGCGCTGGTCAGTAGTACTGGACGCTCCCAGAGACGGTCACTTGCACTTTGCTGGTGCCCGCCTCCACCGCAGGTCCTGCGTCCTTGGCCATCGTCATTGCACGTTCTGCATACATGATCGGGCCACCCGATCCTTGCGTGGATACATGGAGTTCAACAATCCGATAGTTCTTACCGTCCATGTGTTTACCAACCAGTTCTGCGCGATGGCGAAACGCCGTCAGCGCCTCTTCCACTAACCCATCCGCCACGCTGTCCCGTAGCGCGTTGGTGGGCTGAAACCGCATTGACGCGACCTGTAATCTGGATTGGAGAATCCCAACCAGCTCAGTGGCCCTGGCCACCGCCGTGCTGCGCAGACGCAAGTCCTGGTGCGCCTCCCAACCCTGGATTACGCCTTTTTCATAGCGGGGCGAAGTGGCATAGCCCTGTGTCGCAACCTGCACGTCGGGGAAGCGTTTTGCCTCTTTAAGGGCCCATTCCATATCCGCGTTAACGCGGTTGGCTAATTCTTGCGGGGAATTGCCCTGCTGGCGACTGGCCAGCATTACTTCGATTTCATCGTTTTGCACCTCGCGCTCGGCCTGCGCCTCCAGGAACACCCGATTGAATAAGGTCTCCGCCTCGTCAGCCTTGGCCAGAAAGGGCAGGAACAACAGTTGAACGGCTGCGAAAAAAAGCAGGTAATTCCGGGATAAGTTCATAGGGTGCTCCTGAAAAGTTGGGTTTTCAGCTTAGCGATGGGATTTGCTGGTACCGTGGACACCGTCCAGGCTTGACAGGTTCCGTTGCTGCATTGCACCATCCCCAAGGCCGACCCGGCTGCAACTCATCCGCACGCGGAAATATTGCCACTTATGCCTGAAATTCAAGACGTATTCATTGTCAGTGGCGCGCGTACCGCAGTCGGCGATTTTGGCGGCGCCCTCAAGGACGTCGGCCCAAGTGATTTGGCGGCGACTGTCGCCCGGGAAGCCATACGGCGCAGTGGACTCACAGCGGAACACATCGGCCACACGGTGTTTGGCAATATCATCCACACTGACGCCAAAGACATGTACCTGTCCCGGGTGGCGGCACTCAATGCCGGCCTGCCCCAGGGCAGCCCCGCGCTGACCCTGAACCGGCTCTGTGGCAGCGGCCTGCAGGCAATCCTCTCCGCCGCGCAAATGATCATGCTGGGCGATGTGGAAGTCGCGCTGGCCGGGGGGGCGGAAAGTATGAGCCGCGCACCCTACTGGTCCCGGAATACGCGCTGGGGCAAACGCCTGGGCGATGCGGAACTCGTGGATGCGATGTTGGCCGCGCTGCACGACCCCTTCCATGGCTGTCATATGGGTGTCACCGCCGAAAATGTTGCGGGCAAATACGGGATTACCCGCGCCGCCCAGGACCAGCTGGCGGTGGAAAGCCATCGCCGTGCCGCCGCCGCCATCGCCAGCGGGCGATTTCGCGACCAGATCGTTCCCGTTGAGATCAAGTCCAGAAAGAAAACCGTGATGTTCGAACAGGACGAGCACGTGCGTGCAGACGTGACATTGGAAGAACTATCGAAGTTGCCCACGGTCTTCAAGGAAGGCGGATCGGTGACAGCAGGAAACGCGTCCGGCATTAATGACGGCGCTGCTGCCGTGGTGCTGGCGTCCAGGACATCCGTGGAGCGCCACGGACTGCATGCTTTAGGTCGGCTGGTTGCCTATGCCCATGCCGGCGTAGATCCGGAATTCATGGGAATTGGACCCGTTCCTGCGGTGCAAAAGGTCATGGAACGCGCCGGGCTGACGGTTGCGGACATGGATGTGATTGAATCCAATGAAGCCTTTGCCGCCCAGGCTCTGGCAGTCCAACAGGAATTGGGATTGCCGTCTGATCGTACCAACCCAAATGGCAGCGGCATTTCCATCGGCCACCCGGTGGGCGCAACGGGGTGCATCATCACCGTCAAGGCGTTGTATGAGTTGCAGCGGATTCGCGGGAAGTATGCCCTGGTCACCATGTGCATTGGCGGTGGGCAGGGTATCGCTGCCATTTATGCCACTGCGTAGCTTTTTTTTCCGGAATTTCAACCACCTCGGGCAAAATTCCCGAACTTACGTAAGTCGCAGAAAAATTTGAATATTTGGTCACATCCAATAGAATGCTTGGTTGATTTCCACGGCTTTGAGGAGATGGCGGCCCGCCATTCAGTCGGATGAGTGAGTTCACTGCAACGACCCACACCAGTTCAGCCGCTGGTGGTGTGCTGCTCGAGTCCGCGGGCCTGGCAGCGACGCCGGTGCATGCTCCGGCGTTGCGTCAGGATCCCCTGGCCGGAACTATTTCCCGTTCCGGCACTGCTTTGCTGGATCGCCAGTACCACGACGGCTACTGGCGTTTCGACCTGGAAGCGGATACCACCATCCCCTCCGAGTACATCCTCCTGCAACACTTCATGGGCACGGTTGACGCAGGGCGTCATACTCGACTGGGCGATTACATCCGCAGTCGACAACTGCCGGACGGGAGCTGGCCTCTGTACGAGGGCGGCCCTGGCAATGTCAGTGCCACGGTAAAGGCGTATTTCGCCCTGAAGGTTACCGGCGAGTCCATGGACAGCCCGATGATGTCCTGTGCCCGACGCTGGGTCTTGAGCCACGGTGGCGCCGAATCGTCCAATGTCTTCACGCGCATCATGCTCGCCACGTTCGGGCAGTTGCCGTGGCGCACGGTTCCGGCCATGCCGGCCGAGATTATCTGGCTGCCGCGCTGGTTCTTTTTCAATCTCAGCCGCGTGTCCTATTGGTCGCGCTGCGTAATCGTGCCGTTGCTGATCCTGTTTGCAAAGCGCCCGCTACACCGCGTCCCGGAGCACCTTTGCATTCGCGAGCTTTTTGTCTCCGCGCCGGAGAACATTGTTCACATTGACCGGTATGACCTGCGCCGACCCATGCGCAATGCCTTCATAGCCATGGATCGCCTGATAAAGAAGGTCGAGCCGTGGGCACCGGCCTTCATCCGCGACCACTCTGTGCGCAAGTGCGAACAGTGGACACGCGAGCATATGGAAGGTGACGGCGGGATTGGCGGGATCTTTCCGGCCATGGCCAATGCCGTCATGGCGCTCAAAATTCTCGGCCACACCCCGACAAGTGACGCTGACATGGCGCGCGGCATGCAGGCAATAGAAGACCTGGTGCTGGACGATGGCGATAAATCCTATGTGCAGCCTTGCGTTTCACCCATCTGGGACACCTGTCTCAGCATCAACGCCCTGGCGGAATGCGGGGTAACGAAAAATCATCCGGCGCTGGAATCTGCCGTGTCCTGGCTGTTCCACAAGCAGGTATTCGTGCGTGGCGACTGGTCTGAGAATGCGCCGGAGCTCGATGGCGGCGGTTGGGCATTCCAGTTCGAGAATGAAAAATATCCCGACGTGGATGACACCGGCATGGTGGTCATGGCCCTGCTGCGCGCCGGTGCGCACCAACACCCGGATCGCAGGCGGCGCATCACCCAGGCGGTGAACTGGGTGCTGGGCATGCAGAATCCGGATGGCGGCTGGGGTGCGTTCGACATCGGCAACAATCACGTGTACCTGAACAACATCCCGTTCGCGGATCACGGCGCCCTGGTGGACCCGAGCACAGCCGACCTGACCGGCCGCTGCATCGAAATGCTGGCCATGATGGGGTATGACCGCTCTTTCCCCCCCATCGCGCGCGGGCTTGAGTTTTTGCGCCGGGATCAAAAACCCTCCGGCGCCTGGTACGGGCGTTGGGGTGTCAACTATATCTACGGCACCTGGGCCGTGCTCGTGGCCCTGGGGGCTCTGGGCGAGGACGCCAACCAACCCTTTATTCTCAAAGCCGTGCAATGGCTGATGGACAGGCAGAATTCTGACGGCGGTTGGGGCGAAGACTGCAACACCTATGATGATCCGTCGCTGTGCGGCCACGGCAGGAGTACCGCATCGCAAACCGCCTGGGCGGTACTCGGGCTCATGGCAGTCGGAGAAGTTGCGTCCGAAGCCGTGCAGCGCGGGGTTCAGTTCCTGATCCGCAACTTCGACGGCAAGGACGGTTGGGAAGAAGCCCCGTACACCGGCACCGGCTTTCCCAAGGTGTTCTACCTGCGCTACCACGGTTACAGCCATTACTTTCCACTCTGGGCATTGGGTGAGTACCGCAGCCGCACGCAGGGGATACCAACCCGGCAGGACGCGCTGAAATCCGAGGATCGCGTGGACTGGGGACCGATGCCGGCGCTGCGCTGCCGGAAAATGCACTGACCGTGGCGGCGCCAGCAGATTCAGGCATAACCTGTTCTGGCGTCCGTGCCAGCAGCAACACCAAATCACCTCGCTGACAAATCCTCGCGGCAACCCCGGCAATCACTGACACCTTGAGCATCCCCGCCGCGGTACTGAAACCACCCATCGCGGAGATGCCCGCGAACGGCACCCTACGGGAGATAGACGGCCAATCGCGGGTCTATTTCGAAGGCTACTGGGTGCGTCATTATGACGTTCCACATACGCGCGCCTACACGAAGAGCCTGATTGATTCCCTGACACGACGCGTGTTTCACCACGCCGAACATGGTATCAATACACCCGGCGATCGGCTCGACGAGGTCCGCGAAGCCTTCGATGCTGAGCAGGACCTGCCCAAGAAACGGGTCCTGGCCGCCATGCTGGCCGGGGCTTGTCTGAATCGGGGCTCGGATATTTTGACGCGGGTGGTGGAGCTGGAGCATCTCGGCGTTACCGTCGATCCGGAAAATGAACTGCTGCAGGAATGCGGCCGCTGCTTCATGTGGGCGCTTGAATATGGACGCCTGATCCGTCCGCTGACCGGGCATGAAGGGCTGGATGAACTTTGGGGCGAGCCATTCAAGGCCTTTTCGCTGAGCATCGATAAATTCCTAGGGTCGCGTTACCTCAAGCTGGCATTAACCATGCGCGCCATAGATTCCGTGCGCGATCAGATTATCCGCATGTATGCCGGGGTCGGATTTTTCGCCCCATTCATGCCATTGGTGCAGGAACTGGCCGAGAGCGCAAAAAGTGCCTGCGAAACACTGCGCACCGATGCGGACTATGTGCAGATTTGGCCGCGCTTCGTTGCCGCCGCCGACCGCCTGCTGCCCACGGAACCGGAAGTGCCGCAGAGCGCGGATCGGCGTCAATACACCCTGGCACGGCGCGGCGTGGCGCTGATCCGCGAGGGCGGCAGGTTGATCATCGACATGGCAAACCTGCGTGTGCCCATGCCCAAGACCACGCGCGAATACCTGGAGCGCTGTGAGCGTTTTCGCGAACGGTTTGTGGGACCGATCGCGGCGGAACGGCAATTAACCTCGGAACTTGAAGCCCGCACCGGAACGCCGGCCAATCCGGCGCCGCAGGCCAGGGGGCGGGGTGATGAATGACTATCGCGCGCCATTACACGATATCCGGTTCAATCTTGAGGAGCTGGCGGGGCTGGCGGAGATCCGCAAATCGGCGCGTTTTCAAGATGCAACGCCGGACGTGGTCAATTCCGTACTCGAGGAAGCGGGCCGACTGGCAGCGGAGGTACTCGCGCCCCTGAACCGGATCGGTGACCGGACCGGCAATCGCGTGGTTGACCGGGCGGTGGTGCCGCCGGAGGGATTCAAATCCGCCTACCAGGCTTTTGTTGACGGCGGCTGGCCGGCATTGCCGTTTGCACCCGAACGTGGTGGACAGGGCCTGCCCGAGACGGTGTCCTGCGCAGTAAATGAGATCTGGCAGTCGGCCAATATGGCCTTCGCCCTGTGCCCGATGCTCACCGAAGGCACCGTCGTCGCGCTCGAGCAACATGCGTCCGAGGTAATCAAGGATCGATTCCTGGCCAAACTGATCTCAGGCGAGTGGACCGGAACCATGAACCTCACCGAACCACAGGCCGGTTCCGATCTGGCCGCGGTCAAGACGCGGGCTGAACCGCGCGGCGATCATTATCTGCTGTTTGGCCAGAAGATCTTCATTACCTGGGGCGATCACGACTTTACCGACAACATCTTGCACATGGTGCTGGCGCGGTTGCCGGACGCACCGCCGGGTGTCAAGGGAATTTCATTGTTCCTGGTGCCCAAATTCCTCCTCAATCCTGACGGCACGCGCGGCACGCGCAACGATGTATTCCCGGTTTCAGTCGAACACAAGCTGGGCATTCACGGCAGCCCGACCTGTGTGATGAGTTACGGCGACAACGGAGGCGCCACCGGCTTCCTGGTGGGTGAGCCTCACAACGGACTCGCGCTAATGTTCACGATGATGAACCACGCGCGTATCGCGGTGGGAATACAGGGCCTGAGCATCAGCGAGCGCGCCTACCAGAAGGCGCGAAGCTATGCCCGCGAGCGGGTCCAGGGTCAGATTGCAGGAGACATGGGACGGGTAACCATCATTCACCATGCCGACGTGCGTCGCATGTTGATGCTGATGAAATCCGGCATCGAGGCCATGCGCGCACTGTGTTACGTCACCACCGCGTCGCTGGACCTGGGGCACCATGCCGCTAATGCCGCAATCCGGACACACCACCTCGATCGATTTTCGCTGCTCACACCGGTGGTCAAGGGTTGGTGCTCGGAACTGGCGCAGGAACTCACCTACCTGGGCGTGCAGGTGCATGGCGGCATGGGTTTCATTGAGGAAACCGGCGCCGCGCAACATTATCGCGACGCGCGCATCCTGACGATTTATGAGGGTACCACCGGCATCCAGGCCAACGACCTGATCGGGCGCAAGTTGCTGCGTGATGACGGCAAGGCCATGGCAGAACTGGTCATCGACATGCGCACTGACGCATTGGCCGCGGGCAAATCGACCGATACGGATTTACAGACAATGGCGACCCGGCTGAGCACCGCCGTTACCGCCCTGGAACAGGCCGTGGACTGGCTGTTAACCCACGGCAAACAGGACGCCGGAGCGCCCGGCTCCGCGGCCGTCAACATGGTGATGCTGGTGGGCACCGTGTGTGGGGGATGGCTGTTGACCCGTGCCGCGCTGACAGCACGGTCCCGGCTTGACGCGGGCGTTCCCGATCAGGATTACTTGAGTGCAAAGATCAAGACCGCGCGCTTTTTTGCGGAGCACTTCCTGCCCCGGGCCCAGGCCCAGTCGCAGGCGATCTGTGCCGGTCCGGGCGCCATCATGGCGCTGACCGAAACCCAGTTCTGATTTCACCCGGCCATCCGCGGCCGGAAAAACCCCAAGGACCCTCGACCATGCAATATCGCACCCTGGGCGCTTCCGGCGCCCGCGTATCAGAGATCTGCCTCGGCGCCATGACCTTCGGCGAAGCAGATGAAAAATCCTTCATGCACAAGATCGGTGCCTCCGAGGAGGAAGCCCACCACATGATGAGTCATGCCCTGGAGGCCGGCGTCAACTTCTGGGACACGGCGAATGTGTACGGGCAGGATGGTTTGTCCGAGCGCGTCATCGGTTCATGGTTCAAAAAGAGCGGCCGCCGCCATGACGTGGTGCTGGCCACCAAGTGCCGCTTCGGCATGGGTCCCGGTCCCAATGACCGCGGCGCGACACGCCTGCATATCAAGCGCGCGGTGGATGAGTCGCTGAAGCGACTCGGCACGGACTGCATTGACCTGTTCCAGATCCACATGCAGGACATCAAGACCCCGGAAGAGGAAGTGGTGCGGGCGCTGGATGAACTGACCCAGGCGGGCAAGATTCATTATTCCGGCGCATCCAACTACGCTGCGTACCGGCTGGTGGAGCATTTGTGGGCCGCGGATCGCGCCCGGCTGAACCGGTATGTGACGTTGCAGGCACAGTACAACCTGCTGGAACGCGGCCTCGAACTGGAGCATGTACCTGCGTGCAAGCGGTGGGGTCTGGGCTTGTTGCCATGGTCGCCACTGGCCGGGGGATTTCTCACCGGCAAGTACCAGCGCGACAAGTCCATGCCCGGCGGCACGCGCTACGAAAAGATGAAGGACCGGTTTGAATCCCGCAGCACGGATCGGAACTGGGCCATTGTGGATACCGTCGTTGCCGTGGCGAAGGAGTTGAACGCCACCCCGACGCAGGTGTCACTGGCCTGGCTGCTGCGCAAGCCTGCGGTAACCTCCGTGATCATCGGCGCCCGCTCGGTCGTGCAATTGGAAGACAGCCTGAAGGCCGTGGACCTGGTGTTACCGGACGCGGCCATGGAGCGGCTGGATAAAGTATCCGCACCGCAGTTGTTCTATCCCTATGACTTCATGAAAAACATTGACGGGGGATGGTGACATCACCCACTCAAGCTGTCATTCCGGGCCAGTCGTCCGGAATCTGGCCTGTGATTCCGCGCCGCACCCACGGGACCAGCACCACATAGAAGGTCACCGGGTAAAATAATCACGGGGGCAGTGTTGCTGAAAAGTTCGCACGGCCCAAACGGCGCACCGTCAGTCGGCTGCCTGCTTCCCGGATTCTTTTGATTTCTTTTCGCTGGTGTCCATCTGGCCGGTAGCACCCGCGGCCACGCCTTCGGCGAACGCCGGTTCGACATCTTCAATCCGTGTTGTACCGCCATAGATGCCGCCCCAGGCAAAGGTCTTCTTGACGGTGAATTCGCTGGTTGTTTCCTGTGTGCCTGACGGGGTAACGGTTATCTTGCCGTCAATGTGAATTTGCCCAAGGCCGACAAGCATTGCCCGGGCAAAGGCATTTCCTTTCGCATATTTCGTGATGACGACGTTCACATCGTAACCGTCCGCCTCCCCGGCGGCCGGATTCAGCGCCTGCTTCGCGGCCAATTGCTGTTGAATGACGTCAGTGAGTCTTTGCACATCCACGCCAAGCATGGAGACGCCTTCGGCCGTTTGCACGGTGACGGTTGCAATGTCATTTCCGTCGAGTTTCTTGTGTTCGGCAACCGCGTCAGTGAATTGAGGCTTCGGTGCGCTGCCCGCACAACCCCACAACATGGCCAGCGTGGTAAAAATAAAATAAGTGCCGATTCTGGATGGTTTCATGGCGGTACCCCCTGCGTACTTTCAAACCGAGTGGGGTAAAAAAATATACGCTTCCAATATGGAATTTCCACCTATTTAGTCGCGGAGCCTGAATTTCATTCGAGACGCCGACTCGGCCGGCTTTTTGGACTCCAATTGGCGTACAAAAAGCCGGCAATTCAGGAAAGAACGAGCCGGTGTCTGCTGTTGCCGCAATGCGAGGGTGGCAACAACGCAGGGTGGTCGAAAATTGTTCATGTCACTCATTCACGCCGTCAGGCCGGGCCGGTCGTCCGGCATCTGAGCTGTCATTCCGCGCCGCACCCACGGCACCAGGACCGCATAGAAAGTCGCCGGGTAAAACGGTTTCGTCAGCACCGCATTCATGCCGGCCGCCAGGCAACGCTCATGTTCCTGCACCATGGCCGAAGCGGTGACGGCCAGCACCGGCAGGTGGCGCCAGAATTCATTGGCGCGAATCAATCGTAACGCCTCATAACCGTCCATCACGGGCATCTGCAGGTCCATGAGCACGACATCTATGTCCTGCCGGCCGGCCAGCACGTCCAGCGCCTGCTGGCCGTTTTCCGCCTGCACGCTTTCCGCGCCGGCCCGGCGCAATAGCGACACCGCGATCTGGCGATTGAGTTCGTTGTCATCGACAACCAGTATCCGGGCACCGCGCAACTCCTCAACCCCATCGACCGGTTCCGTGGGCTGAATTGCCGGTGCAGCAACAGCATTCAGCGGCTGACGCGATCCACCCGGTATGGTGAATGACACCTTGGTGCCCACGCCAAGCTCACTTTCAACCCAGATGCGACCACCCATTATTTCCACCAGGCGTTTGCAGATGACCAGTCCGAGGCCGGACCCGCCGTATTTTCTCGTGGTTGAGGAATCCCCCTGCGCAAAGGCGTGAAACAGATTTTTCACCTGCTCGGCGCTCATGCCGATCCCGCTGTCCTTCACTTCGAACCGGAGTCTGATGCCTTCCGGGGTGTTTTCGTCCAGGTAAATACCAATCTCAACCTCTCCACCCTGCGAGAACTTGATGCCATTGAACGCCAGGTTGACCAGCACCTGATGCAACCGGGTGGGATCGTTCCGCACCAAGTCGGGGACACCGGGGCCGGTGATGCATCGCAGGCTCAGGTCCTTCTCGCGCGCGGAACCCTCGACCAGGTCACGCACGCTTTCCAGCAGGTCGGCACACTGAAATTCCACTTCCTCCAGCTTCATCTGGCCGGCCTCGATCTTCTCGAAATCCAGCACGTCGTTGACGACATCGATAAGTGATTTCGCCGCCCGGTCGATCTTTTCCAGGTAGCCACGCTGCGGCTCTGCAGGCTGATCCATCAGCGCCAATTGCGTCATGCCGACAATGGCATTCATGGGCGTGCGGATTTCATGACTCATGTTGGCCAGGAATTCCCCCTTGGCGCGGCTGGCAGCCTCAGCGCTCTCCTTTGCGCGCCGCAATTCGGTGGTCTGATCCCGAACCTGGGAGTCGAGGTTCTCGTTGGCGTAATGCAAGGCGTCGCGCATCGTCACCAGTTCCTGCACATTCTGCTGGAGCGTGCTCAGTGACTGCTGGAGTTTCGCCGACAT
>Ga0156012_1084_pt1 | contig 21510 bp, 20 predicted proteins | sample RifCSPlowO2_02_FD_107666 | JGI IMG/M metagenome (GOLD analysis project Ga0156012, IMG submission 107666) | Gammaproteobacteria bacterium RIFCSPLOWO2_02_FULL_61_13
AAAGTACGACCACGCCCTCTGCCGCGGCGGCGAGGCCTTGTAATAAACGACCGGCAATCAACTGGCCGATGGTGGTGGCCGCTCCGCACAGCAGGCTGGTGACGAAAAATGCCCCCATGCCCCACAACAATATCGGCCGGCGGCCGAACCGATCCGATAGCGGCCCGTGGATCAGGGTGCCGATGGCATAGGCCAGCAGGTGCAGACTCAGGGTCAGTTGCGCGGCTTCGGGGGAGGTAGCCAGCAGCCGGGGAAGAAACGGCAGGCTGGGGGAATACAGATCCGTCGCCATCATGGCGGCGGCGCTGGCCAGCATCAGGATCCAGAGCAGCGCCCAACGGGAGAAAACGGGCGCCGTCATTCAGCCATGTCTGCGCGGTCCACGCTGTCCACCAGCAGCGCTGCCTTGAATTGCGACTCGCGCAATCCCTTCGCGGCCGCGTCCGCCAGCAACGTGTCGTACCACCCCTTGCGCATGAAGCGCACGATGCTGGACTCCAATGCGGATTCCTCCCGGAAGCCGAGGTACATCTCGCTGGCCTTGCCCAGTTCACGCTCGATTGCCGCCCCCAACCGCTCCGGCGTGCACGCCTCGCTCTTTTGCAATGGCTCGAAGTGAAATACATAGCGATTCAGGGCGAGGTCTGCCTGCACCTGCAAGTGCCGGTAGGTGAATGCCAGTTCCTTCGACGCGTTGGCCACGGCGCTCAGCACCTGGTCCGCGTTCAACATCTCACCGGCGATGTTCTTGACGTTTTCGCCCTTGTGCAGGAACTGGATCAGCGGCGTGTTCCCCTGCCAGCCCACCACCCGCACGATGTCGTTGATGGCATAGCGATACAGGCCGCCGGTGGTGGTGAGAATGATTTGGTATTCCCCGCCCTCTTCCACTTCATGGGCCAGCAATATGGGTGCGCCCGGCTTGCCGTATTCGCGCGCCGGGATGAACTCGTAGAACGCCGCGTGCAACGCCAGCAGGCCGGCGGGATTGTTGTTCTCCATCGGAATGGAAAAGGTGCCTTCACTGGACATGTAACCCACATCGCGCAATGGCACCCGATCACCCAGCCACTGCGGCAACTGCCCGGAGAAACGGCCCACCGTGCCGGCCAGCCAGCAGGCCACCAGTGACAACCCCGGCCAGTAATCCACGGGGCGCAGCCTGCCGGCACTGTTGCGCAGGGAGGAAAGTTCCTGCGCCCGCGCCGGATCCGGCAACATCTGCGACCGCAGCCGCGCCAGCATGTCCGCCGGCACCTGGTCGGCAAACGATAACGTGCCATGGCGGATATCGTCGATGATGGGTTCGCTCCATTTGTCTGCCAGCTCAAACAGCAACAGCAGCGCACCCGGATTGCCGGTAAAGACAAAGCTGCAATCCTGTTGCAGCGCGAGGCGCATCAGCGTGTAGCGCCGGGCCTCCGGATCTGGAATGGTCAATACTTCGTACGGAAACGCATAACGTTGGCGCACCATGACTGGCATGCGGCGCGTGAAGACATTGCCGGAGACGTAGCCGAAGGGGATGCCGCACTCCACGTTGCCGGCATGTTCCCAACTGACGATGCCGACGACTTCTTTTTGCAGCATCGCGGGATTATCACGCAAGGCTTGGCTCACCCATATGTGATAACCCATTGACTGCTCCCGCTCGCAGCGCGCCGTGACCGGGATCAACTTGTTCTTGCCCGTGGTGCCGTTGGTCTGGTGGAACCGCTCCACTGGATCGGCGGTCAGCACCTTCTGCTCGCCCCGGCAGATCCGATCCACGAGAGGTTCCAGGTTTGCCCACTTCTGGATGGGTACCCGCTGTTGGTAGTCCCGGGGATTCTTGATGGAGGCGAAACCGTGGTGCTGCGCGAAATAGGTATCGGCGTTGTACTTCAACAGGCCGGAAAGCAATGTCGCCTGCTGCTCCGCGCAATCGGGATAATGCTGAGTGTTTGTCTTCACTCCCTGCGTTCTCCCCGGTGGCCGGCGTGCGTAGATTCCATGGCGAAGAGTAATCCGCGCCTGTCAACAGCTTGTGCCCCCACCAGAGGGATTTGCAATACCCCATTTGAAGTATTGCCAGCAGGGGTGTGCAAAGGGAATGCTTTGGCCCTCAATCTCACGGGGAATTCAGCGCATGAAACATCAAAAGGCGGCCATTTTGCTGTTGGCTTTTTCGTTTCTCATGCTGGGCGGATGCCTGGCTTCGCTTACCGCCTATCCGGACCTGTCCTACGATGCCGGGGCGGAACTCAAGTCAATAGAGTCTTATCTTTCGGCCGAGGCGATTACAAGATACGACGCTGCTGAGGACGTCCAGCGTAACGGCATGGACAAAAAGCAATGGCGCAACGCCGTGGTGAACGCGCGCATCCGGGCCATGGATGTGCTGTTCAATGACTTTCAGCAGGATCTGTACCAGGAAGGCGTGGGATTCGGGATCAGCACGGATTGGATCGTACTGGCCCTGAGCGGGGCCGGGGCGCTGATAAGCAGTGCCTCCACCGCCTTGTCCGCCGCCTCGTCCGGGGTGGTGGGCGCCAAGGCGGCCTTTGACCGCAATGCCTTCCTTGACAAGACCATGCCCACGCTGCTGGCCACCATGGTCGCGCAACGCAAGGATGTGCTGGCGACCATCCGCGCGAGCCTGGCGCTCGACATTGATGAATATCCACTGACGCTGGCGCTGACTGACCTGGACCACTACTACCAGGCCGGGACCCTGCCCGGTGCGCTGACCGCGGTGGCGGAAAATGCAGGCAGCGTGGCGGAGGAGGCCGATGATCGCCTGAAAAGCCTGCTGGTGGTGTCCGCGGTGTCTCCCGGCCTGCAGGCACGCCGGGAGCAGGCGGCGGACTTCGTCAAAACCCTGAACGACGTTGAGTTACGCGCCCTGGCCGGGACGCTGAAGGTGCCGGCAGACGAGGCGATGCTTGGCAACCTGCTGTTCGCCATCTCCAGCGCACAGAGCGAGGCGGCGTTTGATGTCATTGCCCAGAAAATAAGAATCCACTTCGGCGAGGAGTTCTGACATGTCCACCGCAACGGTCGCCACGCAACCGGATCTTTCCCTGAGAAAACTGCAACTGATTGTGCAACAACAGGAGGGGATATTCGGGCCGCTGACGCAAATCAGCACCGGTAACGGCAAGAACGTACTTGAATTTGAGGTTCGCGCCAGGCCCAAGGTACGTGCCGTTCTCAAGGTATCGGACCAGGGTCAACCGGCCCCAAGGAAAGGCTTTGACCTCGTGTGCCACGGCGATTGTTTCATCGCCGGCAAGCAGACCCGCGTGGCGGCATACCGGGCCGTAGAAAAATGATCCGGGAACACAGGCTGGCGGTGGACCAGGGCCTCGCACCTGAATTTTTTGCGAGCCAGAATTTTGGCGGATCGCTGAAGCCGGAATTCCTGGTCATGCATTACACCGCCGGCGGCAGCGCACAGGGCGCCATTGCCTGGCTCTGCAACCCGGCCTCCAAGGCTTCCGCGCATGTTGTCATCGGCCGCGACGGATCGGTGACGCAACTGGTGCCGTTCAACCGGCAGGCGTGGCACGCGGGCCGCAGCCGGTGGCAGGGGCGTAACGGACTGAATAAATGTTCCATCGGCATCGAGCTGGACAATGCCGGCCTGCTCAACGGCGGGCCCGGCAAGTGGCGCACCGACTGGGACACAGTCGTCAGGGACGAGGACGTCGCGGAACTGCCGCACAAGTTCGACGGGATTGTGCGCGGCTGGCATGCCTATACGCCCGGGCAACTGGCAGCAGCGCAGGCGGTGGCTGCGGTGATCGTGGCTGAATACGGGATCGTGGATGTCATCGGCCACGACGACATCGCCCCCGGCCGCAAGACCGATCCGGGTCCCGCGTTCCCCATGGCAGTGTTTCGAGCAGCGGTGCTGGAACGGGCAGAGGCTGCCCGATCCCTGGCCCCTGGCTGAAGACAAACAATACCCTTCAATCGCCTCTCCGCAACGAATAACCCATCCACTGCGAGGGTCCGCAATCGCGGGTTATACCGGTAATGGTAAACTCCGGCCCCGACCCCCAATGCGAGGCCGTGTCATGCTTAAGTTCCAATTCTCCCCTGCCCTGTTTCTGATCGCCTTGTCGCTGCTTGCCGATTCACCGGCGTCACGCGCGGCCGCGCAGCTCACTGGCGACCTGCCCCGGCGGGCCGAACCGGGCTTTGTTCCCGCACCGGAGGGTGATGGACTCAAGGTAACGGAGTTGGTCGCCGGCAGCCCGGCAGCCAAGGCGGGGCTCAAGGAAGGCGACATGGTCCTCCTCGTCAACGGCCGACCGGTCAGCAAGCCACTCACCGGGCTCGATCTGCTACGCAAGACGGAGGGCGGCAGGGAATTGGTATTGGAAACCGTCCGTGGCGGCAAGGCACGGACGGTTTCCTACACACCGGCGCCGCTGCCCCTGGAAAATGTGCCGGGCCTGGAAAGCGTTTACGGATCCATAAAGACACCGGACGGCGCCATGCTGCGCGCCATCATCACCTGGCCGGAAGGCGCGACCGGACCGTTACCGGCAATCTTTTTCACCCAGTGGGTCTCCTGCGGCACCATCGAATTCATGCGCGGCGGATTGTCACGGGAAATACTGAAACAACTGGCGCTCAAATCCGGCGCCGCGCTTATTCGTGTCGAACGCGCCGGCACCGGCGACAGTGAAGGCCCGGCCTGCCATAAGCTGGATTACGACACCGAAGTCGCCCACTACCGGGCCGCATTCAAAATCATCATCACGGATAACCCGTTGATTGACCCGGATCGGGTCGTGATTTACGGCTCCAGCCTGGGCAGCACGGTGGCGCCGCTGGTGGCCGAGGGCAATAACGTCGCCGGTGTCATGGTGCAGGGCGGCGGCGCGGTGACGTACCTCGAGCGCATGATCAATTTCGATCGCCAGAACCTGGAACGCACCGGTGTGGCGCCGGAGGAAATCCACGCGCGCATGCTGCGGCAAATCCAGTTCAATGTGGAATACCTGGTGAAGGGCCGCAGTCCTGAAAAGATCGCGGCCGAGAGCCCGGAGATGGCGGCGGCGAAGGCCGGGATCCTCGGCATTGAAGACGGCATGCACTATGGGCGGCCGTATGCCTGGCATCAACAGGCGGCAAAGCGGAATTTTCTGGCCGCGTGGTCGTCACTCAACGCGCCGGTGCTGGTGATATTCGGGGAATTCGACCAGTGGGAAGGCCGGCATGGTCATGAACTTATCGCCAATGTCATCAACCGCCAGCGCCCCGGCACGGCGACCTTCCTGCCCATCCCGCACATGGATCACGACGGTGACGTGTATGACACCATCGAAGATGCCTATCTCTGGCGCAACCAGATTTCCGGCGATCCGGATCGCGCGCATTTCCTCCAGACCGGACCCATGCTGCGCTGGCTCAAGGACGTGGCCTTACAGAACTGAAACGGACCAGCTGGACCCTTTAGCAGTGCGCGCCCTAACTATTCCTCCATCGCATTGACCAACTGGATGCCATCGCGGCGGGCGGTGAACTGCCAGTAATAAAAGATGGGAACGCCAGTGAGGATGATGATGAGACCGGGCCAGGTGATGGCCGGCTGATACACGAACAGCACGATCAGGATGATCGTGGCGAGAACGATATATGAAGCCGGCACCCAGGGATAACCCCAAGCCTTGTAGGGGCGTGGGATGTCCGGACGGCGGCGGCGCAATACGAATACGCCGAAGATGGTCAGGATATAAAAGATGATCGCTGCGGACATCGTATAGGTCAGCAGGTCGCCATAAAGATTTCCATAACTTATCGTGCCGTCGGCGCCGGTCTTCACGGTGCGCGGGAAGACGAAAAAGATCGACCAGGCCCCCTGGATGATCAAACCCCAGGCCGGGGCGCAGTGGCGATTCAATTTGCCGGCAGCGCGGAAGAACAATCCGTCCTGGGCCATCGCGTAATAGGCCCGCGCCCCGGACAGTATCAACCCGTTATTGCAGCCGAAGGTGGCGATCAGAATCACGATCGCCATCAGCACGGCGCCATAACCGGGGAATGCCACCTCCGCGGTGGCGGACGCCACGAGATCACTGGGCACCTGTTGCATGGTCTCCAGCGGCAGGGTGATCAGGTACGCCACGTTGACCAGCAGGTACAGGCCGATCACGATGATGGTGCCGAAGGCCAGCGACAGTGGCACGTTGCGTCGCGGTTCCTTCACTTCGCCGGCCGTGAACGTGATCATGTTCCAGGCGTCCGCCGCAAACAGCGAGTTGGTCTGTGACACGCACAGGGCGATGAACAGTCCGAAGGGCACGGTGAGCGCAGTAATCGCCGGGCCGACCTCCTGCAGGGTGCCGCGCACTGTCCAAAGATCGGAGAAATTTGCGGCGACCACGTCCGCCTGCCATCCCAACACGATTCCAAACAGGGCCAGTGCCAACAGCGCTCCAATCTTCGCGAAGGTAAACAGGTTCTGCACCAGCTTGCCCCAGTGCAGGCCATAGATGCTGATCCAGGTGAGCACGATGATCATTGCCACCGCCACCAGTTGCACCACGGAAACGGAGATGGCATAGGTCGAGCCGAGATGGATGGGGGCAACTAGGTAAGTGGTTTCGGATACGGACGGGATCAGCACGCCCAGGTAACGGGCGAAGCCGATGGCCACCGCGGCGATGGTGCCGGCCTGGATCACCGCGAACAGCGTCCAGCCGTACAGAAATCCCCACAGCGGCGACAGGGCCTCGCGTAAATAAATGTACTGGCCACCGGCCTTGGGCATCATCGTCGCCAGTTCGCCGTAACTCAGGGCCGCGGTGATGGTGAGCAGTCCGGTAATAATCCAGGCCACCAGCAACCACCCGGGGGCGCCCACCTGCCGCGCCATGTCGGCGGACACCAGGAAGATGCCCGAACCAATCATGGATCCGGCCACGATCATGGTGGAATCCAGCAGACCGAGGCCGCGGACGAGTTTGGGTTCAGTGCTCATGGTTCTCACCCGCATCATGGCCAGATGCCACAGCGTCGTCAAACGTAGCCACGCTTACTCCATCTGACCGCAGCGCTGCAAACAAAAGACCCGGGATATTGGCCCGCGCCACCAATGCGCCGGCCGGATCCAGCGCAATCATGCCGCCCTTTCCTCCCACCGCGGACAGCCGCTGCCGAATTACCTGCTCCATGGCGGTGTCCAGGTCCAGCCCCTTCATTTCCATCAGGGCACACAACGTATGGGTGGCTGCAATGCGGATGAAGTATTCACCCTGGCCCGTGGCCGACGCGCCGCATACGCGGCTGTCGGCGTAGGTGCCCGCACCGATCAGGGGCGAATCCCCCACACGGCCGGGCAGCTTGTTGGTGATGCCACCGGTGGAGGTGCCGGCCGTGATCTGGCCGCCGGCATCCCGGACCACGCAACCCACGGTGCCCAGGTCATTATTTGCCGGGACGGCCTGCTGCTGGAGAGCGCGCAAATGATCGCGCATGCGATCCGTCACGAAATAGGACAGCTCTGCCTGCTCCAGCCCCTGTTGTGCGGCGAACTGGTCCGCTCCCGTTCCTTGCAGCAGCACATGGGATGAACGCTCCAGCACGGCGCGCGCGGCGCGAATCGGATTGCGTACGCGGGTCAGCCCAGCCACGGCGCCGGCCGCCAGATCCTGGCCGCGCATGATCGCGGCATCCATCTCCACCTGCCCATCCGCGGTCAATGCCGAGCCACGGCCGGCGTCGAACTGGGGGCAATCTTCCAGGATCATTATGGCCGCCTCGACTGCATCCATGCCCGACCCATCGCGATCCAGGATTGCCCCGGCGGCGCGCGCCGCTTCGGCCAGCGCAGCCCGGGCCTCTTGTACCACGGCCACCTGTTGCGCGCGCTGGGGCGACAAAAAGCCGCCATGCACGATCACGGCCCAGCGCGGGGACACTCCTTTAATAGTGCAGCCGGGGAGCATCAACGAATGCGAAAGTCCGGTTCCGGCATGCCGCTGGTTATGGCCTCGTTGCGGCGCGCAATCTCACGCCGCATTTCGCGCCGCATCTGGGCGGCTTCGTTCAGCTTGCGCTCGAACTCGGTATTGATTTCCAGAGGCGGCGCAGGGATCGATTTGCCATCCTCGCCGATGGCGACCATGGTGAAGTAGCAGGAATTGGTATGGCGCTTGGACTTGGTGCGCAGATCTTCGGCGATGACCTTGACCCCGACTTCCATGGAGGTCTTGCCGACATAATTCACATTGGCGAGAAAGGACACCAGCTCGCCGACGCGAATGGACTCCTTGAACGTGACCTGGTCCAGCAACAGGGTGACCACGTAACTCTTGCAGTAGCGCGCCGCACACGCGTAGGCCACCTGGTCCAGCAGCTTGAGCAGGGCGCCGCCGTGCACGTTGCCGGCGAAGTTCGCCATGTCCGGCGTCATCAACACCGTCATGTAAAGGGACTTTTCCTGCTCGGCCATCGATTCAGCTCCCGTTGGATTCAGGTCCTCATTACCCGGGTGGCCAAGACGCCGCCCGGCAACAGCTCGAAGGTTCGAAATCCGGGGGCACGGTCGTCCACCTTGTACTCGCCGGCGCCCGGCAGGAATTGCACGCAGGTGGAAGGCGTGCCCCATAGCGGAATCCCGCGGCGCTCCGCGCTGAACTCCTGGTGGATATGCCCCCATGTCATGCCGCGCACTATATTAAAGGAGTCGGTCACGGCAAAAAGTTCGTCGGCATGGTCCAGACCCATGGCATCCATCCAGGGGCTGCCGATGGGGACGGGTTGGTGATGCAGGCAGATCAGGACCGGTATCTCCCCTGCCGCGGTCAATTCCCGGCGCAGGAAGTCGAGTTCCGCACGCGGGAAACGGCCCCCATCGCTGCCAGCCTCCCAATCATTCAACATCAGGACGCGCCAGCCGCCGAAATCGATGGCGCGGTGGGTGCTGAGCGCGCCGGCATTCAAATGGGCGCGCATCATGTCCGGGTCGTCGTGGTTTCCCGGCAGGCACACCACCGGATATCGGCGATCGCGCAGTAACGCCCGCAGCCTGCCATAGGCCTCCGGCGAGGGAATATCGACCAGGTCCCCGGTCAACACCATGCAGTCCGGCAGTTCAGGCAACGCATCCACCGCCGCCAGTACCACGGCCAGCGTCGCAGCGGTGTCCACGCCTTCGAAATCCGTCGGACCCGGATCGCGGGCGATGTGGGTATCGGTGATCTGGACCAGGCGGATACAGGCTGATTTGCGTGGTGTTACACGGAGGGTATGGGACATGGTGCAGAAATTATAGAATAGCCGCCCCCCGTCAGGTTGAGGCAAACCTATCGTGCCTGAAAGCGTTCACTCATTGTTGCACTCCGAATCCGTCCGGGACGCCGTCACGGTGGCCGGCTGGGTGCGCACACGGCGTGATTCCAAGGAATTTTCCTTCATCGAGGTGAATGACGGCTCCTGTCTCGCCAACCTTCAGATCCTCGTGGAGGCCGCCTGTCAGGACTACGGCATCGTCGGCACCGTGCACACGGGCGCTGCCATCCGGGTGGAGGGAGAACTGGTCGCCTCGCCGGGCAAAGGGCAACGCTGGGAGGTGCGCGCGCGGCGCCTGCAACTGGTCGGGCCGGCGCCGGAGGATTTCCCACTGCAGAAAAAACGCCATACCGATGAATTCCTGCGCACCATCGCCCACCTGCGGCCACGCACCAACAAATATGGCGCCATGTTCCGCATCCGCGCCCGCCTCGCCCATGCGGTGCACGAATTCTTCCACCAGCGCGGCTTCTACTGGATCCACACGCCGATCATCACCGGCGCCGACTGCGAGGGGGCCGGCGAGATGTTCCGCGTCACCACCCTGGACCTGGACAATATCCCGAAGGTCAATGGCGCGGTGGATTTCAGCCAGGATTTTTTCGGCAAGGAAGCAAACCTGACGGTCTCCGGCCAGCTCTCGGTGGAAACCTGTTGCCTGGCGCTGGGCAAGGTTTACACCTTCGGCCCGACGTTCCGTTCGGAAAACTCAAATACCAGCCGGCACATGGCCGAGTTCTGGATGATTGAACCGGAGATCGCATTTGCCGATCTGCGCGACGACATGGCACTGGGCGAGGAGTTGGTCCGGCACCTGGTTCGGTTCGTGCAGCAGGAGTGCGCCGAGGACCTGGACCTGTTCGCCAGGTTCGTGGACAAAGACCTGCCGGCGCGGCTGGAGAATATTGCCAGCCATGAGTTCATCCGCCTGTCCTACACCGAAACGGTGGAGTTACTGCAAAAGTCGGGCCGGAAGTTTGAATTTCCACCGGCCTGGGGCCACGATCTGCAATCTGAGCATGAAAGATTTCTGACCGAGGATCATTTCAAACAGCCGGTAATCGTCTACGATTACCCACGGGAGATGAAGGCCTTTTACATGCGCCAGAACGATGACGGCCGTACCGTGGCGGCCATGGATATACTGGTTCCTGCCATCGGCGAACTGATTGGCGGCAGCCAGCGCGAGGAACGCTACGACCACCTGGAGCGGCGCATTGCCGAACTGGGATTTGACCTGGCCGATTACTGGTGGTATCTGGACACGCGCAAGTACGGTACCGTGCCGCACGCCGGTTTCGGACTCGGATTCGAGCGACTGCTGATGCTGGTGACCGGCGTCGGCAATATTCGCGACGTGATACCGTTCCCGCGTACGCCCAAGCACCTTGAGTTTTAGGTTACCCAGGGGACGGAATTGGCTTCCGCCCCTTTCACGATCAGCGGCACGGAAAGGAGACAACCATGATTGAAGGCGGCTGCCACTGCGGCGCAATTCGCTACCGCGTCGATGGGGATCTCATCGACGCCGGTTATTGCCATTGCGACATCTGCCAACAGACCACCGGCGCACCCGTGCTGGCCTGGTCGCGCTTTCCGTTCGAGGCGTTCTCCTATACCGAAGGCCATCCCGTGGTATACGAGTCCTCCGAATGGGGACAGCGGGAATTCTGCGGCGCCTGTGGCGCGCAGATTTGCTATCACGACATCGACGACGCGGAGACCGTGGAGGTGAATACCGCCACGCTGGACGAGCCGGAAACCTTCGAACCCGAGTATCACATTTATACCGTGGATCAACTCAGCTGGTTCGAGATTGACGATGACCTGCCGCGCTACGAACGCGAACGTCCCGAAGGTAGCGGCACGGACAGCGATGCGGACGATGATGATGATGACGACGACGATGATGACGATGATGATGATCAGAAACCGGATGATTTTGACGACTACGATGACGAAGACGGAGATGGTCGTTAAGACCATTCAGGATCCAACAGCATGGGCCAGCGGGAAGATATCGATCGGCACCTGAACGTCTTTGGCGAGCCCCTGCTGCCTTGCAGTCTCAAGCCGGTGACCGGCTTTTACCGCGACGGTTGCTGCCGCACCGGGGTGGACGATGTCGGCCGGCACGTGGTGTGCGTGGAGGTCACCCGCGAATTCCTGGAGTTCTCCCGCGCCCACGGTAACGATCTGTCCACGCCGGCGAAGGGCTTCGGTTTTCCCGGCCTGCGCCCGGGCGACCGCTGGTGCCTGTGCGGGCTACGCTGGAAGGAGGCATACGAGGCCGGCATGGCGCCGCGCGTGGTGCTCGCGGCAACACATCTCTCCATGCTGCAGATCGTGGACATTTCCATTCTCAAGGGCTTCGCGGTCGACGTGAATTGAAGACGCCGACGCGTTGTAGGGCCGGCCGCTCCGGACATCCTGTCCTCTCGCGGCATTTCCCACATCCTGTGGGTCGCTTCAGCCGGCCGCAACTCCCGCCGGCGCGCTAAAGCGCGCCCTACATACCATGGAACCCACACTGCAGCACATCCGGGACGCTGCGGTGCGCATTGCGCCATTTGTGCATCGCACACCCGTGCTCACCTGCGCCACGCTGAATCGCATGACCGGAGCGCAACTGTTCTTCAAATGCGAGAATCTGCAAAAAGTGGGCGCTTTCAAGATGCGCGGCGCCTCCAACGCCATCGCCCAGCTGGATCCGAAAGCGGCGGTCCATGGCGTGGCCACCCATTCCTCCGGCAACCATGGCGCCGCAGTGGCGCTGGCTGCGCGCCTGATGGGAATAAAAGCCCATGTAGTCATGCCCGACAACGCTGCCGCGATCAAGAAGCTGGCCGTGGCCGGGTATGGCGCGAACATAACCTGGTGCGAACCGACTATCGCTTCGCGGGATGAATACCTTGCTGCCGTGGTGCAACGCACCGGCGCCACCGTCATCCACCCTTACAACAATGAACGCATCATCGCCGGACAGGGCACCGCCGGACTCGAATTGATTGAGGAGATTGAGCATCTGGATCTGCTGCTGGTCCCCGTGGGAGGTGGCGGACTCATCAGTGGTTGCGCCCTTGCCGCAAAGTCGCTGAATCCAAAGATCCGCGTCATCGGCGTGGAGCCGGAAGGTGCCGATGACGCACGCCGTTCATTGGCCGCCGGGACCCTGGTCCCGCCCATGTCACCGGTCAGTATTGCCGACGGCCTGCTGGCGCCCCTCGGGGAGAAAACATTCGCCATAATCCGCCGGTACGTGGACGATATCGCCGCGGTCAGCGAGACTGCCATCGCGCACGCCATGCGCACGGTATGGGAGAGAATGAAAATCATCATCGAGCCCTCCTCCGCGGTCACCGTGGCCGCCATCCTGGAAGGGAAAGTGGACATCCCGGGCCGGCGCTGCGGCATTATTTTGTCCGGCGGCAATGTGGATCTTGACCGATTACCTTGGAAACAGTGAAACATGTTCACTGCCATACACACACATTTCGACCTCAAGCTTCCTCTTTCTCACTTTTCACTTTTAACCTTCCACTTCGGAGTAATTCATGAACGACGATAATGGCCTCGTGATCAAGTTGCTCGAGGAGATCAGAGACAACCAGCACCGGCAGATCGCCCGCCAGGAAGAAGCCATGCGCGTGCAGATTCAACAATTTGAAATGGCCAGGGAACAGTTTGAGAAGGCGCGCCTGCTTCAGGATCGCGCGCAGCAGTTGCAGGAAAAGAGCGGCCGGATAATGGAGAAGGGGCGGAAGATCATGGCAGTGGTGCTGCCAATCATCATCGTACTGATAGCCTACCTGTCCTACCTGATATTCCGTTGATACCGCGGCGCGCTGTAGGGCGGGCTTCAGCCCGCCATCCGCGTTTCGCGGCCGGCTAAAGCTGGCCCTACAGCAAACCAGAAATTAATCCACTCTGCATACCAGCCCCTTCAAATACCTCCCTTCAGGGAACGCCGTCGCCACCGGATGGTCCGCGGACTGTGACAACCAGCGCACAATCTGCACCTGCCGTCCTGAATCCAGCGCGGCATCGGCGATGATCTTCTGGAATAAATCGGGGGTGACGTGCCCCGAGCAGGAAAACGTTATCAGCACGCCACCCGGTCGCAGCAGCTTGAACGCCAACAGGTTGATGTCCTTGTAGCCGCGGCCGCCCTTGATCAACTGCCCGGCGTTGACCACGAATTTGGGCGGATCCAGCGCCACCAGGTCAAACGCCCGGCGGCTGTCGCGAAACGTGCGCAACAGTTTGAACACGTCGCCGCAAAGCGGCTCGGTCAGGGACGGGTCAAACCCGTTGAGTTGAACATGCCGGCCCATCTGCTCCACAGCCGACGCGGATGATTCGATGCTGGTTACCTTCGCCGCCCCACCCCGCAACGCCGCCAGCACAAAGGCGCCGGTGTAGGCGAATCCGTTCAATACCTCGCGCCCGCGGCTGAATTCGCTGATGACGGTCAGATTCTCGGCCTGATCCAGATAAAGTCCGGTCTTGTGCCCGCTGCGCAGATCCGCGGCAAAACGCAGGCCGGAGACCAGCACTGAAACCTGCTCCGGCGGTTCCTCGCCCCACAACAATCCCGCTCTTGGCGTCAGTCCCTCTTTTTCCCGCACATCCACATCGGATCGCTCCCAGATCCCGGCCGGCGCGCAATGCTGCACCAGCGCCGCGACGATCTCCTCGCGCCAGCGCTCGACACCCGCGGACAGAAACTGGCACACGAGAAACGCGCCATACTGATCCACGATCAACCCGGGTACCTGATCCGATTCCCCGTTCACCAGGCGGCGCGCGCAGTCCACCGACAGACGTGTCCCGCGCCGCGCCACCGCCGCGCCGATGCGGTCCTGGAAAAATTTTGCATCGATGATCGTGTCCGGGGAAAAACTCCAGACCCGAACCGTGATCTGGGAACTCGGGGAAACGGCGCCCACCGCCAGTCCCGTGCCGGAGGAATTGGCCAGGATGATGGTTTCGCCGGACTCACATTTCGTTGGGGCCTCCTGCAATGCGCCGGAGAAGACCCAGGGGTGATGCGATCTGATCGAACTGTCCCGATCGGGTTTCAAGCGCAGAATATTCATGGTGATGCCACTCCTTACGATGTGCGAGTTCATACCTGTACACGCCAGGATGCCGACCGCGCTACCGAGACTTGCATTAATGAAGAACAATCGTAGGGTGGGTTAGCGCGCCGCTCCGGACATCCTGTCCTCGGCTTTGGCTCCTGCGTCGCTCTACCGCCTACATCCCTGTAGGCGTCGCGCGGCATACCCCACGTCCATGTGGGTAAGCGTTGAAACCCACCTTGGAACCGCAGCATTTTCGGTGGGTTACGGCGCTACGCGCCTAACCCACCCTACGAAGTCTTTGTTCAGCAATTACGCAAAGCTCAATTGGGACTTTCCCGGCTCACCTTTGAGACTCATGCGCGGCGAGGAATTCCTGCACCGGTTCCAATTCACGCACCCGTTCCATGTCCGGCAGGCTGCGCAGAAAAACCTTGCCATAGGGTTTTGACAACAGCCGTGGATCGCAAATCATCAACACCCCGTAATCCTGTTCATCGCGGATCAGGCGGCCAATCCCCTGGCGCAGGCTGATGACAGCTTCGGGCACCTGGTAATCCATGAACGGATTGCCGCCTTCTTCTTCCAGTTTGCGCAGGCGCGCCTGCAATACCGGGTCATCCGGGGCCGCAAACGGAAGCTTGTCAATGATGACACAGGACAGGGACTGCCCGCGCACATCCACGCCCTCCCAGAAACTGCTGGTCCCCAGCAATACGGCATTGGCGGTGGTGCGAAAGCGTTCGAGCAATTCTGTCCGCGGCGCGTCCCCCTGCACCAGGACCGGGTAAGACAGCGCCGCGCGCACCATGGGCGCGGCCAGATGCAGGGCACGATAACTGGTAAAGAGCAGAAAGGCGCGGCCGCGGGTGATCTGCAAAAGCGGAATGGCCGCCGCCACCACACGTTCGGTATAGCCTTCAGCGCGGGGATCGGGCAGGCCGGGGGGAAGATACAACATCGACTGATGCCTGAAATCGAACGGGCTGGGCCAAGTCCGCGCGGGAACCTCCTGCAGCCCGAGGCGCGCGGCAAAATGGGAAAAGTCCCCGTTCACGCTCAGCGTTGCCGACGTAAAGATACATGGATGCACCTCCGGATTCAGACCGTCCCGGAACAGGCTGGCGACTTCCAGTGGCGTCTGGTGCAACAGGAAGCCACGGCCGCGGAGTTCCAGCCACTGCACGGCGGCAGGATCGGCGCTGTCACGGAACGCCGCAGTCAATTGCAACAACTCCGTCAATCTGCGGAAGCAATTGTCCAGCAGCTTGCCGCGCGCGGCGAAATTCTCGAGTACTTCGCGTACGTTATCCGCTGCGGCCAGCAGCGCCGCCAGCGCGCTTTGCACCGGCGTCTGATCCCGCACGTCGCGCCACGCCCGGGTGCCATCTTCGCTGCCGAAGGTCAGGCGCATTGCGCGCAGGCCGGTCTCCACCGCGTCCAGCCGGTTGATGAACTCCGGCAAATCGGCCGCCTCCTTCAGGTAAGCCGCGTGCGCATCCTGCAGAAAATCAAACCACTGGTGACTGGTGACGGTGCGGGTGAAGAACTGGGAGGCCAGTTCCGGCAATTGATGCGCCTCGTCAAAGATGGCCACGTCGAAACCGGGCAGCAACTCGCCGTAGCCCCGGCCGCGCAGTCCCAGATCGGACAGGAACAGGTGATGATTGACAACGGTGACGTCCGCCTCCTGGGCCCGCTTTCGCGCCTGGAATACAAAACAACGATCGAAATGGGCGCAGCCCTGACCCAGGCAATTCTCGGCGGTGGAAGTCACCAGTCCGCGCAACCGGCTCTCCTCCGGCAGTTCGGGCAGGCCGGCCAGGTCGCCGTCCACGGTCTGGTTGCTCCAGCCGCGGATCCCGGTCAGCAGCGCCAGCGAAGCGCGGTCCAGGCCGGCGCCCTGCTCCTCCGCCAAGTGCATGCGCTGCAGGCAAAGATAATTGGCGCGGCCCTTCAACAAAGCGGTTGCCTGCGTCGTGCCCAGCGCCTTCAGCACCAACGGCAGATCCCGGTCAAACAGCTGGTCCTGCAGATTGCGTGTGCCGGTGGAGATGATCACCTTCTGTCCGGCCAGCAGGGCCGGGATCAGGTAGGCCAGCGTCTTGCCGGTGCCGGTGCCGGCCTCGCAGATCAGCGACTCACCTTTTTCTATGGCGCCGGCGATGGCCTCGGCCATTTCCAGTTGCTGCGGCCGAGCCGCATACCCGTCCACCCGCTCCGCCAGCGGCCCGTTCGCCGCCAGTGCCCGCCCGATTTTCATCAGGCACGGTCAAACGGGAATGCCAGCACCTGTTCCAGTCGCGCGGCGCCGCACAACACCATGAGCAGGCGATCCACACCCAGGGCAACGCCGGCACAAGCCGGGAGCCCATGCGCCAACGCCTGCAACAGGTGCTCATCCGCCGGCATGGCCCCAAGGCCGGCGGCGCGGCGCCGCTGGTTGTCGCGTTCGAAACGCCGGCGCTGTTCGGCGGCGTCGGTCAATTCGTGGAAGCCGTTGGCGATCTCCATCCCGTTGATGAACAATTCAAATCGCTCGGCCACCGGTGGCCGGCCCGGCCGGACGCGCGCCAGCGCCGACTGATGAACTGGATAATCGTGCACAAACACCGCGCCGTCCTTTCCCAGGGAGGGCGCCACCAGTTCACTGAAGAGGAAATCCAGCAAGGCCGCGTCCTCGGCCGGCTCGGAAATAAACCCCAATGCCGCGGCGCGGCGCACCAGGCATTCGGTATCCACGTCATGGGGATCCAAGCCGACCCTGTCTGTAAACGCCTGGCCGTAGGTGGTGCGCCCGGCGGCTTTTATGCCGAGGCCCTGCAACAATTCCGCGACTTCATCCATGAGGCGGAGGTGATCGAACCCCGGCCGGTACCACTCCAGCAGGCTGAACTCCGGATTGTGGATGCGTCCGGATTCCTCGCCGCGGTAAACGCGGCAGATTTGGTAAATGGCTCCGCTGCCCGCGGCCAGCAGCCGCTTCATGGGGAATTCCGGTGACGTATGCAGGTAACAACGCAAGGTGACATCCGCCTCGGGACGACGCAGGGCCAGTGTCAGGCTGTGAATGTTTGGGTCGGTCACCGCCGACTGGCTCAGGTGCGGCGTCTCCACCTCCAGCACGCCGCGCTCCGCCATGAAGGAACGGATGTCGTGCAGCAACCGCGCACGCCGCTCCAGCACCTCCCGCGCTGCGAGGGGTTGCCAGTTATCAGAGGTCATCTCAAATCTCCCGCGCGGCGGGACGGCAGGTCAACAGGCTGATGCAAAACGTCGCGAGTCGGTGCGCGTCGCGTTTCGCATCAACCGGTCAATCCTTGGCGCGGCTGAGGTACTCATTGGTGCGTGTGTCCACGCGAATGCGCTCGCCTTCAGACACAAACAGCGGCACCTTCACCACTGCACCGGTTTCCAGTGTCGCCGGCTTGGTGCCACCGGTCGCCGTATCACCGCGCACGCCCGGATCCGTCTGCTTGATGGTCAGCGTCACGACATTCGGCGCCGCCACCAGTAACGGCACGCCATTCCACAACGTCACCATGCAGGACTCCTCGCCCTTCAACCATTTTGCCGCATCGCCCATGGCCTTGGCGTCCGCTGCCAACTGTTCATAGCTGGTGGTATTCATGAAATGCCACAGATCGCCATCGTTGTAGAGGTACTGGAGATCCATATCCACCACGTCCGCGCTTTCAAAGGTGTCGCCGGACTTGAATGTGCGTTCGAGTACGCGGCCGGTTTTCAGGTTGCGCAGTTTGACGCGATTGAACGCCTGGCCCTTGCCGGGTTTGACGAACTCGTTCTCGATGATGGAAAAGGGATCCTTATCGAGCATGATCTTGAGCCCGCTCTTGAATTCATTGGTGCTGTAAACTGACATGATGCGTTCCGTGGGTGGCTGAAAGGCGCGTTATCATACCGGCAAAGCACTGCATTTAGCCACTTGCCGGAGCCTGCGCAAGGCTCCGGGCTGAGGTTGGCGTCGTTACCCCTGTTGGCGTAAATTGCCCCACACGGCATCACCCAGACTCCATATTCATGGCTACCCCCACGGCCAATCTCGTTCCCACCGAAGTCGTCGGCTTTCCCGCGGACACCTTTACCGCCTCGCTGATCTTCGGGACCAAGTGGGGCAATGGCGGTCTGGGCACCGGCGTGGTGCTGACGTACAGCGTTCCGGAAGGCCCGGATACGGCTTACGACCCGAATTCCTACTCGCCGACCGATCCGACCCGAAATGAATGGGAGTACGGCAACGGCTTTACCGCGCTGGATGCCACCCAGCAGTTGAATTTCGAGGATGCGCTCGCGTCCTGGTCCAACGTCGCCGACATCCAGTTCAACGAGGTCGGGGACGATGGATCGGTGGTGGGCGAGATCCGCGTCGCCTTCAGTGAACTGGTGGATTTCTACGGCGCGGGCGCCTGGGCCTACCTGCCGGAAAACGCCCCCTACGCAGGCGACGTGTTCATCAATCATCTTTATATCCCGGAGGATTTTGACGAGGGCACTTGGTATTTCAATACCCTCATCCACGAACTGGGGCATACGCTCGGATTGAAGCACCCGTTTGATGAGGATGGCTCCGAGGTGGTGCTGTCCACGGAGTTCGACAATATCTTCTACACGGTCATGACCTACACGGACGATCCGTCCGGCAACAATTTCTTCATTGATCGCTACCCCGATACACCGATGGTCATTGACATCCTGGCCATCCAGTACCTGTACGGTCCGAACACTACCTTCCAGGCCGGCGACAATGATTACGTGTTCGATGAATCGGCGCTCTATTTTGAAACCATCTGGGACGCGGGCGGCGACGACACCATTGAACACAACGGCTCCACCGGCGTCACCATTGACCTGCGCCCCGGGAAGTACTCCACGCTGGGCCAGCCCATCGTCTTCACCGACGGTTACGGTGGACCCATTGCGTATACCGATCCCCGCACCGTGTGGATCGCCTACGGCACGGATATCGAAAACGCCGTCGGCGGCGCCGGCAACGATCAACTCATCGGCAACGATCTCAATAATGACTTGTACGGCGGCGATGGCGCCGACCTTATCTATGGCACTGCTGGCGATGACCATATCTGGGGCGAACTCGGCGACGACATGTTTTTCGGCGGCGCCGGCAACGATGTGCTGGACGGCGGCGACGGCACCGACACGGCGGCATTCTGGGACGCGGCAAGCGGCGTCACAGTCAACCTTGCAGTCTCAGGTGTGCAGGACACCGGCGGCGCCGATACGGACACGCTGTCGGATGTGGAGAACCTCGTCGGCACCGATTTCGATGACCTGCTCATCGGCGATGGTGGCAACAACATACTCGCCGGCCGCGCGGGTAATGACGAACTATATGGTGGGTCCGGCAATGATGTTCTGGATGGGGGTGCCGGGAATGACCAGGTAATCGGCGGTGCGGGAAACGACCTGGTTTATGGCGAGGCTGGCAATGACACCTTTTATGGAGACGCCGGGGACGATTCCCTCTGGGGCGGTGCCGGTAACGATTATTTTTACAACTCATCCGCCTCTCCTGGAACGGACACTTTGGAAGGAGGGACTGGTAACGACGTTTATATCCTGCAACCCGGAGATACCGTTATAGAAAATGTGAACGGGGGGATACACGATCATGTTGGCGCCGACTTCAGTCTGACTCTATTCACCAACGTGGAATGGCTCACTTTTTTGGGGTCCGACAACCTGAATGGAGTTGGCAATTCCAGCGACAACATCCTGTTTGGCAATGATGGTGACAACCTGTTTCTCGGGTTGGGCGGCATCGATGTACTTTGGGGAGGTGAAGGAAATGACACCCTGTATGGAGGGAATGGAAATGACCAAGTGGAAGGTAGAGAAGGCAACAACTTCCTTTGGGGTGGGGATGGTAGTGATTTATTGAACAGCATGCCTGGAAGCGCGGACATCATGCGCGGCGATTCAGGCGACGACGTTTATGTATTCCAGCTGGAAGACACAATTATTGAAGCGTCGGACGGCGGCCGGGATGAAATTATAGTCGAACTCAGCATGACACTATCCGGCAACATAGAAGACCTCACTCTCATGGGATCCGACAATCTCAATGGCACTGGTAATTCAGTCAACAACAGCTTGACTGGAAACAATGGGAATAACGTACTTCTAGGTTTGCAGGGCCATGATGGGCTCATCGGTAATGGTGGAAACGACTCGCTGTATGGCGCTGAAGGAAATGACGGGTTAGTCGGAGGGGCCGGTAACGACGTCCTGTATGGCGGTGACGGGAACGATGCACTGGACGGGGGCAGCGGTAGCGATTTCCTTTGGGGAGGGGAAGGCAACGATTTTCTGAGTAACGAACTCGGCAGCGTGGACGTTATGCGCGGTGGCGCGGGAGATGACAGATATTCAATTCAATTTGGAGACAGCGTTTTGGAAGCTGTTGATGGTGGCGTGGACCTGGTTAATGCCACCTTTAGCCTGACACTGTTCGACAATGTTGAAACCCTTGGCCTCGGCGGGTCAGAAAATCTGACCGGGACTGGAAATGCCCTTGACAACTCGCTGTCTGGTAACCAGGGCAATAACCTGCTTTCTGGACTGGCAGGCAACGATAGAATTTCGGGTAACGAAGGGAACGACACGCTGTACGGCGGCAGCGGGAACGACCAGCTGATCGGTGAGGACGGCGACGATTACTTGTGGGGAGGGGACGGCGACAATTCTTTACTCGGCGAATCTGGCGCAGACATTTTGTTCGGCGGTACCGGGTCGGACCAGATGAGTGGTGGCGAGGGAAATGACTTTCTTGATGGCGGCGGTGGAAATGACATTGCAACGGCCGAGGATGGCAACGATATTCTGGTCTATCATTCGTCAGATATTTTTACCATTCATGGCGGCTTGGGCACGGACACGCTACGCCTCTCCAGTGGTGTATCGACAATTGACCTCAATGGTCTCGCCGGAACCATGATTTTTGGCATCGAGATCATCGACCTCGCCGGAACCAATTCATTAGTACTCACCAGTGCGCAACTGGGCGACCTGAGCACCGAAACCGATACGCTGCGCATTTCCGGCGGCGCCGACGACGAGGTGATTGCGGCAGGAACGTGGCTGATCGGCGCCACCGTCA
>Ga0156012_1050_pt13 | contig 20896 bp, 22 predicted proteins | sample RifCSPlowO2_02_FD_107666 | JGI IMG/M metagenome (GOLD analysis project Ga0156012, IMG submission 107666) | Gammaproteobacteria bacterium RIFCSPLOWO2_02_FULL_61_13
AACGTGTCACGCTGGCTGCCGCCGGATGGCTGCACCGAACCGGACATCTGGATCGAACAGATCCCGTTTCTTGAGACGCGCAAGTACGTGCAGCGCATCCTGTATTTTTCCAGTATCTATGACTGGCGTCTGGGCCGGGAGGTGACACCGATACGCGAGCGTGTGGCGCCGGTGCAGAAACGCGGCGCCGAATTGATGGCGGCGCTGACTTGCGGCGCAGTGACCACGGCTGCCGCCGACTGATATGCAGATCCGTACCATCGGCATCCTGGGCGGCACCGGGTTTGTAGGGCGCACCCTCGCCAACCGTCTGATACAGGATGGTTATCGTCTCCGCGTACTGACTCGCAATCGCGAGGCGCACCGTGAAAACCTGATCCTGCTCCCCGGACTGGATCTCGTGCAGACCAACATCCACAATCCGGAACTACTGGCCCATCACCTGTCCGGCTGCGATGCGGTAATCAATCTCGTCGGCATCCTGAATGAACGCGGGCGCAACGGTGCCGGTTTTCGCGCCGCGCATGTTGAGCTGGTTCGCAATCTCATCACCGCCTGCCGCGAGAAAGCCATCCGGCGGGTAATGCAGATGAGCGCGCTGGGCGCAGATGCCGCGGGCCCGAGTCACTACCTGCGCACCAAGGGCGAGGCCGAGGATTTGCTGCACGGCGCCACGGACCTGCTGGTGACCAGTTACCGGCCGTCGGTGATCTTCGGCGCCGGGGATTCCTTCTTCAATCGCTTCGCCGGCCTGCTGCGCTTCGCGCCCGTGTTTCCGCTGGCCTGCGCGAATGCCCGCTTCGCGCCGGTATTCGTCGAGGACGTGGCCGAGGCCATGGCGCGCACGCTGCGGGATCCGGATTACTTCGGCAAACGCCTGCAACTGTGCGGCCCGTCCGTATACACGCTGGAGCAACTGGTGCGCTACACCGCCGGCTGCACGGGACTACGGCGCATCATCGTGCCATTGCCCGACCTGCTGTCACGAATTCAGGCGGCATTACTGGATTTCTGGCCGTTCGGCGCCTTCATCGGCAAGCCATTTTCAACGGACAATTACCTTTCCACCAAAGTGGACAGCATTTGCACCGGTAACGATTTCGACGCGTTGGGTATTCGCCCCACGGCGCTGGAAGCAGTGGTTCCTTCGTATCTCTCCCACACCGGAACGCGGGCGCGTTACTACCGTTATCGGAGCCACACCGGGCAGTAACTTCCCCACTCCTGGACAAGGGGTCGGAGCTTAAGCTCCGACCCGTTTACCATGTCGCTTAGAATACCTGCATGAAAGTCTATCGAGTTGGCGGCGCCGTGCGGGACCGGCTGTTGGGTCGGCAGGTGCAGGACACGGACTGGGTCGTCGTCGGCGCGACGCCGGAGGAGATGACCGCGCACGGTTTCAGGCCGGTGGGTAGTGACTTCCCGGTGTTCCTGCACCCCGAAACAAACGAGGAATACGCGCTGGCCCGCACGGAGCGCAAGAGCGGCCGCGGCTACAAAGGCTTCACGGTCTACAGCGCGCCGGACGTGCCGCTGGAAGATGACCTGCGCCGGCGTGATCTGACCATCAATGCCATGGCCGAGGATGAGCATGGCAATCTCATCGACCCGTTCAACGGACGCGCGGACATTGAACAGAAGATCCTGCGTCATGTATCCCCGGCATTCGTTGAGGACCCGTTGCGTGTGCTGCGCGTGGCGCGCTTCGCCGCGCGCTTCGATTTCGCCATTGCCGCGGAATCACTGGCAATGATGAGAGAGATCGCCGGCGCCGGGGAATTGAATGACCTGGTGCCGGAACGTGTGTGGGTGGAAACGGAACGCGCGCTCGGGGAATCACGCCCGGTGCGATTCTTCACCACACTGAGAGACTGCGGCGCGCTCAAGCAGGTGTTTCCCGAGATCGAGGCCTTGTACGGCGTGCCGCAGCCGGAGCGTCACCACCCGGAGATCGATACCGGCGTTCACACCATGATGGTGCTGGAGCAGGCCGCAGCGCTGACAGATGACGCCGCCACACGCTTTGCCGCGCTGGTGCATGACCTGGGCAAGGCGCTGACACCCGCTGCGGAATGGCCGAGCCACGGAGGACATGAGGAGCGCGGAGTACAAGTGATCAACCAACTCTGTGATCGGTTCCGGGCGCCCAATCGCTTTCGCGAACTCGCCATCATCGTCGCGCGCTATCATCTGGATTGCCATCGCATTGCGGAGCTGCGCCCGGATACGGTTCTGCGCAAGCTGGAGGCCGTTGACGGCCTCCGCCGGCCGGATCGTTTTGAACAATTCCTGCTGGCTTGCGAGGCCGATGCGCGCGGACGCACCGGATTTGAAAGGCGCGATTACCCGCAGGCGGAGCTATGGCGTATCGCGTTGGAAGCCGCCCGCGAGGCGGATTTCAGTGACCTTGACCTGCCACGACTGGGTGGCGAGGCGGCAAAGGTGGCGATCAGAAAGAGGCGGGTGGAGGAGATCAGGGATGCGTTGGAAGAGTCATAAGTTACAAGTCACAAGTTATAAGTAAAACCAGACCTGTCCATTCTTAAACTTGTGACTTGTAACTTCCGCTCACAGAAAGTAGAGAACCAACCCCACCCCCAGCACCAACCGATAGATCACATACGGCCCCATCCCGGTCCGATCTATAAACTTCACAAAATAATGTATGGCGATGTAGGCAGTGATCGTCGCGGACAGCGCGACGACGCCCATGCTGCCCCAGGGCATGGCCACTGCGCCCAGCAGCATGTGCAGGGTTTCCCAGGCCGCCGCCAGCAAGATCGCAGGGATAGACAACAAAAAGGAGAAGTGCACCGCCGCGCGGCGCTCCAACCCCAGGAACAGCGCCGCAGTCATGGTGATGCCGGATCGCGAAGTACCCGGCACGATGGCGAGGCTCTGCGCCATGCCGATGATGACTACATCGCGCCAGGTCAGCGCTGACTGGCCGCGCGCGCGCCGGCCAGACCGGTCCGCCCACCACAACAGCGTGGCGTAGAACAATGTCGTACCGGCAATCAACAGCGGCGCGCGGAATGTCGTCGCCACGGTGTCGCGCAGCAGCAGTCCCGAGAAAATCACCGGCAGTGTGCCGACCGCGAGAAATCCCACCATGCGCCAACTGTGCCTGGCCGACTCGGTGTTTTTTTGCAGGAGGCCGGTGGCGATGCCTTGCACATCGCGGCGCAGGAACCAGCAGACCGCCACGAGCGTGCCTACATGGGCCGCCACATCGTGGTTGAGGCCCTGATCCTCCCAACCGAACAGATGCGGCATCAGTATCAGATGCGCGGAACTGGAAATGGGCAGGAACTCGGTGAGCCCCTGCACAATGCCAAGAATTATGAAATGAAGAACGTCCAAGCAAAGGCTCCCGAAGCAGATGGGGTCAGGTCTTGCAATCAAGCGGGCCCCGCTGAAGGCAAGTCCTAATCCCACTATCTACATGCAAGCCCTGCTTGATTGCAAGACCTGACCCCAGAATCTCAGAATCTAAAGCCTGCGTCGATGATCGGGTCCGCTGAATCCCATCAGCGGCGATGCCAGATTCCGGGTCAGCGCCATGGCCTTGATTATTTCGCCCATCTCCGCCGGCAGCGTCAGCACCTGCACCTGACGTGACATTGCGGTTCGCTCTCGTGTATCCGCTGCGCCCAAATCGGCGGCCATCTGCGCCAGACCGCAACCGATCAGAAAATGCGCCTGCGTGGTGAAGCCGTGCAATTCAAGTCCGCTGTGCGATGCTGCGTCGGCCACCGCGGTAAAGTCCGCCGCCGCGGTGATGTCCTGCAACCCGGGCCAGAGGAATGGATCCCCGTGGGCGCGGTGCCGGTAATGACAGCGCAGTGTGCCGTCCACGCGTTGCGGATGATAAAACTCCCGCCGCGGATGGCCGTAATCGGTGAACAGGAGCAGTCCGGAATGCAGCGCAGCGGCCACGGCCCCGATCCACGGCAGCAGGCGCGGATTCCACTCCGACGTGTAGCCATCGGCACAGGCGCCGAGCAACGCTGCGACAGCGGGGTCAAAATCCGGACGCGGATCGCGTTCCGTCCAGATGAATTCACCGCCTTTCTCCTCCACTGCCAGTTCCGCGGGCACGCCTTTACGCCGGCGAAAGCGCGCCACCGGAAGCGCATCCAGCACTTCATTTGCCAGGATCACGCCTCGAATCGGCGTGACCGGCAATGTCTCCAGCCATTGGACGCGCGGTGCCAGATGGGGCAGTTGCGTCCGCACCCGTGCCTGCTGCCGCGCGCGCAAGTCAGCGCTGATTTCAAGGATAAGGTACGACTGCGGCAATGCCTGACGTTGCGCCAGATCCGCAAGCACATCGCAGGCCATGGCCCCGCTGCCGGCGCCGAGTTCCAGGATCGAGCCGCCTCCCAGGTGCTGCAGTACCTGCGCGCACTGAGCGGACACACAGCGGGAAAAGATCGGCGCCATCTCCGGCGCGGTGATGAAGTCGCCGCCGCATCCCAACTTGTGCGCGCCGGCGCTGTAATAACCCAGCCCCGGCGCATACAGGGCGATGTCCATATAGCGATCAAAGCCAATGGTTCCGCCCTGCATGGCAATTTCCTGCCGCAATGCATCATGTACCCGACGCGAATGGGCCAGTGCGACGGCGTCCGGTTGAGGGAGATCACCGCCCGGATGCATGATCACTGTGCGATCCATTACCATCTGGAAATTCCACGGGTCAGGATGATACGCAAGCCATGCAGGCCAAGACAGCTTTGATCACCGGCGGCGCGCGGCGTATTGGCGCCGCCATTACTCACGCCCTGCATGCGGCCGGCATGGACGTCATTATTCACTGTCACCGGTCCGTGGCGGAGGCCGAGGCCCTGGCTGCGAACCTGAACCGGGCGCGCGCCGGCAGCGCCCGGGTTCTGAACCAGGATTTGCGACCCGCCTCTGGTCCGGAAAAACTGGTCGAGCAGTGTCACGCGCTGGATGTGCTGATAAACAACGCCTCGACGTTTTATCCGACGCCGTTGGCGGAGGCGACCGCGGCGCAGTGGGACGAATTACTGGACACAAATCTGCGCGCGCCGTTCTTCCTGGCCCAGGCGGCGGCGCCACTGCTGCGCCGGCGGCAGGGCTGCATTGTCAATCTCACCGACATACACGCCCAGCGTCCGCTGCGCGATCACGCCATTTACAGCATCAGCAAGGCGGCGCTCGATATGCTCACCAAGGCTTTGGCCAAGGAACTGGCGCCGGAGGTGCGCGTCAACGGCATAGCGCCAGGGGCGGCCATGTGGCCGGAACAGATGGACGCGGACCTGCGGCAGCGGATCGAGTCGCACACGATGTTGAAGCGGGCGGGGACGCCGGAGGATGTGGCCGCGGCGGTACGGTTCCTGGTGTGCGATGCTCCGTATGTGACCGGGCAGATCCTGGCCGTGGATGGCGGGCGGACCCTGTATTCCTGACATCGCGGCGGGCTGAAGCCCGCCCTACATCATTTGTAGGGCCGGCCGCTCCGGACATCCTGTCCTCTCGCGGCATTTCCCACATCCTGTGGGTCGCTTCAGCCGGCCGACATCATCATTCGCGCGGGATCTCCCGAATGCGGGGATCCTGCTTCGGTTCCGTTACTCCCTTGGGCGCCGCCATCCCCTTGAAATCCGGCAGACCGGAATCCAGCAGCCAGCGTTTGGACTCCTCGTCATACCACCAGGTTTGTGGCAACACCCTGGTCTGCAGCGCACCACGGTTGGTGACGAAATACTTGAATTCCGCCTGCACGTCGGCGGTGGTCCCCTCCTCGTCCAGCACCGTCTCGCGCACCGAATAGCCGGTCACCCGGATGTCCGCCATGGTGTGTTCGTCGAGCGCAATGCGCTTGCCGTCACGGCTCATGTGAAACACCTGCGCGTCGTCGTAGCGACCCCAGCGCAGCGCCTGGGCATAGGCATTGATTGCCTCATCCAGGGACTTGACCCGGGATTTCACCCCGGCGCCATTGCAACCAGTCAGCATTGCCAGCACCAGCAAACCAAGCAACTTGTTCATGGAATTACCTCTGTTGAGACTCCGGGGGCACGGGCCACAGCGCCTGAGTGGATTGGTCGAACCGCGCCCACATTTCAGCAAAGCGCTCGCCGCTGACCGGATGACGCAGGTCGCCCGCGATCTCGGCCAGGGGCCGGAGCACAAAGGCATATTTCGTCACATCCTCCCGCGGCACACTAATCTCCTTATCCTGGCGCACCAGGTCATTGTAAAGCAGCAAATCCAAATCCAGTGTGCGCGGCGCGAAGCGTCCGCCGCCCCGATCCCGGCCGAATCGATATTCAATCGCGCTCAGTACCGCCGCGACCTGCCCGGGGGTTTGCGCACTGTCAAAACCAACGACCAGATTGAAGAAGTTGTCGCCGGCAAAGCCGATTGCCTCACTTTCGTAAATGGTGGATACAGTCAATTCGCCAAATGCGCCGGACAATGCGCTGAGTCCGACCTGGATGTTGCGCTCGCGATCAATGTTGCTGCCGACGCCGACAAAGATCCGCGCCATACTTATGATCGAGTGCCCCGCTCGATGATGACGCCCACATCGCGCACGTACCGCACTGCTCCCTGCTTGTTCAGCCGCACCCGGCACCACGGGACCTTGAACTCATTGTTCAGAATGTCGGCGACGCGCTCCGCCAGCGTCTCCACCAAAAAGAAATTGCTGCCAGCGACAAAGGCGACCAGCCGTTTGGCCACGGCCTTGTAATCCACCGTGTCGTCGATGCGGTCCGCGGCGGCGGCACGGCGGGTATCCGTGCCCATTTCCACGTCCAGGACCACGGTCTGCTTGATGCGTCGCTCCCAGTCGTTGACTCCGATGACGGTCTCAATGCGCAGATCATGTAAATAGATGATATCCATGCTGCCTGCCAGTGTAGCCAAAGGCTCGTTGCAAGTGCAGCGCTCCACCCTTGACCAAATGCGGCTGCACCCTTCCAATAGTCGCATGTTGACCAACATCCTGTTGATTGCGGGCGCGTACCTGCTGGGCTCCGTGGCCTGCGCTGTGGTGGTCTGCCGTGCCATGGGTATGCCGGACCCCCGCGTCGGCGGCTCGGGCAATCCCGGCGCCACCAACGTACTGCGCCTGCATGGCAAGGCGGCCGCAGTGCTGACGCTGGCCGGTGACATCCTCAAGGGGTTGCTCCCGGTGTTCGTGGCGCGGGAACTGCAGGTCCCCGACTGGGTGGTGGCTGCGACCGGCGTGGCCGCGTTCGCCGGGCACATCTACCCGGTGTTCTTCGCCTTTCGCGGCGGCAAGGGCGTGGCCACGCTGGTGGGTGTTTTACTGGGCATTCACTGGGCCCTGGGTGCAGCGTTCGTGGGCACCTGGCTGCTGACTGCGGCGCTGTTCCGTTATTCCTCGCTGTCGGCATTGATTGCGGCGGTGCTGACGCCGGTCTATGCATGGCTGTTGCTGCCGGAACTGACCTACGTCGTCGCGCTCGCTGCTCTCGCGGCTGCGCTGATGTGGCGGCACCGATCCAATATTCGCAACCTGATCCGCGGCGAGGAAGAGAAGATCCAGTTTGGATCCAAAGCGCCGACGGGCTGATCCGGTCGCAGCGTGAACTACAAACCGTTCAATACAGCCAAAAGACACGCGATCCGGCCACGTGTCTTCCACGCAGTCAATCCAGCACCGCATTCAGCCAGCCGGCCTTCCGGCCAACGCCCAGCGCGGATACGCGCTGAAAGCCAGCGGTGCGCTTTGCCCGGCCTGCAGATGCAGGCAGCCCGCCAGCGCGATCATTGCGCCGTTGTCCGTGCAAAACTCCGCCCTGGGAAAGTACACGCGGCCACCCATATCCTTTGTCAGCCGCTGCAATCGCTGACGCAACTGCGGGTTCGCGCTGACGCCCCCCGCCGCCACCAGCCGGTTCAGCCCCGTTTCCTGCATCGCCCGCCGGCACTTGATGGCCAGGGTCTCGACCACCGCCTCCACAAAAGCATGGGCAATGTCCGCGCGTGCCTGGGCGTCGGCACCGTGCTCGCGAATGGTATTGAGCGCAAACGTCTTCAAGCCGCTGAAACTGAAATCCAGCCCGGGACGATCGGTCATGGGGCGGGGAAACTGAAATCGCCCGGGACGGCCCCCCGCCGCCAGAATAGACAGCGCCGCGCCGCCCGGGTAACCCAGCCCAAGCAGGTTTGCGGTCTTGTCGAAGGCCTCCCCGACCGCATCATCCAGGCTCTCGCCCAGAAGTTCGTACTCACCCACCCCGGCGACCCGGACCAGCTGCGTATGCCCGCCGGACACGAGCAATGCCAGGAATGGAAACGGCGGTGGATCCCCCTCCAGCAGCGGGGCCAGCAGGTGCGCCTCCATATGGTGTACCGGTACGGCAGGGATTCCCCAGGCGAAACCCAGCGCGCGGCCGGTGGCCACCCCCACCAACAACGCACCGATGAGTCCCGGGCCGGCTGTGTAGGCAATGCCGTTCAAGTCTGCCGGTTGGGACCGGCTCTGCGCCAGGACGTCGCGGATCAGCGGCAGCAACCTCCGGACATGGTCCCGGGAAGCCAACTCCGGTACCACGCCGCCAAATTCCCGATGCATGGCAACCTGGCTGTAAAGGGCGTGCCCCAACAGCCCGGACTCACTGTCGTAGACGGCGACCCCGGTTTCATCGCAGGAGGTTTCCAGCCCTAGGACTCGCATCCGCGCCACCCGGTCCGGCCTGCGGCGCCGGGATTCCTTGCAATTGGTTCATTTCCCACTAAAATTCGCGCCTCTTTTGTAAAGAACCACCCAGTAACGTGCCAGGAAAGTGTGACATATGCCCAATGTAAAAGTCCGTGAGAATGAACCTTTTGACGTCGCCCTGCGCCGCTTCAAGCGCGCCTGCGAGAAGGCCGGAACCCTGGCCGAGGTTCACCGCCGGGAATTCTACGAAAAGCCGACGCAGGTCAGAAAACGCAAGGCTGCGGCGGCCATCAAACGGAACCAGCGCCGCGTGAGCAAGTCCGGTCCCCGCCCGCGCTGATCCGAAGTCGTACCCCTGCCCGCAGTTTCCGCCCGTGTCCGGTCTCAAGACCCGCATCCTTGATGATGTGAAAGCGGCCATGCGCGCCCAGGACAAGGAGCGCCTGGGGACGCTGCGCCTGATCTCCGCCGGCATCAAGCAGCGGGAAGTGGACGAGCGCATCCAGCTGGACGACACCCATGTGCTGGCCGTGCTGGACAAGATGGCCAGGCAACACCGGGACTCCATCGCCCAGTTTGAAAGCGCCGGACGCCACGACCTGGTGAAGAAGGAACAATCCGAACTCAGCGTCGTCATCAGCTACCTGCCGCAACCATTGTCCGAGGCGGAAGTCGTGGACCTTATCAAGGCCGCCATCACCGAAACCGGCGCCGCATCGGCCAAGGACATGGGCAAGGTGATGGGTATTCTCAAACCCAAGGTCCAGGGTCGCTTCGACATGGGCAAGGTCGGGGGAATGGTGAAGGGGTTGCTGCCCTGAAACACTGCAGTTGGTAGTTGGTAGGTGGGGAAAACCGTTGGGCGCCGATGCTCCTTTCCTCTCCGACTTCAAACTACCACCTACAAATTTTCTGATCCCGCTGCCAGCCCAGGCAGCGCCGTATCGCTATACTTTGCCCATGTCCGGCCGCATCCCCCAGAGTTTCATCGAAGACCTGCTCGCGCGTACCGATATCGTGGATGTCATTGACACCCATGTGCCGTTGCGCAAATCCGGAAAAAACTGGCAGGCGTTGTGTCCGTTTCACGATGAGAAATCCCCATCCTTTTCGGTCAGCCAGGACAAGCAGTTCTACCATTGCTTCGGTTGCGGCGCGAACGGCACCGCCATCTCGTTTCTCATGGATTACAACAACATGGGGTTCGTGGAGGCAGTGGAAAGCCTGGCCGCGCGCGCAGGCATGGACGTGCCGCGGGAAGGCGGGGGGACGGTGCGCAGTGAGACCAACCTCAGCGAATATCATGAATTGCTGGAGTTGGTCATCGATTATTACCGGTGCCAATTGAAGGAACATCCGCAGGCCGCGCGGGCGGTGGAGTATCTCAAGTCGCGCGGTATTACCGGCGACGCGGCGGCGAAATTTGAACTGGGTTACGCACCGCCGGGTTGGGACAACCTGATCTCGGCAATGGGGGGTTCCGACGCGGCGCAACAGCGGCTGGCGAAAGCCGGCATGCTGATTCAACGCGACAGCGGCGGTTATTACGACCGTTTCCGTGATCGCATCATGTATCCCATTCGGGATCACCGTGGCCGCGCCGTGGGCTTTGGCGGCCGGGTCATGGACGACAGCACGCCCAAATATCTGAATTCCCCGGAAACACCGATCTTCCACAAGGGCAAGGAACTCTACGGCCTGCACCAGCTGCGCGGCACCAGCCCGGCGCGACTGTTCGTGGTGGAGGGTTACATGGATGCCCTGGCGCTGGCGCAGTTTGGGATAAGCGGCGTGGTGGCCACCTTGGGCACCGCGGCCACCCGCGACCACATGGAAAGGCTGTTTCGCATGACCGCGCGCGTGATCTTCTGCTTCGATGGGGATGAGGCTGGTCGCCGGGCCGGCTGGCGCGCACTGGAGACGGCATTGCCGCTATTGCGTGACGGACGCCAGGTGTACTTCCTGTTTCTGCCAGAGGAAGAGGATCCGGATACCTATGTGCGGCGCCATGGGCCGGAGACCTTCGAGGACGAACAGCGTTACGTGCCCTTGTCCGATCATCTGCTTAACACGCTAAAGGAAGGGACAGACCTGAATACCCGCGAGGGTCGGGCGCAATTGATAGACCGGGCCATGCCGCACCTGGGCGCACTGCCCACGGGGGCGCTGCGTCAATTGCTTATCCAGGACCTGGCGCGGCTCGCCCGCACCGAGCCGGAACAGATCGATCCCCTGATCCAGCGGCCGGCGGCCCGCGGCACCCAGAAACTCCGACCGCGACCCCGGCATATGCCGGCTCGGGGCGAAACAATGCCGATGCTGCCGCAAATCATCCGCCTGTTGCTGCGGCGCCCGTCGCTGGGGCAGCTGGTCGAGGACACCAAGCCCCTGAGGACCGGCCCGCCAGGAGAGGTCTTTCTTGCGGACCTGCTGGATTTCATCCATTCCCGTCCCCATATCACCTGTGCCGCCATCCTGGAAAACTGGCGCGGATCGGCCTTTGAGGCCCGGTTGCGGGAACTGTCCGGCACCCAGGATGACTCGGATATGGACGCACTGGACCTGGAGCGTGAATTCATGGGCGCCATGGAGCGCCTGCAGGCACAAAGATCCCGAAAAGAGCGCCAGGATTGGCTGCAGGGCAAACGGCTTGAGGATCTGTCCGCTGACCAGCGCGCGGGGCTGCGGAACCCACGCCCCGTGGGGGAGTCGGATAGATAGGCCTCGATTTCATGGAACGAAGCCTGTGAATGTGCTATACTGGTCGTTTACAATCTAATCCTTTCTCTCGTAATTTCAAACACTTACCCACACCAACGCAGCGATATTGCATCGGGAATCTGAAGCCATGGCCATCGAGCGAATTGACGACCACCTGGAACCGGAAGAGGAAGAGGAGTCACAACTCCGCCTCCTCATCGCGAAGGGCAAGGAACAGGGCTTTTTGACCTATCACGAGGTCAACGAGCACCTGCCGGACGAGATTGTCGACCCGGAGCAGATCGAGGACATCATCAATATGATCACGGAGATGGGGATCGAGGTGCACGAAACGGCCCCGACCTTCGACATGCTGATCCCGCCGGTTGTGGCCGAACCCGTCGAGGAGGATGCCGCGGCCGCCACCGGAACGCTGGTACCGGTGGAAAGTGAGTTTGGCCGGACCACGGATCCGGTGCGCATGTACATGCGCGAGATGGGCACCGTGGACCTGTTGACCCGCGAGGGCGAAATCAAGATTGCCAAGCGCATTGAGGAAGGCATCAACCAGATGCTGACGGCGCTGTCCTGCTACCCGGGCACCATCGAGTCGTTGCTGAATTCCTTCATTCAGGTGGAAGCCGAGCAGATGAAACTCGGCGAGATCATCATCGGCTTCAGTGACCAGGCCGAGTACCCGGATTCCGGCGTGCCGTTGCCCGAAGCAGTGCCGGCCGCCATCGACGACGATGACGACGAGGAGGACGAGAAGGACGGGAAGGACGGCGACAGCGACGACGATGATGGCCCCGAGCCGTCCATTGACCCGGAACTGGTGCGCACCCATTTGAAAAAGACGGCGGGTGCGTATAAGAAACTGGTGCGCGCCATCAAGCGCAATGGCCGCGATCACAAGAGCACGGTTAAATTGCAGACCGCCCTGACCACGCTATTCATGGAATTGCGCTTCACACCGAAATTCATCGACGACCTGACCGGCGGGGTACGCGGTCTGATTGAAATGATCCGCGAGACGGAGCGCGAGGTGATGCGCCTGTGCGTGAAGGAAGGCAAGATGCCGCGCAAGGATTTCATTGCCAGTTTCCCCGGCAACGAGTCAAATCTGAACTGGATAAGGAGTCTGGCCCGCACACGCAAGCCCTATGCAAAGAGCATTGCGGCCATTCGCGATGACGTGTTGCGTGTCCAGGGCAAGCTGGCCACGATCTTCGATCAACATCTGCTGAAGGTGGCTGAGGTCAAGGACATCAACCGCCGCGTCTCCATCGGCGAGGCCAAGGCCCGGCGCGCGAAGAAAGAAATGGTGGAGGCCAACCTGCGCCTCGTGATCTCCATCGCCAAGAAGTACACCAATCGCGGCCTGCTGTTCCTGGATCTGATCCAGGAGGGCAACATCGGCCTGATGAAGGCGGTGGACAAGTTCGAATACCGGCGCGGCTACAAGTTCTCCACCTATGCCACGTGGTGGATCCGCCAGGCAATCACGCGTTCCATTGCCGACCAGGCGCGCACCATCCGCATCCCGGTGCACATGATCGAGACCATCAACAAGTTGAACCGCATCTCGCGCCAGATCATGCAGGAGAAGGGCCGCGAGCCGACGCCGGAGGAACTCTCCGAGAAGATGGAGATGCCGGAAGAGAAGGTGCGCAAGGTGCTGAAGATCGCCAAGGAACCCATCTCCATGGAGACGCCGGTGGGCGACGACGACGATTCGCACCTGGGGGATTTCATCGAGGATGCCAACACCCAGGCGCCGGTGGAATCCGCCAGCTTCGAGGGCCTGAAGCGCGCCACGCGCGACGCCCTTGGTGCGCTGACGCAACGGGAAGCGAAGGTGCTACGCATGCGTTTCGGCATCGACATGAATACCGATCACACGCTGGAAGAGGTCGGCAAACAGTTCGATGTGACGCGCGAGCGCATCCGCCAGATAGAGGCAAAGGCGCTGCGCAAGCTGCGCCACCCGACCCGTTCGGAGCAGTTGCGGACGTTCCTGGATTAATGCTAAATCGGGGTCGGAGCATGCGCGCCGACCCCGGTTCTAATCACGGCACCAAATTAAGGAAGGCCTGATTAAGTCGATTTTCGCGCGAGATTGTCATTCCAGCGCCGGCGCCCCGGCGCAGGCCGGGGCCCAGTATTAAAATACTGGATACCGGTTTCCACCGGCACGGCGTATTGGAGACTTAATCAGCAACTTCTTAGCAATTTTAATACGGGCCTGTAGCTCAGTTGGTTAGAGCAGGGGACTCATCAGTCAATGGTGCGTTTGTGTCGTAAGGCACAAAATGAACGGGATGAACTCAGGGAACCCTTCCAGCATAAGCTGAAGGCAATCCTGAACCAAGCCGGCGGTACACCGCCGGAAGGCGCAGAGACTACCTGGGGGCTAGAGCGCCCTTAATAACAGGCAAGAGCGTCCCGCATCCTTGGCAATGCAAGGATGATGAGATAGTCCACTCCCGGCAGAAACGCCGGGGCCAGTGAATCCCTTGGTCGAAGGTTCGAGTCCTTCCGGGCCCACCATCTCTCTGAACCATCGAGTGGAAACCCACTCTGGTGCTCCGGCCGGCCCGTCATCCATGACGGGCGCTCGCGGCGTTGCCGCTCACCCTTCCGGGCTCACCATACCTATTCGGTATACTCCATACTGCAAGGTGACAGGCGCCCTGACATGCCACCTGTCCTGCGCCGGTCCCGGAGGTCGCCTTTCCATACCTGTAACTGCCCATGGAAATCAATCAACTGAGACACTTTCTTGCGGTCTATGACAACCGCTCCATGGGCAGGGCCGCAAAGCACCTGGGCATGACGCAACCGGCGCTGAGCCAGAGCATCCGGCGGCTTGAGGAAACCTTCGGTGTGAAGCTGTTTGATCGCACCGCGCGCGGCGTCGTGCCGACGCAGTTTGCCGACGCCTTAGGGTCCCGCGCGCGCACTATTTCCCTGGAGGCGCGTGGCGTGATCGAGGACATCGACGCCCTGCGCGGCCTGGAGCGTGGCAACCTGGTCATCGCGGCGTCGCCCGGACCCAGCGCCAGTATCGTCCCGGAAGCGGTGAAGCGGCTGCACCGCATCCGTCCAAACCTGCGCATCACGGTCATCGAAGGCACGAGCGACAACGTCATCGCGGCGGTGTGCGATGGTGAAGCCGACATCGGCATCCTGCCGGAATGGAAGACGAGGAAGGACTACGAGTTGGCCGGCGAGCCACTCATGTACGGGATGATGGTGGTGGTGGCAGGCAGGTCCCATCCCTTGCTCAAGTCGGCGACCATTGGCTGGAAGGACGCGCTGGCATGCGCGTGGCTGCTGGCGCCCAAGGGGGACCTGCTGCGCCTGAGTTTCGAGGATATCTTGAAGCGCCTGGACCTAGAGCTACCAATCAACCATGTCGAATCAGCGTCCGCATCGGTAATCAGAAACCTGCTGAGCAGCGGGGAATATCTGAGTTTTCTCCCCAGGGACTTCATCATCAACGAGGAACGGGAGGGTACGCTGGTGCCAGTCCAGATTTCCGGGGGCAACACCTGGAAGAGAGACCTGTACATCCTGTATCGCCAGAAGGAAGTGCTGTCACCCGCGGCCGCCGCCCTGATCAAGCAGCTGCACAGTGCCACCGCGGACCTGGCGCGCGAGGTTGGCTGGATTGACGTGCCCGCACGCCACAAACGCGGCAAGGTAATGGAGGGAAAAAGAAAACGTTGAGTGCGGCCCGCAAGGCCCGGGGCACTAACCGCCGGATTGCAGGCGCTCTGCCGCCTCCCGCACCAGATCTGCGTCCACTTCCTGTTCGTCCGCGGCACGCTTCAGGTCATCATCCTTAAGCTCCGGCCCGGACACATACGGCGCCTGGACCGGTGACCATCCGCCCTTCCGGCGCAGCATGACTTGGACGGCGTCCGGCCTGGAGTAATGGCCAAGGGAATCGCAGATGGCCTTGAACACCTTGACATGGACGGCCGCGCAATCTGCGTACACCATGCGGCTGCACTCCACCGGCGCCACCAGCGGCACACCCACCGGACCGACCACCTGACTGCCGCCACGGGACCAGTCGATATGCATCCGATCCCGGTACGGGAAATCCGCGGACACATCCTTTGGATCCAGGTAGCCGCAGGCGCACAAAACATGACAGCCCGCCTCGAATGCGTGGGCGCGCGTGACGAAGTGCCCCCAGAAATCCCCGGAATTATTCCACTCCTGCAGGCGCGGCCCGGTATGGATGGCGAAGGCCCCGGGATAGGCGGCTATGTGGATGTCCTCACCCATGCCGATCATCGCGGCACGCAGCGGGGTCATTGCGTTCTCTCCACAGATCAGCCCGCCGATGCGGCCGATATCCGTGTCGTAGACCACGAGATCACTGGCGTCGCCCGCACCCCAGAACATTCTTTCCACGAAGGTGGGCATCAATTTGCGATGGCGTCCCATCAGCGAACCGTCGCGGGAAAAGTACAGCAACGAGTTGTAAATGGTGTTGACGCCGGGGCGCGGGTCCATCTCATTGCAACCCAGCACGCAATACATGTTGGCGCGCCGCAGCGCCTCGCCGATCCGCTCCGTCTGTTCGCTGGGCACGAGCAACGCAGCATCAAAAAAACGCCGGCGCACGTCGGCCCAGAGCTGGATGTCGCTGTCCCATCCCTCGGTCCAGTAGGGATAGCCAGCCAGCCAGACCTCCGGGAACACGATCAGCTGCGCACGATTCGCGGCAGCCTCGGCAATGGCCGCACACGCCCGGTCCACGGAGGTATCCAGTTCCATGTAGGCTGGTGAGATCTGAGCGATGCAGACACGTACGCTCTCATGTCCGCCGAGGATCTTTTTCGGCGACTTGGATTTGGCTTTTGGCATTTGATTTCCCCCGGCTGAAATCTACATCATGAATTATGCGCCATCGACAATGGAGCCTGCACGGCAGCGGAACAACACCTCACACCCAGGCCTGGATGACGTAGTCGAACGGGATCTGCGCGCTCAACAGATCGACCCTCTGCAGCATTATCTCGAACGCGTCACCCCTGCGCCGCAACTGGTGCGCATACCGGCCGGCGAAATAACGCTGATAGTCACCGCGCAGTTCAGTCATGTGAAAATTGGAACACGCGGTCAGGATGCCACTAGCAGGGTCAGGCGCGCCCACGCGCACGTTTGCAACAACATGACTGGTGGCCCATTCCATCTGCTGTGACCATGCCCGCGGGTGGCCGATGCGTTTCACCCTGATATTCATCAGGTTGATATCCTCGGCAAAGATCGACGGCACCCCCTGCCACGTGGTTTGCTCCGCGCGCGCCGGCATCCAGTAGATGCCATTCCCGGAAAATAACCCCACGTACTCCGACCAGCGCTTCGTATCCAGAAGGTCCGCCTGGTGAAACAGGAATTCCTCCACGTTCATGCGCGTCTCCGCGTCAACCGAACTGCGCACCATCTTGCCGGCCCCGTCGGCTAGCGCCTCTAACTGGACGGCCCCAGCCCTGCGGTCCGCGTTCACATTCCTTCTCCCTGATTCATGTAGTCAAGCCACGCGCGGTACTGGTTGCGCAGCGGCGCTTCCGATCCGGCCTTCCCGATGGTCACGCCGGGACCGCCTGTCTCACTGCCGCAGCCACGGTGAAAACTGATCCATTCACTGGCCGTGGAGACGACGCCGCGCTGGCAGCGGTTCCAGTTCTCCAAATCGTCCGCGTTGACCAGTGTCGCCGGCGAATTTATAAGGTTGAAATATTGCAGGGCATTCCGGTACATGGCATCCGACGCCCCCTTGAGCCGGAAGTGCCATATCTCCGACAGCGTCGAATCAACCGTCAACGGCCGGATGACCCGCAGTTGCAGCAACAACGGCTGCACGGAGACACCGGGATACAAAACCACATGGTGCGCATTGCGCCCCATGATTTCATCCGCCTTCTTCTTTCCGTATCTTTCGCGCATGACCCGTTCGTATTCGAGCGTATCTGCATCCCTGGGCTGTTCCAGGTAGGCGGCGATGAGCGCATGCCCGTTGGGAAAGTTTTTGGACTCCAGCAATTCTGCGAACTTGCTCAGCGGCAGCGCCAGCGTTGACAGGAACTTGTACTCGGAAGGCGCCGTTCCGGTGGCCTGCTGCAACTGCTGTTCAACGGCCATTGCCGCCCGCCCCGCGGACTCGTGGGTGACCCCCGCATGCAGCACGTCCACCTGGTTTTCCATGAACAACTTCCAGTTTGAGTGTTGCACGACGCGGTGACACACGGGGATGATCTCCACCTCACCCTCCGGTGACCGGTCGCACATATCATCAAATGCCGCGCGCGCCCCCCCGAGCCACTCCACCAGCGATGGCCCCTGCTCCACCAGCCGCGCGAACACGAAACCGCGGTAGATTTCCACCCGCGCCGCACGCTTCATGCTGAATTCGGGATCAGTCATGGTCATGCCGGTATTGCTGTAGCCGTCTTCGATCGGCACACCCAGCAACCCGCCCCGCAGGTTGAAGCGCCACCCATGGTAGGAGCACATGAACTGCTCGCCAGTGTTGCCGTCCCTGCGCACGCAAAGTTGTGCGCCCCGGTGGGGACAGCGGTTGTACAACACCTGGATGGCGCCGGACTCGTCGCGCACCATGATCATCGGCTGCCGGCCGATCTGCACGGTTGCATAATCCCCGGGTTTCCTGAGCTGGGTTTCGTGCCCGCAGTACACCCAGGTCTTCTCGAAGATGTTCCTCAGTTCCTGTTCAAATAATTCAGCATCCGCATAGCAGCGCCGATGCACGCGGTCAGGCTGTACCAGTGTGGCGGGTTTCGTTTTCATTGGATTTGCCGTCTTATCTGATGGGATGGGGAAGGCGTAACCATAGGCCCATGGTTCGTAGCGCGGAATTGCAATTGTTGTGGAAAAACATAATGCTTCCTTATGGGGTGCCGGACCGGTACGGGCGCCTCGGACTACGCGCGCACTACCCGGCAATTGAAGCACCCCGGCCGGGCGTTATGAATGTGCAGGTAGCGCACGCGTTCGTTTGCAAACAGGCGCCGGATAACCCCCTCCAGTTCGATCCCTGGCACGACGTCCGCATCAATCATTGTTGCGGACTCATCGTAAGCGCGGATGGATAGCAACCGATGGCGGAGCATCTCCGGCACTTCGTCCACGGCCGGGCGCGCGGTCACCGCATCCTTGCGGATAAATATTGGACCGGATGCCCGGTAGGGAGAGGACACATCATGATGTGCAAATGGCAACAGGATGACTGTCTCTCCGATCTCCGCGTCAGCGAGACTGGCCCGGCAGGGGTAACCGGGCTTTTCCTGGACCGTCATTCGGCGCGCACCCTGTGCTACCAATTCCGGATCACTCAATGCGAATAGCGGCGCGAATCGATCATAGGGTACAGCGACCACCTGGAAAGAAATGTTCATGGCTCATCTCCTCGGGATGCATTGACGCCTTGCGACATTGATATTCAGGCTACGCAACACCCGCTGCCCTTTCGTCCCGATTCTTGCGACCAAATTTCCAGGCCCGCCGCCGTTTGCCGGACCCCCTGTGGAGATGCCGTATCATGGCTCCCTTCCCTCTTCCGCCCCGGTTCCCTTGAAAACACCCGGCCAAGTATCGACACCTGTCTCGACAACGGCATTCCCATGCCTGCTGGCCGGTGGCGACGCCATCGGCTTTGCACCGGTGTTCGTCACGCTGGGCGGCTGGCTGCTGTGGCGCTGGACCGTGCCGCGTGTTTTCCTGGCGGCAATGGTCATCGCAATTATTGGTATGTTCGTGCTGGTGGGGCCCAACTTCGCAGCTGGTGGCACGCGCCTGCTGGGGGATGGACTGGGCGTGCTGGCAGGGATTTTTTACGCGGGATATCTGCTGGCCATCAAGGTGGCGCGTGACGCGAAGGCATCAACGTTGCCATTGATGGCGTGGAGCACGAGTATTACTTCCGTCGTGCTGCAGCCGTTTTTGCCCCAATCGATGCAGGGCTGGGGCGTGTTGGCCGCACTGGCGCCGGTCACCCAGATCCTGGGACAGGGACTGATTGCCTATGCCCTCGCCCACCTGCCGGCCTCCGCTTCCGCCTTGAGCCTGCTCATCCAGCCCGTGACGGCGGTAATATTCGCGTGGATACTCTTCGGCGAGGCTCTGGGTCCGGTCCAGTTTACCGGCGGCGCGATGGTGCTGACCGGGATCTGGCTGGCGCGCCGTGGCAGTTGAAAGATCCCCTGTTTCCCCCGGGGGAATTTGATCGCAAGACCCGGAGTGCGGCCGGTTGCAACCGTTGTCAGAATCCGTCGCGTCACTGACAAACAGGCTGGAGCACTCCCATGAATGCAATGGCGATGATGAAGAAATCCACGGTCACGAATACCGAGAACGACCCGCGCTGGGCGGCTGTGGTGGCGCGGGACGCCGGCGCCGATGGCACGTTCTTTTATGCGGTCAGGACCACCGGCGTATATTGCCGCCCCTCCTGCCCTTCACGCCGCGCCCAACCGGAAAATGTGGAATTTCACTTGACGCACGCCGATGCCGAACGCGCTGGATTCCGTCCGTGCCGGCGCTGCAAGCCGGATCAACCGTCCCTGTCCGAACAGCATGCAACCACGATCGCGCGCATTTGCCGTCTCATCGAAACGGCGGAAGAAATGCCGAGGCTGGGTCAACTCGCGCACCAGGCGAAAATGAGCCCGTACCATTTCCATCGCGTCTTCAAATCCCTTACCGGATTGACACCCAGGGCATACGCCTCTGCCCATCGCGCCCGGCGCGCGCGCGACAACCTTCGGGAAAGCGCCACGGTTACGCAGGCCGTGTTCGATGCCGGGTTCAATTCCAGCGGCCGGTTTTATGAGGCCACGAACCAGATGTTGGGCATGACGCCCACCAGCTATCGCGCCGGTGGCGCCAATACCGAGATCCAGTTTGCCATTGGCGAATGTTCGCTCGGGTCAATCCTCGTGGCGCAAAGCCGGCGTGGCGTCTGCGCCATCCTGCTCGGCGACGATCCGGAGGCCCTGTTGCGCGACCTCCAGGATCGCTTCTTTCGCGCAGTGCTCGTGGGCGCTGATCCGGAATTTGAACGGCTCGTCGCCAAAGTAGTCGGCTTCGTGGAAGCGCCCGCTTTTGGGCTTGACCTGCCGCTGGACATTCGCGGCACGGCATTTCAACAACGAGTGTGGCAGGCGCTGCGGAAGATCCCCGCCGGGTCAACCCGCAGCTATGCGGATATTGCCAAAAAGATTGGCGCACCGAAGTCGGTGCGCGCGGTGGCCCAGGCGTGCGCAGCGAATGCGCTTGCCGTGGCCATCCCCTGCCACCGTGTGGTGCGCAGCGATGGCGCGTTGTCCGGATACCGGTGGGGCATTGAACGCAAGCGGGCGCTGCTCGCGCGCGAGGCGGAGGCGTGAGAGCAGTATCCGGGGTCAGGTCTTGCAATCATGCACGTATGCATACTTGCGAGGGTCAACACTCATTTCAGAGCAGACGTGCATGATTGCAAGACCTGAC
>Ga0156012_1113_pt2 | contig 20834 bp, 22 predicted proteins | sample RifCSPlowO2_02_FD_107666 | JGI IMG/M metagenome (GOLD analysis project Ga0156012, IMG submission 107666) | Gammaproteobacteria bacterium RIFCSPLOWO2_02_FULL_61_13
TTCGTTGATGCGCACGCCGTTCTGGTACACGGCCAGACCCTGCGCCAGTCCCAGCAGCGGAGACGCGGTGAAACCGCGGTATTGCAGGTCCGGCTGCAGCGGATTGTTCTGGGCCTCGTTCAGCGACACGCTGCCGAGATTGCGGTTCAGGAAATCGGCCAGGCCCAGGCTCTCGGATCGCTCGATGTCCTCGCTGGTGGCGGACTGGACGTTGTAGGGGATTTTTTCCTCCGGAAGCGCCGCGCCATGGGACGGCGTAACACCAATGACGATTACCTCTTCCAGGGTGTCCTCGGCATATACCGGACTGGACGACCACACCATGCCGGTGGCGGCGCACAGCAATGCTGCCTGCAGTTCCTTCCCGGTCATCCAATTCCTCCAGTTTGCACAATCAGGCAAAAACCAGCCGGCAGCAGATTAACCCATTGAATCGAATAGAGAACCGGAGGATTGGAATAAATCCCCGGGAAATTTTCCCGCTGACACCCTGCCCCCCCTGTCACGAAAGCTTCATTGTCGCTTCAAGCGTCTGTCATCCCTCTCAGGCAGCATACGCATCGAAACTCAGAGAGGAGAAATGACTATGAACCGCGAACAGGAACAGGAATTGACGCTGATGTACCTGCAATTACTGCTGCGCACGCCGAACGCCCACCTGGTGCCGATGCATGAGATCCAGGAATTGCTGGAGGCCATCAATGGGCGCGACGAGCCGGGGCTCAACCCGGAACGCTGCGCGGCCTGAGTACTGCGCCCGGCGCGCTACGGGCGCTTGGGGTGGTAAATCGGTTTTTCCTCTACTTCGGCGCCGATCTTCAACTTCTCCGAGGACTGGAACTGCCCCGGGTCCTCGAGCCGCAGGCGCAGACGCAGATTGTTACGCGAATCCGCGTGCTGCAATGCCTCGTCGACCGTGATCTTGCCCTCCTTGAACAACATGTACAGCGATTGATCAAAGGTCTGCATGCCGGCGAACTTGCCCTGTTCCATGGCGTCCTTGATTTCATTGATGCGCGATTTCTCGATCAATTCGGAGATGAATGGCGTATTCAGCAGGATCTCCACCGCCGGAACACGCTTGCCCTTGATCCCGGGAATGAGGCGCTGCGAAATAATCGCCTTCAGGTGCTGGGCCACGTCCAGCAGCAAGGCCTGGTGGGCGGTGTCCGGGAAGAAATTGATGATGCGCTCCAGGGTCTGATTGGCGTTGTTCGCATGCAGCGTGGACAGGCAGACATGCCCGGTCTCCGCATAGTGCAGCGCATGCCGCATTGTTTCCTGCGCGCGGATCTCGCCGATGACAATCACATCCGGCGCCTCGCGCATCGCATTTTTCAGCGCCTCCTCATAGGAGTGTGTGTCGAGCCCCACCTCGCGCTGGTCGACAACGGACTTCTTGTGTTCATGCACGAACTCGATGGGGTCCTCGATGGTGAGGATGTGCCCGGCCCGGTTTTCATTGCGGTAGTTGATCATGGAGGCCAGCGTGGTGGACTTGCCTGACCCGGTGGAGCCCACTACCAGGATCAACCCCTGTTTTTCCATGATCAATTGTTTCAGGATTTCCGGCAGACCCAGTTCGTCAATGGAGGGAATCTTGCTTTTTATGTAGCGCACGACCATCGCCGTCTCACCACGTTGCCGAAAGACGTTGACGCGGAAGCGACCCAGTTTTGCCACGCTGATCGCCAGGTTCAATTCCAGGTCGCGTTCAAAGGCGGCGATCTGTTCGTCGTTCAGGATGGACCAGGCCACGTCGTGCACGTCTGTGGGGCTGAGCGGCGTGTTGCCGACGGGATGGGATTCGCCCTGAAGCTTGATGTTGACCGGGGCGCCGGCGCTGAAAAACAGGTCCGAGGCATCCTTCTCCACCATCAACTGCAGATAGGCCGAAATGTCCATGCATATACGTTATCGCAAACCGGGCCTGGGCGCAGGTTCCTGGTGCCGACTGCGGGCAACCGAGCCAACCGCCTTGGCACCCCGGACCCGGCAATGTAGCGGGTTTCGGATCATGCCCCCGCTAATCCCCGCTGCATCAGGCAAGTCTCTCAGCCACGCGGCTATTGCCCCTAAGTGGTGGTTGTTGTACCTCAAATGGTGTAATTCGCAGGCCAGGCTCCGAATTGTCACGCAGTTCACGAGTTTTCCTTGCGCTGACCAGAATGAAGCATGAAACTTGCCAATGAAGCTAACTTGGTGCAGTCCAACAAATCCATGATACAAGGCACAAAAGGCAGTGCATCTACTACGCATCCAACCTCATCCGACCCGCCCAGCAACTCAACTTTTACAAACGAATTCGGGACATTAATCGTCGGATTAGCGGAGCGCATCGAAGTGGCGACAGCCAACTCCCTCGACGCGGAGATTGATTCTGCACTGAGCGCCATAGGTACGGTTACGCACGCCGATCGGATCCGTTTGTTCTGCTTTTCCCCGGATTCCCCCGCCGTGCATGACAGTCACGAGTGGTGTGCGCCCGGCGTGCCTGCCATGCTGCATCGGTTCCGGAATATCAAACGGGAATCACTTCCCTGGATGTACGGGCAACTTGACCAGGGCAAAGCCGTAATCGTGCCGCGCGTCTCCGAGTTACCGGCATGTGCAGACGCGGAGAAGACCGAATTCACGCTCGAAGGCATTCAGTCCCTCATGTATATACTGCTCCGGCAAAACGGTCACGACGCAGAATTCCTGGGCCTGGAAGCGGTCCGAACCGAGCAGACCTGGCCAAAGGAATTCGAGCCGTTGCTCAAGCTGGTTGGGGAAATCATCCTTGGTGCACTGCACCGGATTGAGATCGAGAAAAACCTGCGTGAGGCGGAGTCCCGTTTCCGGGCCATATTCGAGGGGGCACGGGACGGAATCGTGCTTGTGGACCCGGCCTCCATGCAACTATGCATGTCCAATCCGCGACTTTGTGAAATGCTGGGCTACAGCGCCAGGGAGCTGAGTAGCCTGCATGTTCGCGACATCCATCCGGCCAGCGACTGGCCGGACATCGAGGGCAAGTTCGGCGCGGCGGCCCGCGGACAGAATCCAGACCCAAACGAGGTCCGGCTGCGGCGAAAGGATGGCAGTACATTCCACGCCGAGGTCAACAGCAGAAAAGTCAAGATTGGCGAGCGATATTACATGCTCGGCATCTTGCGCGACATCTCCGCCCGACAAGTTGCGCTGGCTGCCTTGCGGTTCAGCGAAGAGAGATTTCGATCCACCATGCAGCACTCCGGGATCGGCATGGCCCTTGTGGCGCCGGACGGCCGCTGGCTGGACGTCAACGAGGTCCTGTGCGACCTGCTCGGATACAGCGCGGATGAACTGCTGGCCACGAACTTCCAGTCCATCACGCATCCCGAAGACCTTGAGAAAGACCTGGACCTCGTGCGCCAGATGCTGGAACGGCGCATCCGGCGCTACCAGATGGACAAGCGCTATATCCGCAAGGACGGCAATGTCATCTGGGCCACGCTTACGGTTTCGCTGGTCTGGAACGATGACGGCAGCCCGGCGCATTTCATTTCCCAAGTGCAGGACATCACTGAGAAACGCAATTCCGAAAAGCTGCTGCGGATTCAGAGCGCCGCGCTGGACTCCGCGGCCAACAGCATCCTGATCACCGACTCGGCTGGCACGATACAACTGGTCAACCAGGCCTTCACCAGGGCCACGGGCTATTCCAAGGCCGAGGTCTTCGGGAAAAATCCGCGTATTTTCAAGTCCGGCAGGCAAACGACCTCTTTTTACCGGCATCTGTATGACACCATTCTCGGCGGGCAAACCTGGCGCGGCGAAATAATCAACCGCTACAAGGATGGCCGCGAGGTTCCTGAGGCAATGACCATCACGCCGGTGCGCGCCGATGGCGGCGGGATCACGCACTTCATCGTCATCAAGCAGGATTTGACGCTGCAGAAGATGCACGAGGAACGCATTTCGCGACTCAATCGCATGCTGACGGTGTTGAGCGGCGTCAACTCAACCATCGTGCGCGTCAAGGACGTAATGGAACTGGCCAGCCAGATCTGCAACCTCGCCGTGGAAAATGGCGGATTCCGGTTTGCGTGGATGGGACTTCTGAACGGCTCCGGAGACCACATAATTCCTCTCGCACGCGCGGGCCATGAGGATGGCTTCCTTGATTTAATCGACCTTGGTTTGCCTGCGGAAACCACCCGGCCGGCAACACTCATTGCACAAGCGTTGCACGGCCAGAGGTTGGTAATTGTGAATCAAATCGACACGGATCCAGTCATGGCATGCTGCCGGGTTCTCGCCATGGCGCGGGGCTACCAGTCGGCGGCGGCATTGCCGTTGGTCGTGGACGGGAAGTCAGCGGGCCTGTTGATGTTTTACGCGAACCAGACCGATTTCTTCGATACCCAGGAACTGGAGTTAATGGAGGAATTGCGTGCCGACGTTTCCTTTGCACTGGAGACCATCCAGAAAGGGAATAGAATTTTCCAATTGATGCATCATGACCCACTCACGGATCTCGCCAACCGTGAGGTTTTTTTTGAACGCTTGGGCTCGGTAATCGGCTGCGCCCATCCACAGATACACAAAATCGTCCTGATGATCTTCGACCTCGTGCGCTTCAGGAACATAAACGACGCCTTGGGACGCAGCGCAGGAGATGACTTCATCCGGCAGTTTGCCGCGCGACTTGAACAGGTTGCCGGGGACAGAATGAATATTGCGCGCCTGAGCGGGGACCGATTCGGCATGTATATGTCCGTGGACAACGAATCAATGGCGAGCGGCGACATCCTGAGCGAGTCAGTACGCCAGTTGTTCGATGGCATTGTGAAAATACGCGAACATGAGATCCGGGTGGCGGCAAAGGCCGGCGCGGCGATCTTTCCGGATGATGGCGCGGATGTGGAAACGCTGTTTCGAAATGCGGAAGCCGCGCTGCAAAAGGCAAAACATGCCGGGGACCATTGCGTGTTCTACTCCCCGGAATTCAATGCCCGACTGGGCGAGCGCCTGACGCTGGAGACGCGCCTGCGGCACGCCGTCGAGGACCGGGAGTTCCAGTTGCATTACCAGCCGACACTGGATATCAAAACGCGGCGGATTACCGGACTTGAAGGGTTGCTGCGCTGGCCCGGCGCGCCGAAGGAATGGGCGTCACCGTCGGTGTTTGTGCCAGTGCTGGAGGACAGCGGGCTGATACTCGATGTGGGACACTGGGCAATGTGCGAGGCAGTCGCGCAATTTGATCGGTGGGTCAGTCGGGAGATCCCAACGCCGCGGATCGCAGTCAATGTGTCTTCCGTGCAGTTGAAAAACAAGGATTTTGTCGACGCCGTGCGTCGCGCCCTGGGCCCGAGATTGCCGGAACAATGCGGGCTGGACCTGGAAATCACGGAAAGCCTGCTCATGGAAAATATCGAGGAGAGCATAGAACGCCTTAGGGAAGTGTGCCGCCTCGGCGTGCGGATAGCGCTGGACGATTTCGGCACCGGATACTCCTCCCTCGGCTACCTGAACCGCCTGCCCGTGACCACGCTCAAGATCGATCGCGCATTCGTGATGGGAATGGATTCGGGCCAAGAAGACACTAGCATCGTCAATACCATCATTGCCCTTGGCAAGGCGTTGAACATGAAAGTCGTAGCTGAAGGCGTGGAAACGGAGGCGCAGGCAAATTTGCTGAGATTGCTCCATTGTGACGAAATGCAGGGATATCTGTTCAGCCGCCCAGTCCCGGCTGACGCCATCGAGGCAATGCTGGTTAAAGGGTTGGGTGGCAGCCAGGGCTGAGTGGCGTTTCTGCGCCGGCGCAACGAGATATCACGCCGAAGTCCCGTTAAGAAAGCTCTGAACAATTCCATCCTGGAATTGTCAGAGGTTCCTTAAGCCTGGCGCGGCACTGCCCGACCGGCGGCTTCAAACCGACGCCAGGTGCCCTTTTGATTCCAACCAATCCTTGCGGTCCGGGGCGCGTCGCTTCGCCAGCAGCATGTCGAGCATTTCGTCCGGCTTGCTGCCCGCCGCCAGCGTGAGCCGCACCAGGCGCCGGGTTTCCGGGGCCATCGTGGTCTCGCGCAACTGCAGCGGATTCATTTCCCCCAGTCCCTTGAAGCGTTGCACATTCACGGCGCCGCGTTTCTTCTCCGCGGTGATCTTGTCCATAACGCCCTGCTTTTCCGAATCATCCAGCGCGTAATACACATCCTTGCCCACGTCGATGCGATACAGCGGCGGCATGGCGACGAAGACATGCCCGTTTTCCACCAGCGGCCGGAAATGCTTCACAAACAGCGCGCACAGCAGGGTGGCGATATGCAACCCGTCGGAATCCGCATCCGCCAGGATGCAGATCTTGCCGTAACGCAGGCCGGATAAATCCGCGGAACCCGGGTCCACGCCCAGGGCGACGGCAATGTCGTGTACTTCCTTCGAGGCCAGCACCTCGGAGGGGCTTACCTCCCAGGCGTTGAGGATCTTTCCGCGTAACGGCATCACTGCCTGGAACTCCCGGCTGCGCGCCTGTTTGGCGGAGCCACCGGCGGAATCACCCTCCACCAGGAACAGTTCACTGACAGCCAGATCCTGGACCGCGCAGTCCGCCAGCTTGCCGGGTAAGGCCGGCCCGCCGGTGACCTTCTTGCGCGCCACGTTGCGGTCCGCCTTGAGCCGGCGCTGGGCATGCTCAATGGCCAGCGCGGCGATGCGTTCCCCCATCTCCACATGCTGGTGCAGCCACTGGCTCAGGGCGTCGTGCACAAGTCCGGATATGAAGGTGCTCGATTCGCGTGAAGTCAGCCGCTCCTTGGCTTGCCCCGCGAACTGCGGCTCGTCCATTTTCACCGACAACAGGTAACAGCAGCGCTCCCATACATCCTCGGCGGACAGTTTCACGCCCCGTGGCAGCAGGCTGCGCGATTCGCAGAACTCGCGCACCGCCTCCAACAGACCCTGGCGCAGGCCGCTGACATGGGTGCCGCCCTGGGTGGTGGGCACCAGGTTGACATAGCTTTCCTGCACCAACTCCCCGTCGCTGATCAACCAGTGCACAGCCCAGTCCACCGCCTCATGGGTACCTTCCATGGAGCCGATGAACGGCTCGGGCGGCAGCAACTCCTGGTTCCCCAGCGCCTCGGTGAGATAACCGCGGACGCCGTCCTCGTAATGCCACTGTTCCTTTTCCCCGGACTTCTCGTCTTCCAGCTTTACCGTCAGTCCCGGGCACAACACCGCCTTGGCGCGCAACAGGTGACGCAATTTCGGGATCAGAATCGCCGTGGTGTCGAAATATTTCGGATCCGGCCAGAAGCGGATGGTGGTGCCGGTGTTGCGCTTGCCCACCTCTCCCACCGCTTCCAGTTTCGATTGCGGAACCCCGCCGGCAAACGACATGTTGTATTCCTTGCCGTCGCGCCGCACCCAGACCTCGAGATTTTTGGACAGGGCATTGACCACGGAGACGCCGACGCCGTGCAAACCGCCGGAGAAGCGGTAATTCTTGCCGGAGAATTTCGCCCCGGCGTGCAGCCGCGTAAGAATGACCTCCACGCCTGAGACCTTTTCGCCGGGGTGTTTATCGACGGGCATGCCGCGGCCATCGTCGCTGACAGTCGCGGATCCATCCTGGTGTAGAGTGACACTGATGGTGCGGGCGTGGCCGACAATGGCCTCATCCACGCTGTTGTCCACCACTTCCTGGATGAGGTGATTGGGGCGGGAGGTATCGGTGTACATCCCGGGGCGTTTGCGCACCGGGTCCAGCCCGGTGAGGACTTCAATGTCCGCTGCTTCGTAGTTGTTGCTCAAGGCGGCGTTGGTCCCTTTTGCCTCATCCTTCTGTGTCCAGTTGACGGGGCGATCCGATCCCCCGATGTCGGACACGCCGTGAATACATCCATGTAGGCTCGGGTGCCGCTATCCCTGCGGCACACGGTCCGCCATCGGGGGATCGGACCACCCCTTGGTACGGGCTTCGGTCAGACCCTATAGCATAACGCCTGCGTGAGGAGTGTGCTTAGCCATCCAGATCCGCGACCAGGCTGTCGCGGATCGCCTGTGCAACCAGTTGCACATGGTGCTGGTATGCCGGGTGGTCAATGCCGGCAGACATCGCGGCGCCGCGCTTCAACGCCGCGACCATGGGCGGATTCAGCTCAAAGCGCAGAAAATGGACAGCCGATGTCTTTTCCTCATCTTCACGTTCCAGGTCTTCATCGGCGATGGGGACGATGTTTTCGCAGCCTTCAACGCGCATCCACACCGCTTTTTCAATGCCTTTCATATTGGTCAGGGCCACGTGCCGCTCCGCCTCGTCCGCGTACTCGATCATGAACGTGGCCTTCCAGTTGCTGCCGTCGGGAATGAGCGGATTGTAGGCGGCCAGTTCTTCCTCGATACCGGCGGACTCAAAGATACGCTCGGTGCGCAGCATCTCCTGCACCTGGTACTGGATGGTCAGCCGATCCTCGAAATACAACGTCGCATGGGGACCAATGCCAAGGCGCCGGTTCTGCTTGTGTGCCATGACCTGGGCCCGGAACTGCGCGCGTTTTTCGGCGTACTGCTCAAGGGAATAAAGTTCACTCCGTTTCAGTTTATCCATGGGCGTTCAGATCCCGTAAGCGTGCCGCAGCAGGCTGAACGGCGATTCCGTGTGAGACGCATCGCGCAGGCCATTCTGGATCTGGTCTCCGGCCATCGGGCAGTCGCTGACGTAATGGTCCGCCTGCGCAGCCTTGACCTTGTCCACCACCGGGCGGCAGATCTTCATGGAGATGTCGTGGTATTCCACCTTCACCGCGTAGGTGCCATCATGCCCGGAGCAGCGCTCGATGATATCGAAGGTGGTGTCCGGCACTAGTTGCAGCACATCCCGCGTCTTCAACCCGATCTTCTGCACGCGCTGATGACAGGGCACGTGATAGCTGATCTTCCCGAGGCGGTTGCGAAAATCCGTGCGCAGCTTGCCCGCCTTGTGGCGCAGCATCAGGTATTCGAATGGGTCGTAAAATGCCCGCCCGACCTTTTGCACCAGCACCTCATCGGGAAACAGCAGCGGCAGTTCCTGCTTGAACATCAGCACGCAGGACGGGATCGGTGCGGTCAGGTCAAAGCCTGCATCCACCAGCCGCGCCAGTTCCGGGATATTCACGTTCTTCGCGCGCTCCACCGCCTCTAGGTCCCCCAGTTCCATCTTCGGCATGCCGCAACATTGCTCGCGCCCGGTCAGGGTCACCGGCACACCGTTGTGCTCGAATATTTTGACCAAATCCTCCGTGCTGTCCGGCGCGCAGCGGTTGCCGTAGCAGGTGGCGAACACGGCAATCCGCCCACGGGTGTTCGCGGTGGGTTCCGCCTTAATCTCCGCCGCGGGCCGCCGGCCCATGCGCTTGCGCAACGTGTCGCTGTGATATTCGGGGATGACGGCGTCGTGGTGCACGCCCAGCGTCGCCTCCATGACCTTGCGCGCCACGCCGTTGCGATTCATCGCATTGACCACGCCGGACACGACCGGGATGCCGGCCAGGTTGCCCACCAGATCAGTGGACGTGAGCAACTTGTCCCGGAATGAACTCTTGCCCTGCCGGTGCTTAACCGCCTTGGCCCGCAGCATCAGGTGCGGGAAGTCCACATTCCATGGGTGCGGCGGCACATAGGGGCACTTGGTTTGGTAACACAGATCGCACAGGTAGCAATGATCCACCACCTTGATGTAGTCGCCCTTGGCCACGCCGTCCACTTCCATGGTCTTTGATTCATCCACCAGATCGAACAGCGTGGGAAAGGCATTGCACAAACTGACGCAGCGGCGGCAACCATGACAGATGTCGAATACGCGCTCGAGTTCATGGTTCAGCGCGGCCTCGTCATGGAAGGACGGATCCTTCCAGTTAACCGGATGGCGAATGGGCGCCTGGAGACTGCCTTCCCGATACCCTTCGCTATTGTCAGCCATGGCTGGATTTCATCTCCATCGCCGCTTGTGTGTTCCCGACACAAGCGGCATCTGATAAATGCATGTACATCGCCGCTTGTGTGTTCCCGACACAAGCGGCATACAGTACATCCATGTACTTAAACAAAGAGCCGGGCAAGAAGCCCGGCTCTTGTAGTGTAGCCCGTTACCCGACCTCAGCCGTTCAGGTTATCCAGCGCCTTCTGGAAACGGTTCGCATGGGAGCGTTCCGCCTTCGCCAGCGTCTCGAACCAATCGGCGATCTCGCCGAAACCTTCATCGCGGGCGGACTTGGCCATGCCCGGGTACATGTCGGTGTATTCGTGGGTTTCGCCGGCAATGGCCGCCGCGAGGTTCTTGTCGGTCGGGCCAATCGGTTTGCCCGTGGCTGGATCACCGACCTGTTCCAGGTATTCCAGATGGCCATGGGCGTGGCCGGTCTCACCTTCCGCGGTGGAACGGAACACGGCCGCCACGTCGTTATATCCTTCGACATCCGCCTTCTGGGCGAAATACAGGTAACGACGATTGGCCTGGGATTCCCCGGCAAATGCCGCCTTCAGGTTTGCTTCAGTTTTGCTGCCTTTCAGACCCATGATGACTCCTCCTAACCATTTGATTTTACTAAAGTGAAGACGAGCCCGAATCTTATCAACGGGCCTCCCCCTGTCAATGATCCACGTCATTAAATTTTGCGATTTCCAGAATAGCCGCCGCCTATGGCTGGGTGCCGCCGGACTGCGGTCCCGGTTATCAACCGCATCCCGCAGTTGATAAGATGCCAACCCCGCACACGGAGACCGGCAGTGGTCAAAAAAGCAGCTGAATTTGATTTTGAAAAAGCACTGGGTGAACTGGAAGCCCTGGTGGAGAAAATGGAACAGGGCGAACTCAGCCTTGAGGAGTCGCTGCGCCAGTTCGAGCGCGGGATCGCGCTTACCCGCGCCTGCCAGAAGGCATTGACCGAGGCGGAGCAGAAGGTGCAAATCCTGATGCAAAACGCCGGGACCGCCGCACTCAAGCCGTTTACCAGCGCCGACGGCCCGGAAGACTGACACGATGTCGTTTTCCAGCCGCGTGCGGGACTACCAGGACCGCATCGAACACGCGCTTGCAGCGTGGCTGCCGGAATCCAGTGTCATCCCCGAGACCCTGCACAACGCGATGCGTTACGCGGTGCTTGGCGGCGGCAAGCGCATCCGGCCGGTGCTGGTGTACGCAGCCGGCGAGGCGTTTGCGGTGCCGCTCGCGGTGCTGGATGCCCCGGCCTGCGCGGTGGAAATGATCCACGCCTACTCGCTAATTCATGATGACCTCCCCGCCATGGACAATGATGATCTGCGGCGCGGCAAACCCACCTGTCATCGTGCCTTTGATGAGGCCACGGCCATCCTCGCCGGAGATGCGCTCCAGGCCCTCGCCTTTGCGGCCCTGGCCGGCGATCCCGCGCTGTCCGTCGATCCGAAAGTGCGAGTGCGCATGATTCACACCCTCGCGCTGGCCAGCGGCTCGCTTGGCATGGCCGGCGGCCAGGCCATTGATTTGGCTGCCGTGGGCCGGGATTTGACCGTGGCACAACTGGAAAACATGCATGTGCACAAGACCGGCGCCCTGATCCGCGCCAGTGTCCAGTTGGGCGCGCTGTGCCATGGCGGACTCACCGATTCGGAATTCGTGCACTTGTCCCGTTACGCCCATTGCATCGGGCTCGCGTTCCAGATCAAGGATGACATCCTGGACGTGGAGGTGGACACCGCCACGCTGGGCAAACCGCAGGGCTCGGATGCGGCGCAGAACAAGCCCACCTATCCGAAATTGCTGGGGCTGGACGGCGCGAAACACGCGGCGCAACGCATGCACGATGAGGCCCTGGCGGAGCTGAGCGGGTTCGGTCCTGCGGCGGACGGACTGCGATGGATCGCGGATTACATAATTTCCCGGGGGAATTGACTACTACGCAAAGCCTGAGCGAAATAGTAGGATATGCCCCTGAGTTCCAGAGACCGAGGATCATGACCCAAACAGCACACAACATTACCGGTGAAATTCCGGACATCCAGTCCACCCCGGATACCCGGCACATTCCCATTGACCAGGTGGGCATCAAGGATATCCGCCACCCGGTGGTGGTGCGGGACCGCGCCGGCCGCGAGCAGCACACGGTCGCGACCTTCAACATGTATGTCAGCCTGCCCCACAACTTCAAGGGCACGCACATGTCGCGCTTCGTGGAGATACTGAATCAGCACGAATACGAGATCACGGTGGAATCCTTCAAGCGCATGATTACGGAGATGACCGTGGCGCTGAACGCGGTGGCCGGCGAGATCGAGATGAAATTCCCGTACTTCGTCAACAAGGCCGCGCCGGTCTCCGGCGTGCGCAGCCTGATGGACTACGAAGTCGCCTTTATCGGCGAAATAAGAAACAGCTCCCCCACGGTGCAGGTGCGCGTCACCGTGCCGGTCACCTCCCTTTGTCCCTGTTCAAAGGAGATTTCGGATCGCGGCGCCCACAACCAGCGCTCGCACGTCACCGTGCTGGTGCGCACCCGCGGCTTCGTCTGGATCGAGGAACTGATTGACGCTGTTGAGAAAGAGGCGTCATGCGAACTCTATGGGCTGCTGAAACGGCCGGATGAAAAGTACGTGACGGAGCGGGCCTATGACAACCCGCGCTTCGTCGAGGACATGGTCCGCGACGTGGCCACGCGCTTCAACGCCGATGAACGCATCGCGGCCTATGTGGTGGAATCGGAGAACTTCGAATCCATCCACAATCACTCCGCCTATGCGCGCGTAGCCAAGGACAAGGAAAAAACGGCCGGCAATACCTAGTCCCGGCCGGCGCCGGCGCGGAACCCCGGTGCCGGGAATTCACTCCAACCACTTATGAAGGCGCGCCTCCGTACTCCGACCTGGTTCCAGGCGCTGTTGCTTATGTTGCTGCTCGCGCCGGCTGTCCCCTCGCACGCCGACATGATCCCCATGCGTGACTTCATCCGCCTCAAAAACGGCATGAGCGAGGCCGAGGTGCTGTACCGCGTCGGCGCGCCGGATCATGAGTCCTTGTTTCTGGACTATCACCACAACGTGTTGCACAAGGTCTGGTATTACATTCCCGCGGGCACCGCATCCAATGCGTGGATCACGGAGATTACCTTCGACCACGCCGGCGTTGTGCAATCGCTGGAGCGCAACCGCGCACGACATTGATCAGCGGGGATGCTTGGCGGCCTGCCAGAGGGCCTCCATTTCCTTCAGTGTGGCCTGCTCCAGGGATTGGCCGCGCGCCTTCAACTGCGCTTCAATGGCATCAAAGCGCTGCTCGAATTTCGAGTTCGTGGAACGCAGCGCCAGTTCCGGATCCACACCCAGGTGCCTGGCGCAATTGATTACCGCGAACAACAGGTCCCCCACCTCCCCGGCGATGGTCTGCGCCGGCGCCCCGGCAGCCATGGCGGCCTTGATCTCGCCCAGCTCCTCCTCGACCTTGGCCAGCACCGGACCGGGCTCGGTCCAATCGAAGCCCACCGTGGCGGCGCGCTTCTGCAGTTTGTGCGCGCGCAACATGGCCGGCATGGCTGTGCCGATGCCCTGCAAAAATCTCGTCTCGGCGCCGGCCGCGCGCCGTTCTTCCGCTTTCAGTTTTTCCCAGGCCACGGATTGTGCCGCGGCACTGTCCACGCGGGCATCGCCAAACACGTGCGGGTGGCGGCGCTCCAGCTTGGCCACGACACCCTCCGCCACCGCCTCAAAATTGAACCGTCCGGATTCCTCCGCCATGCGCGCATAGAACACCAGGTGAAACAGCAGGTCGCCCAATTCGTCGCAGATGGCAACGGAATCGTCGCGTTCAATGGCATCTGCCAGCTCATACACCTCTTCCAGGGTGAATGGCAGGATGGAAGGTATGGTCTGCTCCCGGTCCCAGGGGCAGCCGGCCTCGGGATCGCGAAGTTGTTTCATGATTTCGATCAGCCGGGTGAGGGCGCGCATTGGAGTTTTCCCTGACATCCGTGGGCTAATGACTTGATCTCGTGTTACATTCTGAATAAGAATTGGAAACTTGCACGAATTGGCATGAATTTGGCCCGGATTAGAACATGACGCCCCTAATCTTACGACTTGATACCGCCGGGACCCCGGTAACGTGGATCCCATGGCAGGACGCAGTCTGCCTGTACGCCCGCGACATGGTCGCCTGGACGGCCGGCGACCAAGTGTTCACTTTTCATGGCGGCATCTGCCGCCGCACCGGCGATCGCTCCGTGGTCGACGTCAATTCCATTGTCGCGGTCAAACGCTCGGCGCTGCGCAAACGCTCCAAGCGCGTCATTCCGCCGCTGACCAATCGCGAACTGTTCCTGCGCGATGCGCACCTGTGCATGTATTGCGGCGGGCAGTACGATGAATCGCACCTGACCCGCGACCATGTCATACCCATGTCCCGCGGCGGGTATGATCGCTGGTCCAACGTGGTGACCGCCTGCCGGCATTGCAACACCCGCAAGGGCAATCGCGCGCCGGAGGAGGCGGGCATGCCGTTGCTGGCGGTGCCCTATGTCCCGAACTGGGCTGAATACCTGGCCCTGTCCAACCGGCGCATTCTTGCCGACCAGATGGAGTTTCTGAAATCGCAGTTCTCCGGCCGGCCGATGCCGTTCCACCGTCAATAGTTTTCGAATCGCCCGGGGCAACTCGCCCCGAAATCTAATTCTGGAGAAACCATCCGTGATCAAGTTCACAAAGTGTTTCGTGGTTACCGTGCTGTGCGCGCTCGCCTGTCCGGTGTCGACCCTGGCTGCCGACAAGGACGGCAATTACGCGGTCTGGGGCGTAGGGGCCAAATCCTGCTTTCACTTCACCCAGGTCCAGGGACAACCGGGCGATGAAGCGTACCGGGATTTTGTCATGGGGTACCTGACCGCCTATGACGCCTTGAAGGAGGACACCTACAACATCGGTGCTGGCAAGGACCTGGACCAGGTCATGGCCTGGATCACGGACTACTGCAAGGCAAAGCAGGTCCATGGCTTTGAACAGGCCCTGGCGGAGTTTACCGTGGAGCAACACCCGCAACGCACCCGCCATCCGCCGTTGCGATTCGGCCGCTGAACCGGGGCCCGAAGCCTCCCGCCGCCTGTTTTCAGCCCCATCCGTCCGGTGCACGACATTGCCGGAAATCTGGGTATATAATGTGATAACGAACGGGAGTCGTTCGTGCAGTTTTAAAACTGGAATTTCAGTAAATTTTGGATAAGAAACCCTTTAGGAGAATGAAAAAATGAAAAATACCTTAATCAAGGCAGGCGTCATTGCCGCAGTCCTGGCGATGGCTGGTGGTTGCGCAACCACTGAGCAGCTCGCCGAAGTCAAGACCATGGCTTCCAATGCCCAGTCCGCAGCCGCAGCCGCGCAGTCGCGCGCTGACGCTGCCATGGCTGCTGCAAATGCCGCCATGGAAGCTGCCCGTTCAGCCCAGTCATCTGCCGATGCTGCGCAGAGCTGCTGCAACGATCAGAAGAGCCGTCTGGACAAGATTGTTGAGGACATGATGAAAAAGTAAAAGGTTTCGTAAAGAACCTGAAAAGGCCCCGCTAATGCGGGGCTTTTTTTATGTACATGGACGTACGGTACGCCGCTTGTGCAGGGAGCATACAAGCGGCGATGTACATGGATGTAAGCACAGAAAATTGCTCCTGCATTTTCTGCACTTCCGCCATCCATGGCGGTCGTATGCCGCTTGTGTCTGGAACACACAAGCGGCAGAGGTTGTGACAATGCGTAGCCGGGCCTGCTGCGCGGCATTTTGCCTCAACCTGTTATTTTTGGCGGGAGATACCCTGCAATTTCGCGTCCAGCTTCAAATTCATCCCGGCCGCATTGGCGGGGGACTTTGGCACCGGCCTGGCAGCCGGCATCACGGCAGCAGTTATCGGCACCGGCTTGGCGGCCGGTGATGCGGCCGCGGTCATCGTGACCGGCTCTTTCAGGGACTTCAGCATCCCGATGGCCACCGGTACACCGCGGGCCTGCTGGATGATCTGGCGGGCGAGTTCCCAATCCACCTGGTAACCACCCTCCTCCGTCATCGCCACCAACGCTTTTACCACGCTGGTCATGTTGTCATTGAAATGATCCTGGTCTTCATCCAGGGACGGATGCGCCTCCAGGTAGATGCGGGCACCGCGCAAACCGACCTTGTACGGCTGATTAACAATGGTCACCGGTGTCCCCACGGGCACCGCGTTGAACAACTCTTCAATGTGCTCGTTGTAAAGCCGGATGCATCCATGGCTGACGCGCATGCCCACACCCCACGGTTTGTTGGTGCCGTGGATGGCATACATCGGCAGGCTGAGCCGCATGGCATAGGTGCCCATGGGATTGTCGGGGCCCGGTCCGACCCGGACCGGCAACGGATCCCCCTCCGCCGCATGTTCGGCACGGATGGATTCCGGTGGATACCAGGTCGGGTCCTTGACCTTGCTGGCCACCCTGGTGGTGGTATACGGCGTGTTATTTCCCTCGCGACCGATACCGATGGGATACGTCATGACATCGGTGGTGCCGGTTTTTTTATCTTCGCGAAAGTAATACAGCCGCATCTCCGGCACATTCAGCACAATGCCCTTGTGCGGGGCGTTGGGGAGGACGAACTCCATGGGCAGGATAATTTCCTCCGGGTTTCCGGGTAGCCACAGGTCCAGGGACGGGTTGATCAATTTAAGTTCTGCGTGACCCAAGCCGCGGCGCCGGGCCACGTCCACGGGGCGTTCATCCCCGATGCCGGAGACGGTCACAATATCCCCGACCAGGCTGTCGCCGGCCTTCAATGGAAAGGTATTGGCAGCGGCCAGGCCCGGGGCCAGCAGGGCGAACCCGATGCCGGCCAACTTTGTCAGTGTCTTCATCATGGGCAATATTGTAATGAATCCGGCTCCCGGGGTCGAAGGGCGGCGCGTCCGATCGCCGATTGAGAACAAATACCGGTCCCGTTATTCTCCAGACATGAATGGGAAGGCACCGGCTGACGACAATAAACTTCTGCTAAATCCCCTGCGGCGCGAGTTCCTGAAGCGCAGCGGGTCCGGCTTGCTGGCCGTGCAGTTGGGCGGCGTATTGCAATGGCTGACCCCGCGCCAGGCCCGCGCGGAGGAGGTGCCCCTGCGCATTCTCACCGCGAGCGAACAGACTACGCTGGAAGCGCTGGGTGACACGTTGCTGCCGGGCGCCACCGAGGCCGGCCTCGCGCATTTCGTCGATCATCATTTGTCGGTTCCGGCGCCGGATTGCCTGCTGCTGGTGCGCTACCTGGATGTGCCGCCGCCGTTTGCCGCGTTTTACCGGGCCGGGCTGTCCGCACTGGACCAGGTGGCGATAAATCTGCACGGATACCCTTTCGAACAAATTGCCCCGGATCAGCGCACCGCCCTGGTGCAAGTCATGTCCAGGGAAAATCCCCCGCGGTGGGAGGCGCCCCCGGCGCCGTTCTTTTATTACGTCACGCGCTCGGATGCGGTGGACGTGGTGTACGGTACCGAGGAAGGCTTCAAGAGTCTGGATGTCCCCTATCTGGCACACATCCGGCCACCCACCCGCTGGTAGTCATCACGGCGCGCGAAGGTCAATCCCCTCGGGCTTGCCAAACCCGCGCGTATTATCAATGTAGTGCAGCCGCAGCGGCCTGACGCGGTAAAAAACCGAACTGCCGAACTTCTCCGCGATGCGCGACTCGTTTGCGCCTGCCGGTGAACGCACCAGCATACCCACGTCGGTAAAGCGCGCGAAATAAAGTGCCTCCACTCGCGCGCGATCCCCGGGCGTAATCGCCTCGATGCGTGCCTGCATCTGAATGCCGCGAATCGTGGCCCAGGGCTGGTGCGCCCCGTGGATGGCCACCGCCACGGTCCCGGTCCGCAATCCTTCCCGCACATGGCGCGTCTCCGGATCGGAGATGAAGTAAAGATTCAAATCCGCATCGCTGACGTAATACAGCGCGGCCGCCCAGGGCTGATCGCCGTCGGCTGTGGCCAGGGTCAGCGTGAAATGAGACTGAATGAAATGCCGGATATGTTCCGGCACCAGGCCGCTCATTCATCCTCCGCAAGCTGGGTGTTACCGGTCCACGGCCGCAGCAGGCCGGAGTCGATACCAAACAGATCCAGCACCCGGCCCACGGTGCCATCGAGAAGGTCATCAATGCTGCGTGGCCGGTTGTAGAAGGCCGGCAGGGGCGGAAACACGATTACGCCCATCAGGGAGGCCTCGTACATGAGCTTGCAATGGCCGGTGTGCAGCGGCGCCTCCCGCGGCATGACCACCAACCGGCGGCGCTCCTTCAGCACCACGTCCGCGGCGCGCAGCAGCAGGTTCTCGCTGTTTGAATGCACAATACTGGAGAGCGTGCGCATGGAACACGGCGCCACGATCATGCCCTCGGTGCGAAAGGACCCGCTGGCAATGCTGGCGGAGATGTTGCGAATCGAATGCACGACATCGGCCAATTTCTCGACGTCCTTGATCTTGAGATCAGTCTCAATGCCGACGTTTAATTTGGCCGCCTCGCTCATAACCAGGTGCACTTCATGACCCCCGGCGCGGCGCAACGCCTCCAACAAGCGCACGCCATAGGGCATCCCGCTGGCGCCGGAGATGCCGACGATGATGCGCCGGGGTTCAGATTTGCCCGCGCGCGCCATCAGTGGAGTTCCGCCCAGCGCGAAACCACGTGCCGGGCGGCGCGCTGGGACACCGCGTGAATGGTATAGGTGGGACTGGTGCCGGCATTTCCGGGAAACAGTGATCCCCCGGCGACGTACAAATTCTCCATGCCGTGCACCCGGCCATAGCCGTCGGTGACTGAGGTCTCCGGAGTCTCGCCCATCAGCGTGCCACCCACGATGTGGCCGGTGACGGTGCGGCCGGTCCAGGATTCCGTGGCGCCGGCCGCCTGCATCACGGACTTGCCCTCTGTATGCAGGTGATCGATCAGCGCCCGCATGTCCGGGGTCCAGCGATGTTCCGTCGTGACCAGCGGCATGCCGGCAACATCTTTTTGATCCGACAATAGCACGCGATTTTCGCGCACCGGTACACTGCCGCCGAAGGCGAGCATGGTGGCTGCATGACGAATCCCCTTGCGCATGAAATCGTGCAGCGGCGCACCAAAGATGTCCGGGCGCGTCATCGCCACGCCGAAGATGTCATTGGGCTTCATGGCCGTCGCCAGCTGCCACTGATACCCGGCAAACATGCCGGGCCGGGATTTGCTTGCATACCCTTCGCGATAGATGCGATGCCCGGCGCTGACGCCCAGGTAACATTCCGTCTCTTCCTCGAACAGCGCGAATGCCTGCACGCCGCACTCCGCGGCCAGATGGGTCCCCACGAGATCGTTTGCATTGCCAAGCCCCGCCACATGCCAGGACGAGGTGGAATTCAGCAGCAGGCGGATATTTTCCATCACCGAGGCGGCAACGACGACGACCTTTGCCGGCTGGGTGTGCCGTTTGCCGCCGTGAACATATTCCACGCCGGCCACACGATCACGGCCGGCGGCATCAATGCACGTGACATAACAACCGGCACGGAACTCTGCCCCCGCGGTTCTGGCCCGCGGGATATAGGTGATGAGTGGATTGGCCAGCGCGCCAATGGGGCAACCGGCATCGCACCAGGCGTCGTAAAGGCACGGCGGCCGCCCGTTGTATGGCACGGAGTTGATGATCACCGGCGTTGGCGCTGTGGCCTTTCCCAGTTTTGCGAAACCCCGATCCAGCAACTCTGCTTGCCGGAATTGCTTGAGCGGCGGCATGGGATACGGATCTCCCGGCGGCCGCCAATGCTCCGCGGCGGCATCGCCCGAGATCCCGATCTCCCTCTGCAATTGGTCATAATGCGGGCGGAGCTCGCTGTATTCGAATGGCCAGTCAATGCCACGGCCATGCAGCGCATGCGGCTTGAACACGTCTTCTGAAAATCGCAGCCAGGTGCCATAGTGATGCAACGCCGCGCCACCGATACCGGAGCCGGTGGCAATGTTGTGATTCAGACGATCCTCCCCGCCGGCAAGGATGGGCGCCAACCCCCATTTCAACCGCCGCGCCCAGATCTGGGAACTGACCAGGTCCTGCAATTGACGCGGCGCGCCGGCCTCCAACACCAACACGCGCTTGCCCGCCTCGGCCAGATGCGCCGCGAACACGCTGCCCGCGGCGCCGGCGCCGATGATCAATACATCCACGGGTTCCGCGTTCAGATCAGGTTTCCTTGAGCCGCGGTATCAACTCCACCAGGTTGCAGGGCCGGGTGCGGAAATCCAGTTGCGCGGAGATGATCTTGTCCCACGCAGTCGCACAGGCCCCGGCAGAGCCAGGTAACACGAAGACATAGGTACCGTTGGCGACACCGGCAACGGCGCGGGACTGCAGGCTGCTGGTGCCGATGTCTTCGTAGGACACCGTGCGGAACATTTCCCCGAACCCGTCGATCTCCTTGTCCAGCAGCACCGAGACCGCCTCCGGGGTACCATCACGGCCGGTGACACCGGTGCCCCCGGTGCTGATGACCACGTCCACTTCGGCCTTCGCTAGCCACGCGGATACTGCCGCCCGGATCTGGTAAATGTCATCGGGCACGATGGTTTTTTCATGGAGCCTATGCCCCGCGGCGGTCAGGCGCTCCACCAGCAGTTTGCCGGACTTGTCGGTCTTCTCCGTGCGGCTGTCGGAGACAATCAACACGGCGATATTGAGTGGCTTGAAAGGACGCGCATTTTCAGTCACAGAGGCTCTCCGGATCGGTTAGACATTATTATGGGGCAATTCCCCCGGCCAGCACAGGAAACCCGGCGTGAAGCAACCATTACGCGATATCACCGCATCAATGCGGCT
>Ga0156012_1007_pt2 | contig 20253 bp, 19 predicted proteins | sample RifCSPlowO2_02_FD_107666 | JGI IMG/M metagenome (GOLD analysis project Ga0156012, IMG submission 107666) | Gammaproteobacteria bacterium RIFCSPLOWO2_02_FULL_61_13
GATACAAAGCGCCGCTATCCAGCAAATGCCAGCCAAGGTGCGCGGACAACCCGGCGCAAACGGTTCCCTTGCCGGTCCCGCCGGGGCCGTCCACGGCGATCACCGGAACGACGCTGTTCATACTTGCTGTTCCGAAATATTCCCGCCCACGGCGCGCAGGCAACCGGCAAATCCCGGAAAAGAGGTATTGACGTTTGCACAATCCGTAATCTGCACCTGTCCCGATGCGCGACAACCGGCGACGGCAAATGCCATGGCGATGCGATGATCGCCGGCACTGTCCACCGTCCCGCGCCGGAATACGCCGCCGGTAACGGACATGCCATCTGCAGCAGGTTCTGCCGTGATCCCTAGCGCATGCAGACCCGCGGCCATGGCGGCAATCCGATCGCTTTCCTTTACCCGGAGTTCAGCAGCGCCGGTAAGCACCGTGATGCCGTCGGCGCAGGCGGCGGCAACAAGAATCGCCGGGAACTCATCAATGGCGATGGGGACCAGATCCCTGGGAATGTGGATTCCGGTCAGCGGGCTGTATCGAACCCGCAAATCCGCGACTGGTTCGCTCGCCGGCGCGCCGGAGGAATGAATTTCTATCTGGGCACCCATGGCGCGCAGGATGTCGATTACGGCGGCCCGGGTCGGATTGATCCCGACCCCCTTGAGCACCAGGTCCGAGCCCGGAACAATACTGGCGGCAACCAGAAAAAATGCTGCCGAAGAAATGTCCGCCGGCACCTGGATGTCGGTGGCGCAAAGTGGCTGCCGGTTCACGCAAATGCGGCCGTCGCCGCTTCGCACTTCCACGCCAAACATTCGCAACATTCTCTCGGTGTGATCGCGGGTCGGCGCCGGCTCCATGACACAGGTATCCCCTTCCGCGTAAAGCCCGGCCAGCAGCAGCGCCGACTTGACCTGGGCGCTGGCCACGGGCAACGCGAATTCCACTCCATGCAGGCGCGCACCACCGCGAATTTTCAGCGGTAGCGTCCCGGCCGCTGTACAGGACAATTCGGCGCCCATCAAGCGCAGCGGATCCACGACCCGACCCATGGGGCGTTGCATCAACGAGGCGTCGCCAATGATCTCGGAGTCAAACGCCTGGCCCGCGAGCAGCCCGGATAGCAGCCGCGCCGAGGTGCCGGAATTGCCCAGGTCCAGCGGCCCGTGCGCGGCCCGTAATCCATCCCGCCCGACTCCATGAATTTCAAGCGCGGTGTCCTCGCGGCGATCAATGCGCACACCCATTTGCTGGAACGCGCGCATGGTGGCAAGGGTGTCCTCGCCGGCAAGGAATCCACTGATGCGGCTGCGGCCGGTGGCAATGGCGCCCAGCATCACGGCACGGTGGGAAATGGATTTGTCGCCGGGGACAAGCAATTCGCCGCGCAGCGGGCCGGCCGGAGCGACCTGCATGCGCACATTACCCGCGCGATTCGCGCTCATTCGTCCGCGGCCCGGCGTCTGGACATAAGCCGATCACGGGCGGCCCTGGCGCGGCGGAAAATTGCCAGTAACTCTCCGCTGTCGCCTTGTTCCACCGCAATCCTGATCTGGCGCAAGTGTTGCTCGAAACGATCCAACGCGGCCAGCAGATGGTCGCGATTTGCCGCGCACACGTCATGCCACATCTCGGGGCTGCTGGACGCGATGCGGGTAAAGTCGGCAAACCCCCCGGCGGCGAAACGAAAGATTTCCTCCCGTTCGTCCATGCGCGCCAGACAGTCCACCAGTGCGTACGCCAGCATATGGGGCAGATGACTGGTCGCGGCAAGCACCCGATCGTGATGGGCTGCGTCGAGTAATTGCACGGAGGCGCCGGCGGCCTCCCACAAGGCCTGGACTCTGGCTACTGCGGTGGCGTCGGTTTCCGGCAGCGGCGTCAGGATCACCATACGCCCCGCGAAAAGTTCGGGGAATGCATGGCGCGGCCCGGATTTTTCCGTGCCGGCGATGGGATGCCCGGGAACGAATATGCGGATGCCACTTCCAAGAGATTTGCGAGCAGCGTCGATCACGCATTGTTTGGCGCTCCCCACATCTGTGATCAACATGCCGGGGGTCAGCAACGGCGCGACCTGCTGCAACAATGCGGGCATGGCGCCGAGCGGCGTCGCCAGCAGGACGATGTCGGATGCGGCCACGGCCTGAGTCAGACTGGTGTGACCTGAATCAATGATGCCCAGCTCCAACGCCTCGCTGAGAGTGGACGCGTCCTGATCAAATCCGGCCACATGGGAACAGGCACCGGCGCGCTTCAAGGCCAGGGCCAGAGACCCGCCGATGAGCCCGACGCCAATCAGGCAGAGCCGTTTAATCAACACCAGGGCTATTCCAGACTGGATGTATAAAAGTGGATTGATGCATTTTCAGCCGCCAACAGATTGTGGCAGAGCGTAACGAGCGCAGCCAGGCAATGGATTGTTCCCGACAATCCATTGCATTGTCCTCCGGCGGAAAACTGCTCCGTGCGTTTTCCGCACTTCCGCCGTCCCTGGCGGTCGTCCATGGAGGTCGCAGAAAATTGCTCCTGCATTTTCTGCATTTCCGCCATCCATGGCGGTCAGACGGCGCGAGCTCCTGAAAAACCGGACGCCTGCGGGGATGCAGGCGGTACGGGTACGAGGCCAGAAAAAGACCAATCCTGAGGGGGCGGGCAACGCAGTTATGGCAAGCGCAGTAGCTGTGCCGCAATCTGTCACAGCACGCCGCTGGGATAGGACCCCAACACCCGCACCATTGCGGCCTCGCGCTGCAATGCCGCCAGGGCTGCGGCCACCGGCGCGTCCTCAGCATGACCTTCCAGATCCACGAAAAACACATAGTCCCACATGCCGCGACGCGACGGGCGCGATTCAATCCGCGACAGACTGACACCCTGTTCGACAAAACACTTCAACATGGTGAATAAGGCGCCGGGGCGATTCGGCGTGGTGAACAACAGCGAGGTCTTGTCGCGCCCGCTGGGTGCTGCGCTCTCGCGCCCCAGCACCAGGAAACGGGTGGTATTGTCGGGGGCGTCCTCAATATTACGCGCGAGGATCGGGAGGTCATGGAACTCCGCGGCCGCAGTGCCTGCCAGCGCGGCCGCGCCATCCTCCTGCGCCGCCATGCGGGCCGCTTCGGAATTGCTGCTGACCGGGATCCGTTCCGCGGCCGGCAGTTTGCCGTTCAGCCAGGCCCGGCACTGCGCCAGCGACTGCTGATGGGAATACACGCGCCGGATGCCGGACAGATCCGCGGCCCTGCTCATTAAATGTTGATGGATGCGCAGCTCCACCTCCCCGCAGATCTGCAGCGTGGAATTCATGAGTAGATCCAGCGTGTGGTTGACAACGCCCTCAATTGAATTTTCCACCGGGACGACACCGAATTGACAGTGCCCGGCCTCCACTTCCCGGAACACCTGATCGATTCCGGCCAGCGCCGTGATGCGGGCGGAATGACCGAAATGCTTCAGCGCGGCATCATGGGTGAAGGTCCCTTCCGGGCCCAGGTAGGCGATGTTGACGTCCTGCTCCAGGGCCAGACACGCGGAGATGATCTCGCGGAACAACCGGCCCAGTTCCTCGTCGGACAATGGACCGGGGTTCATCTCAATGACGCGGCGGAGGATCCGTGCTTCGCGTTCGGGACGATAAAAATTGTCGCTGCCACCCTCGGCGCGTTTGATGCGGGCCACCTCCGCGACCGTCGCAGCCCGGCTGGAAAGCAACTCCACGAGCTGCGAATCCAACTGGTCGATACGCGCCCGAATGGCCTCCAATCCGTTCTGATTTTTGTTCATGGGAGATGCATGGCCGCAGGGAAAAAACCGCCGCGTAGTATACAGGAGCAATGCGATCCTGTCGGACTCACACACATCGGCGCCGCAGGTGGAGCCTGCAGGACTCAGGCTGCTAGCCGTGGCGGCGGGCGAATTCCTGCATGAAATCAATCAGGGCGGCCACGCCCGCATCAGGCATGCCGTTATAGAGACTGGCGCGCATGCCACCCACGCTGCGATGTCCTGCGAGCGCCTCCAGCCCGGCTTCGCGGGCCGCGCGCCGGAAGGCCGGATCCAGCGCCGGATCGGCGAGTGTGAACGGCACGTTCATGCGCGACCTGAAGCTTGCCGGCACCGGGTTGGAATAGAAACCGCTGTCGTCAATGGCGTGGTACAGGCGTTCTGAACGGCGTATTGCGTTGGCCTCCATGGCCTCCACGCCGCCCTGCTGCCGGATCCAGGCGAACGTCAATGCCGCCAGGTACCAGCTGAATGTGGCAGGGGTATTGTAGAGGGAATTATGCCCGGCGTAGGTGGCGTAGTCGTACAGCCGCGGCACCGTCGGGCCGGCCCGCCCGACGAGATCCTTGCGCATGATGACCAGTACCAACCCGGCCGGGCCGAAATTCTTCTGCGCGCCGGCAAATACGATCCCGAATCTGGATACATCCAGCGGCCGCGACAAAAAATTGGAGGTCATGTCGCTGACCAACGGCGGGCCGGACACCTCCGGGATAAAGTGAAACTCGACCCCGCCGATGGTTTCGTTGGCCGTGTAATAAAAGTATGACGCGCCGGCATCCACCCGCCAGTCGGCGCGCGGTGGTATGGTCGAGAAGCGGGTGGCTTCACTGCTTGCCGCCACGCGCACGGCGCAATGTCGCTGCGCATCTGCCAGCGCCAGGCCCGACCAGTGACCCGTGTGCAGATAACAGGCATGGCCGTTCGGTCCGGCGAGATTCAACGGCACCGTGGCAAACTGACTGGTGGCGCCGCCCTGCAGGAACAGGATCTCGTAATCAGAGTTGATGTTCAGCAGTACGCGCAGATCGGCGATGGACTGGTCGATGATGGACTGGAATTCCGGACTCCGATGACTCATCTCCATGATCGAGATGCCGGTCCCGTGCCAGTCCAGAAATTCCGCCTGGGCCTGCTCCATGACGGCCCGGGGCAACATGGCCGGGCCGGAAGCAAAGTTGTAAACCGGTCGCCCGGATTGATGCAAACCTATTGCGCTTGCCATAACTACGTTGCTCGCTCCCTCAGCATTGGTCTTTTTCCGGCCTCACGTACTGCCGTGTACGTTCGGCTTTGGCTCCGCCGGGAACAATCCATGCCTGACTGCGCTCACGACGGTTTGCATCAATCTGTTTCAATCACGGAGTCAGGCAACAGGGGGCGGGGTGGACTCCGGTCCGCCGGGTTCGCCCTGTTCCCCTTGTTCTCCGAATTCTTCGGCGATGCGTTCCAGGCCACCCAGTTTTTCACCCTCGCTCACCGCCACCAGGCGTACGCCCTGGGTATTGCGCCCCATGGAGGAAACGCCGGCGACCTCGGTGCGGATCAACGTGCCCTGGCTGGTAATGAGCATAATCTCATCATTGTCGTGCACTGACACCGCACCAATGACCTTGCCGTTGCGCTCGCTGGTCTGGATGGAAATGACACCCTGGCCACCCCGGCTTTGCGGTGAATGGTCGTCAATCGGTGTGCGCTTGCCGTAGCCGTGTTCGGTGGCGGTAAGCACACTGGTGCCAGCCTCGACAATGATGAGTGAGATGACCTTTTGTTCTTCGCCGAGACGTATGCCACGCACGCCGCGGGCATTCCGGCCCATGGGCCGCACGTCGGACTCGGGGAATCGAATCACCTTGCCGGTATCGCTGAACAGCATCACGTCGTGGCTGCCGTCCGTGAGTTCCACACCCACCAACTGGTTCCCCTCCAGCAACTCCACGGCAATGATGCCGCTGGGGCGCGGGCGCGAGAAGTCCTGCAACGGCGTCTTTTTCACCGTGCCGTCGCCGGTGGCCATGAACACGAATTTTCCTTCGGCGAACTCCTTGATGGGCAGCAGCGCAGTGATCCGTTCACCTTCCTGCAGCGGCAACAGGTTTACGATCGGGCGGCCGCGGGCGGTGCGGCTCGCCTGCGGGAAATCATAGACCTTGAGCCAGTAGACGCGGCCGCGGCTGGAGAAGCACAACACGGTGTCATGGGTATTCGCCACGAACATCTTGTCGATAAAATCCTCTTCCTTGACGGTGGTCGCCGTCTTGCCCCGGCCGCCGCGACGCTGCAGGCGATAGGTACCGATGGGCTGGGACTTGGCATAGCCCGCATGAGACAGCGTGACCACCACCTCTTCCGGCGTGATCAGGTCTTCCATGCTCAGATTTTCGTGGTCCTCGACTATTTCCGTGCGCCGTGCGTCGCCATACTGTTCCTTGATGGCATTCAATTCTTCACGGATCACCTGCATCAGGCGTTCCGGCCGGGCGAGGATATCCAGCAACCCCCGGATGGCTTGCAACAGCTCCTGGTATTCCTGCAGAATTTTGTCCTTCTCCAGACCGGTCAGTTTCTGCAGGCGCAGATCCAGGATCGCCTGTGCCTGGGGCTCGGAAAGCCGGTACCCGGCCGCGGACAGGCCCAATTCCGGCGCCAGATCATCCGGCCGCGAGGCCTGCGCTCCGCTTGCCTCCAGCATTTGCACGACGATGCCGGGCTCCCATTGCCTTGCCAGCAGACCGTCACGGGCATCGGCGGGGGTGGCGGAGGCCTTGATCAGGGCGATCACGGGGTCGATGTTCGCCAACGCAATGGCCAGCCCTTCCAGGATATGGGCACGCTGCCGGGCCTTGCGCAAATCAAACAGTGTGCGGCGTGTCACCATGACGCGCCGGTGCTCGATGAACGCGGTCAGCAGTTCCCGCAGGTTCAGCAGCCGTGGCTGACCGCCTTCCAGCGCCACCATGTTGATGCCGAACACGCTCTGCATCTGCGTAAACTGGTAAAGGTTGTTCAGCACCACGTCGGTGGCTTCGCCGCGTTTTAATTCGACCACCATGCGCATGCCGTCCTTGTCCGACTCGTCGCGCAATTCACGGATGCCGGTGAGTCTCTTTTCCTTCACCAGCTCGGCGATCTTTTCCAGCAGCCGCGCCTTGTTGACCTGATACGGGAGCTCGGTGACCACGATGGACTGGTTATCGCCGTCTTCGTCGCCCTCCACGTGGGAACGGGCGCGGACAAAGATGCGCCCCCGGCCGGTGCGATAAGCCTCGTGGATCCCCTGGCTGCCGTTGATGATGCCGGCGGTGGGGAAATCCGGGCCCGGCACCAGGCGGATCAGCTCGCCTATCGGCGTCTCCGGGTTCTCGATCAGGGCGATGCAGGCGCCGACCACTTCATTAAGGTTATGCGGCGGAATGTTGGTAGCCATGCCCACCGCGATGCCGCTGGAACCGTTCACCAGCAGGTTCGGGATGCGCGTCGGCAGTACCGCCGGTTCATTTTCGGAACCGTCATAGTTGGGGGTGAACTCGACGGTTTCCTTGTCGATGTCCAGCAACAGCTCGTGCGCGATACGCGACATGCGCACTTCGGTGTAGCGCATGGCCGCCGGCGCGTCGCCGTCAACGGAGCCGAAATTTCCCTGCCCGTCCACGAGCACGTAACGCAGCGAAAACGGCTGCGCCATGCGCACGATGGTGTCATACACCGCCGTATCGCCGTGGGGATGATATTTGCCGATGACATCACCGACCACACGCGCCGATTTCTTGTAGACCTTGTTCCAGTCATTGCCCATCTCGTACATGGCGAACAGCACACGCCGGTGCACCGGTTTCAAGCCGTCGCGGACATCCGGCAGGGCGCGCCCGACGATGACGCTCATGGCGTAGTCCATGTAGGACCGACGCATCTCGTCCTCGATGTTTACGGGCGAAAGGGTGTGGGCAATTGCTGGTTCAGTCATGGCGATAAAAAGATGCAAAAATCGGGGGGAAAAGTCCCTTTTTTTACTTCAGTCCCGGAGATCCATATTAGGGGTGAAATTTTACCACAGCGGGCCAAGGATTCCCACTGCTAAGTGGTTAAATTTTCGCGGGAAATTCCCGTGCCCGGCCGGCGGCGGGAGGGCTGTTCAGACCCCCGGAAAAAGGCGCTGAATTCCGCCCTCGTAGGGCGCGCGCAAGACACCCTTCTCCGTGACCATTACATCGACCAATTCAGCCGGTGTGACATCGAACACCGGATTCAGGATTCCGGCCTGCGCCGGGACCACGACAGTGCGCGCGGATTGCCGCAGTTCGGCGCCGTCACGCTGTTCAATAGGAATGTCCGCGCCACTGTCCGTAGCGGGATCGAACGTGGAAGTGGGCGCCACCACCATGAGTCGCACACCGTGATGCCGCGCCAGCACGGCCAGGGCATAGGTGCCGATCTTGTTGGCGACATCCCCGTTGGCGGCAATACGATCGGCGCCAACAATAATCCAGCGCACGCACCCATCACGCATTAAGGTCGCCGCTGCACTGTCCGCCAGCAATGTCACCGGGATCCCATCCTGCAGCAGTTCCCACGTAGTCAGGCGGGCGCCCTGCAACCACGGGCGCGTTTCCCCCACGAATACATTGCCGATAAGCCCCGCGGCGAACCCGGCGCGGACCACACCCAGCGCGGTGCCGTATCCACCGGTGGCAAGGGAACCGGCGTTGCAATGGGTGAGTACGCCACCCTTATCAAGGAGGGCCGCGCCCAGGCGGCCCATGTGCCGATTGGCGGCAATGTCCGCCTGGTGCAGGTCTCGCGCCTGCGCCAGCAGGGCTGCGCGCGGATCGCCCGTTAATGCCGGGAAACCTGTCTGCATGTACCCGATGGCCCAGCGCAGATTGGCGGCGGTGGGCCGGGCATTCCGCAATGTCTCCAGGTCAGTTTCAATTGCATGGCGCCATTGGCTCGCGGATGCGTCATAGGCCTGACCCGCCGCCAGGACTACGCCATAGGCCGCCGCCAGACCGATGGCCGGCGCGCCGCGCACGACCATATCCTGGATGGCGCGCGCCGCCTCCGCCGCGGATGTGATTCGAACCCAGCGCACCTCCCCGGGCAGCAGACGCTGATCCAGCAATTCCATTGCGCCATCGCGCCAGCGTAACGGGCGAACACTGTCGCCGGGGCTTGTTTCATCAGTCATTGTCATTTCCGGGTTGGACCTGCGCGTATATTCACGCTTCGTTTGCGTACAATGCGAAACATATCCTAAGGAGTTTCCGGCCAGTACACATCCCGGGCCATCGGCAAATGGATATCGACACACTCATTTATGCACGCTGGGTCATCCCGGTCGATCCGCAGGGCGTGGTGCTGGATGACCACGCCATCGCGGTGGATGGCGGGCGCATCGTGGAGATATTACCCGCGGATACGGCCCGCACCCGCTTCCACGCCCTGAACGTGCACGAACTGGACGGTCATGCGCTGTTGCCCGGGCTCATCAATGCCCACACCCACGCCGCCATGACCCTGTTTCGCGGACTCGCCGACGACCTGCCGCTGATGGACTGGTTGAACCAGCATATCTGGCCGGCGGAACAGCGTTGGGTTGCGCCGCAATTCGTCGCCGATGGTTCCCGCCTCGCATTCGCCGAGATGATCCGCGGCGGCACAACCTGTTTCAGCGACATGTATTTCTTTCCGGAACAGACGGCAGAGGCCGTCCTTGAGGCCGGACTTCGCTCCCTGCTCGGGCTGGTGTTCATCGATTTTCCCACGGCCTGGGCGCGGGATGCGGACGAGTATTTCCGCAAGGGACTGGCGCTGCATGACCGCTACAAGAATCATCCATTGATCCGCACCGCCTTTGCGCCGCACTCTCCCTACACCGTTTCCGACGCGCCCCTGAAAAAGATCAACGCGCTGGCGCAGGAACTGGGCATTCCCATCCAGATGCATGTGCATGAATCCGAGGAGGAGATTGCGCAAAGCATGGAGCTGCATGGCAAGCGCCCGCTCGATCGGCTGGCTGACCTGGGCCTGCTCGGAGAGCATTTTATCGCCGTGCACATGACGCAACTGGAATGGCCGGACATCGAACTCGTCGCCCGGCACGGCGTGCACGTGGCCCATTGCGCGGAATCCAACCTGAAACTGGCCAGCGGCTTTTGCCCGGTCATGGACCTGCTGGGGGCCGGCGTCAACGTGGCCATCGGCACGGATGGCGCCGCCAGCAATAATGACCTCGACATGATCGGGGAAATGCGCAGCGCTGCGCTGCTGGCGAAAGGCATGGCCCGCGACCCGCGCGCCTTGCCGGCGGCGCAGGTGCTGACCATGGCAACCCTGAATGCGGCGCGCGCGCTGGGCATGGATCAATTGATCGGGTCACTGCTGCCGGACAAGCAGGCCGACCTCATTGCCATCGACCTCAATCAACCGGAGACCCAGCCGGTCTATGATCCCATTTCCCAGATAGTGTATTCGGCCGGCCGCTCGCAGGTTACCGATGTCTGGGTGGCCGGTCGGCAACTGATGCGGGACCGGGAACTGCTGACCGTCAATGAAGCCGAGGCACTGGCACGCGCCGAAGAGTGGGCGGCGAAGATTCGCGGTTAGATCTCAAGACGTCGGATTGATTGCCAAAGGATTCCCAATCTTTCGGCTTATCCCACGGCTCAATGACGTTGCCCCGTTGGATTTGATTCTGCGAATGCAGAACTGATTTTTATCCGCATACCCAACGTCTTAATCCCTCCCACTGATCCTGGTCGAGTTGGAGTCGTACCAAGAATCGCATTTTGAATTCACAGTCTATTGTCTTACTTTTTGAGAAATCCTGGTTGTAAAGATTGAACTCGTCAGCATAAAAATGAAGTATATGGCCAGTCTCGCTCTCCAACTCGATGACCAACCTGAGGTCTGGTGCATACTTCATGGGCACTGTCGGCGTAAGTGCTTCTACGCCGAGCCAATTCAAAAATCCGGTGCTGTTAATTGGCGAGATCCGAAAGTGAACATCGTAGTTTCCTCTAATGTCATCTGCAGTAAGTCCGGCACGATGTTCTTCACCCCAATTTTTAAGATAAATATCCGCACGTTTGGATAGGTACCAATCATCGTCGCCAAAGCAGGCTTGGCTAACCAGACTGAAAGCGATGTTGATAAGAAGTCGATTAATAAAACCTAAGCATTCGCAACGCATATGCGCCACCACCTATTCGTAATGGGTCCACAACCGCAGGACCTTGATTATTCTTACTTCGCTTAGCACCTGATAGACGAGCCGGTGCTGGATATTGATTCGGCGTGAATAGGCACCGGTCAGATCACCGACCAGTTTCTCGAACGGCGGCGGAGTGCGGAATGGGTCTTCAGCAAGCAATGACAACAAGTCCATCGCCTTCGGCTTGAGGCCGGCGGCGGAAAGTTTTTTGGCGTCTTTTTGCGCCTGTTTAGTGAATACCAGCCGCCAGGTCACCAATCGAGTTCCTTCTCGCATTCTTCAACGGGCGTCTCCATGCCCTCTTTGATGGATTCCCGCATGCTGGGAATGGACAACAAATATAGCGTCTCTTGAATGGACGACCAGTCCTGTTCTGAAAGCAGCACCGCATTGTTACGTTTGCCAGTGATGATGACCGGCTGATGGGAAGCCGCAGCCTCGTCAATCAAACGATATAGGGACGCGCGGGCTTCGCTGGCGGTGATGGAGGTCATGGCTGAAATTCCAGTGAGATTGAAGCGTATCGTACGCTTTCACGTACGCATTTCAAGTCAATTGATTTGAATCCAGCCACATCCCCAGTCCCTGCGTATTGAGGTTCATGTCCATGTCCAGCAGGCCGCGCAGGGTCGGCTCCTGCAGCGGGCACTGGTGAGCACGCAGACCATCGAGCGTGTATTGCAACAACGCCGCCCTGAGTTTCCGGTCCCTGTGTTCATCGTGTGCGAACTTGCGCGCCATGGCCACGTAGTCATCCAGCGCGCGCCGTAACGCTGCGGCCAACGCGGGGATCCCTTCAACCATCGAGAAATGCGTCAGGTACATGCGCTCGGGCTTGAAGGTCAGGTACCGATCCAGACTCTGGTGCCACGCCTCCGGATCAAACTGCACCGGCGTCGTGGTCGGCAGCATGTATGCGCCCTGTGCCGAATCCGTTTCCCGATAGGAGATGCCAAATGTGTCGCCGCTGAAAAAGCCGCGGCTCATTTCGTCGTAGACGGAAAAGTGGTGGCGCGCATGGCCCGGTGTGTCGATGAATTTGAGCAAGCGCCCGGCCATATCCAGCTCAAATCCATCGTCCGCAATCGTCACCCGCGCTGCCTGCACCGGGAGCGGGCGTCCATAGGCCCGATCCAGCATGTCCTCCCCGTACACGTCCACGGAGCCGGCCCACAGCCTGGACGGATCGATCATGTGACGCGCGCCGCGTGGGTGCACGATCAGGCGCGCATTGGGAAATTTTTGCATCAATGCCCCGGCGCCTCCGGCATGATCCAGATGAACGTGGGTCGGGATCACGAACAGCACATCCTCAGGCGCCACGTCCTTGTTGCTCAGGGCATTCAAAATCCGCGGCACCGTGTTGGTGACGCCGGTCTCGACGATCGCCGCCTTGCCGTTGTGTTGCAGCAGGTAGGCGGCCGCGAGACGCGGCCGGAACAACCCCGTGTCAATGCAGGTGATCCCGAACGGCAAGGCGGTCAAATGCGGCGTGATCATGGAGTAATGCTCTGCCGGGTTGCACCGGCCTGGTTTCCCTGCCTGTCAAATGTGCGCTCGTAGAAACCGAATCCGCCCCCGGTGTGCATGAATAGCGCGGTGGACGAGCGCGTCCCGTAGGCGCCGGCCTGGACAAATAACGGCGCCAGCAGGCGCTCCCATTCCAGCCCGATGCCGGTGTCCGGCAATTCTGTGTCCGCGGGTAGGGTCCGCTCCGCCAATAGTGAGAACATTTCTGTCACCGACTCCGGATCATGCCCCGGCCGCCGCGACAATATCCGCTCCAATTCGGCCTTGCCGCGTGCGACCTTGGGCCAGGGACAATCCAGTTCGCCATTACTGATGCCGTAAACTCCTGCCGCCAGCGCAACCGGCTCGGCGCGGCGGCTGTTCATGAACCACAACCCTTCATGATCGCCGACCAGAAGGTTGAACCCGTCGTAATCCCTCGGCGCGATCCGGCGCAGATATTCGGCCGGAGCAAGTTCGCCTCGCAGATAATCGCCGACCAGCAGACCGCGTGACCGGGCGCCGGCACGCGCGGTTCCCGGTTCCCGGAGATTGGTAACCGCGGCAACGCGGCCGCTTCGATCCAGCGCCAGCCAGGAACCACCCTGTTGCAGATCGCGGCCTCCATATATGGCGGGCGCATCCTCCCAGAAACCCGCCGCGCGCGTCGGACGCTCATGGTATTCATCGCGATTTGCCGCCAGCACCAGCGACACGCCCGGGCAGGTGCGCCACGCGATCAGGACGATGCACATTGGTAGATGGTCAGATAATCGTCTGGAGGCTGCTGCCGGACGCGCGCACCGATCTCATGTTGTCGGACACGCCGTGAATACGTCCATGTAGGCTCGGGTGCCGCCTTTCTCGCTGCGCAGTCCTGCTCCGCGAGAAAGCCCGGCCCGCACTTCCATGTGCGGGCGTTCGCAGCCTTGCTGCGAACCCCTGCGGCACACGGTCCGCCAACATGAGATCGGCCCACGCGTCCTGTGCCTGTGGAGCTGATTGAGCCATGCAGTTAAATCTGTTGTTTCCAGCGGTTGACGATGTTGCAAAAGAGATCAGCCGTGCGTTCCGCGTCATACAACGCCGAGTGCGCCTCGTGGCTGTTCCAGTTCATGCCGGCGGCCTGCACTGCGCGCGCCAGCACCGTCTGCCCATAGGCCAGCGCCGCCAGCGTCACCGTGTCCAGCGTACTGAACAGATGGAACGGATTGCGCTTGATGCCGCAGCGCGCGGCCGCGGCATTGACGAAACCCAGGTCAAAGAACGCGTTATGGCCGACGAGGATGGCGCGCTTGCAGCCGTGCAACTTCACCTTCTTGCGCACCATGGAGAATATCTCCTGCAGTGCATCCCGTTCGGAAACTGCGATCTGCTTGCGGAATGGATGCAGGGGGTCGATGCCGTTGAACTCCAGCGCCGCCGGATCGAGGTTGGCGCCCTCGAACGGCTGCACGTGTTTGATCAATGAGCCGGCCGGGTGCCAGACGCCGTCGGGATCCGGCTCCAGCAGGACCGCGGCAATCTCCAGCAATGCATCCGTGGCGGCATTGAATCCGCCAGTCTCCACATCCACCACCACCGGCAAATAGCCGCGAAACCGCCGCGCCACCGGGCTGTCGCCGGATTCATCGCTCACGAATTCATCATCTTCCACTGACATGTCTCACCTGCAGCCAGGGGCACGATGGCGCCCGCGGCAAAGGGCAACTGCGCCGGAACGGTCCACTCTTGCCGATCCAGCGTGATGGTTTCGGTATTGCGCGGCAGCCCGTAGAAGGCCGCGCCATGGCGGGCGGCGAAATCATCCAGCCGGTTCAACGCGCCGGCCTGATCAAAGGCCTGGGCATAGAGTTCGATGGCGGCGGGGGCGGAGAAACAACCGGCGCAGCCGCAGGCGCTTTCCTTTGTCGCGCGTTCGTGGGGTGCGCTGTCGGTGCCGAGAAAGAATTTCGGACTGCCGCTGCATGCCGCCTCCAGCAGTGCGCGCCGATGCGCCTCGGCCTTCAATACCGGCAGACAGTAATAATGTGGGCGCAACCCACCGTGGAACAACGCATTACGGTTATACAGGAGGTGTTGCGGCGTGATGGTCGCGGCCACATTCGCCGGCGCCGTGCGCACGAATTCAACCGCCTCGTGCGTCGTCACGTGTTCGAACACCACGCGCAGCGACGGGAAGCGCTGCAGTAACGGCGCCAGCACCCGATCGATAAACACCGCCTCCCGATCAAAAATATCCACGTTTGCGTCGGTCACTTCGCCATGCACCAGCAATGGCAATCCGGTCACCGCCAACGCCTCCATGACTGCATGCGTGCGGGAGATGTCCGTGACACCGCTGTCTGAATGGGTTGTCGCTCCGGCCGGGTAGAGCTTGACGCCGAAAACCAGTCCGGAGTCGCGCGCCCGGCGGATCTCCAACGGCGCCGTGGTATCGGTGAGATACAAGGTCATCAGTGGCACAAAACGCGCAGCGGGCGGTGCACAGCGCAGAATTCGTTCGCGATAGGCCAGGGCCTGCGGCACCGTCGTCACCGGGGGCATCAGGTTCGGCATGACGATGCCGCGGGCAAAACACCGCGCGCTGGCGCCAATGACGCTGGCGAGTTCCGCGCCGTCCCGCAGGTGCAGGTGCATGTCATCTGGGCGCGTAATGGTGATCGAATTCATGGCGGCCGAACGGTCCGGCGGACGGGGCGCAGAAAGGTAGCACATGCGGTCCGGTTTGTCCGGGCGCGCCTTCCGGTTTGCCATGGGGGGGAATGGGCCTATGATGATTACCCCAGACAGCAGGTGCTTTCATGCAGTTTCGCAAACTCGGTAACACTGGTATTGATGTCAGTGCGCTGTGCCTCGGCACCATGACCTGGGGGCAGCAAAATACCGAGGCCGAGGCGCATCAGCAGCTGGACCTGGCCATGGAGGCCGGCGCCAATTTCATCGACACCGCGGAGATGTACCCGCCACCCGGCAGCGCGGAAACACAGGGCCGCACCGAGGAGATACTCGGCAACTGGCTGGCGCGCACCGGACAGCGCGAACAACTCATCCTTGCCAGCAAGGTGACCGGCTCCGGGGAATGGGTCGGGTACATCCGCCACGGCACCGGCTACCGCACCCGCCGTAATATCGAAGACGCCCTCGACGGCAGCCTGCGCCGACTGCGCACCGACTACATCGATTTGTACCAGACCCACTGGCCGGATCGGGAAACCAATATCTTCGGGCGCCTGAACTACGTGCACACCCCGGAAAAGGATGGCGTGTCCATTGAAGACACGTTGGGCGTGCTGGCGGATCTGGTCAAGGCCGGGAAGATCCGGCACATCGGTGTCTGCAATGAAACACCCTGGGGCCTGAGCCAGTGGCTGCGCGCCGCGGACTCGGGCAAGTTGCCGACTGTGGTCAGCATCCAGAACCCCTACAACCTGCTCAATCGCACTTTCGAACTCGGGTTGAGCGAGTTTGCCCATCGGGAGCGCATTGCGTTGCTGGCCTATTCACCCCTGGCGTTTGGCATGCTTACCGGCAAATATGCCGATGGCGCGGTACCGGCCGGCACCCGCCTGACTCAGTGGGCCTCCCACTTCCGCCGTTATTCCACCGATGCCGGACGGACAGCAACGACGGCCTACGTCGCACTGGCCCGCGCCCATGGACTGGATCCGGCGACCATGGCCCTGGCTTGGGTGCTGTCGCGGCCTTTCACCACCGGCGTCATTATCGGCGCCACTTCGACCTCCCAGTTAAAGATGAACCTGGCCAGCGCCAGTGTGCAATTACCGCAGGAATTACTGCGTGAGATTGATAAAATCCACGCCCTCTATCCCAATCCTTGTCCGTAACGCCATGGAATTGACCCCGCTAACCGCCCTGTCACCGGTTGATGGCCGCTATGCGGGCGCGACAACCGAACTGCGCGGCGTCTTCAGTGAGTTCGGCCTGATGCGGCGCCGCATCCAGTTGGAGGTGCGCTGGTTGCAGACCCTGGCCGCGCATCCCGGCATTCCCGAGGTCCCGGCACTGAGCCCTCAGGCCACCAGATTTATGGATGCCCTCGTGTCGAACTTCTCCGAGGCCGACGCCCGCCGCATCAAGGAAATTGAAGCCACCACCAATCATGACGTAAAGGCAGTGGAATATTTCCTCAAGGAACGCTGCGCCACCAATCCTGATCTGGCCGGTGTCATCGAATTCTTTCACTTCGGCTGCACCTCGGAAGACATCAATAATCTCGCCTACGGCCTGATGCTGCGCGAAGCCAGGACACTGCTGGATGGCGCGCTGCAACCGTTATTGGCGGCGCTGGCCGACTGCGCTGAGCGGCATGCCGCGTTACCGATGCTGGCCCGCACCCACGGTCAGCCCGCCACGCCCACCACCCTAGGCAAGGAAGTGGCAATGTTCGCCCATCGCCTGCTGGAACAGCGCCAGCGGTTTCGCGCCGTGCGCGTGCGCGGCAAGTTCAACGGCGCCGTGGGCAACTTCAACACCCACCTCGTGGCCTATCCGGACGTGGACTGGATGACCGTGTCGCGTCAGTTCGTGGAGTCCCTCGGGCTGGACTGGAATCCCCACACCACACAGATCGAACCCCACGACGACATGGCGGAGTACTTTCAGGCCCTGGAACGCATCAACACCGTGCTGCTGGGACTGTGCCGGGACATGTGGGGTTACATTTCACTGGGCTACTTCCGCCAGCGACCCGTGGCCGGGGAAGTGGGTTCCTCCACGATGCCGCACAAGCTGAACCCCATTGATTTCGAGAACGCGGAAGGCAACCTCGGTCTGGCCAATGCGTTGCTGGGTCACCTGGCCGGCAAGCTGCCGGTGTCTCGCTGGCAGCGGGATCTCTCCGATTCCACCAGTCAGCGAAGCATCGGCACGGCACTGGCCCACTGTCTCATTGCATGGCGCGCCTGTCCGCGCGGGCTGTTGAAGCTGGATGCGGATCCGGCCCGCTTGCAGCAAGACTTGCTGAATAACTGGGACGTGCTGGCCGAGGCCGTGCAGACGGTGATGCGCCGCCATGGCATCGATCAGCCCTATGAAAAACTCAAACAGCTGACCCGTGGCGCGGGCATCGATGCCGCCCGACTGCGGGAGTTCATAGGCACCCTTAAGCTGCCGAACGCGGCGCGCGATTCATTACTCCAACTCACACCAGATCATTTCGTCGGCAATGCCGAGGCCCAGGCGCGGCAAATCGTTGCCACGGTCCGCCGCGGCTGAGGTGACGTCGCATCCCCGCGGCGCCCGGCGCCAATTGCCGGGGGGCATGGACGCCCGGCGCTTCCTGCGCGACTACTGGCAGAAACGCGCGCTGCTGATCCGCGCCGCATTTCCCGCCGCCGAATTGACGTACGACCGCGCTGATCTGTTCTCACTGGCACGAAATCCCGACGTGGAATCGCGGCTGGTGCTGGAACGGGCCGGCGACTATCCCTGGCAGGTGCAACACGGCCCGTTTTCGGCGGCGCGCATGCGGCGTCTGCCGGCCTCGCACTGGAGTCTGCTGGTGCAAGGCGTGAATTTTCATTGGCCGCGGGCGGCGGCGTTGCTGGAAGAATTCTCCTTCATTCCCAACTGGCGCGTGGACGATCTGATGGTCAGTTACGCGTCCGATCACGGCAGCGTCGGCCCGCACCTGGACAGCTATGATGTGTTCCTTTTACAGGCGGCGGGGCGGCGGCGCTGGCGCATCAGCAGCAGCCGCTATCAGGAATCCGACCTGATACCCGGACTGGATCTGCGCATCCTGGGCAATTTCAGGCACAGCCAGGAATGGCTGCTGGAACCCGGGGACATGCTCTACCTGCCGCCGGGAATTGCCCATCACGGCATCGCCGTGGGTGAGTCCATTACCTGCTCCATCGGTTTCCGCGCGCCGTCCAGTTCGGAACTTCTGGGCGCATTGCTCGATTCCCAGCGTATAAATGAATTCCGGATCGAGGATCCGGGACTCGGGTTGCAAGCCCACCCGGGAGAAATAACCGCGCACCAGCGCACGCTGCTGCGGCGATTGCTCCGGGACGCTTTGCCCGATGATGAGGCCCTGGATCGCTGGTTGGGCCGGCAGCTGACCTTGCTGCCGCCGTCAGTACCATCGCCCGCCCACGGCCGTGCATTGGCTGCGCCGGCATTTCTTGCCCGGCTCAAGCGCGGTAAAAGTTTGATTCGCGCCGTACCCGCGCGCACCGCATTCACCCGCGCCAGGAGCGGAGGGATTCATTTGTTTATCAATGGCGCTGAATTTGAGCTGCCCGGGCGCAGCGCGGCGCTGGCGGCCCAGATTACGGGACCCGGCCCGATCCGCTGGAAACCAGGCCGCAGCGCCGCTTCCCGGCGCGAAGGTTCGCTGCTGCTGAGCCTGCATCGAGCGGGTTTACTGCAATTTTCGGACTGAATCGCGCCTCTGCGGGCTGTTGTCTCCAACCGGCCTTGCACTATCATTCCATTTGAAACCCAGGAACCTACAGCCATGCAGGATTACAACGAATTCCAATTGGGCAAGACGAACGTGCTGGTACCGCTGGAATCCATGGAACAGCATCGCCTCGCCACGCAGCAAATGGTCCAGCAATGCCGCCGCAGCGTGCACATCATCAGCCGTGACCTGGATCCGGCCGTGTATGACCTGCCCGAGTTCACCGGCGCGCTGACGCGCAGACTGCTGGAACACCGGCGCATGAAGGTCTACATCCTCGTGCACGACGCGCATGCGATCGCACGTGCCGGGCACCGGTTGTTGGGAACTGCCCTCAAAATGAGCGGCTTCGTGGAGATCCGCAAACCCGGACCCGATCACAAGGATTACGACGGCGGCATGTTCGTCGGCGACGGCGCCGGCTTTATTACGCGCCGTTCAGCGGATCGCTATGTCGGCCAGATGAACTTCAACGACCCGCGTGATGCCAAGGTATTGCTGGATGAGTTCGAGGAGATGTGGGCCAAATCCACCGCGGACGCGAACCTGCGCAAATTCGTCATATGACGCGACCGGTAATCTTTGCCACGCTGCTGCTCTCACTGATGTGCGGGGCGGCGGCGGCACAGATGCGCGTCGAGGTCATTCCGCTGCAACATCGCCTGGCTGATGACGTGATCCCGGTGGTGCGTCCGCTGCTCGCGCCGGGCGGCAGCGTCACCGGCATGAACAATCAACTGGTACTCAAGACAACGGTGGAGAATCTGGCGGAGATCCGGGCGGTGCTGGACAGCATTGATCAGCGTCTGCGCCGATTGCGTATCCTGGTGCGTCAGGACGCGGACCAATTCGGCGACTTCACCCGCCAATCGGTATCGGGCCGCCTGGAGACGGGGGACGTCACCGTCAAGCAGGGCCGGGACGCCGGTCCGGGCGGACTGACCGTGGGCGTCGGCGACAAGGACGACAACATCCGTTACCAGCGCCTTGATGGGCGCTCCGATCAGGCTGATCGCGGCAGCTACCAGGTACAGACTGTCGATGGACAGGCGGCGTTCATTCAGACCGGTCAGGCCGTGCCGATCCCGCAACGCACGGTTGCAGCCTACGACGGCACGCTGGTCGTGCAGGACAGCGTGGAATATCACAATGCCGACTCCGGCTTCTGGGTGTTGCCCCGGGTGCACGGCGATCAGGTGACGCTGATGATCTCCCCGTATACCACGCGTGTCGGCCCCGGCCCGATCCCCGCATTTGATGTGCAGAGCGCCGAAACCACCATCTCCGGGCGCTTGGGCCAATGGATCCCCATCGGCG
>Ga0156012_1098_pt1 | contig 20055 bp, 14 predicted proteins | sample RifCSPlowO2_02_FD_107666 | JGI IMG/M metagenome (GOLD analysis project Ga0156012, IMG submission 107666) | Gammaproteobacteria bacterium RIFCSPLOWO2_02_FULL_61_13
CATATGCATATCGCAAGCGCCGCAATTGCGAGGTCTAAGGAACTTCTGATTAACCCCGTGATCAGATCGGATAGGCATGATATCTGACGCGGAGGGCGGGATGATGAAACAGATAACGCTGGCAAGCACGGGTTTCGAGAAGTACGGCAAGACGACGCGCCGGGCGCAGTTTCTGGCGGAGATGGAGCGGGTGGTGCCGTGGGCGGAGTTGTGCGCGTTGATTGACCCGGTATACCCCAAGGCGGGTCCGGACGGTGGCCGGCCGACGGTGCCGCTGGAACGGATGCTGCGTATCTATTTTCTGCAGCAGTGGTTCAACCTGTCGGACCCCGGGGTGGAGGAAGGGCTGCACGATTCGCTGGCGATGCGGAGCTTTGCCGGTATTGACCTGAGCGAAGAACGTGTTCCGGACGAGACGACGGTGTGCAAGTTCCGGCACCTGCTGGAACGGGAGCGGCTGGGAAAGAAGCTGCTGGTGGCGGTGAACGACTACCTGCGCCGGCAGGGTATCAAGGTGACCACCGGCACGATTGTCGATGCCACGATTATCAACGCGCCGACCTCGACCAAGAATCGAAAGCAGGAACGTGACCCCGAGATGCACCAGACGCAGAAGGGCCAGCAGTGGTACTTCGGCATGAAGGCGCATGTGGGTGTGGACAGCGGCGAGAAGCTGGTGCACACGGTGTTGGCGTCCGCGGCCAATGTGGCGGACAAGCAGGCGTTGCCGTACCTGTTGCACGGTAAGGAGACGCGGGTCTGGGGCGATGCGGCCTACCAGGGGCAGACTGAGGTGATTCATCAACGCGCGCCGCATGCCAAAGACTTCACGAATCGCCGCTGTCGGCATCGGGGCCATGTCGACGAAGTCGAACGGGCCAGAAACCGGACCAAGTCGCGGGTGCGAGCCAAGGTTGAACACGTCATCGGCGTCATCAAGCGGGTGTTCGGGTTCTGCAAAGTCCGCTACCGGGGCTTGGCCAAGAACCTGCACCGGCTGGAGGTGACCTGTGCGCTGGCCAATCTGTTCATCGTCAGGCGCCGCTTGTTGCGAGCCTAGGGGACGTGTGTCTGGAATTCGGGAAATGGGCATAAGCAATCCACATTGGGCAACACCATCGCCCTCGACAGGGCGCATAACCCTACGCCTTGAGGAACTTCCGCATCATGGACCCGATGAATAACCCTGTTTTGACCGGTTATTCAGACGTTCCTTAAAAGTGGAAAGTAAAAAGTGAAGGCGGAGGAAAAATCACTCGTGCCAATGGTGTCACTTCCACTATATTCTACTTTTCACTTTTAACTTTTAACTTTTCACTGTAGGTCCACCCAATTCCATGCATCTCCACGATTGCCATAATATTTCCGACCTGCGAGTAATAGCCCAGCGCCGCCTGCCGGCGCCGATGTTCCATTATCTTGATGGCGGCGCCGATGATGAGTGGACCCTGCGACGCAACACGCTGGCTTTTGACGACTACGAATTGCTTCCGGCCCAGTTGCGTGGCGTAACGGAAGTTGATGCAACCACCTCATTACTGGGACTGAAACTGGACTGGCCGATGCTGCTGGCGCCTACGGGCATGTCACGCCTGTTCCACCATGGCGCCGAACCGGCTGTAGCCCGGGCGGCGGCAAAATTCGGCACGCTGTACTCGCTGTCCACCGTCGCCACGACCCGGCTGGAGGACGTGGCCGCGCTGACGACCGGCCCGAAGATGTTTCAACTGTACATATTCAAGGACCGCGGGTTGACCGTTGAATTCGTGCAACGCTGCAAGGCCGCGGGTTATGCCGCGTTGTGCCTGACCGTAGACACAGCCATGGCCGGAAATCGTGAGCGCGACAAACGCAGCGGCATGATCCTGCCGCCGAAATGGACCGCGGCGAGCTGGTGGAGTTTCCTCACCCATCCCGGCTGGTCGTTGCAGGCACTGCTGCACCCGGGATTTGAGCTGGCCAACGTTTCCCATCGGGTTCCCGCCGCGCAAACCTCGATGTCGTTGTTTGATTTCATCAATGGCCAGTTCGATCGTTCCGTGACGTGGAAGGATGCGGAATGGCTGGTCCGGCAGTGGGATGGCCCTGTGGTAATCAAGGGCTTGATGTCCCCCGCGGACGCCCAGCATGCCGTGGACGTCGGCGCGCGCGGCATCATGATCTCCAATCACGGCGGGCGGCAACTGGAGGGGACACCGGCGCCGGTGGATTGCGTGCGACCGATTCGTGATCGCATTGGCGCGGCGCTGGATGTGATTGTTGATGGCGGCGTGCGGCGCGGTACCCATGTGATCAAGGCGCTGGCCCTCGGCGCCAGTGCCTGCGCCATTGGCCGGTCTTACCTTTATGGCCTGGCGGCCGGTGGCCAGGCGGGTGTGGAACGGGCGCTGGAGATCCTGCGCTCCGAGATCCTGCTGGATATGACACTGCTGGGGACGCGCAACGTGGCCGAGATTACGGCGGAACACGTCCAGCATCGTCCCGGGCGGAAATAGATTCCTGTAGGGCCGGATTCATCCGGCCAATGGAATAGAATGATGCTCCATGGGAATTGAAGATCTCATCGCCCGCCGCGAGCGCCTGCTGGGGCCGGGCAATCCGCTGTTCTACGAAAATCCCGTGCACCTGGTGCGTGGCGAGGGCGTATGGGTGTTCGACGCCGACGGTCGGCGCTATCTCGACTGCTATAACAATGTGCCACATGTGGGACATTGCCATCCGCGCGTGGTCGAGGCGTTGGCGCGGCAGGCGGCGACCCTGAACACCCACACGCGCTACCTGCACGAGACCATTCTGGATTACGGCGAGCAACTGACGGCGATGTTCGATGCCCCGCTCTCCACGGTCGCCTTTGTCTGTACCGGCACCGAGGCCAATGAACTGGCCATGCGCATGGCCAATTTTTATACCGGCGGCACCGGCATCATCTGCAGCAACTGGGGCTATCACGGCAACTCCGCCGCAGTGGCGCAGATCAGCACCATCTTTCCGCCGCCGGAAGGCATCGGCAAACACATCCGGATGATCCCGTCACCGGGCACCTATCGCGGTCCCGATGGTGTGACCGGCGCAGCGCTGGCACGCCACTATGCCGACGAGGTGAAGCGCGCCATCGATGGATTACACGCCGATGGCCTCCGCCTGTCTGCAATACTCGTGGACACGATCTTTTCCAGCGAGGGACTGCCGGATGTGCCTCCTGACTTCATGCGCCTGGCGGTGGAACATGTGCGCAACGCCGGCGGACTTTTCATCGCCGACGAAGTACAACCCGGGTTCGGCCGCATGGGAAATCACCTGTGGGGTTATCAGCATTACGGCGTGGTGCCGGACCTGGTGACGCTCGGCAAGCCCATGGGCAACGGGCACCCGCTGGCAGGCGTGATTGCGCGGCCCGACATCATGTCCGCGTTTCGCAACCAGGTGATGTACTTCAACACCTTTGGCGGCAATCCGGTCTCCTGCGCCGTGGGCAAGGCCGTGCTGGATGTGTTGAAAGACGAACGGCTGGTGGATAACGCCCGCGTCGTGGGCGATTACGTGATTGGCGGCCTGAAGCGCCTGCAACAGAAGCATGACCTCATCGGCGACGTCCGCGGTCGCGGCCTGTTCTTCGGCGCCGAGCTGGTGCGCGATGGAAAAACAAAGGAACCCGCCACCGAGGAAACAAAGCGACTCGTGAACAGCATGCGCGAACGCGGCGTGCTGCTGAGCCGCATCGGGCAGTATGACAATGTGTTGAAGATGCGCCCGCCCATGCCGTTTTCCCGGGACCATGCAGACCTCGTGCTGCAGACCCTGGACGAGGCGCTTTTCGCGCTGTGACTGATGTGCGGCCCGGCAAAACAATTGCATGATTCCCTGTAGGGCCGGCCGCTCCGGACGTCCTGTCCCCGGCTCTGGCTCCTGCTTCGCTCTCGGTCTCCGCTCCCGGCTCGACCCTACCGGTTACTTCCCTGTAACCGTACCGCCTGCATCCATGCAGGCGTCTCGCGGCATACCCCACATCCTGTGGGTAGCTGCAGCCGGCCACCGGGGATCGCGGCGGGATAAATCCCGCCCTACAAAAACTCCGCCCTGGGAATTGAAATTGATATGGGTTCTGATTTTTACCTGCTAACACCCGCCGAACAAGGTGAGCGGCTTTCAGCCCTGGCCCGTTCCGCCCTGCCCCACTGGAGCCTGGACGGCGCCGCGCTCGAGATCATCAAGATGCGCGAGAACGCGGTTTTTCGCGCGACCATGCCGGACGGGGAACGATATGCGCTGCGCATTCATCGGCACGCCTATCACACCGATGCTGAATTGCATTCCGAGTTGTTGTGGATACGCGCGCTGGATGAAAGCGGAATTAATGTGCCGACCCTGATCCCGACCATCGCGGGAGACCTGTTTATCAAGGCCGGTCACGCCCGCGTGCCCGAAATACGGCAGGTGGACCTGTTCGCCTGGGTGGACGGGCGCCAGCTCGGCAGTGCGGAAAGTGGCGTTGCCGGTGACACGGCGGAGATTGAGCGTGTCTTTCACACCATCGGTGAACTCACCGGCCGCATGCACAACCAGGCCAGTGCGTGGCGCGTGCCGGCCGGGTTTCAGCGTCATGCCTGGGATACCGACGGGCTGGTCGGGGAAAGTCCGTTCTGGGGCCGCTTCTGGGAACTGGCCGCACTGACACCGGGTCAACGTGACCTGATTCAGCGGGGCCGCCAGCAAGCGGAGCGGGACCTGAACGCTCTAGGCCAGCGGCCGGAAACCTACAGCCTGATCCACGCCGATTTCACCCCGGAGAACCTGCTGGTGGACGGGGACCAGGTACGTGCCATCGACTTCGACGATGCCGGTTTCGGCTGGCACCTGTTCGACCTGGCCACGTCGCTGTTTTTCCATTTCGATGCGGAATACTTTCCCTCCGCCCGTGACGCGTTGGTAGAGGGATATCGCTCTGTACGTCCGTTGCCGGATCGGGATCTGGATCGGCTGCCGTTGTTCTTTGCGGCGCGCAGTTTTACTTATCTGGGCTGGGTCCATACCCGCCACGAAACCCAAACCGCGCAGGAACTGACGCCCATGCTGGTGGACCTGTCCTGCCGTGTGATCGACCAGTACCTGTCCCGGACCGGCTGAGAACCGGCGGCGAATACCGTGCCCCCATGACCCGTTCCGCCAAGCGTGCCGACATCGTCGAGCGCTACATGGGCGCGTGGAATGCGCAGGACGCACAGGCGGTGCGGCGCTGCTTCACACCCGATGGCTGTTATATCGACAGCGTGCATGAGCAGGAGATCGTGGGCGACGACATCATCGCCTACTGCGAAGAAAGTTTTGAGCGCTACCCGGACATGCACTACGAGATCATCAATCGCACCGGCTCCCTGGGCGGGACCACCGCCGTGCAATGGATCATGCGCGGAAAAGACATCGAGCCCATCTTCAACCTGCCGGCCACCGGTGACAATGTGTCCTTCGTCGGCGTGGACTTTCTCATCGTGCGGCGCGGCCGCATACAGACCTGCACATCCTACTATGACGTCAGCAGCCTGCAGCGGGGCACCGACCGCGCGCGCCTGTCCGCGGAACAGGGGCAGGCATTGGACAAATACGAGCGTACGCGCCTGTCGGCAACCGCAGTCCACGATATTCGCCGGAACCTTGAAGGCATGATCATTGCCGAGCGCGGCTACGCCAATCCGGAGTTGTCACTGGGTTCGCTTGCGCAGCGCATGGGGATATCCCCCACCTACCTGTCCCAGGTAATCAATCGGGAATTTCAGATGAGCTTTCGGGATTTCGTCAATCGCCGGCGCGTGGCGGCGGCCCAGGCTATGTTGCGGGACCCGGCCGGCACGGGGCAATCGGTGCTGCAGATCGGCTACGCCGTGGGCTTCAACTCCGCCTCGGCGTTTTACGCGGCCTTTCAGAGATTTGCACGCACCACGCCGCTGAATTACCGCAAGCGCTCTTCGCAGGCCGGCTGAAAGCCGGCCCCACAGGAAACTGGAAACCTGTGGGGCCGGGTTTATCCCGGCCAGATTCCTGATTCATAAGCCGGGAAGATCGCGTCCCCGGTTCGTGCTGTAATTCCTCTGGGGTGATTCGGTGTGATGCTTGGCAATGTAGGGCCGGCTTCAGCCGGCCGCAGCATCCCGGCGGGATAAATCCCGCCCTACACAAACCCCACTCCTGGAATCAACGCGGAGAAATACCGTCATGGGCGATGGGAATCCCTTTGATGTGATCGTAATCGGCGCCGGCCACAACGGCCTGACCTGCGCGGGGTATCTCGCGCGCGCCGGTCTGCGCGTCAAGGTGGTGGAGCGCCGCCATGTGGTCGGCGGGGCCGCTGTCACCGAGGAGTTTCATCCCGGCTTTCGCAATTCCACCTGTTCCTACACCGTCAGCCTGTTGAATCCCAAGGTGATCCGCGACCTGGAACTGGCGCGCTACGGCCTGGAGATCAAGACGCGGGAATATTCCAGCTTTGTGCTGGGTCCTGACGGGCAGTATATGCAACTGAACAATGACAAGGCGCGATCCATGGGTTTCCTGCGCCGCCAGTGCCCGGAGGATGCGGCGCGCTATGCCGAGTTTGAGCAGGTGATCGAAAAGGTCGCCGACGTGCTGCGTGACCAGGTTCTCGAGACACCACCCAATGTCGGTGGCGGACTGCGCGATTTATGGCGCGCCGGCAAGCTGGCCTGGCGATTGCAGAAACTTACGCCGGCATTGCAGGCCGAGGCCATTCGCCTGTTCACCATGAGCATCGCCGATTACCTGGCGCGTTGGTTCAAGGGCGACCTATTGCTCGGCTTCTCCAGTTACATTGCCATGGTCGGCAACATGCAGTCCGTGTATGCCCCGGGATCCGCCTACGTGCTGCTGCATCACATGTTCGGCGAGGTGAACGGGCACAAGGGACATTGGGGCCACGCCACCGGCGGTATGGGATCGATTACCCAGGCCATGGCGCGCTTCGCCCAGGCCCATGGCGCCGACATCGAGATCAGCGCGCCGGTGAAGCGCGTGATCGTTGAGGCGGGAACGGCCCGGGGCGTGGAACTCGTGGATGGACGCGTCATCCGGGCGCGCGCGCTGGCGGCCAATGTCAATCCAAAGCTGCTGTTTCAGCGGCTGGTGGACCGGCAGTACCTGCCACCGGCTTTTGCGCACCACATGGATCACTACCGCTGCCGCTCCGGGAGTTTCCGCATGAACGTGGCGCTGAACGAATTGCCGCGTTTCACCTGCGCCGCGGATCAGCCAGACTATGAACAGCATCTGCTCGGCAGCGTCATCCTGACGCATTCACTGGACTACAATCAGCGCGCCTATGACGACGCGCTGAAGATTGGCTGGTCGCGGGAGCCGATTCTGGAAATGTTCATTCCCTCCGTATATGACGACACCCTGGCCCCGCCCGGCAAGCATGTGATGAGCCTGTTCTGCCAGCATTTCAATCCCGAATTGCCGGGTGGAAGGAGCTGGGACGACGTGCGCGAACAGGTCGCCGATCACATCATCGATACGGTGAACCGGTACGCACCCAACTTCAAACAGGCCGTGGTGGGCCGCATGGCCCTCAGCCCGCTGGATCTGGAAAGGGAATTCGGCCTTATCGGCGGCGACATATTCCACGGCTGCCTGCACCCGGATCAGATCTACAGCCTGCGCCCGGCAGCGGGATTCGCCGACTACCGCACGCCGGTGACCGGCTTGTATTTATGCGGGGCCGGGGCACATCCCGGCGGCGGAGTGGCTGGTTGCGCCGGCCACAACGCGGCCCGCGAGATGCTTGCGGATCGCGGCCGCTGGCCGCAGGCGGCGTGATGTATTCGGTATGACATCAACCCGTCACCCCGGCGAAAGCTGGTATCCAGAGCGCACTTGCACTGGACCCCGGCCTCCGCCGGGGTGACGGTAACTGCACTGGAGTGTCGGTGCTGGGATTAGACACAAGCTGTTGGCAACTTTTGCGACGATTGAAATGAGGATATGACCATGACGCAAACCGCCCTCGCCTCTCTGATGCTGGCACACAACGCCGGCCAGACCCTGCAACAGGAGTTCTACACCGATCCTGAGATTTACCAGCAGGAGATGGAAAAGATCTTCCTGAAATCGTGGCTTTATGTCGGGCACATCAGCCAGGTACCCAATCGTGGCGACTACTTCCTGTTCCGCATGGATCGCGAGTCCGTCATCATCGTCAATTCCGGCAACGGCGAGATTCGCGGACTGCTGAACGTCTGCCGGCACCGCGGCTCGCGCATTTGCGGCGAGGATTCCGGCAATCAGAAGCTGCTGGTGTGCCCGTACCATGGCTGGACCTATGAATTGAGCGGCGCCCTGCGTGGCGCCGGCTACACGCCTGCCGATTTCGACAAGAAACAATTCAGCCTGAAGCAGGTGCAGGTACGTGTCTTCCACGGCATGATCTTCATCAACTTTGCCGCTGACCCGGTGCCTTTTGACGAAATGGAAAAGGATCTTGATGCCCCGTTGAAACCTTATCGTCTGGCAGCGGCGAAGGTGGCCCACCGCCAGAACTATCCTTTGGCCGCCAATTGGAAACTGGCAGTGGAAAATTATTGCGAGTGCTATCACTGCAAGCCGGCGCATCCGGAGTACTCCATCGCCCATGGGCGCGCCATCCCGCACGCGGAGATGGTCGAAGCGTTGCGGCCGGTCATGGAACGGGCGGAGCGTTGCGGGCTGACGACGCACTCGGTTGCTAAGGAATGGATCGCTTCCGGCCCCATCGGCGCGGATCACGCCTTCGATCGCTACCCCCTGTATGAGGGACATGTCACCGGCAGCCGCGACGGCAAACCGGTGGCGCCGCTGTTGGGCGATATCAAGGCCTACGATGGCGGCTGCACCGACATGCACGTCGGCCCGATGACGTTCTACCTGGCCTACTGCGATCATGTCGTCATCTATCGCTTTACGCCCCTTTCAGTAAACTCGTGCGACTGCGAGATCACCTGGCTGGTGCGCGGTGACGCCGTGGAAGGCAAGGATTACCAGGTCGAAGACCTGACCTGGCTCTGGGATGTCACCACCATCGCCGACAAACGCATCATCGAGGCGAATGCCGCCGGGGTTGGCTCACGCTATTATGAACCAGGTCCGTACATGCCCCTGGAGGACTTTGCGCAAAGATTCATTGCCTGGTACCTGCACGCGCTGCGAATGTAGGGCGGGATTTATCCCGCCGCGATGCCCGGCGGCCGGCTAAAGCCGGCCCTACTGGAAATTGTGCAAGGTCACTGCAAGGCAGCACACCAGGGCCGCGCACCGAACCTTCGGCACGATGGTAGACTGCCGGCATGCCCGGACAGAACCTTGATTTGACCCAGCACTGGGTCGGCTATCTGTGCCTCGGCATATTTGTGCTGGCCTATGCCGCAGTTATCATGGAAGAGCGCTGGCACCTGCGCAAATCCAAACCGGTGATGGTGGCCGCCGGACTGATTTGGGGGCTGATCGGCGGCGTCTATGCCATGCATGGCGACAAGCACAGCGTGGACCTGGTGGTGCGCGACAATTTGCAGGAATTTGGCGCGCTATTCCTGTTCCTGCTCGCCGCCATGACCTACATCAACGCCATGGAGGAGCGCGGGCTGTTCCTGGCTCTGCGTGGCTGGCTGGTGTCGCGGAATTTCTCGCTGCGCGCCATTTTCTGGCTTACGGGGTTGCTGGCATTCTTCATCTCCCCGGTAGCCGACAATCTGACCACCGCCCTGTTGATGTCCACTGTGGTCATGACCGTCGCCCGCGACAACCGGCCGTTCATCGTAATCGCGTGCATAAACGTGGTCGTGGCCGCCAACGCGGGCGGGGCATTCAGCCCGTTCGGGGACATCACCACGCTGATGGTATGGCAGGAAGGCCATGTCCGTTTCGAGGAATTTCTGGCGCTGTTCGTCCCCTCGGTCGTGAATTGGATCATTCCTGCGTGCCTGATGAGTCTTACGCTGTCGCCCGGGCACCCCAAACCCGTGCAGGAAACCGTGTACCTGCGACATGGCGCACTGGTCATCGTCGGATTGTTCGTGCTGACTATTGTACTGGCGGTGGCGGGGCACAATTACCTGCACCTGCCGGCAGTGATGGGGATGATGACCGGTCTTGGCTTGCTCAAAATATACGGACATTTTCTTGGCCGCCGCGATCTCCGTCTGATGACGGCAAAGGGAGCTCCGTCGACACCGGACACTTCCGATTTCGGTGAGCCGCCCTTTGTTGCGCTTGAGGCCGTGCCGGCTGCGGCACAGATTCATCACCGGCAGGCATTCAATATCTTTACCGCAATGCAGCGCGCAGAGTGGGACACTTTGATGTTTTTCTATGGCGTCATCCTGTGCGTGGGAGGGCTGGGAATGCTCGGCTACCTGGCGCTGGTATCAGAATTTCTCTACCTGGGCCTGGGACCGACCACGGCGAACATTCTCATAGGAATATTGTCCGCCATCGTCGACAACATCCCGCTCATGTACGCAGTGTTGACAATGAATCCGGATTTGAACCTGTCGCAGTGGCTGCTGGTAACCTTGACCACCGGCGTCGGCGGCTCGCTGCTCAGTATCGGCTCTGCCGCCGGCGTCGGCGTCATGGGCCAGGCGCGCGGCATCTATACATTTTTCTCGCACCTGAAATGGAGCTGGGCGATAGCGTTGGGGTATGCGGGGAGTATCTGGGTGCACCTCCTGCTTAATGGGTAGATAGACTGTAGTTGGCAGGTCATTCCACTGCGTTATGCATATGCGGCGACATTACAGGACGTCGGCCCATTCCGGCGAAGCGGCGAAAGCAGCGTGGATCAGGCCGGCGTGGGAATAGGCCTGGGGGAAATTGCCCCACATCCTCAAATTCGGGATCTCATAATCCTCGGAAAGCAGGCCCAATTTCGGGATGGCCGCATGTGCAAGATCCATGACGGTCTTGGCCTCGACCTTGCGGCCAACGTCGCCGAGCGCTTCAACCAGCCAGAACATGCAGACGATGAACGCGGCCGAAGGAGTCCCGAAGCCATCGTCCTGCCGATAGCGATAAAGCCAGCCGCCGATCGAGAGTCCGTCGCGAATTGCATCGATGGTCTTCACCAGTCGCTCGTCGTGAAGCGGGAGAAAACGGAGGCGAGCCATCTGCAGAAGCGACGCATCAAGGTCGCGGCTGCCGTAAGACGCGGCAAAACTGCCGATCTCGGGGCACCAGGCCCGGGCGATGATATCTTCACGGATCTTTTCGGCGGCCAGCCGGAATTCCTGTTCCAGGGGTGGTGCGTGGTGCACCGCGACACGCGCCATTCGGTCCGCGGCAGCCCAGCACATGAGGTTGGAAAAGGTCTGCGGTTTCCACTCGGTTCGGTATTCCCAAATCCCGGCGTCCGGGACACCAGCCAGAGAAACTGCCTTGCGCGCCAGGCGTTCAATCAGGTTCAGGGCCGCCGGCGACCGCTCGGCGCTGAACCGCTCGTCGGCAAATATGGGGACCAGCGCCAGCACCATTTCCCCGAAAAGATCATTCTGGCGATGCAATGACGCGCCGTTCCCGTCGCGAACCGGTCCATCTCCGTTGAACCCGGGCCAGTCTTGCAGGATACGTTCTTCCGGACCAACCGAGCCATCAACCCGGTACAGCGGCGCCAGATCCAGGTCCGGCGATCCCCCGACAATATTCAAAAGATAATTAATGAAGTGCTCACGCTCCTCGAAATGCCCGAGGAGCTGAAGCGCACCAAGCGAATAATATGCATCCCGCAGCCAGCAATAACGATAGTCCCAGGTTCGGCCGCTGCCGGGTGATTCGGGAATGGATGTGGTCATGGCGGCAATTATTGCGCCTGTGTCTTCAAAGCAATGCAGTTTGAGAGTCAACGCCGATCGGATGACGGCATTCTGGTACAAGGGAGGAATGCTGCAATGTTTCACCCAGCGACGCCAATACCGCTTTGTTTCTCCCAGCACTTTCTCCGACAGTGGCATCAGCGGCTCTTCCACGGGCGCGCCCCATGTCAGCACAAGGTGCCGCTTCTCGGTCAGCGTGAATGGCTGTCCACCCAGATGCGAAACAGGTATATCACTGGTCAGGCGCAGTTGGCTGTCAAACTTCTCAAATTGAATGTGATTTGATCCGCAAAGCCGCGCTGGCACCGATTTAGACCAGCCAAGACGTGGCTCGCAAGTCACGCGGATACGCGGTGCTCCTGAAATTGGCTCCACGATGCGAAAGAGCTGCGTGGGGCGAAACATCCGATCATGCAGTATAAAACGAGGCGCAAAATCCAGGATCCGGAACGAGCCGGTTTTGGTTTCAAACGTAGTTTCAAGAATATTCGTATTTTCGACGTAGCGCTGCACACCAACATCGCCATTCGCCGGCGCAATTGAAAATCTGCCCCCATCCTGCGCGTCAAGCAGGGTCGAGAAGACAGGTTCCGAGTCGAACCGTGGCAGGCAACACCAGACAATCTCGCCGCAATGGTCGACCAACGCGGAAAACTGGCAGTTGCCGATAAGTCCGACGTTCTCGAGGAGCATAAGCGAAGCCTAACAAAATTCCCTTGGAGCGAGAACAGGATTGTGCTAAAGGAATATCCTTATGTCTCCGGCTTTGCGATTTGTCGTCGGCCTTGTACTGGGTCTTGCGTTACTGACCTGGGGCGCCTTTGTGCTTGTGCAGACTACGACGCGCGAATGGATTGAGAAAGACGTGCGTCTCCGGGCGGAACTGGCCGTCGCCGGCGCGCGCCAGGCCTTGAGCGTAAATTGGCGATCGGATCGGAGCACGGAACTCCGCGAGATACTGACGGACATAACCCGCGACGATCGCATTATGGCTGCTGCTGCCTGCGATTCGGATTTCTACCGGCTTGCCCAAACTGCCGGATTCCCGCCACGGTTCAACTGCGATTGGATAGCTGATCAAGTCCGCAATTTGGCCAACCCAACCGTTCCGGCAAGCTGGCATCAAACGGAAAGTCTTCCCGGCGGCCCGGTCATGGTCAGTGCCATGCCGGTTCCGGATTCTGACCTGATTCTCGGGTTTGTTGTTCTGGTTCACGATCTCAGCTTTGCCGCTCGACGGGAAACCAGCACACGCCAGTTCATCCTGCTCGCTTTCGCGTTTCTCGCGGTTGCCGCCTCGATGACGACAATCATCGTTGCGCGACTGACGTCGCGAAGCTGGAGTGAGGAGATCCGGCGTCTCGCGCGCGGCGAAGCCCCGCGTGGACCGGAGTTCCGCCCCATTTTGCGCGACGTCCGTGAACTGGTGGAACGGATGATGGTCGAGAAGGAGACAGAGTCTGAAGGCGGCGCCTGGACACCACAGCGGCTCAAGTCAACCCTGACTCGTCATCTGCACGGTGAACGGGTCGTCATCGTGGCTAACCGCGAGCCGTATATTCACGAACGGCAACCGGACGGGAGCATCAAGGTCGTGCACCCCGCAAGCGGCCTGGTCACAGCCCTTGAGCCCGTAATGCAGGCCTGTTCAGGCGTGTGGATTGCCCACGGCGGGGGATCCGCGGATCGTGACACCGTGGACAGGAACGATCGCATCAGCGTACCGCCGGGGGAGAACACCTACTTTGTCAGACGCGTATGGCTGGAGAAGGAGGAAGAGCGCGGCTATTACTACGGATTTTCGAACGAGGGCCTTTGGCCGCTCTGTCATATTGCCGATGCGCGTCCCACTTTCAACACCGAAGACTGGCAGCAATACCAGGCGGTCAATCGAAAATTCGCCGACGCAGTCTGCGCTGAAGTGGATTCGGAAGACCCTATCATCCTGGTGCAGGATTACCATTTTGCCCTCCTACCGCGCCTGATTCGCGAACGACTTCCGCGCGCAACGGTCATCAGTTTCTGGCACATACCCTGGCCCAACTCGGAGCGCTTTGGAATTTGCCCCTGGCGCAGGGAGCTCCTCGAAGGCATGCTTGGCAGCAGCATCATCGGCTTTCACACGCAAATACACTGCAATAATTTCTTCGATTCGGTGGACAGGTTTCTGGAAACCAGGATTGACCGTGAACAAAATGCCGTCGTGCAACATGGGCGCGCCACGCTGGTGCGTTCCTATCCCATCTCACTCGAATGGCCCGTGCGCTGGGTCAAATCCATTCCATCAGCCGCGGAATGCCGCGCCGGTGTCCTGAACGAGCTTGGGCTGCCCACCGACGCGTTGCTGGGCGTCGGCGTGGATCGGCTCGATTATACCAAGGGCGTCGAGGAGCGACTGCTGGCGGTCGAACGATTGCTGGAAAGACACCCGGAGTTTCTTGGAAGATTCAGGTTTGTCCAGTTGGCCGCCCCCAGTCGCACATTGATAGAGCGATACCGCAGGTTGAATGAAACCGTCGAGCTGGTGGCCGCGCGAATCAATGAACGGTTTGGCAAAAATGGCTACAAGCCGATCCTCCTGTTCCGATCCCACCATGAGCCGTCCAATATCTTCCGCTTCTACCGCGCCGCGGACCTCTGTTATGTCTCCAGTCTCCATGACGGGATGAATCTTGTAGCCAAGGAATTCGTGGCTGCCCGCGACGATGATCGCGGCGTCCTGATACTGAGCCAGTTCACGGGGGCCGCGCGCGAGCTCACGGAAGCATTGATCGTCAATCCGTATGACCTGGAAGAGGCCAGCTCTGCGCTCGCAGGCGCATTGACCATGACCCCGAATGAACAACGGGAGCGCATGCGCTCGATGCGTGCGTACCTGGCCGAGTTCAACGTCTATCGCTGGGCGGGGCGGATGCTGGTGGACGCGGCCCGGATTCGCCGTCGCGAGCGATTGAGTGGACGCATCTCCGAACGGCTGTCGCCGGCTGCATCTGCATAATGCGCAACATCCTTGACACCGGGAATTGCAATGTGCTGAGGGAATACGTCGGGTCGGACACGCTGATCGGCCTGGATTTCGACGGCACACTTGCACCGATTGTCCGGGAACGACGTCGGGCAGTACTCCGGCCTGCCACCAGATCGCTGCTTGCCGAGCTTGCCTCGCGCTTTCAATGCGTCGTGATTTCCGGTCGGGCCAAGGACGATGTAATACCCCGGCTCAGGGGCACCGGGGTAAGCGAAATTATCGGCAATCACGGCATCGAACCATGGAGTGCCTCCCCTGAACTGGAGAAGGCTGTGCGGCAATGGCTTCCATTACTAAATGAAGGCCTGGGGCCGTATCGTGGCGTGGAAATCGAAGACAAGCGTTACTCCGTGTCCGTTCATTACCGTGGCGAGACCCGAAAGCAGGAGGCAATCCGCAAGATCGAGTCGGTGGCGCGAAGCCTGGGGCCGGTCCGGGTGATCGGCGGGAATCAGGTTGTGAATATCCTTCCATTATCGGCGCCAAACAAGGGGCTTGCCTTTGTCCGGCACCTGGCACGCTCTGGATGCAGCAAGGCTATATACATTGGCGACGATGATACCGATGAGGATGTCTTCTCGCTTTGCGGCCGAGGGCAGACATTGACCATTCGCGTCGGGCTGAATCATGACTCGCTTGCGGAATATTACCTGCGCCGGCAGCAGGATATCGATCGCCTGATCCTGCGCCTGTTGGACTTCCACGATGGCCGCAGGGTTGTTTCTCATTCAACTGGCCGTTGACTAATGCAATTGCGCTGCGCGGCCGGCGCGCCACCCGGTCGGGCACGCCGAATTGAAACGCACCGGTCCACCTGGATCCTGATGAACGATTACGTGACATTGCTGCTGGGCCTTGCATGTGCCGGCATCGGCGGTGAGCTCTTTGTTCGTGGCGCGGTGGGCCTCGCCCATTGGCTGCGGATTTCTCCGGGCATCATCGGCGCCACGATCGCGGCATTCGCCACCTCCAGCCCGGAATTGTCTGTATCAATAAGTTCCGCCATGTCAGGTGTCCCCCAGATTGCGCTCGGAGACGCGCTTGGAAGCAATGTGGTAAATGTCGCCCTTATCCTTGCCGTGGCGCTAACAATTTCCGGAATTCTATGCCCGCGTGACAGTATCAGACGGGACTTCCCCATGGCCCTGCTTATCCCGGTGATTACGGGCGTACTGATTCTGGATGGCACATTGGGCAGACTCGACGGGGTGATTTTCATGGGCATGTTTCTCGCCTGGCTTGTAGCGGCGATTATTGAATCCCGCAAGCAACGCAGCGCGACGGAGTCCGTGCTCGGGGAATTTCGTGTGGGCATGATCTTGCTATCCTGCTTGTCGGGTCTTACCTTGCTCTTGGCTGCCGGATACCTGATTGTCGTCGGTGCTAGAGGCATCGCGATGTCCCATGGCATGGATGAATTTATTATCGGAGCCACCGTGGTAGCGGTAGGCACGTCCGTTCCGGAATTGGCGACCGCGGTCATTGCCAAGCTCCGTGGTCACGACGAAGTGGGCCTGGGGACATTACTGGGCAGCAATGTCTTTAACGGCGCTTTCATCATTTCTGTGGCTGCCGTTATTCACCCCATAACCGTGGACTGGCAGGAGGTTGTCATTGCATTGGTATTTGGTTTTGTGGCCTTGATCCTCGCCTACCCCACCGGCAAGGGCTTCATTGAACGAAAGCGCGGCTTCTTCCTGCTGGCGCTGTATGCCGTGTACCTGACCGCCATCCTGCAACAGTAGGAGCAGACGTCAAGGGCGTGGCGCGCGGGATCTACACCTTTCTGGCGCACACCTGAAATGTAGTTGCCGAGATTTGCATTAACGATGAACAATCGTAGGGTGGGTTAGCGCAGCGTAACCCACCCTACGAAGTCTTTGTTCAACAATTACGCAAATTACCGCGCAGGTCTGCGGCTCCCCCCACGCTTTCCCGCCCGTCCCAACGTCGGCCGATCCTCACTGTGTTGCGTCCGGAACGGCGTCCCCGGCCGGCGCTTGCCCTCGGGCAACCCACCCGTCCCGCGCGGCTGCATGGCCGGCACCAGTTGGTGGCGCTGGCTGCCGATGAGATCGGTGCGACCCATGCGTTTCAGTGCGACCCGCAACATGGGCCAGTTCTCCGCATCGTGGTAACGCAGGAACGCCTTGTGCAGGCGCCGGACGCGCAGGCCCTTGGGCACGATTACCTCTTCACTGTCACGGGTGACCTTGCGCAGCGGATTCTTGCCGGTGTGATACATGGCGGTAGCCGTGGCCATCGGCCCGGGCAGAAACGCCTGCACCTGGTCGGCGCGAAAGCTATTGCGCTTCAACCACAACGCCAATTCCAGCATGTCTTCGTCGGTGGTGCCGGGATGGGCGGCGATGAAATAGGGGATCAGATATTGTTCCTTGCCGGCCGCCTTCGAGTATTTGTCGAACAGTTCCTTGAAACGATCATAGGCCCCGATGCCGGGCTTCATCATCTTCGACAACGGCCCTTCGCCGATGGCCTCCGGCGCGATCTTGAGGTAGCCGCCCACATGGTGGGTGACCAGCTCCTTCACATACTCCGGTGACTCCAGAGCCAGGTCATAGCGCACGCCGGAGGCGATGAGCACCTTTTTGACGCCAGGCACGGCACGGGCGCGCCGGTACAATTTAATGAGTGGCGCATGATCCGTGTTCAGGTTCTTGCAGATGCCGGGATAGACGCAGGACGGCCGCCGGCAGGCCGATTCGATGTCCCTGCTCTTGCAATGGATGCGATACATGTTCGCCGTGGGCCCGCCCAGATCGGAGATCACGCCGGTAAAGCCGGGCACGTTATCGCGAATCGACTCTATCTCCCGGATCACGGAGTCCTCTGATCGGCTTTGAATGATCCTCCCTTCATGCTCGGTGATGGAACAGAACGTGCAACCGCCAAAACAGCCGCGCTGGATGGCAATGGAAAACCGGATCATCTCGTAGGCGGGGATGCGCGCCACGCCGTAGGCGGGATGGGGTATGCGCTGGTATGGCAACTCGTACACGCGATCAAACTCGGCGGTAGTAAGCGGGATCGGCGGCGGATTCAGCCACACGTCCCGATCGCCGTGCCGTTGCACCAGCGCCCGGGCATTGCCGGGATTGGACTCCACGTGCACCACGCGCGACGCATGGGCATAGAGCACCTTGTCCTCGCTCACCTGTTCAAAGGACGGCAGGCGCACCACGCTGTGCCCGCGATCGGCGTTGGAAACCTGGCGGATGAAGCGCACGACATTCGTGCCCGCCTGGGGAGCGCCTGCCGCCGGGGCATTGGCCGCCAGCCGCTGGGCCTCGGACGCGTAGGGATCCACGGACGGATTCAATGCCCCCGGCGTATCCACCTGGGTGGAGTCGATTTCAATCCAGCCTTCCGGGGTGCCTTTGCTCACGCACACCGTGCCGCGCACATTAGTAATGGCGTCAATGGACTCGCCTGCGGCAAGGCGATGGGCGATCTCGCATACCTGCCGCTCGGCATTGCCGAAGACGAGCATGTCAGCCTTGGCGTCCAGCAACACGGACCGGCGCACCTTCTCCGACCAGTAATCAAAGTGCGCGGTGCGCCGCAATGAAGCCTCGATCCCGCCGATGACGATCGGCACATCGCCAAAGGCCTCGCGCGCGCGCTGGGCATAGACAATCACGGAACGATCCGGGCGCTTGCCGCCTTCCGCGCCCGGCGTGTAGGAATCGTCGCGGCGGATGCGCCGATCGGAGGTGTAACGGTTGACCATGGAGTCCATGTTGCCGGCGGTGATGCCGAAGAACAGCGCTGGACGGCCCAGCGCGCGGAACGGTTCGGCGCTGCGCCAGTCCGGCTGCGCAATGATGCCGACACGGAATCCCTGCGCCTCCAGCAACCGGCCGATGATGGCCATGCCGAAGCTGGGCAGATCCACGTAGGCGTCCCCGCTGATGAGAATGATGTCGCATTCATCCCAGTCCAACTCGATCATCTCCGCCCGTGACATGGGCAGGAACGGCGCCGGCGTCAGGCGCTCGGCCCAGTGCTTGCGATAGCTGAACAGGGGTTTTGCCGCTTGCATGTCAGTTCAACAGGTTCATTGCCGTGGTGATCAACAGCGCGTTGATAAAATCGATGAAAATAGTGCCGACGATGGTAACCACGAAAAACGCGCGCGGGGACGCGCCGTACTTCCGCACCAGTTCGCCCATGCAGGCCATCGCATTGGCAGTGGTGCCCATCATGAACCCGAAGTAACCGGTCGCGGTGACCGCGGCGTGATAATCCCGGCCCATGACGCGGAACACCACTGCCCAGCACAATACCGCCAGGATCACTATCTGCCCGCACAGGATGAACAACACCGGTAGCGCCAGATTCACGATTTCCCACAGCTTCAGGCTCAGCAACGCCAGCACGATGAAAAGTTCCAGCGCTATCGTCCCGATTTCGTCCATCCGCCCCGGCGTGATGTGTCCGCCGGAAAATGCGTCATCCACATTGCGGATCAGGGCGGCGCAAATCATCGGCCCGATGTACACGGGCAGTGTCACATCCATGGCGCTGAACCCGGCATTGATGAAGGTGCCGAGCCCCAGGGCCAGACAGATGACGACCACCGTGGACATCCAGCTTGCCGGCGGACTGCCGGAACCCACTTCGATCACTACCACCGCTGCATCGGCATTCACCGGCTGCGCCAGCCGGTGCTTCTGGATCAATCTTCCACCGATATGCCCGCCCAATAATCCACCCACGACGATGCCGAACATGGCTGCGCCCAGGCCCAGCGCGGTTGCCGATTGCACACCCATGGCCTCGAAATTCGGGCCGAACGCCAGCGCCGTTGCCGGCCCGCCGGTAAGTGACACCGCGCCCGGGATCAATCCGAGCAGCGGATTCAGGCCGAGCGCTGTGGCAACTCCGACGCCCCACAGGATCTGGAGGATCAAGCCCAGCACCGCAATCCCCAGGAAGATCATCACCTCGCGTCCGCCCAGCCGCAGTAACTGGAGACTGGCGTTCATGCCGATGGTGACAAAGAACGTCACCATCAGGATATCCCGGACCGTGGTGTCGAATTCCACGCCGATCCCCTGCCCGTGCAGGAGCAGGACCCCGATCGCGTACACCAGTCCGCCGACGATGGAGGGCGGAATGTGCATGCGGCTCAGAACCGGTATGCGCCGGGTGATGGCA
>Ga0156012_1145_pt2 | contig 20012 bp, 18 predicted proteins | sample RifCSPlowO2_02_FD_107666 | JGI IMG/M metagenome (GOLD analysis project Ga0156012, IMG submission 107666) | Gammaproteobacteria bacterium RIFCSPLOWO2_02_FULL_61_13
GGGCTGGGCGACGGTGAACGGCTGCGCCGCACTGCGCGGCAACATTGCGCAAGCCAACTCTCCCTGTGTGCAGAACTGGCTCAATGCCGGCGCCATCGTCATCGGGCGCAGCAACACGCCCGAGTTCTGTTGCCGCTGGGAAACCAACAACGAAGTCTTTGGTCCCACGCGCAATCCCTGGAATGCCGCCCGCACGCCGGGCGGGTCCAGCGGCGGCGCCGCGTCCTCGCTCGCTGTCGGTATCACGCCCCTCGCCCATGGCAACGATCTGGGCGGCTCCCTCAGGCAACCGGCACAGGCTTGTGGCGTGGCTTCCATTCGACCGGGTCTCGGCCGCGTTCCCGCATGGAACCCTTCGGAGCCCGCGGAACCGCCCGTGGGCATCCAGCTCATGCACGTGGAAGGACCGATGGCGCGCCGGGTTGAAGATGTGCGCCTCGGCCTGCGGGCTATGGCGATACATGACCGGCGCGATCCCTGGTCGCTCGCGTCACCGCTGATGGATGAAACCGGACCGCGACCAGTGGTGGCCCTCGTGACAAACCCCGGCGGAACCGGTGTCAGTGAGCAGGTGGCATCCGGCGTCAGGCGCGCGGGCAAACTGCTGCGGGACGCCGGCTACCAGGTCGAGGAAGTCGAACCTCCGGGGATCCTGGAGGCCGCGGACATCTGGAAGGTAATCTGCCTCGGCGAATTGCTGACCGGCCTGGAACCTGCCGTCAAGAACATATGCGGGCCGTCACTGCGACGCGCCTTCGACTGCTACCGGACGCTGCTCCCCGGCGGCGTCACGCTGGAAATGTATTCCCACGCCTTCGGGCGGCGGCGGGCGCTGCTGCGGGACTGGCTGGAATTCTTCCAGCGTCATGGCGTCGTGGTCGCCCCGGTCGGTACGCAGCCGCCACTGGCGACGGACGGCGACATCGCCTCCCCGGAAGGCATGTCTTCGGTGGTGGAAAGTTTCCGCATGACCGTCGCCGTGAATGCACTGGGACTTCCGGCGGCGGTGGTGCCGGTGGGCACATCCGACGGCATGCCGCAGGTTGTGGAGATCATCGGCCCGCCCTTGAGCGAAATGCGCTGCCTGGATGTTGCCGCCGCCATCGAACAACAGGCAGGCCCGCTGACACCGATCGATCCCCGTTAACGCAGCACCCTGCTCCCGGTGACGGCCGGCAACTGCTGAACCCTGGACGCATTCGCCCACACCAACGGCAGTGACGCACAAGCAGCGCAGACTTGCGCTTGTTTTGCGCAAAACTACTCCCCGCACTCTTCTCCGCAACGCGGCTCCGCCCTAGAGTCCGATGCAGCGCAGGCGATTCCGCCCAACATCCCAGCGGGGTGACATCAATGAATTACGACAGGCCAATTCCGGCACGATGGGGGCAATTCCCAATTCCCGCGCGCACTGTCCTCCTTGCGCTGATCGCCGGGAGTTTGTTTGGCGTTCAGAAGGCGGCGTTGGCGCAGGACGGCGACGGACTCGAGGAAATCATCGTCACCGCCCGCAAGCGCGAGGAAAACCTGCAGACCACGCCCATTTCCATCACCTCGTTCTCCGGCGCAGCACTGGCGGAGCAACACATCGATCGCCTGGACGGCATTGCCCAGTCCACACCGAACATGACCATTGACACGGGCACGACGTTTTCCGGCGCCACGTCGTCGGCCGCCGTCTATATCCGCGGTATCGGACAACAGGATTTCACCCTCAACAGCGAGCCTGGTGTCGGCATTTACCTGGACGGCGTCTACGTCGGCACGTCCATCGGCAGTGTGCTCGACCTCGTGGACATCGATCATGTGGAGGTACTGCGCGGCCCGCAGGGTACGCTGTTCGGGCGCAACACCATCGGTGGCGCCATCAGCGTCACCAGCCGGCTGCCGGATGACACACTGCACGGCGATTTCAAGGTGACGTCCGGGGCCTATGACCGCATTGACGTAAACGGCAGCGTCAACGTGCCGCTCACCGATACGTTGTACGCCAGCGCTTCCGCGGCCACCTTCAATCGTAATGGTTACGTCGACGCACCCAACGCCCCTGGCGACAGCGACCTCGGCGACATCAACCGCGATGCATTCCGCGGCGCGTTACGCTTTGTCCCGAATGAGCGCTTTGAAGCAAATTTTGCGGCGGACTACACGCGCCAGCGCGAAAACGGCGTCCCCAACGTGCTCGTCGGCACCTACGAGGGCGCGAGCCTGGCCCTGATCGGCTCCCTGGCCAATCCGGCGAGCCCCGACTTTCTGCCGCCGCCCGCGCCCCTGCCGCCGCCGAGCTTTATCGACCTGCACAACCTGCTCGCCACGATACCGATCGGAGAGCAGGGCGGCATCGCCGGTCTGTTCCCCGGCGTCGTGCCCAGCGAGCTGTTCGGCCAGCCGCCCCTCGGCAGCGCGGACGTCGTTGATATAGACCATGACAATCTGGTCAATCCCAGCACCACGGACCTGTCCTCGGACACCGACATCTGGGGTGTGGCGCTCACGCTGACGCTGGACCTCGACTGGGCGAGCATCAAATCCATCGCCAGCTATCGTGACATGGAAGCCGACGTCGGCTTTGACACCGGCGCATCCCTGGCGAGAATCGCCCACCTCGGGAATTCCTACGCCGCTGATCAGTTCAGCGAGGAACTGCAACTCTCGGGCCTGGCTTTTGGGGAACGGTTGAACTGGCTCGTGGGCGTGTATTACTACGAGCAGAACGGTACCCACCTGGACAGTCTCACGGACTTTACCCCCGTGCAAGTGTTCTCCGGGACCAAGATCGACAACCAGAGCATCGCCGGCTTTGCCCAGGCCACATACGACGTGACCGAAAAGCTGTCGTTGACGGCGGGCATGCGCTACACGCACGAAAGCAAGGACTTCATCGTGCCGGATAAATGCTACGAACTGGAGTCACCGGTGCAGTTGTTCGACGGCACGACCGTATCCTGTGCCCAGATGCACAGTGTCGTCGACCCAAGGTTCCTGAATGCCGGGTTCCTGGGATTTGTGAACGCCCCGGTGTTTCCGGCCCCGGGTGGCCGCCTCTGCTGCATCCCCGTCGCCGACGCGGACGGCAATATTGTCGCGTTGTTACCCGGCCTGACCCCGGGACTGGAATTGTTGCCGCGCGGCACAACCCGGCGATCCTTTTCGGACTGGACGCCCCATGTGAACCTCGCCTATCGCTGGACCGATGAACTCATGACCTACTTCTCCTATTCCGAAGGGTTCAAATCCGGCGGCTATGTGCAACGCGTCTTTCCGCCGCGGACGGAACCGCCTTCCTTCGACGCGGAGACAGCCCAGGTGTTCGAGGTCGGCTTGAAGTGGACCGGCTTTGACAACCGCCTGCGGGCCAGCGCCGCGGGCTTTCACACGGAATATGACGACATGCATGTCCAGGTCAATGACGGCATTGCCGCGGTCACGCGCAATGCCGCCGCCGCGGAAATCGACGGCTTCGAACTGGAGGTTACCGCTCTCCCCGCCGCCGGGTGGCAGGTACAGGGCGGTGTCGGCTACCTGGACGCCGGGTATACGGAATTGGAGACGGGCGCAAATCTCGTCACCGACCTGTTTGTGCTGTCCCAGGATTCAGAACTGGTCAATTCGCCGGAGTGGTCCACGAACCTGGGCATCGAGTACTCGTATTCCGTGCCCCGGTTCGGCGGCCAACTCGTGGCGCGCCTGGACTGGGCCTACCAGTCCGGGACGTACAAGGACGCATTGAACTTCCCGGAAATGTACCAGCCCGGGTATCACCTGCTTGACCTCGGCATGACCTATTTCAGCGCCGACGCAAGGTGGGAGATCAGTGTTTTCGGCAAGAACGTGACCGACGAGCGTTACATTGTTTCAGGATTTGCCAACGCGCTCACCTATGGCACCGCGGCGGCCACCGTGGGCCGGCCCGCCGAATGGGGTGTCAGTTTCGCGTATCACTTCGGTCAATGACATCCGGGAACAGGGAGAGCCGCACATGTCCACTGACAGGAACAAGGAACTGTACTGGCGCTTCATGAGCGAGGTGGCCAACAAGGGCAACATGAAGATAGCGGACGAAATACTGTCGCCGCAGGTCAAGGAATACGAAAAGCTGCCGCCGGGATATCCCCCCACCGGCGAGGGGATCAAGCGGCTGTTCGCGATGCTGCGTAATGCCTTTCCCGATTTGCATATTTCCATCGAGGATCAGCTTGCCGAGGGCGACAAGGTGGTCGCGCGCGTCACGCTCCGTGGCACGCACCAGGGGGATTTCCTCGGTATCGCGCCGACGCACCGGCCGATCGCCTACGAGGCCATTGACATCAGCCGCTTTGCGGACGGCAGGATGGTGGAGCACTGGGGCATTCCGGACTACCTGACGCTGCTGCAGCAACTCGGCGTCACCCGCCTGCCGGGCACCGGGCACTGAACCTGCCCGACATGCACATGTATCCGCACAACGTCTGGTATGTCGCTGCACTCGCGCGCGAGATTTCCGCCACACCCCTGGCCCGGCGCATTCTCGGGGAACGGCTGGTGCTTTTCCGCACGGCGTCGGGCAATCCCGTGGCTCTCGCCGACCGCTGCCCGCATCGGCAGCTGCCGCTGTCCAGAGGCCGCGTCCTCGGTGAGCACATCCAATGCGGTTACCATGGGGCGCAGTTCGATGCGGCCGGCCGTTGCCGTCTGGTCCCCGGGCAGAGCGAGATTCCTGACCATGCCGCGGTGCGAAGCTGCCCGGTCCGGGAACGTCATGGATTCATCTGGATATGGATGGGGGACGCCGATCTCGCCGCTGCGGCGGACCCGGCGCCGATCTGTTCGTTTCTGGATCGGGGAAACTGGGGCACGCTGGATGCGTACATCCACATCGCCTGCAACTACGAACTGATCAATGACAATCTCGCCGACATCACGCACACGGAATTCGTGCATCCGACGACACTGGGCAACGAGTCGATGCGCGCGGCCCGCGGCGAATTGGCCCCGGAGTCGTCCAGCATTCCGCGCTTCGAGGCGAATCTCGTCGATGGTGGCATGAATTTTCGCCTGTCGCTGACCGGGACCCGTCCGGCGCCGAGTTTTGAAAATGCCTACCGGCGCGTACGCGGCCTCAAGGCCGGCCTCGCGCTCGATTTCCAGCTGGAATTCAGCTTCCGCGCGCCCGCATTCTGGCTGTTCAGCCCGACGGCGATGAAATCCGGCACACCGGCGGCGGAAGGCGTCAGCACCAGCGGCCTCATCCTGATCACACCGGAGGATCGCACGTCCTCGCACTATTTTCACAAGATCTGCCAGAGCTATGCACCGGAGGTGGAGGCCGAGACCCGGTACTGGCTCGACGAAACCTGCCGCGCCTTCGACGAGGACAAGGTCGTGCTGGAGGCGCAACAACGGAATCTGGAATGCGACGCGGGCGATGCCTCTGCGCCGGTCTCGTTCCGCGGGGACTGGATGGGATTCCAGGTCCGCAAGCTCGTGCGCGCCATGCTGGCGGCCGAAAGCGGGCAGCCCCGTTTGCTGGAATCCGGAGCGGCACGCTGATGTACAGGATTCGCGCGACGTATCTGCCGCGGGCCGGCATGCAATTTGACCTGGAGTACTATTTCCGCGTCCACGTGCCCCTTGCGCGGCAAACGACCGCCGGCAGATTGAACATCCGGAGCATGGAGGTGGAGTCCAATGCCGTCCTGTTGACGGACGCGACCGCAAAACGTGCGCCCTGCGTGCTGTCGCTCAGTTTCGACTCAATGGAAGATGTGGATGCGTTCCGGCGTTTGCTGCTCAGCCAGGACGTCGACGCGCTGCGCGCGGACGTGTCCCGCTATACCAATTGCGATCTGGAATGGACCTTATCTTCGGTGCAGGAAGTGTGACGCACTGACGCGGAATTCCGCGCCGGCGCAGGATGCATGGACCGGGCACGGCGGTCGCATCCGGGATGATGAGGAGTCAGCCGCCGCCATCCGCGACCACGCGGCACGGCACCCCGCGCAACAACCAGCAGCCCAGGATCGGGTCACAGCTGTCGATGGCGTCATCGGTGCACACATTGATATTTTCGCTGCGCCAGCCGAACGGGTCAGCGGCATCCGCGCCACGTTCCGGGTACCACCAGCGATCGGCATGCACCGTCTGTGGCAGCAGATCGTCGGTGAGCCGGGCGCGCTGGCGCACGCGACCGACGGGGGTTTCGATCCAGGCCCAGTCACCATCGACGATGCCCGCCCTAGCCGCGGTGGCCGGATGCATGCTCACCTGGGGCTCGGGATACTTGCGGCGAAACCAGGGCATCAATTGCGCGTCCTGGTGGAAACCCTCGATCTTGCGCCCGCCCGTGGTCAGTGTCAGTGGATAACTTGCGGCATTGGCGCTGACCATCGCGGGCAGATCGAACACAGGTAATGGATCCTGCCCCCAGTCCGCGAGCAGACTGGAACGCAGTTCGATCTTGCCGGACGGGGTGCCATAGTCCGGCCGGATGCCGGCCGGCTCCGCCGTGTCCCGCGAGCGGGCTTGTTCCCCCATCACCGGACCGACGCGCGCACACACGGAGTCGAAATCCAGTCCGGCGGGCTTCAGGCATCCGTTCCAGAATTGCCCGGCGGTGTCCGGCCACTGCTGCGCCTGTCCAAGACGCCGGCCCAGATCGCGCCACAGGTCATAGTCGCTGCGATGCTCGTATTCGGGCACCAGCGCGGCCGGCTTGGCCTCCACGTAATCGCCGGCAAAGCCGGTATAGCCGAGACCCATGGACAGGAACGGTTTCTCCAGCCAGTGGGCGGCCGGCAACACATAGTCCGCGAGACTGGACGTGGCGTTCAGGAACAAGTCCTGGGCCACCAGCAGTTCGAGATTGGGACTAGTCAGCGTCTCCGCGGCCAACTTTGCATTGGCGCTGCCGCCCACCGGATTGTGATGCTGCAGGATCAGCGCCTTGACCGGGTACGGCTTTTCCCCGGTGATGGCCCGCCACAGCGTGGGTTCATGGGCGGTGGTAAGCCAGTTCATGATGTCGGCGCGCCCATACCAGGCGCGGCTCATGGCGGTGTCGAGACCGGCATAGCCCGCACCCAACGCCGGGAACGTGTCGGCGCCCAGACGCTTGCCGCGTTGCTCCGCGGACAGGGCCGGGCCGGCAAAGGCATCGCCGTTGGAGACCAGATCCCGCGGCGGCCCATTCAACCTGTGCCCGCCTTCGACGCCCAGATTGCCGGTGATGGCAATCAGACACGCCAGCGCACGCCCGCATTGCACCGAAGTCCGGCCACTTTGACAGAGTCCATTGCCGGCGTGAATGATGGCCGGTGCGTGATCCGAGAGCATTTGCGCTGCCTGTAATATCTGCGCAGCCGGAACCCGGGTCAATTTCTCCACGACCTCCGGCGGGTATTCCGCGGCGCGTGCCCGTAATTCGGCGAACCCCACTGTATTCGCCTCGACGAACGCCGCGGCATGCCGGCCGGCATCGATGACGCAGTGAATCAGGCCCAGCACCAGCGCCACATCGGTGCCAGGCGTGCACTGCAACCAAAGATCGGCGGTGTGCGCCTCGCGGATGCGTTCCGGGTCGATAACGATGAGTTTGGCGCCCGCGCGCTGCGACCGCAGTATCTGCCGCCACAGCAGCGGTGACGAAGCGCTCGGCCGCAGCCCCCAGATGACAATGCAGCGGGTTTTGCCCGGAATCGCGTAGGTGAAGAAGCTCGGCCCGAAACCGTAAGTCAGGGACTCCCCCAACGCGCCGGCGCTGTAACAGATCTTGTCCTGCCCGACGGTGTTCGGGCTGCCGAACAGGTTCATGAAGCGCTGGCCGATGCCCCAGTCGGCACCGTGAAAAGTGCCATAACTGTATGCCAGCGACTCGCGGCCGTGGCGTTCCGTCAGACCGTGAATGGATCCGGCGATCTCATCCAGAGCCTGTTGCCAGGGGATCTTCTGCCATTGTCCTGCACCCCGCGCCCCCACGCGCTTGAGCGGTTCATGCACGCGGGCCGGATGATAGTGCAACTCGTGGGCATGCTTGCCCTTCGGGCAGATGAAACCGGCGCTGAACGGATGCTCCCGATCCCCGCTGATCTGCGTGACCCGGCCGGCGTCCACCTGCACCAGTAATCCACATTGTTGATGACAGGCACAGCAGACGACGGGTCGGGTCGCGGCCATGGGCTCCGGCGCCATTCAGCCACTTGCCTGTGGCAGGGAATTCGCGGCGTTGCGACGCAACGAGCGACGTGCCTCCCTTAACGTCTGCGACGGCAATTCACCGAAATTCTGACGGTAATGCCGGGTAAACGCGCTGACGCTGGGGAAACCCCAGTGCGCCACGAGATCGGATATCTGCACATTGCGCGGATCGGCAGTGGTCAACTCCTCCCGCGCCCTGGAAAGACGCACACGCCTTGAATACGTCATGGGTCCGACTTCGAAACACTCGGCAAAGCCCATTTGCAGGCTGCGGGGAGAAAGGCATGCAACGCGCGACAGTTCGGCAATACCGACCGCCCGGTGGGTGTTTCTTTCAATGTGTTCGACCGCCCGGGCCACTCCGGTCCGGCGCCGGCGCGTGGAGGCCTGATCCAACTGCGGTTGCCACAGGTGCGCGTTCATGCACACCAAGGTCGTCAACAACAGATCCTGCAGCCCTGCCTTCACGCCGGGCGCGGGATTTCCGCCCCGTGCGCTGTCGTTTTCCGCGCACAGGCAGCCAAGCAAATTGGCAAAGCTGCGGCCGGCGCCGGTGGATAAATCCAGTTTCGGCATCAGCGCCGGCGATGACGCGTCCGCCGGCAGGTAGCGGCGCGCCGCCGTTATCAGAGCTTCCCTGGCGATGGCCAGCACCAGGGCGACGCAATGCTCGCTCCAATGGGCGTGCAGGCGAGTGCCGGCAGGATAAAGCAGTGCCTCGCCGGGAACGGCCCGGATTTGGGCCGAATTGATGGTCCCTACCACGTCACCCTGCAGCGGGACCACGATGTAATGGGATTGCAGCACGCCTGATTGAACCAACACCGGTGCACCGTGGTAGACGCCGAACAATTTCAGCTTCTCAAGGACAACGCCGGTAACACGTATGTCGGCGTGGGCCGGTGTGCGGTCCCACAAAAAATGAAATGGCTCTACGAGCTCATGGATGACTTGCACAGCGCGCCCGAGTTCACGCGTGTGCAGCAATAGCCGCTGGCTCATGGGAAAGCCGTGAATTCCGGGAAACACCCGCTGCGTTGCAGCAATTTCTGCTGAGACGGCCACCGTCCGAACTCTCCTCGTTAGCCAGCGCAGGTAGTGTGCATTATTGTATGCGCAAAATGCGTGGCGCCACCCGATTCTTGCGCAAAATCCATGCGGCGCTGCGCAATTGTGAATGTTTGCCCGGGCCAGACCGCGCGCGAATGTACCCGCATCGATCAGGATCCCGGCTCGACCACCGACGCCCAGTGGGCAAAGAGTGCCTTGTATGTCGGGCCGGGAAACCCTTGCACATGTTCCCGCGCCACCTCCGCGACGAACCTGAAGGCATGCTGTCTGGCCTTGCGGCGGCCGAAATCAGCCAGCAATTCAGGAAATTTCCGCGCAAAGCCGTAACGCGGAAACTCTGCGAACACGCGCTGTATATCGCTCATCTCCAGCAACTCCACGCCGAAACCGAACAAATCGGTACCGGCGCCGATCCGGACCAGGGCGGCCTCCGCACTCTTGCGCGGTGGAATGCCGACCGTCGAATGCAGCGCGATGGCATCCCACACCATTTCCGCCTTTTCCGGCGCCACGTTGTGCTTCAGTCAGAATTCTCGCGCGGCATCGGCGCCATCCACTTCAAAGCGCTCAGCCCGCTCCCAAAGGGAAACTGCTACGACAATGCCTGTGTCGAGAGCTTCTTCAATGAGCTGATACTCGGGCACATCTACCGTAACCGGGACGAGGCACGGCGCGACGTGTTCGAATACCTTGCGACTTTTTACAATACCCGCCGGCTGCATCAGATGTTGGATTATGTCGGCACGGTCGAGTTCGAAAGGCAGTTCCGTGTGGCTTAACCAACTGTCCATGAAACCCGGACTACCTCACTCCGACGCCATTTCTTCCAGCAGATCAGATAATCTGGCATATAATCTGTATCAGTCCTTTTTTGATAGTGAGCCTTCAATGCAACAACAATTTCTGTCCGCCAATTCCAATTTTCCGTTACACCATAGAGAGTTGTTGCATACCTCAGAGTTGACGCAGGCTGAACACCTGCTTGATTGCCTTGTAGATCCTCTGCGTCATTCACCAGAAAACCGAGCTACAGAAATTGATATACGCTTAACCGGTGTCACACTGGACAAATTCAAAATGTTCGGCATCTATTATGGTGCTCCGGTGCTTGTGCGTTCTAAACCGCTACAGGCTTGCCACATTTTGTTACCGCTACAAGGAGAAGTGCGGGCTAAAGTCAATTCGGAATTTGTCCGGGCGGGTTATGGTGAAGCAATAGTATATTCCGCAGGAGATTCTGCACATGCACACTGGAGTGACCGATGTGTTGCGTTGGCGATAGTCATCCCTAAGGAAGTGTTGAATGAGATTTTTATGCGGTATTTTCCGACGATATCATCAATGCCGGTATTGATACCAAAGATAGCCCTGACAAATGAATCTGGACACCAATTTGCGAATTTACTCAGTTGCCTATGTGCTGATTCTAACGGCGTGGGAAATAACAATTCGACGATATCGATTTCTGTTGGTCTGCAGGAACTCTTGTTATTGTCATTGTTGCAGGTGAACGAACATGTCTTTTTACAACATCAAAAACGCGCAGGCACGCGCAGAAGGCAAGCCGGCGTTGATCGGGCGGTCGATTATATTAACCAAAATATTACTCGCACAGTAAGTGCCCGGGAACTGTCAGGTGCCGCCTTCCTTTCTCTACGTAGCCTGCAGATCGGTTTTGAAGAATATTTTGGCATAGGGCCGATGTGTTATGCGAAAAATATGCGCCTGACTAAAGCCCGTGCTGATCTGGTGTCCAGGTCCGTTCAACTTACTTCTATCTCTGAACTGGCGAATTATTACGGATTTGAAAACACTGCTACTTTCAGACGACTTTACAAACAAAGATATGGGGAGTTGCCTTCCGAAACACTCCAGCGCCATTGCCGCTTTACAATTAATAAAAACATTCTTCCCATCGAGAGAGGTGGCCGCCGTTTTTGAGACAGTTGGATAAGTGAACTCTCTGCCCGCAGGCGGCGGGACCGCCGAAGAGGCGCAGACTAGCATGAGAAGACCACGACGTAATTACAGTCCGCAGTTCAAATCGAAAGTGGCGCCGGCGGCGGCCAAGGGTGACCGAACGCTGGCGGAGCTGGCCGAGCAGTTTGATGTGCATCCGCAACAAATCACGCAGTGGAAGACGCAGTTACAGGAGCGGGCGGCGGCGGCGTTTGGACACACCCATCCGTTGGCCGTGGAGAACGTGGATGTGAAAGCGCTGCACGCGAAGATTGGTCAGTTGACGCTGGAGAATGATTTTTTAGAAGTGGCGCTCATCAAGGCGGGCACGCTGAGCGCAAAGCGATGATAAACCCGTAGCATGAGCTGTCGATTACCCGACACCCGGAGTTAATCAAGTTCTCGCGGGCGTCGGTGTCCTACGTGCCGTGGCCGCGGCCGGAGGCGGGCCTCAAACTGATGCGGCGCGTCGATGGGTTGCATCTGGAGGTTCCCGTTACGGATCAGGGTAGTCGGTTCACGAGTCGCGAGTTCGTGACCGCCGCGCAGTGTCGCGGTATCGCGCTCAACATTGATGGCAAGGGCTGCTGGCGCGACAAAGTGTTTGCAGAACGGGTCTGGCATTCGCTGAAGTACGAGGAAGTGTATCTGCCTGCCTACGACGCCGTCGGCGAGGAGCGTGCCCGGATCGAACGCTACGTGGCGTTTTACAATCAGCGCCGGCCGAATGGATCCCTTGCGCGCCGGACACCGGATGCGGTTTACTTCAACCGGCTGCCTCTGCCAGCGGCGGCTTAACCCACAGAGATCCACTTATCCGGACCGAAAGACTGTCTGAATCCGTGGGGCCACCTCTGTTGTCACACCTTATTGATCTGTACAGCATTATGAAAGGAACCCGGTGAACAACCGAGTCCAAGTTTTTCGCAATAAGGGGTAGTCGAATTTACCGAACCTCCGTTAAGACTTCGCCAATATCCAAAGGTAGCCACGACCAATCTAGCCTGCACATCCTCAGTCACACGCGCCTCTGCGGCAAATTCGCCACGCTGGTTAAATACCCGCACATGATCGCCATTCTGGATCCCACGTTCTTCAGCATCCGCCGGGTTTAACAAGACAAATTGTTCCCCTTGTATACGGCGTTTATGGGACACGTTGGCATACTCGGAATTGATAAAACCATGGCTTTTGGGCGAGAGCAGTTGCAATGGCCATTCGGCCGTTTGAGGTCCTGCGCCTGTCTCGATGAGATCCGGCGAAGCCAGTCCGGGAAGCGGATCAAGCCTCTCTCCGTTTTGATTTGTCGGACACATCTGGCGCAACATCAATGCGACAAAATTGCCTTGTTCAGCGAGTGACGATTTAAATTCACATTTACCGGAGGGTGTAGGGAAATTACCATTTGCGTGAGGTTTATAATGATCAGGTAAACCGACATTGACACGAATAGAACCCGCTTTCTTTAACTTTTCATATGTATGCCCGTGCAGCATTGGCGCATCCCAGTCCAGTACCTGGGTAAGCATTTCTTCAACGGTCAAATGAAAATAGGGGTCCTCCAATTCCATCGCTCGGGCAAGACGTCTGAACAATTCAAAATTGGATACAGCCTCGCCAGGCGGGTCTACGGCCTTCTGATTATAGTTAATGTAGAAATGACCCCATGACGTGACAATATCAGTTTGCTCCGCAGCCATACTTGCCGGCAAAAGGATATCGGCATAGGCTGCCGAATCCGTTATGAAATGTTCGCTTACTACAGTGAAGAGATCCTTCCGCAATAAACCTTTGATAATCTTGTTCGAATCGGGCAGTTGTGAAACGGGGTTGGTATTCCAAATGAGCATGGACTGGATGGGTGGTCCCTGTTCCATACCTTGTAATGCATTTCCTATCTGCAGCAGGTTGATGACGCGTGTGCCCGGTTTGATCCAGTCCGGCCGTGACAGAAAATCCCAACGTACCGGCACAAATATGGGCATCTGCAGGAGGCCCCCACCCACGTGTCGCCAAGCACCAACCAGTGCGGGCAGACAGTCCACCACCCGCATACCTTGACCGCCACCCGGATGTCTTTCTGGCGCTACGCCAAGACGTATCACAGAAGGTTGATTACGCGCATACTCCCGGGCGAATTGTCGAATATTATTAGCATCAACACCGGTAATCACTTCGACAGCGTCAGGCGGAAACGCTTTTGCTCGTTCACTTAATTCTTCGTAGCCAAGGGTGTGTTGCTGCACGTATTCATGATCAATCAAACCTTCCTCAATCATGATATTGATCATGCCCATAGCCAGAACACCGTCTGTACCGGGCCGCAGGGCGATATGCCAGTCCGCTTGTGCAACAGTACGCGTACGATAGGGGTCAACGACAACAACTTTTGCCCCGCGTTTACGTGCCTCAAGAATAAATGGCCATAAATGGGAAGTAGTCGATATCGTATTTGCGCCCCACAATACGATGAAACGTGCGTGGACAAAACTCTCGGGATCAGTCCCCAAAGTTGGGCCTATGGTCAGGACTTGTGCGGTAACAGAACCCGACGCACAAAATGTCTTCTCACCAATACTTGCGCCCAGGTAATTAAAAAAAGCATCGCCCGCATTCATACCGTTTAACAGGCTAAGTGTGCCAGCATAACCAAACGGCAGGATCGCCTGTGGTCCGTATTCTTCTATTATCCGCGTCCAGTTATCCTTGATTTCCGACAAAGCATCGTCCCAACTAATCCGTTCGAATTGCCGACTACCCTTGGGGCCAATCCGGCGCATGGGATAAATCAATCTGTCCTCATTGTAATGATGCTTTTCGAAATCTTTTACCTTGAGACAAAGCCTGCCTCTGGTATATGGATGGTCCTGATTGCCGCGTACTCCGACAAGACGGTCGCCATCGACTATGTAGTACATTGAACAGTTATCAGGACAATCGTGTGGGCACGCGCCAATAATATTTTGCATGTGTTTTGTGGTGCTGGCTTTGGTTGAGCTGACACAATGGAACTATTTCCAGCTACTAACAACCAGTTGACGGATCATTTCGCGCACGCCAAGGATTATCTTGCGCACATCGATAAAACCAATAATTAGTATATTGACGTTCCCCCCAAAATCGACGGCAGTGTGAATCTGGAATAGCGGACGTTTTCTTTCTAGGACACCCACGCATTTATTGAAAGCATAGGCGGTGGCCGGATAACTTGCCAAGACGCCGGTACGGAAACCGGAGCCAATCCATCAGACAAGGAAGTTACGGATGACCCGCCCCCGTTCATCGCTGGTTTCTGTTCTCGATACGCCCTACTACCACTGCATCTGCCGTTGTGTGCGCCGGGCCTGGTTATGCGGCGAGGATGCGTTTACGGGGAAAACCTTCGAGCACCGCAAACCCTGGATGCTGACAAGATTGAAGTTGCTGACCGATACCTTCGCCTTAGACCTGTGTGCCTATGCCTTGATGAGTAATCATTACGATCTGGTGGTGCGCCTGGATCCACTCCAGGCGAAGACCTGGTCCGGGCAGGAAGTGATGGCGCGCTGGATGCGCCTGTTCCGGGGGCCGGAGTTCATGCGGCGGACGCTGACGGGGGAGGTTTTGCATCCCGAGGAATCCCGGCTGGTGGAGACGGTGACGGCGTTTTGGCGCAGCCGCCTCGCAGATCTGATCTGGTTCATGCGCTGTTTCAATGAACCCATCGCGTGCCAAGCCAATGGGGAAGATAACTGCAAGGGCCGATTCTGGGAGGGGCGGTTCAAGTCCCAGGCCCTGCTGGATGAGGGGGCGCTGCTGACCGCCATGGTGTATGTGGATCTAAATCCGGTGCGGGCCGGGGTCGCTGAGACTGTGCTGGAGGCGGACTTCACCTCGGCGCAGCAGCGGCTTCTTGAGATCGCCCGGGCTTCCACTTCCCGTCAGAAGAATGAATCACAGACGAAACCAAAGCTACTCTCCTTCTCCGGCAACGAGCGGCAAGACCCACCCATGGATCTGCCGTTCAATCTAAAGGATTATCTAGACCTGGTGGAAAGCAGTGGGCGGCTGGCTTATCCCGGCAAGCGCGGGGTGATCCCGGCTGCCCAGCCCAAGCTCCTGAGCACTCTCGGCATGGATGCCAATGAATGGATGCCCATCGTGACCCAGATGCAGCGGCGCTTCGAACTCTCTATCGGTGCGCCGCATCGGCTCCGGCAGGTGGCTGAATCCCGTGGCTGGCGCTGGGTACGCGGACTCTCTGCCGCCCGCAAACTCTATGCGCGGGCGAATGAATAGCAGTTTGTAGGTCTTCCGTTCTGCTTCACTACCGATTGCCGTTGCAGACCGGCGGCAATGTTGGATCAATTCGTCCACCTAGGGACTCGGTGAGTTTCCTTCCCAGAATCACCCCGGATCCGCCCGGTAACGCACCTTCAAGACAGCAAAACCACCGCTCCCGAATACTGCCGTCTCAGTTTCCGCTCGTCTGATTGGATTTATATCGTGGATGTCCCAGAGAACCTCCCGATCCGCACTGCTGGTGACATGCGCAACACACAACCCGTTTTGACTCGGTCATTTTCTCCGGCGCTTTCGCGCCTCGATCACTCAGGCCCCGGTTCAACCACCGCTGCCCAATGGGCAAAGAGCTCCTTGTAGGTCGGACCCGGGAACCCATGCACATGCTCCCGCGCCACCTCCGCCACGAACGTGAAGGCATGCTGCTTCGCCTTGCGCCGGGCGATATCGACCAGCAGGTCGGAAAATTTTCTGCCAAAACCATGGCGCGGGACCTCTGCGATCACACGCTGTATATCGCTCAGTGCCAGTAACTCCACCCCAAAACCGAACACATCGGTGCCGGCACCGATCTGGACCAATGCGGCCTCCGCACCCTTGCGCGGCGCAATGCCGACGGTCGAGTGCAACGCGATGGCATCCCACACCCGTTCCGCCTTATCCGGCGCCACGTTGTGCTTGAGACAGAAGTCCCGTGCTGCATCGGCCCCGTCCACTTCAAAACGCTCGGCCCGCTCCCAAGCCGGCGTCAGGCCAAGGTCATGAAGTATGGCGCTGACATAAAAAAGTTCCGGGTCAAACGCCAGCTTCAGCTTTTGCCCGGCCAGCACGCCAAATACAAAGGAACGCAGTGCATGATTGAAAAGAAAATCAGGCGAGGCTTCCAGTGCGAGCGTGGTCGCCGCCTGGGCCAGGGCGCTGTCGGGGATCCGGACCCCTGCCACTTCCTTGATCATGGGAGTCTTGCCGGTCATTACCCTGCCCTTCGCGACTTACAATTTCCCAAGGCCGGCCAGGATCTTTTCTGGTGTGATGGGCAGATCCCGGATGCGCACCCCGATGGCGTTGTAGACCGCGTTGGCGATGGCTGCCGGCGGAACGACGACGCAGACCTCGGACAGACTCTTGGCCCCGAAAGGACCGGTGGGTTCGATGGATTCGATAAACATGCTTTCTATCTTGGGCGGCATCTCCACTGCCGTCGGGATCTTGTAGTCCAGGAAATCGCTGGAGACGCAGGCACCCGTGTCCGGATCGAATAACAGGTTTTCCATCAGGGCCATGCCCATGCCCTGCTGGAAACCGCCTTCGACCTGCCCTTCGGCGGCATTGGGATTAATTACGCGGCCGATATCATGGGCATAGAATACCCGCAGCACCTTGACCTGCCCGGTCTCGGTGTCCACTTCCACTTCCACGAATTCCGCGGCGCAGGGGGAGGGATTGGACGGCGGCGCCATGCTGGAGCTGCCGATGATGGTGCCCTTTTCCTGGATGGTCGTCGGTTGCGGTCCCTGGGCAGTCACCTGCACAAAGGGTGATTCCGCCCGCGTCACCACCTCTTCGATGCTGACGCCCGACTGCGGCGACCCGCGCACGGAAACCCGCCCGTTGTGCACCTCAAGGTCCTCGGCATTGGCCTCAAGCATGGTCGCGCCGACCTGCAGCAGGCGCAATTTGGCCTGGGTCGCCGCGGCCTTCACTGCCAGACCGGCGGAATACGTGGCGCGGCTGGCATGCGTGGGCGCGTCGAATGGCACGGTGTCGGTATCGGCATAGGTCATGCGCACCGCATCGGCGCCACGCAGTCCCAACTCCTCCGCAACGATCTGGCTCAGGGTCACGTTCTGGCCCGAACCAAGGTCTATGCAGGCTGTGGCCAGGTCGGCCGTGCCATCCCGATTGAGTTTGACGACCGCCCCGGAATGCTCATAGATATCCGGCAATCCGACGCAACCGCTGACCCACAGCGGCTGGCAGGCAAAACCAATGCCGCGTTTCTTGACACTCTTGTCCGAACCCGCCGGCTTGCGGGCGCTCCAGCCGAAGCGCTCTGCGCCCTTGTTCATGCACTCATCCAGCCGATAGGTGTCGAGGTTCACGAAACTCCCCAAGAGCGGATGGGGGTCGCCCTCGTGATGGCAGTTCTTCAGACGTAACTGGATCGGATCGAGACCCATGGCATCGGCAATTTCGTCCAGGTGCGATTCCACGGCAAAACAGGCCTGGGGACCGCCGTAGCCGCGGTAACCACCACCGATCATGTTGTTGGTGTAGACAGCGAAGCCTTCCCAATGCAGGTTCGGGCACCGGTAGCCGCCGAAGAAACCCAGCAGGCCATGCACGACAATGACCTCCGCACCGTGCGTGGCATGGGCGCCGGTGTCGAGGATGCTTTTCGCAGAGCGCGCGGTGAACGTCCCGTCCTTCTTGATCCCGGTCTTCATGTATACCTTGATCGGATTGCGCGTGGTGGTGATGAAGTCCTCGGCGCGCGTTTGTTCGAAGCGCACCGGTTTGCCGGTCTTCAGGCTCAGCAACGCCGCCAGCGGTTCGATATAACCGACATCGAGCTTGCCGCCGAAACCGCCGCCGATGTACAGCGGCTTGATCACCTTGACCTTGCTCTCGGGCATATCCAGGATGAAGGCGAGTTTCTCCCGCAGGCCGAACATGTGCTGCATGGAGGAATGCACGGTGAGATTGCCCTGGGTATCGCTGTCCACCACGCACACGCGCGGCTCCATGTAGCAGGTGTGCACGCGCTGCGTCTGGTAGACCCCCTCGAATATGCGGTCCGCGGCCTTGAACCCGGCCTCCAGGTCGCCGGCGCTGAAAGAGGGATTCTTGGCGATATTCTTCGGCGCCGAGGCATGCAACTGCGGGGCGCCGGGCTCCATCGCGCGTTCCGGATCGAAGACCGCGGGGAGTTCCTCGTATTCGACATCGATTAGCTGCAATGCCGCCTCGGCAATATCGACACTGGTTGCCGCGATAGCCGCCACCGGCTGGCCGACAAACCGGATGGTGTCGCTCATCAGCACCATGTCCTGCACCATGCTCTTGGCGAGCGTGGGGACGAAAAAGACCGGGCAGAACTTCCGTTGCGGGACATCCTGGGGCAACAGGATCGCCTTCACGCCCGGCAGTTTCGCCGCCTCCGAGGCATCGATGCTGCGGATGCGGGCATGAGCATAAGGGCTGCGCAGCAGCTTGCCGTGCAGCATTCCGGGCATCGTCACATTCACCGGGTAACCCCTGCCGCCGGTCACCTTGTCATAGGCATCGGGCCGGGTTGCGCTTTTTCCGATCACACTGAATTCAGACATGATTGATGCACCCCTCGCAGACGAAATTTGAGTTATGGATGTCCCTACCTTAAAAGCAACCACAACAGACTGAGCAACACACCGGCGCCGATTATCCATGGCAACAGGGAGGTTGGTTTGCGCGCGGGTTCAACCGCCGCCGTCACCGCCACCTCGCCACCTGCTCCTTCCAGCTTGCCGCGCAACGCCGCGACAAATTCATCGTTCATGGAATCCGCTATCTTCTGCATCATGCCCAGGCCGAACTTCCCCAGCCGCCCGACGATATTGATGTCCGATGTGTAATGCACTTCGGTCTGCCGGTCGTTGACTGCCTTCAGCGCCAGGGAACTCTCCGCGCGGATGCGGCTGGCGCGGCCGCCTTCCTCGCCGGTGGTGACATAAGAGGAAAATTCCGGCGGCCGTTCTTCGGTGACCTCGACATCCACCACAAAAGTCGTCTTGATTGGACCCACCTGCACCTTGATCGTGATCTTGTGTTTGGTCGGGCTGAGCGCCTCCACGGACTGGCAGCCCGGCATACAGGCCGCGACCTGCTCGGGTGCGGTGATAAACCGCCACACCTGATCCTGGGGCGCATTGACGTTGAACCGCTTCTCTATCCTCATGACCGGTGCAGCAGCACAGGACTAGCCGGCGGCGGCGGCAAGCTGGATTGCCTGGATGATCTTCTGGTAACCGGTGCAGCGGCAAAGATTTCCGGCGATTGCGTGACGTATCTCGTGCTCGCTCGGTTTACTGTTCTCGGCCAGCAACTGTTTCGCCGCCATCATGATTCCACACGTGCAGTAACCACACTGAACGGCGCCCGCCTTGATGAAGGCCTCCTGGATCGGATCCAGCACGCCGCCGACGGCCAATCCCTCCACCGAGGTGATGCTTTTCCCGCGCACCGACAATGCAAACGTCATGCACGAATAAACCGCCTTCCCGTCCACCAGCACGGTGCAGCAGCCGCAGCCGCCTGAATCGCACCCACGCTTGGTCCCGGTCAATCCGGCCCGTTCACGCAACGCGCGCAACAGAGTGTCGCCCGGCTCCACGGCAATTTCGTGGGCCTCTCCGTTTATGTTGAGTTCAATAAATTGTTTCATGGGTCATTTCCTTGATCAGGTGAGCCGGTCAGACACCAGCTTTAAGGAACGCTCGACCAGCACGCGGGTCATCGCGCTGCGGTAGGCGGCCGATGCCCGGTGATCT
>Ga0156012_1078_pt1 | contig 19599 bp, 15 predicted proteins | sample RifCSPlowO2_02_FD_107666 | JGI IMG/M metagenome (GOLD analysis project Ga0156012, IMG submission 107666) | Gammaproteobacteria bacterium RIFCSPLOWO2_02_FULL_61_13
AGCCAGCGGGGCACACAGAAACACCGCGACCGCCACGACCATATGCAGTACGTAGCGCAGTTTTAGTTGCGTCGTCATGAGATATACCCCTTCAGTTTGGAACACCACATCGTTGATTGATTCGCGTTGATTGATTCGGTTTCCGGCCATTTAACCCTGCACACGAGCCGCCACTTAGCGCGCGTCTTCCAACCGGAATGTCACTTTGACCTTGTGCCACATGGTCTTGGGCTTGCCGTTTTCGGTGCCGGGTTGGAACTTCCAGCGCCGTAATGCCTCCTTTGCCGCCGCTTCATCCAGGCGCGGGAATCCGCTGGGCGAATCGATCTTTGCTTCCTTGACCTTGCCGTCTTCTCCCACCAGCAATGCCAGCACGACGGACCCCGCCTCGCCGAGGCGGCGTGACGCGGACGGATAATCAGGCTGTGAATTGGGTCGACGCGGATCGGCTTTCGGCAATGTCGATGGCGTTTCGACCTTGGGCGGCGGCGGCGGAGCCGGTGGCTTCTTTTCACTGGTGACGGCCGTGATTGCCGTTTGGGACGTGGACACCGGCAAGTCAATGGAAATCTCCGGCGGCGGCACGTAATCCGGCGGCGGCGGTTCAAATTCCGGCGGCGGCGGTGGGGGCTCGGCCTCCTCCTCTTCCACTTCTTCGTCGAGAAGATCGGCACTGAGGGGAGGCGGTATGACTTCCACGTTGGCGCGGCTCAGGCCATAGGCCAGACCATAAATAATGCCGATATGCATGAAGACGACGACCCCCATGGAGACCAGTCGCCCGGTAGGATTCTCTCGCTGTAGTGGCATATTGATCAGTAGTCTGCACCGGCAGCAACAAGCGCAGCCAGCAGCAATGGGTTGGCCACCGGCGCGATTACAGCAGACACCGCACGCTGCCCATTCGCCGGGTGATTTTGAGATCCGATTTCATGATTTTTCGTGGTGCCGGCATTCTGCGCGCGCCACATGCATCCAATCACTGAAGAGTAACCCCCGAAATCCAGTTTTTTTCACCCGCCGGTGTTGCGGGCGTGGAGCCCTAAAACACTGAGGAATATCTGATATTTACAGATTATCGCCGCGCGGAGCGGCGTATACTAACTTGAGCGCCATCCGGTGTGCAATATAGGAATTTTTTCCTCAATTTTTTCACGTCGCTGCTGCTGCCCACGCGTAATTTTGCAGCATATTACTAGGCGCTGGGGCAGACCTGCTTCCCGATTTAAAGGCTATCTCTCAGTCTGTAATAGCTCATGCCGATGGCCAGTGTGGGGCTGGCGAACCACTTTTCGCCCGGCAGGCGCCAATGCCGGAGCCGGGACAGGATTTCGAACTCCGCCGGGGAACCGCTGATGGCGCCGGCCAGAAGCCACCCAAATACATGCGTCGCAACCACGCCGTGCCCCGAATATCTCTGCGCGTAAAGGAGAGTTTCGGGACCAGCCCGTCCAGGTAGGCATTGCCGGCAAGGACCACCTGATCCGCGCCCACCCGCAACTGATCGCGCTCGACCAATTCCAGGGAATGTGGATAGCCCAGTCGTTCTTCGCAGGCCTTGTCGTCACGCCGGGCCTGCATCTGGCGCCTGGTGCAGGCCGCCGTAAACACGCCCATTTTCAGCTCACACTGGGTGCCGAAGCGCTGGATGCGCCCCTGGACCAGGTCCAGGCCATCCACGCCGAGCCGCCAGATTTTTCCGGCGTCCTCGGCGCCGAACTGGCGCAGCAGTCGCTGGTAGCCCGTCAGCCCGGCAATCATCTGCCCGCCATTACGGCCGCTGCATCCCCACCCAACCTGCTGCGCCTCCAGCACCGCAACGCGGTAACCGCGATCAGCGCGTTCAATGGCGGTATTGATACCGGTGAATCCGGCGCCGACGATGGCCACATCCACATCCAGGTTTTCCCGCAGACTGGGGAACACCGGCGCCGGGTAGTCCGTGGCCGCGTAATAGGAGTTCACCTGGCTGGCCGGCGCCGTTCCGATACCAGCAACCTGTGAATCAGACACGGGCGCAACGACCTCTCGTTTAATATCCTGCAGGGCCGGCTTTAGCCGGCCTTCAAGTTCCAGGCGCGCTGAAGCGCGCCCTACGCCAGCCGATCACACAGCGCGCAGATACCACTCATAATCCCGATTGCTGATCTGCGCCTGGAACTGATCGCTTTCACTGTGCCGGCAGATGCTGAAGATGCGGCAAAATTCCTGGTCCAGATACTTTGGCAGCAGCTTGCTGCGATCAAACCGTTCCAACGCCGCGTCCCAGCGCGTGGGCAGGGTCACCTCGAAATCCTCCATCCAGGTCCCTTCCTTCACCATGGGCCCGGGGTCACACTTGTTCTTCAGCCCGTGGTGGATCCCCATCAGGATGGCAGCCATAACCAGGTAGGGATTCGCATCCGCGCCGGCCACGCGATGTTCGATGCGCAGATTCTTCGCGTCACTGACCGGGATGCGCAGGGCCACGCCGCGATGGTTGTAACCCCAATTGGGCTTGAGCGGAACGAATGACCTGGGTTTCAGGCGGCGGTAGGAATTGGCGTTGGGCGCAAACAGCGCCATGCACTCGGCCATGGTCTCGGACAGCCCGCCAACAGCATGGCGCATGCCGGCACCAATGGGCGGGCTGCCTTTGCCCCCGCGTGCCAGGATGTTCTGCCCTTTCCGGTCATACACACTTATATGTATGTGCAACCCGCTGCCGGCGTGCTCTGCAAATGGCTTCGCCATGAATGTGGCGCCGTATCCGTGCTTGCGGGCCACACCCTTGATGACCCGTTTCAGCAAAACTGCGTGATCACACGCCAGTATCGGGTCGTCCACGTGGTGCAGGTTGATCTCAAGCTGTCCGGGGGAAAACTCCGAGTGCGTCGCTGTGGAGGGCAAATACTGCTTTTCGCAGGTGATGTGCACATCTTCTATGAAGGCGTCGCAATCCCACAGATCCTCGGTCATCGAATACTGCAGGCCATCCTGCTTGATGCCGGTACCCGGAACACATGGATACTGCGGCTCAGGCGTCAAACTGGCGGAGGGCTGCAGCAGGTAGAACTCCAGTTCAGTGGCCACGACCACTTTCAGACCCATGTCCAGCAACGGTTGCATGGCCCGGCGCAGGATATTGCGCGAATCATAAATGCTGGGTTCGCCGCCCACATTGGTCATGCCCACCAGGACCTGGGCTGTTTTCGACTCCAACCAGGGAATCGGGACCAGCGTATCCCGGATGGGGGTGATCAGATTGTCAGGGTCACCGTCGATGGAGCCCAGCCCCAGTTCCGGGAAAGTCTCTCCCTTGCTGCTGAGCAGGGTAAGTGAACCGCAGGCCTTGATGCCGTCTTGAAAAAGCTCGGCCGCTTCGGCAATGGGGATGCGCTTGCCGCGCAGGATGCCGTTGATGTCCGGCATGATGACTTCCAGCATGCGTACCTCGGGCATGTGTTTGAGAAACGCGTGCAACTCCTTAACCTTCGCCTGATTGTGAATACCGCTCATGGGCTTCATCCTTATTGCGGGGGCGGCCCGCGTCCGCCAATTATTCAGGTTCCGGGGTCGCCGCACCAGTGTTCCGGCGCGGAATGATCAACGCGTCCACGGCCTGGCACCCGTCGGGGCGCACCCGAACCGGATTGATATCCAACTCTTGCACGACCTCTCCGAGGGCCACGGCGAGCTGCGAAAACGCCGCGGCCACACGGCAAAATCCGGTGACATCCACGGCCGGCGCACCGCGCACACCCTCCAGCAGCGGCCGCAACCGGAGGCGATTCAGCAGGCGCGCGGCCGTGTCGGCGTCAAACGGCGGCAACAGGCAGACCGTATCTCCCAGCACTTCGGCGTGGATGCCGCCGAATCCCATGATCACCACTGGACCGAACTGGGCATCGGAACGCATACCGAGGAACATTTCCACCGCCGGGTCCGGCACGTAGACCGACACCGTAACGTGGGCACCCAGCCGGTGTGCCAGGTCCGCATAGGCGTCGCACAGAGCCTGCGAATTGCTAATCCGGATGCGCACACCATCCACGTCACTTTTGTGGAGCATGCCGGCTTGTGCCGTCTTCAAAACCACCGGATAGCCTAATTCTTCCGCCGCGCTGAGCACCTCATCTTCATTACTGCAACGACGCATGGCCACGACCGGGATGCCGAAGTCCGCCAGGCACTTCATGGCCTCAAGCTCATCCGGCGTGGCGCCGGATGCCAGCCGTTGCTGCCACTGCCGCGCCCTTCCTCCGAGTGGCAGCGGCGGCTCCGGGTCCGGCAGCAAAAGAAAATCCCGATAATCGAGCACCGCCTTTACACCCCTGAGAAAGGCCGAGACACCATCCATCACCGGGAGTCCGGCGCGGGTGGACTCCAGCACTTGCGGATCTGCACCCACGCCCTGGGTCGCCGCCACCAGGAACACCGGTTTGCCTGATGCCTTGTGGCCACACCAGAGATAGTCGAGATAGATCGGGTAGAGGCTCCCGCCCGGTCCACGGTCATGGACCACGGCGCCCAGTGCCGCGCCCGGGTCGCGCAGCAGCACCGCGAAGCATTCCTTCATTATCTTGTGATATTCGGGGCCGCCGGCACTCCAGGCATCCAGCGGATTGACCGCGGGCAATCCCGGATCCAGTAGCGCCTCCAGGGCGCTGATACTTTGCGGCGCCAGCGCCGTCAGCGGCACCTGGGCCGCCTCGGCCAGATCAATCAGCAATTGCCGTTCCCCGCCGGAGTCATGCAACGTGACCAGCCCCCCCGGACCCACCGGATGCGGCTGTGCATGCATGATCAGTGCGGTCACCATGTCGTCCATGTCATGGGCGCGGTATACGCCGAATTTCTCGAATAGCGCGTCATAAACGGAATCGGTGCCGGACAAGGCGCCGGAATGGGATCGGGCCAGCTCCCTGGACATAGGTGTGCGCCCGGTCTTTACCGCGACAACGGGAATGCGCCTGCGCCTGGCTTTTTCCAGCGCGGCGATGAATCGGCCGGGGGCGCGACTGGTCTCCAGAAACGTGCCCACCACGCGCGTCTCCGGCTGGTCCAGCGCGTAATCCAGGTAATCCTCAAGCGAGACCGTGAGTTCCTGCCCGGGAGACACGGCCAGACTGAAATCCAGCCGCTCCTCCACATCCAGAATGCCTGACATGCCGGCCCCGGACTGGCTGAGCAGCACCACGTTGCCACTGCCGCGGTGTTGCCGTGTGTCGAAACCGCAGGCATGAATGCCATGAATAAAATTGTAGTAGCCCATGCCATTGCCGCCACAGGCGAGCACGCCGGCAGCGGTGAGCCGGCGGCGCACGCGCTCCACCAGCGGCGGGGCGGTGTCGTTCTCGAGCACAAGGGCGGAATAAATCACGCACGAACGCATGCCGGCGCGGATTGCGTCCTCGATGGCTGCCTCGATGCGCGTGTCCGCGACGGCAAATATCACCTGCTCGGGCTGGAACGAGAGTTCAGACAGCGTCGCAAAACACGGAACTCCTTCCACATCGGAGTAGCCCGGGTTCACCGCCGCCAGCTTCCCGGCATAAGCGCCTGCCAACAGGTTGCGCACCACGGTATTACCCACCGCGCCGGCGCGCCGGGTCGCACCGACAACGGCGATGGAGGATGGGTCTAGAAGGGATTTCAGATCTAATGACGACACTGTCGCTATGATTGGCAACGCCCCGATACCCGGTCGCGGACACGCCGTAAATACGTCCATGTAGGCTCGGGTGCCGCTGTCCCTGCGGCACACGGTCCGCCACCGGGTATCGGGGCGTTGCCAGTCCGATCTCCTGTTGGCTTTTACGAGTTACGCTAGAAATCCAAAGCTGGCGTGGCCTTTTTGCGCGGCGGGTCGAAGAACGGCCCCTTCACGACGCGGCAACAGGCGCGCACTTTCTCCCACTGCAACTCGCGGCGGTAATACACCTCCGCCCACAGTCCGTCGTTGTCCCGGCCCCATGGCGTGCGCACCGAGGCGATGGCGATGTTGGCCTTGGCGCTGGGCGACCAGGTTGCCGATGTCACCGTTCCCACCACCTGGCGCGCGCGGTTGTAGATAAATGCGTCCCGCGCCGGATGGCTGCCCTCGACATCCAACAGCAGCAACCGGTGGCGGGATCCGCGCTGCTGTTCCGCCTGCAACGCCCGGCGTCCGTTGAATCCGGGCTTGCGGAAGTCGACGAATCTCCCAAGCCCCAGTTCAAATGGCGATCGCGCCCGATCCGGCCGTACCACCTGCTCGGCGGGCATGAAATCCACGCCGGCCTGGATGAATCCGGCCTCGATACGCGCGATATCCAGCGCCTGGGAACCGATGGGTCGCAGGCCGTGGTTATTGCCGGCCTCCAGCAATCCGTCCCAGACCGCAAGCGCCCGCGCCGGGTCAAACCAGATTTCGTAACCCAGATCGCCGGTGAACCCGGTGCGGGAGATCAACATTGAAACGCCGGCGCAAGTGAACGCGGCGTGCTGAAATGGCGGCAACTGCTCCAGACCGGCGGCGCCGGCGTTACGCAGGATGCGGCACGACGTGGGTCCCTGAATGGCCAGACCGGCCAGTTCCGTGGTTTCCTCGTGAATGCGGACATCGAATCCCTGCGCCGACCACAGCAACCAGTCCAGATGGCGTTCCTGGGAACACAGGCGCCAGTCCTCCTCGCCCAGGCAGAATACGGTGCCGTCATCCAGCACCTGACCTGCATCGTTGCACCAGACGCAATACGACACGCGCCCGGGCTTCAGTGCAGAAAGATCCCGGGTCACGAGGCGATTCAGATACGCGCGGCTATCCCGGCCCTGGATACGGTATTTCGTCATCGGGAAAAGATCGAACAAGCCGGCGCTGTTGCGAATGGCAAAATATTCCTGCAACACCGTGGTAAAGCACTGCACGGCGGCGAACCCTTTCCACGCGTACCACTGTTGCGTCTCGCAGGCAGCGGCAAGCCGCGTGTGCAGCGGCGTCTCCAGTAATCTTCGATCACGCAACGGCATGATCATCTGCGCAGCCCTCCCGCCAAAGCCGCTTGCGCCGCATTGCGCCCCGGCGTGCCGCTGACTCCGCCACCCGGGTGGGCCCCGGCGCCGCATAAATACAGTCCTGGAATGGGAGCGGCGTATTGGGCCGCGCCGGGTACCGGCCGCAACATCATGAACTGATCCAGTGCCAACTCACCGTGGTGCCAGTGCCCGCCGGTGACGCCATATTCAGCCTCCAGGTCCGCCGGAGTCAGCAATTCGGCGGACACGATCTGTTCGCGAATGCCCGGTGCGTAGCGCGCCAATTGCGTCAAGATGCGTTCCATGAATCCAGCCTTGGCGTCTGCCGACCAGCCACCGCGCAATCCAGCGGGTGCATACTGCACCACCGCAGACAGCACGTGCATGCCGGCCGGCGCCAGCGCCCGTGTGTGCACAGTGGGAATTGTGATCTCCATGGCCGGATGCTCCGACCCGGCGCCGTATTTGGCGGCGTCAAACGCCAATTCAATGTAGTCCGGAGACGGCGCAATCAGCAGCCTTCCGCCCAGGGCGGCTGCATCCAGTCCCCGGAACGCCGGTGCTCCGCGCAAGGCAAGATGCAGCTTCGCCGCCGTGCCACGCATGCGCAGATTGTGAATGCGCCGATTGAACCCGGTGTCCAGCACCTGCGGCCCCAATAAACGCTGGAAAGTGGTCTTGGGGTCGGCGCTGGAGAGCACCATGCGGCAGGCCAGCAGTTCACCGCTGGCAAGCTCCACGCCGGTAACCCCGTCAGCATCCGTGACTATTCTGCTTGCGGCAGTGTTTACGCGGATTTCGACGCCGCGCGCGACCGCTGCCCGCTCCAGCGCGGAGATGACACCTTGCATGCCGCCATCGGCGACAGCGACACCGGCGCCGGTCTGGCCGGCAAGCCGGTGCAGAAAGTTCAACACCGTGTTCGGGGAGCGCGGCCCCATGTGCGTGCCGAGTACCGCATCCAGGCACAATGCGCCCTTCAACAGCGGGTTATCGAACTCCTCCTGCAGCACATCGAAAATGTTTATGGCGCCGATGCGCATCAGTTCGCGCATATCGTCACGCCCCAGCTGCCATACCTTCCAGCCCAACGCCGCCAGCGTGAGGTAATCGCGCCATTGATCGCTGACCAGGCGCGGCGGCCTGGTTTCACCCGCGGCCGCCAGCACGGCGGCGAACCGCCGCAGGCGATCCATGAACGCGGCATACACCGCCCGCTGCTGTGGCGATATGCCCGGCCCGTCCACGGAACGTTCCGTTAATGTCAGATGTCCGCCGTTTTCATCCAGCGCCACGGTGGGCAAGTGTGAAGCCGCCAGGCGCAACCCGTGTGATTGCAGTTCCAGGTCGGCGACCACACGGGGATTCAGGTGATAAAGAAGATGCGCACAGCCTGGAACGGAGCAACCTTCCGCGAACCGGCGCATGCCGGCCATGCCGCCGACGGTGCTGCTGCGCTCCAGCACCAGCACCTTGCGACCCGCGCGGCCGAGATACGCAGCGCAGGTAAGGCCGTTGTGCCCGGCCCCGATGACAATGGCGTCCCAGCGCTCAGTCATCGCTGGTATCCCCGGGGACGATGGGCGGGCGGCGCAAATCCATCAGGATCTCGCGCGCGGCATTGGCCCCGGGTGCAGCCATGACGCCACCGCCCGGGTGGGTGCCGGAACCGCACATATACATGCCGGTCACCGGGCCGCGATACTGCGCATAACCCGGGAACGGCCGGTTGAACAGCAATTGATCCATGGTCAGTTCGCCCTGGAAGATGTTGCCCTCGGTCAGGCCAACCTCGTTCTCCAGTTCCAGCGGCGTACGCACTTCCATGTGCAGGATCAGATCCTTGAAATTCGGGCTGTACTCGGAGATTTGATCCACACAGGTGCGTGCGAAGGCATCACGATCCGCCGGCGTCCAGTCGCCGCCGGCCAGTTTCGCCGGGCAGTACTGCACGAACACGGTCATCATGTGCTTGCCCGGGGGCGCCATGGTCGGATCCACCTGTGTGGGAATGAGCATGTCCAGGTACGGGTCCCGCGACCAGCGGCCGTACTTCCAGTCGTCATAGGCGCGTTCCATGCGTTCCAGTGAGTCAATGAAATGCAGGTCTGCCACCAGCAGCGGGTGCCGTTCCGGCACCGCAGTGAAGGTGGGCATGCCGTCCAGGGCGATATTCAGCTTGCCGGAGGAACCCCGGATCTTGAAGTTACGAGCCCGGCGCACCACGTCCGGGGGCAGGTCCTTCTCATCCATGATCTTCAGGAACGTGCGCTTGGGATCCAAGTTGGAAACCACCACGTCGGCGTGAAACTCGTCGCCGTTCGCCAGCGCGACACCCTGGACACGGCCGTTCTTTACCAATATTTGCCGCGCTTCCGCGTCAGTACGGATCTCGCCGCCATAGGAACGCAACGCACCGGCCATGGCCCGGGTGATGGCGCCCATGCCGCCACGCGCGAAGCCCCAGGCGCCGATGCTCCCGTCCACCTCGCCCATGTAATGGTGCAGCAGCACGTACGCCGTGCCCGGCGAATACACGCCCAGCCCGGTGCCGATGATGCCGCCGCCGGCGAAGTGCGCCTTGATGACCGCGGACTCGAAATACTCGTCCAGGAATTCGCCGATGCTCATGGTCCAGAAACGCAAGGTGTCATAGAGGGCGTGCTCGCCCAGGCCCCAGTACTTGCGCAACATATAGATGAGTTCCATTACGTCGCGGCGCTTCAACGACGTGGGATCTGCGGGTGTACGCATCAGGAACGGCCGGATCAGCCGCGTCTGGCGCATGACATCGGAGGCATAGCGCTCGTAGGCATCGGCGTCGCGCCTGGAGTGCCGCGACATTTCCCGGTGATGGCGCTCGGCGTCGCTGTAATTGCCGAAGTAATCCCCGTTCCTCATGAAGGTGATACCGCCTTCGTAACCGATGACCTGCAGACCGTGTCGCGCCAATTCCAGGTCGCGATAGATTTCAGGCCGCAACAGGCTGCAGACGTAGGAACAGTTGGAGTAGGTCCAGCCGGGATGCAATTCGCGGCTGACCGCCGCGCCGCCGACATACGGATTCTTTTCCAGCAGCAATACGCGCAACCCCGACTTTGCCAGGTACGCTGCATTGGTCAGGCCGTTGTGGCCGGCGCCGATGACGATGGCGTCGTAACGTTGCATGGGATTGCGATTCTCCAACAGAACCTGCCGCCATAGGCGCGTGAGGTATGATCTCCTGATGACGGACCGTGTGCCGCAGGGGTTCGCAGCAAAGCTGCGAACGCCCGCACATGGAGGTGCGGGCCGGGCTTTCTCGCGCTGCAGGATTGCGCAGCGAGAAAGGCGGCACCCGAGCCTACATGGCAGATTGCTTGCTCCTGCGCAATCTGCATTTCCGCCATCCATGGCGGTCAGACGTATTCACGGCGTGTCCGGAATCAGGAGATCGTACCTCCCAGCGCGATAAATCGCCCGCGCCGGTCGGGGGAAATTCAATGTGCGGCTGCTTCCCTCGGCGCCGCTTTCAGTTGATCCAGTGTCTGGTCCACCGCGCGCTCGAATGCCTTGAGCGTGGCGGCAAGACAGGACTCATCATGGGCCTCGCACATGAACCAGGGCTCGCGCGAATCCGGCTCCACGAGGATGCCCAGATCGTGCAGCTTTGGCGCCATGGTGTCGTAAAACGTATAGTCGGTCTTGACCCAGCCACGATAATCCTTCGGCGGGGTCTGCGCAAAAAACAGCCCGGACAGCGCCGGATGTCCGACGAAGGAGTGCGGGATGCCGCGCCGCGACAATATCTGGCCCAGCCCCTCGCGCAGGCGCCGGCCATAGCGGGCGATGTCGTCCAGCGCCGATGTCTCCTCCAGGATCTGCAACGTGCGGTCGGCGGCGGCCAGGGAAACGCCATGCCCGGAATAGGTGCCGCCGTGCACGACGCCCCTGCCGATGAGACGCATGATGTCCTCGCGTCCGCACAGGGCCGAGATCGGATAACCGTTGGCCATCGACTTGGCGAACGTGCACAGATCGGCGCGGACCCCCATGAGCTCCTGCACACCGCCGCGCGCCACGCGGAACCCGGTCTTGACCTCGTCGATGATCAGAACGACGTCGTACTTGCTGCACAGGGTGCGCACGTCCTTCAGGTACTGCGTCTCTGCAGTGATGGCGCAACAGTTACCCTGGATGGGCTCGATAAGCAGAGCGGCGATGGTGTCGGCATGGCGCTTGAACAGCCGCTCGAGGCGGTTGGCGTCGTTCATGGGGACGCTGTGGATGAGGTGACCGTAAAGATCCGGCACCCCTTTGCTGTAAGCGATTAACTCCGGATCCCCGTCGGACTCCTGCCAGTTCTCTATATCGGTCTGCCACAGCCCCTCGCTGAAGACGCCGTGATACCCGCCCTCCACCAGCACATAGGCATCCTTGCCGGTGAACGCCCGGGCCAGCCGAAGTGCGGCCATGACCGCTTCGGTGCCGGACACCGAGAACCGGACCAATTCCGCGGCCGGGACCATGCGCGAGATCCGTTCCGCCACCGCCAATTCCCGTTCCGTGGAGAGGGCAAACACCCCGCCCACATCCATGCCCTCGCGGGCGGCCTCGTCGACCCGCGGATCGGCATAACCCAGAATATTCGGGCCATACCCCATGCGGTAATCGATGTACTCGTTGTCGTCCAGGTCCCAAACGCGCGCGCCCTTGCCACGGCGCAGGTATATCGTCTTCTCGCCCCAGTAACGGAAGTTGGAAGTGACCCCCAGCGGCAGGCGTTTGATGGCCTTTTCATAATGGGCCCGGGAGGCGGACAGGTTGCGCGGCATGGGCGTAAGGATGCCATTTTGACCCCGCTGCTGTCCAGTAACTTTGAATGAATACTCATTCATTTTTATTAATGTATTTTAGCAAAGAGAATATGCTAACCTTAGGTCCATAAAGGGTTTTTTCAGGTTTCTGAGCGATGCAAAAACGAGCAAAAATTGCTAAAACACCCGGGAAGCGCGAGAAGAACAAGGAGTTGCGCCGCGGGCAGCTGATCCGCGCCACCATCCGCTCGGTGGCCCGCCGCGGATTCGCCGAAACCACCATGGCGGACGTGACCAAGGAGGCCGGCCTGAGCCTCGGCCTGGTGAACCTGCACTTCAAGAGCAAGGACAAGCTCATGGAGGAAACCCTGCGTTACCTGTCCGAGGAATACGAATCTGCGTGCTATGCCGCCATGGCCTCGGCCGGCCCCAGCGCCGCCGACAAGATGCGCGCCCTAGTGGAACTGGATTTCAGCCCCAAGGTTTGTGATCGCCGCAAGCTGGCAGTGTGGTTCGCGTTCTGGGGCGAGACCAAATCACGACCCACCTATCAGCAGATCTGCGCCCGCAACGACCGCCGCTATGAAAAAATCATCACCGACCTGTGCCAGGAGATCATCGAAGATGGCGGCTACACGGGAATCAGCCCGGTGACGATGGCGAGCGGCCTGTCTGCCCTGGTTAACGGCCTGTGGCTGGACCTGTTGATGACACCGGAGGACATGCCGGTGGAAAATGCACTGCAAATCAGTTTTTTCTTCCTGTCGCACGCCTTCCCAAATCACTTCACCAGCGCCTGATACGGGTCGATACCCATGGAAATCACGCTCTCTGACAACGCACAGCACTGGCGCGATGTGGCCGGCACGTTTGCCCACGAGGAACTCATCCCGTTCGAAGTGGAGGCGGAGCTGAATAACGGCGTCATCGCCCCGGATCGCCGCGCCCGCCAACAGCGCCTGGCGCTGGAGTTGGGATTCGGCCGCATGGATGTGCCCAAGGCCTATGGCGGACTGGCGCTGGGCATGACCGAACAAGTCGCAGTGTGGGAGCAATTGGGCCGCGTCACCAATGGACTTTGCTGGTGTTTTTCGGAACCGCAGCAGTGGATGTTCGAGGCCTGCTCTTCCGAACAGGTGCAACGCTATGTCGTGCCGCTGATGCGCGGCGAGCGGAAAGATTGCTACGCCATCACCGAATCCGAACCCGGATCCCAGGAAGTGATCAATACCACCGCCACGCGCAGCCCGGGTGGCTACCGCATCAGCGGCGAAAAATGGTACGTAACCAGCGGCAACTTCGCCGACTTCATGTGGCTGCAGGCAAAACTCGAATCCGGGGAATCCGCGCTCTTCTTCGTGGACATGAACAGTACCGGTATCGAAATCGTGCGCACGCCCCTGTTCAGCCACACCTTCGCGGCCCATCATCCCATCTACCGGCTCACCGACGTGTTCGTGCCCGACCAGAATCGCATCGGCGCCGACGGCGCGGGCATGCAATACATGCGCAGCTGGTTCCGCCATGAACGCATGATGATCGCGGCGCGCTGCTGCGGGGCCGCGGCGCGCCTGATCGAAGAGGCACAAGCGTTCGCCAGGACGCGCATGATCGAGGGTGAACCGTTGTCATCACGCCAGGCCATTCAGTTCATGCTGGCGGACAGCGTCACGGAGCTCTGGGCCGCGCGCCTGATGACCTACGAAGCCGCCGCCGCCCATGACCAGGGCGCGGATCTCAAGTCACAGCATGCGCGCTGCTCGGTGGTGAAACTTTATGCGTCGGAAATGGCCAATCGCGTTGCCGATCGCGCCGTGCAGATCTTCGGCGGGCGCGGCTACATGCGTGAGAATGCGGCCGAACGCTTCTTTCGCGAACTGCGCGTCGATCGGATCTGGGAGGGGACCAGCGAGATCCAGCGCATGATTATTGCCGGCTGCCTGGAAAAGCGCGGCCTGTCCGGCATGTAGCGCGGATGACTTGCGCCGACCCCGGCCTGCGTATCCGCGCCTGGCTCCTGCTCTGCTGCATCGCCTGTGGCGCGCGCGCGGAGGAGGAACGGGTTGTCAACATCTACAACTGGGCGGATTACATCGGCCCGACCACCATCAAGGACTTTCAGCGCGAGACCGGCATCAAGGTCAACTATGACATCTACGACACCAGCGAGGTCGTGGATGCCAAGATCATGGCGGGAGGCTCCGGTTATGACGTGGTCCTGCACTCCGCGACATTTACCTATCGGCTGTTAAAACACGGCATCTTCCGGCCGCTGGACAAGAGCAAGCTGGATAACTGGCACCATCTGGACCCCGAACTCCTGGCGCTGTTTGAGCCTTTTGACCCGGGCATCCGCCACAGCGCGCCCTACATGTGGGGCACCATGGGCTTCGCCTACAACCTGGACATGGTATTGGAACGCATGCCGGATGCGCCGCTGGACAGCGCCGCACTGGTGTTCGATCCGGCCGTCGTTTCACGCTTCGCCGACTGCGGCGTGTCGCTGCTGGATTCGCCCACCGATGTCATCCCCACCGTCCTGCTCTATCTCGGCCACGAAGCCAATTCCGTCGAGCCGGAGGAGTTGAAGGAGGCGGAAGACCTGTTGAAGAAGATCCGCCCCTACATCAAGTATTTCAATTCCACCAAGATGCTGGTGGACATGCCGAACAAGGAGATCTGCATCGGCATGAGCTGGTCAGGCGACTATTCCGTCGCGTGGACACGGGCACGCGAGGCGGGCATCAAGCTGAATCTGGGTTACAGCGTGCCGCGGGAAGGCTCGCCCTACTGGCTCGACGCGGCCTATATTCCCGCGGACGCCCCGCACCCCGATAATGCCCATCTGTTCATCAACTTCCTGTTGCGCCCGGACGTGATCGCCGCCATCTCGAATTTCACCGGCTATGCCAATGCCAACCGCGACGCTACGGCCAGGGTAAAAAAGGAATACCGGGACAACCCGGCCATCTATCCGAATGAAGAATTCAAGCGACGCCTGCATTGGACCGCGGTGCTGGAACCCAAGCTTGAGCGCCTCCGCTCACGCGCCTGGACGCGCGTGAAATCCGGACTGTAGCGATACCCGCCATGTCCGATTCCGCCAAGCCACCGCAACGGGATGCCGCGCGCGCCAACTCGAGACCCTGGGATGACCCGGGGCAAAAACCGTTTGTCCAGATCACCGGCCTGACCAAGCGTTTCGCCGACACACCGGCGGTGAATGACGTCAGCCTGGACGTCTACAAGGGTGAACTGTTTGCCATCCTCGGCGGTTCGGGCAGCGGCAAGACCACCTTGTTGCGCATGCTGGCCGGCTTCGAGCAGCCCGACGCCGGGCGCATTGTCATTGACGGCGTGGACATGACTCTGATCCCGCCCTATGCGCGCCCGCTGAACATGATGTTCCAATCCTACGCCCTGTTCCCGCACATGACTGTGGGACAGAACGTCGCCTACGGCCTGCGCAAGGAAGGCCTGCCGCGGGCCGATATCCGCCAGCGGGTCAATGAAATCCTGGCATTGGTGAAACTGGAGGGACTCGGCAACCGCAAACCGGAGCAATTGTCCGGCGGCCAGAAACAGCGTGTCGCCCTGGCGCGCGCGCTGGTCAAGCGCCCCAAGGTGCTGCTGCTGGATGAACCGCTGGCTGCCCTGGATAAAAAGCTGCGCGAGTACACACAATTCGAATTGATGAACATCCAGGATCAGTTGGGTATCACTTTCCTGGTGGTCACCCATGATCAGGAAGAGGCGATGACCCTGGCCACGCGCATTGCGGTCATGGAGGCCGGGAAGTTTGTGCAGATTGGCACACCCACGGAGATCTATGAATTCCCGCGCAACCGGTTTGTCGCGGATTTTTTCGGCACCATCAACCTTTTCGCCGGCAGTGTTGCAGCGCTGTCCGTGGATACCCTGCGGCTGCGTGCCACGGACCTTAACGGCGAAATCTCGGCGCCGGCGTCGGGCTGTACTACCGGTGACAACGTCTGGATCGGCGTGCGGCCGGAAAAGATCGCCCTGGCGAAGACGGCGCCCGAAGGCGCGCCGCGGAATGTCTTCAAGGGCGTAGTCTGGGATCTGGGCTATTACGGCAATCTGACCGTGTACCGGGTGAAACTGGAAAACGGCCGCATCATCCAGGTCAGCGCGCAAAACCGGGTGCGCTCCTCGGAACGCGTCGCGGAATGGTATGACGAGGTGTACGTGTCCTGGGACGCGCACAACAGCGTGGTGCTGCGGGAATGACCGGCCCCACTGCCCTTCCGCCCCGGGTGGATCGATGGTGGCGGCGCACGGTCATCGGCATGCCCTATGCCTGGCTGTTGTTGTTCTTTCTCGTGCCGTTTCTGCTGGTGTTCAAAATCAGCTTTTCCGACCCCATCGTCGGCCAGCCGCCGTTCACGCCGCTGCTGTCCCCGCAGGGACCGGGTCTGTTCCACATCTCTTGGGACAATTATCGTTTTCTCTTCGACGACGACCTGTACCTGGTGAGCTACCTGAAGTCGGTGCATATCGCATTCATCTCCACCCTGCTCTGCCTGCTGCTGGGTTATCCGCTGGCGTATGCCATTGCCCGCGCGCAGCCGCCCTGGCGCAACGTATTATTGCTGCTGATCATCCTGCCGTTCTGGACCTCGTTTCTGCTGCGCGTATATGCATGGATGGGCGTGCTCGGCGACCATGGGTTGATCAACAACCTCCTGCTCTGGCTCGGCGTCATCCGCCAGCCGCTCAAGATCCTGTACACCGACCTCGCCGTGTACCTGGGCATCCTTTACAGCTACCTGCCGTACATGGTGCTGCCACTCTATGCCTCGCTGGAGCGTCTCGACCCGGACTTGCACGAGGCCGCGGCCGACCTGGGCGCCGCGCCGCTGACGGTGTTTCGCGACATCACCTTGCCGCTGTCACTGCCCGGCATCATTGCCGGCTCCATGCTGGTGTTCATTCCGGCCATCGGCGAGTTCGTAATCCCGTCGCTGCTCGGCGGCCTCGACTCGCTGATGATCGGGCGCACGCTCTACGACGAGTTCTTTTCCAATCGTGACTGGCCGCTGTCGGCGGCGGTGGCCACCGTGCTGCTGCTGATCCTGGTGCTGCCAATCATGGTGTTCCAGCATTTTCAGGCCCGGGACCAGGCGGGCGTGCAATGAGGCGCCGTTATCCAACGTTCCTGATAAGTGTTTTGGCCTTCGGCTACGCATTCCTGTACGTGCCCATCATCCTGGTCATGGTGTACTCATTCAATGACTCGCGCCTGGTCTCCATCTGGGGCGGATTCTCCCTGCGCTGGTACGGCGAGCTCCTGCACAATGAACAGATCATTGACGCCGCCTGGCTGAGTCTGCGTGTGGCGGTAATGAGCGCTACTGCCGCCACGGTTCTGGGCACGCTGGCGGCACTGGCGCTGACACGCATGGGGCGCTATCGCGGCCGGTTCCTGTTTACCGGCATGGTGGCCGCGCCGCTGGTGATGCCGGAGATCATCACCGGCCTTTCGCTGTTGTTGTTGTTCGTGAGCCTGCAGGACCTGGTCGGCTGGCCGAACGGCCGGGGCGCACTGACCATCACGTTGTCGCACATCACGTTTTCCATGGCCTACGTGGCCGTCATTGTCCAATCCCGGCTCGCGGCCATGGACGCAACGCTGGAAGAAGCCGCCATGGACCTGGGCGGAACCCCCTTCCGCGTCACCCTGGACATCACACTGCCGCTGGTGATGCCGGCGATGCTCTCCGGCTGGCTGCTGGCATTCACGCTGTCGCTGGATGACCTGGTCATCACCAGCTTTGTTTCCGGACCTGGCGCCAGTACGCTGCCCATGGTGATCTATTCCAAGGTCAAACTCGGGCTCACGCCCGACATCAATGCGCTGGCTACGCTGATCATCGTGGTCGTCACGTTGTGCGTGGCCTGCGCAGGATGGCTGACCCTCTCCGGCAATGCGAAAAGCCCGACCGTGGCGCGTACGCATAATTGAATTTCACTCATGGCTGCGCAATCCAACCCCACTCCCTTGTTCAATGAAGTCATCCGGCTCGTCAATTCGGGCGAGGCCGTGGCTGCGGAGGCGCTGTGCCGCCAGGCCCTGGCCCGGAACGAACGCGATATCAATGTCACCGCGCTGCTGGGCGCGTTGCTGGTCAAGACGGGACGGTATGCGGAAAGCGAGACCGTCCTGCGCCGCGCCATCGCCATGGCGCCGACATTCGCAAAGCCGCATGAAGACCTGGGATTTGTGCTGCTGGAAACCGGCCGCGTCGATGAGGCGGTACTGGCGCTGCAGGAGGCAACCCGGCTGGATCCCGGCGCCGCCGGGGCGTGGTTCTCACTGGGCCGCGCCCTCGCCGAAGTGGGCAGAGGCAAAGAAGCGGATGCCGCGTTCGAAACGTTGTTTGCGATGTCCCCGGAACGCGGGGCCATTGCGCACGGCTGGCGCGCCCACCAGGAAGGCAAACTGGACGAGGCGGAACAACTGTACCGGCAGGCGCTGCGTCACAACCCGGCCAATGTGGACGCCATGCGCCTGTTGTCCAACATCATGGCGAAGAACAAGAACCCGGTTGAAGCAGAGCGGTTGTTGCGCAGGGTGATCGAACTGACCCCGGATTTTGTCGCCGCCCGGATCGACCTTGGCGCCCTGCTGCGCGAACAGGATCGGTATGAAGAGGCCATCGAGGCGTTTCGCGCGGCCCTGGCCGCCGAGCCCGATGATTCGCGCGTTCACTTCCTGCTCGGCGGTACCTATGCACCCGCGGGGCTGACGTTTGACGCCATCGAATCCTTCCGGTGCGCACTGAAATCGAATCCGCGCCATGCCGGGGCGTGGCTGGGTATGGCGCACGCGCTGAAAACCGTCGGACAGACCGATGAAGCGGTGCATGCCTATCACGAAAGCGCAAAGCTGCGGCCCGGCAACGGCGAGATTTACTGGAGCCTGGCCAACCTCAAGACCTATCGCTTCAGCGACGAAGAGATCGCCGCCATGGAGGAGAAACTGGCCTCCGGCAAGATCTCGAGCCTGTCCGAAATCAACATGCAGTTCGCGCTGGGCAAGGCGTGGGAGGATCGCGACGACTTTGCGCGCGCCTGGGGTCATTATGCAGCGGGGAACCGCAAGCGCCGAGAAGAGGAATGGTACGACCCGGTGCAGACGGAAGTGCTGAACGATGCCATACGGGACGTGTTCAATGAAACCCTGATGAGGCGGCTGGGCAGCCTGGGTGGACCGGATGCCTCCCCCATTTTTATTGTTGGCCTGCCGCGCTCCGGCTCCACCCTGCTGGAGCAGATTCTGGCCAGCCACAGCCAGGTGGAAGGCACCGCGGAACTACCCTACATCGGCCGCGTCGCAAACTCGTTAAATTTGAACCGTGCTGACGGCATCAATTACCCCGCCGCCGTGCGCGAGATGGATGCACCCCATTTGCGCGCCCTGGGCCAGGATTACCTGCGCTACGCGCAACTGCATCGCCGCCAGGGCAAACCGCACTTCATAGACAAAATGCCAAACAACTTTCCGCACGTGGGGTTCATCAACCTCATCCTGCCCAATGCCCGCATCATCGATGCACGGCGCGAGCCGATGGACACCTGCGTCAGTTGCTTCCGGCAATTGTTCGCCCGTGGCCAACCGTTCACTTATGACCTGGTGGACATCGGCGAGTACTACATGCAGTACCGGAAGATGATGGACCACTGGCATAAAGTGCTGCCCGGGCGGATGTTGACCGTCCAATACGAGGAACTGGTGGGCGACTTCGAAAACCAGGTGCGGCGGTTGCTGGACTATTGCGGCCTG
>Ga0156012_1149_pt6 | contig 19395 bp, 18 predicted proteins | sample RifCSPlowO2_02_FD_107666 | JGI IMG/M metagenome (GOLD analysis project Ga0156012, IMG submission 107666) | Gammaproteobacteria bacterium RIFCSPLOWO2_02_FULL_61_13
CTTCCCGTCGAGCAACCCACGACCTTCGAAATGGTCATCAATCGCAAGGCCGCCAAGGCGCTTGGACTGAACATTCCGCAAGCGGTGCTGCTGAGTGCCGATCGGGTGATTGAATGAACCTTCCTCGCGCTTCGATCAAGCAAGGCGCTGAAACCTGCAGATGGTGTCGTGCTCGTTGTTAATGCCGGCCCGCGCCGCGGTAGTGCTCCTTTTCGCCGCACCCCGCGCAGGTGCTCGGCCTTGCGATTCCGCCGCGGTGCCTGGGGCAAGCAAGCTGTTTAAGATTCCTGCAATCCATCACATTTCCTCCAGTAGCCAGCGCGCCGCCGGCGCCCAGTACAGTCCGCGCGGCAGCGCTTTTGCCGGCGGCCTGGCGTCCAGCGTCACCAGGAAAGCCCGTGCCTTGCGTTGCGCTGCCGCCGCCGTTTTCAGCGCACGCAATTCGCGCGCCCAGGTCTCCTCCGCCGTGGTCTCCAGGCACACCTGCACCAGCAACGGGGGATCGCCACTCCGGTGTGCCAGAAAATCCACTTCCCAGTCCGCGCCGGTGCGCAGGTACGAAATCTCGTAACCGCGCCGCTCCAATTCGAGCAGCACCACCGTCTCCAGCGCGCGCCCCTGATGCTCGCGGCCGCTGCGCTCGAACAGGGTGATGAGCCCCGGGTCCACCGGGTAGGCCTTGCGCGGGTTCACCAGGCGCTGGCGCTCCGAGGCACTGTGCATCGCCACCGTGCGCACCAGGAACGCGTCCTCGAGGTGGGCGAGGTAGTCATGCAGGGTGTCCTTGCCCACCGGCAAGCCTTGCGCGCGCAGGGTGTCGTAGTGTTTTTTGACCGAGAACGCGGCGCCCGGATTGGCAAGCAGCTGCCGCTCCAGCCAGCGCAACGCCAGCGGGTTGCTCACGGTGTGGCGCTCGATGACGTCGCGCAGCACCATGACGTCAACGTAGCCGGTGAGCAAGGCCGCACGGTCGCGTTCTGCCGCGCCCTGCGCCTCCGGAAAGCCGCCCTCGGCGAGGTAGCGGCGCAGCCGGTGATCGAGAGCCGCGCGCTCCGTCGGACGCAGGCGGTCCCAGCCTTTGGCCGGTTCGGCCTTTGCATGCCGCAGCGCCTCGCGAAAGCTGAACGGCAGCACCAGCACTTCCATGGCGCGCCCGCGCAGGCTGGTTGCCACCTCGCGGCTCAGCAGCCGTGCGGAGGAGCCCGAGACGAACAACTCCATGCCGCCCGCATCCACCAGCCGGCGCGCGAGGCCTTCCCACCCTTGCACCGTTTGCACTTCGTCCAGGCACAGCGTCATTGCGCCGGCCTCGCGCAGCCCGGGGAACTGGCGCGCGTGCTCATCGATGAGCCAGGCCAGCTCGCCCACCGTCATGCCGGCGAGGCGCTCGTCTTCCAGCGAAATCAGAAGCTGCGACTCGGGTGCTCGCCCCGCGGCCAGGCGGTCCGACAGGCACTGCCGCAGAAACGAGGTCTTGCCCCCGCGCCGCACGCCAATGACCGCCATGGCTTTGCCGCGAATGCCGGGCAGGCCCACATCGCGCCGGGTCAGGGCCGGCGGCGTGGCCGCCAGGGACTCGGCGAGCTTGAGACGAAGCAGGTCGGTGGATATAGTCATTAATTAAATGACAATTTACACAAATATTGTCACTATGTAAATGACAATTATGGACGCACCAGAATCTGTGGCGTCGATTGGCTTGGTCGTGGCTGTCGTGAGCACGCCAGGTTCGCCAGTCTTCGAGGTGTGAATATTTCACATTCTTCTTGCTTACTATTACGCCGAATTTGTCCGGAGGGTCTTATAAGGTGGCTAATCGCTGAATCGGGATATGGCTCATGATTTGCAGGGGCTTGGTGCTTTTTTTCGGATAAACATGAAGATTTGCCGGGTGATCGAATCAGGAGTGCCGGCGAATATTGCAAATTTCTGCTTGTTCGATGCAGGCACCGGCAAGTATCAATAGGGTCAGTCGCAGGTTTTCTGCATGATTCGGGCGAGTGCGTCGGCGGCGTCCATGATGGGGATGCGATGAAAATGCTTGAGGTTTCGCAGATGCTTGTCGCGGGATACGATGAGATCGGCGCTTGCGGGCAGCGCCGTGGCGAGCACGAGATCATCGTCGGGATCTTTGGAGACTGGACCGGACAGGAGTGCCGGTTCAACGACATCGGCAAGCACCCTGTAGCGTTCGATCAGCGCGGGAATCGACAACTGCTTTTGCTCCCAACGTCTTGCAAACTTTTGTCGAGGCAGAATACCCGCCAGTTTGTCAATCAACCCCGCACTGGTAGCCAGCAGGATTCGCCCCTCGATAGCGGCTTCGATGATGCTTCGAGGTTCGTTCTCCCAGAGGAACCCCGACACAACGGAATCGGTGTCGAGCACAACCCTCACGAATTGGCGCCGCGTTTCGCCCGACGTTCAGCCCGGTATGCGACTATTTCGGCCTGTACTTCTTCTTCTGTCATTGGGAGCGTGCCGTCGGCGCCGCGCTTGTCCAACATCGCCCGCAATTCCTGGCCCGCTTGCTTGCGCAGTTGTTCGCGTAGCAGCTTCTCGATGGCCTCCGATGTAAGAAGCCCCGCCGCCCGTGCTTTGCTCGCAAGATCGTCAGGCAGACTGATGGTCAGTTCAAGAGTTGTCATGGTGTTGCGCCCTCCTGGGCGCATCGGCGAATTGCGTGAACAGGCTCATGGTAGAACGCCTGGAAACGCTTGCCAAGCCAAGCGCGGAGAAAAGTGCGGGGGAAAAGGGGGCAGGCTCAAATTTCTTGACTGTTGCACCGAAACTACGTTGAGAATTCTCAGTAAATGCGTGCCTGCCCCCATTATTCGAGGGAAACCTTGGGCGGTCCCCCAATATTTCCCCGAACTGATGATCCATCGCAAGGCGGCGAAGGAATTCGACCTGACCACTCCGAACGAGCTATTTTTGCGCGCCGAGCGGGTGATCGAATGAACCTGCTGCATAAAACGCTGCTCGCGCTGGCCGCTCTCGCCCTAACATGGGTAAGCCCTTGTCTGGCGCAGTCAGGAGCGAAAGTCTCGCACATTGGCGTCCTCGCCAACGCTTCGCGACAAGGACCGGTCGAACGCAGCATGGCGGAATTCCTCCGCGGCATGCGGGACTTGGGCCATGTCGAGGGAAAGAACCTCCGCATTGAATGGCGCTTTACCGAAGGCAGATCTGAACGGCTCGCGTCAATGGCGGCAGAGCTTGTCGCGCTCAAGGTGGACGTCATCGTAGTCTCGGCGGGAGATCCTGCTCGCGCCACATTGGCGGCGACAAGCAGCATTCCTATAGTCATGGTCGCGGTATCCGATCCTGAAAATTATGTACGTAACCTGGCGCGACCTGAGGCCAATATCACCGGCTTTCCCCAAAACAGCGTGGAGTCAAGCGTCAAGTATGTGGAACTGCTTCGCGCCCAGTTACCCAAGCTGCAACGCGTGGCCGTGTTGGTTAACCGCTATCAAACGCACCAGGTAACGCTCGACCAGATCCGGAAATCAGCAAAAGCAAGCGGGGTCTCCGTGTTTCCGGTGACGGCTCGCAATGCTGGCGAGATCGAGCATGGTTTGAAGGCAGTTGTGAGCAACAAGTCCGAAGCAATTATTGTCGTACCTGATCCGCTGTTTTCCATATTGACGCCACAGATTTCGAAGTTTGCCGTTGAGCACCGGCTCCCCACCATGTTCGGCAATGCCGTAAACGTCGAACAAGGTGGGCTGATGGCTTATGGCGTCGCACCGCAGGCCCTCTACTATCGCGCCGCTACTTATGTCGACAGGATTTTGAAGGGCGCCAGGATCTCGGAACTGCCGGTGGAATTTCCGACCAAGATAGAACTGACGATCAATCTAAAGACTGCCAAGGCGATCGGCGTCACCATCGGGCCGGAGCTGCGGCTGCGGGCGGACCGGGTGATTGAATGACCGTGGTCAACATGGAATTCACAGCCGTACCTCAAGCCACCGGCACCGGTCCTGCAGCGACCAGTTTTTTGCGACGCGGGTCCACCTCCAGGTTCAGGCCTTCCAGGCTGCGCGCCCCGAGCAGCAGCAGGTCGCCTTTTTCGGCGAACACCACTTCATCGATGGTAAAGGATTTCTCCACTCTGACGATGGCGAACCCCACGCTGCGGGTACTGCGCTGGCCGTTCGCCATGATAAATTCGATATCCTTTTTTTCACGGGCGATACCGATTTTCTCCAGCGCAGCGCCCGATACCCAGGTGTATTCGCTGCCGGTGTCCACGAGAACGCGGCGCACGGTCACGCCTTTTGAGCGATTAACAACGTTTTCGATGCGGCAACCCACGGAAAAGGTACCCATGATTTTCAGCCTGCAAAAAGTTGGAAATCGAAGCTCATTGTATCTCCACGACAGTCAGAAGAGGGCGAACGAATGAACGCGCGCCTTCGTCTGCGGGTTACTCCAATCGAGTTGAAGCAGGCTGCGGATATCGCGCCCGCCTTCAAGCGTGCTGCCGCGCTGGGCGTTAACGCATACGTCAACACCCAAACTGCAATTTTCTCTGCTCAGTCTCAACCCATTGCCGATCACGGCTTGAAATTCAAAATCCCGGGCATTGGGTCAAATGAACTTAGCGTGGAAGCCGGTACTTTCATGTCCTATGGAGTCTCACTAAACGACAATTTCCGCCGCGCCACCGCCTACGTGGACAAGATCCTCAAGGGCACAAAACCCGGCGACCTGCCGATCGAGCTGCCGACAAAATTCGAACTGGTGATCAACCGAAGGGCGGCCAAAGCTCTCGGCCTCACTGTTCCACAGCAGCTATTGCTGCAGGCGACGGAGGTAATTGAATGAACACACGTCGGAAACTGCTGCTCGCATGCTTCTTTGGCGCACTTGGCGCGGACTTTCCAGCGGTCGCTCAGCAATCAGCCAAGGTGAGGCGCATCGGCATTTTAAGCGTCGCTCCCGGCGGGCCAGGCGGCATTAACATCAGCAACAATTTAGTCGAGGGCTTGCGAACGCTAGGCTATGTAGAGGGAAAGAACCTTCACATTGAATGGCGCAACGGGGACGGCAGTGTCAAGCGCGCGACGGAGCTTGCGGCCGAGCTGGTGCGGCTCAATGTGGAAGTCATCGTCACGACGGGCAGTGGTACGGAGGCGGCGCGCCAGGCTACCAGCACCATTCCTATCGTCAGTCCGACCCTGAACGAACCTGTCGGCGCGGGCCTGGTGTCAAGCTATGCGCGCCCTGGCAGCAATGTCACCGGGCTGTCGCAGAACTCCGGCGAGGTGACTGCCAAACATCTTGAGCTGATGATGAGCGTTGTGCCGAAGCTCGTTCGAGTTGCCGTCCTCATGAACCCGGATTACTCGAGCCACCCCGTTCTTCTGGAAAGCGTGCGCGCCGCGGCGGTGAAAGCCAGAGTAAGCGTGATGCCGGTCAGGGCTAACACGCCTGCGCAGATCGAGGGCGGGTTTGCGGCAATGAACCGCGACCGCGTGCAGGCGCTAATCATGCTTCCCGACCCGTATTTCGCTTCGCAACTCAAGCTCATTGCGGGGCTCGCTCTCAAGCACAAGCTCCCTTCGATATGGGGAGGCCGGACATATGCCGAAGCCGGCGGACTGATGAGCTACGGATTCTTCGGCGCAGAGGGTTTTCGCCGCGCTGCCGTTTTCGTGGACAAGATCCTGAAGGGTGCCAAGCCCAGCGACCTGCCCATCGAACAACCGACGCGGCTGTTCCTGGTGATCAACCGCACCACCGCCAAAGCGCTCGGCCTCACCCTCCCGCAGGACCTGTTGCTGCGGGCCGAGGAAGTGATCGAATGAATCTCCCCCACGCCCGAACGGCGACAAGTGCCTCAAACGCCTTGACCGCTATACTCGCACCCACCCATGGATAACCCATTGAATCTGCGCGGCTCGCTGTTTCGCAAATACGTCGCCTATTTCGTGGCGCTGGTATGCGGGGCGGTGCTCGTCAGCGGTCTGGTGGGCATCTACTTCACCTACCAGGAAAACAAGGCGGCGCTGCTCAACTTGCAGAAGGAAAAGGCGGCGGCCGCGGCCTCGCGCATCGAGGCCTATGTGCAGGAGATCGAGCACCAATTGGGCTGGATGCGCCTGCCCCAGGTCGGCGTCACCACGCCCGAGCAGCGGCGCATCGACTTCCTGAAGCTGCTGCGCCAGGTGCCGGCGATCACCGAGGTCGCGATGCTGGATCTCTCCGGCCAGGAAAAGCTGCGCGTGTCGCGGCTGGGCATGGATGTGTCCGGCGGCCAGGGCGACCTGTCGAACGATCCCAAGTTCACCGGCACCAAGGGCGGCAAGACCTACCTGAGCCCGGTGTATTTCCGCAAGGAGACCGAGCCCTACATGACCATGGCCGTCGCCGGCTCCAGCGAGGACACCGGCGTGACGGTCGCCGAGGTGAATCTGAAATTCATCTGGGACGTGATCTCGCGCATCAAGATCGGCGACAAGGGCCTCGCCTACGTGGTGGATTCGCGCGGGCAACTGATCGCGCATCCGGACATCAGCCTGGTGTTGCAGAAATCCGATCTGTCCAAGCTAGCCCAGGTGATGGCGGCGCGCGAAGCCAAGCCGGGGGACGAAATCGACAGCGTCGCGATCGCGCGCAGTCCGGCCGGGATTGAGGTGCTCACGGCCTACGCGAGCATCCCGTCGCTGGGCTGGCATGTATTCGCGGAACAGCCGCTCACCGAGGCGTTTGCGCCGCTGTACGACTCGCTGGAACGCACCGGCCTGCTGCTGCTGCTGGGCCTCGCGTTCGCGGTGGTGGTGGGCCAGTACGTGGCGCGCCGCATGGTCGCGCCGGTCAAGATCGTCCAGGCGGGCGCCGCCCAGTTCGCCACCGGCAAGCTCGACCAGCGCATCGAGGTGCGCACCGGCGACGAGCTCGAGGCGCTGGCCAACGAGTTCAACAACATGGCCAAGCAGCTGCAGGAGTCCTATACCGGGCTGGAGAGCAAGGTCGAGGAGAGAACCCGGGATCTGGCCGAATCGCTCCAGTACCAGACCGCCACCAGCGAACTCCTCAAGGCGATCAGCCGCACCACTTTCGACCTGCAGTCGGTGCTGCAAACCCTGATGCAATCGGCGGCGCGCTTGTGCGGCGCGGACCACGGCGTGCTGTTCCGCGCGGATGCCGAGGATAACTACCGGCCGGTGGTGAATTACGGCTACGAGGCCATGCCGGAGGCGCTCGAAGAACTCATGAAGCACCCCATCCGGGCCAGTCCCAGCACCGCTTCCGGCCGCGCCATCATCGAGCGCCACGCGGTGCATATTCACGACGTGAACACGGACCTTGAATACCAGCGGCAGGACCTGCAGCGCATGATGCGCTTTGCCACGCTGCTCGCGGTGCCCATGGTGCGGGACGGGGAGGCGATCGGGGTCATTACCATGATGCGCGGCCCCGAGCCCAAACCGTTTACCGGCAAGCAGATCGACCTTGTGACCACGCTCGCGGACCAGGCGGTGATCGCGGTCGAGAACGTGCGCCTGTTCAACGAAATCCAGGAAAAGAGCCGGCAACTGGAAGTCGCCAACAAGCACAAGTCGGAGTTCCTCGCCAACATGTCGCACGAGCTCAGGACGCCGCTCAACGCCATCATCGGGTTCTCGGAAGTGCTCGCGGAAAAAATGTTTGGCGAGGTCAACGACAAGCAGCTCGAGTACCTCAAAGACATCCACTCCTCCGGCCAGCACCTGCTCTCGCTCATCAACGACATCCTCGATCTGTCGAAGATCGAGGCCGGGCGCATGGAGCTCGAGCTGGCCCAGTTCGATCTGCCGCAGGCGATCGAGAACGCCCTTACCCTGATCCGTGAGCGGGCTTCGCGTCATGGCATTGCGCTGGGCTTCGAGGCTGACGCGGCCATCGGCGACTGGGTCGCCGACGAACGCAAGGTCAAGCAGATCCTGCTCAACCTGCTGTCCAACGCCGTGAAATTCACTCCGGAAGGCGGCAGCATCACGGTGGCGGCCCGGCGCACTGCCGGCGGCGCGGCGATTTCCGTGACCGACACCGGCATCGGCATCGCCGAAGGCGACCGCGAACAGGTGTTCGAGGAATTCCGCCAGGCGAGCGGCGACTACCTCAAGAAATCCGAGGGCACCGGACTGGGCCTTTCTCTCACGCGCGGGTTCGTCGAACTGCACGGCGGAAAAATCACCCTGCAAAGCGCACCGGGCAAAGGCTCCACATTCACCTTTACCCTGCCGGACAAATCACTGGAGGCGGTATGAGCACGATTCTGATCGTCGAGGACAACGAAAAGAACATGAAGCTGGTGCGCGACATCCTGCAGTTCAAGGGATACCGAACCATCGAGGCGAGCACCGGCAACGAAGGCCTGGCGCTGGCGCGCCAGCACCAGCCCGACCTGATCCTCATGGATATCCAGCTTCCCGACATCAACGGCATCGAGGCGCTGGGCATCATTCGCGCCGATGCCTCGCTCGCGAAGACGCCGGTGGTCGCGGTGTCCGCCTCGGTGATGCCCGACGAGCAGCAGAAGATCGTCGCCTCCGGGTTCGACGCCTATGTCACCAAGCCCATCGATCTGAAAAGTTTTGTCGCGACGGTGGAGAAATTCGCCGGCGTTCCCGCGAAGAAGTAGCCATGGCGCAAAAAATCCTGGTGGTCGACGACCAGCCCAAGAATGTCAAGCTGCTGGCCGATATTCTCGCGGTGAAGGGCTACGAAGTCGCCACCTCCGAATCCGGCGCCGATGCCCTGGCGCAGATGCGAGGCGCCCCCCCGGACATCGTGCTGCTCGATGTGATGATGCCCGGTATGAATGGCTACGAGGTGTGCCGGGCGGTGCGCGCCGACCCTCTTCTTCGTGCCCTGCCGGTGGTGCTGGTGACCGCGCTCGATCCGACCGAGCGCATCAAGGGTCTGGAGGCGGGCGCCGACGACTTTCTCACCAAGCCCATTAATCAGCCCGAATTGCTCGCCCGGGTGCGCTCGCTGCTGCGCGTCAAGGAATATCACGACACCATCCAGGCGCAGGCGCTGGAGCTGCGCCAGTGGAACGAGAAACTGGAGCAGCGCGTCAAGGATCAGGTGGCGCAGCTCGACCGGCTGGGCCGGCTGAAGAGATTTTTCTCCGCGCAGCTCGCCGAAGCCATTGTTTCGGGCGGCGGCGAGGAACTGCTCAAACCGCATCGCCGCGAAATTACGACCGTGTTTCTGGACCTGCGCGGCTTCACCGCCTTCACCGAAGCGGCCGAGCCCGAAGAGGTGATGAACGTGCTCGCCGAATATCACCAACTGGTGGGCAGCCTGGTGACCGAGCACAACGGCACCATCGAGCATTTCGCCGGCGACGGCATGATGATTTTTTTCAACGACCCGATGGCGCTGCCCGACGCGCCCCAATCCGCGGTGCGCATGGCGCTTGCCTTGCGCGAGCGCTTCACGGCGCTGCGCGCGCAATGGGCGAAGCGCGGCTATGAGCTGCACCTGGGGACCGGCCTCGCGCAGGGTTACGCCACCCTGGGGACCATCGGTTTCGAAGGGCGCCGCGACTACGCCGCGATCGGCAGTGTCACCAACCTGTCGGCGCGCCTTTGCGGCGAGGCCAAAGGCGGCCAGATCCTCACCAATCGGAAGACGCTCGGCCGCGTCGAGACATGGGTGCGATCCGAGGCGGTTGGAACGCTCAGCCTCAAAGGCTTTCCCCAGCCGGTGGCGGCATTCAATATTGTCGGGCTGCGCGAATAATCGGGATGTGAATATTTCACAGGATTCCTGAGGGCTATTCCGCAGAACCGGGCGGCCCGGGCGCCCAGAATGTCGCGAAACGGGGAGGGGACGCGATGCCTACGGCGCTGTGAACAAGTCGGCGACCGACGTGCGCGCCACGCCTTTCGCGCAGGTGGTGCCTTGAACATCATTGGAGGATAAGACGATGAATTTCTCGGTGGCATTCGAAATTTTTGGCGCGGCAATGGAAGGCTCGCACCTGCTCGACCTGGTCGGCAACGCCGCGCCGCTGATCGCGTTCTGCGCCTACCTGGTAAAAGATATCATCTGGCTGCGCACCCTCACCATCATTTCCGCGGCCACCTGGCTGCTGTACCTCTTCAGCGGCTCGCACATCCTGTGGCTCGCCGCGTTCTGGAACGCAGCATTCATCGTCGTGAACCTGGGCCGGATCTCCATGGAGATGCGCGAGCGCTTCAGCGTCAAGCTCACGCCGGAGGAGCGCGACGTGTATGCCTCCACCTTCGCCAATCTCTCGCCGGTGGAATTCCACAAGCTGCTGGCGGTGGGCAAATGGATGAATGTGGAGTACGGCCAGAACATCACCGAGCAGGGCAAGCCGGTCGAGAACGTGATGCTGGTCTACCAGGGCATGGCCGCGGTGCTCGTGAACGGCACGCTTGCGCGCTATGTGGCGCCGTGGGAATTCGTCGGCGAGGTGAGCTTTCTGACCAGCGACAAGGCCTCGGCGACCGTCTCCGCCACCGAGCCGATGCGCGTGCTGGCCTGGCCGCACAAGGATCTGCAGAAATTTCTCAACACGCATCTGACGGTGCGCTTTGCGATGCGGGCGATCATGAGCGAGAACCTGGCTAAGAAGTTGAGGGAGCGGGGGTGAATGGCCCAGACCCCGGCCACGGGGACCGACCATGGATTGGCAACGTTTGTTTTGTTGACATGACATCAAAACGGTCGTAGCTTGGAGTCTTCCTGCCACGGCATAGTGACTTCCCCATGAATACACCCCGCACCACCGGCCGTCCCCGCACCAGCCCGCTCACACGCGCCGAGCAGTTGCGCGCCGCCAAGCGCGCCCAGCGCGAACGCGAGCGCGAGCAAGGTCTCGCAAGCTGCGTGCTCAAGCTTCCCAAAGGCGATGCCGAGCGCCTGCGCGCGGCGATGGCGCGGCCCGGGTTCCTGCCGCGCCTGCGGGAGTTCCTCGCCAAGGAGTTGATCGCAGTCGAGGACTACGTCAATCTCGCCGCTCTGATGTGGAATCGCAGCGAGCGCTTCGTCACCGCCGAGGAAGCGTTCCGGATCTACGAGCGCAACTGGCGCTACGTCGACAAGCGCCGCATGAAGCCCGCGGAGCGGGCGCTGATCGATCGCCTGGTGCGCGAGTACGGCAACGGGGTGCTGCATGCCTGAATTCACGCGCCCGACTCACCGGCTGGTGCAAGGGGTGCTGCGCGCCCTAGACGCGGCATTTCTCGTCCGCACGCATTGTTACTTCGGCGGCGGCACGCGCCTCGTCATGGCGCTCGGCGAATACCGCGAGTCCGCCGACATCGATTTTCTGTGCGCCGACCGCGCCGGTTACCGCGAGTTGCGCTCCACGGTGAGCGTGCGCTCATTGGGCCACATCGCCCGCAGCGAACTCACCCTGGTGCGCGAAGTGATCGCCGACCGCTACGGCATCCGCACCGTGATCGAGACCGCGGGGGTGCGGATCAAATTCGAGATCGTGCTGGAGGGCCGCATCGGTATCGACGGCGCCAGCGACGACTCGCTTGGCGTCCCGGCGCTCGGCGTGGAATCGTGTTTCGCGGAGAAATTTCTCGCCAACGCAGACCGTTGGGGCGACGACGCGTTTCTCAACCGCGACATCATCGATCTCGCCTTCATGCGGGCGCGCTGGGGCGAAGCGGCGTGCGCGGCGGGTCGCGCAGTGGCGCGCGAAGCCTATGGCCGGACGGTCGATACCTGTACCCGGCGCGCCGCCACGCTGCTGCTGGAGGACCCCGCCTACCGCCGCCGCTGCGTAGCGGGGCTTTCCGTATCGGACACGCGCACGTTGGGAGTGGGGCTGAGGGCATTGGCGGCGCGGCGGGGCGGGAAGGTGGAGACCTGATCGGTCGCGAATTCGAATTCGACGATTGAAATTCCTCTAATGGAACGACGCTGAACACAGATTGGATATGAGCAGCATGTAACAGGAAATTTGCACCGGGAGCACGCAACATGACAGCACAACCGGCAGTCATCAGTGAACGCAAGGTGAAACGGCTCACGCGCGAGCGGGACGCGGCGCGCGAGGAGGCGGATGCGTTGAAGCGGAAGCTCGCGGAGGCACGCAAGAAGATTCGTGCGCAATCGCCCCGGCCAAGCACCCCACCGCAAGAGAACCTGGAGGAGGCGCTGCGCCGATCGCGCGAAGAGCAGCAGGCAACGCGCGAAGTGCTGCGCATCGTCAGCAACTCCGTCGCCGATACCCGCCCCGTATTCCAGGCGATCCTGGCGAGCCTGCTGCGCCTGTTCGAGGGGTTCGATGTGATCGTGTGGCTGCTCCATGACGACCAGCTCGTCCCGCAGGCGGAGGGCGGTCCTACAGTGACGCCGACGCACCAACCGATTCCCGTTTCGATCGACGAAGGCATGCTCGTCCTGGTTGGCGAAGGCAAGCCGCATTTTGTCGAAGACGTGAGGACGGACAAGGACATCAGCGATGCGTTTCGTCAACTGTTACTAAACCGGAAGCGCTTCGCGAGTCTGCGGGTCCCATTGCTGAGTCAGGGCAAGGTGGTCGGCGCCATCGGGCTTTCACGCGATAAGCCAACCCGATTCGCGGAGGAACACATCGCGCTCGCGCAGAGCTTTGCCGACCAGGCGGTGATCGCGATCGAGAACGCGCGCCTTTTCAACGAGCTCGAAGCGCGTAACAAGGCGCTCGCCGAAACGCTGGAGCAGCAGACCGCCACCAGCAACATCCTCGCCGTCATCAGCCGCTCTCCCACCGACATCCAGCCGGTGCTGCAGACCATCGTCGATAACGCCACTCACCTTTGCGAGGCGTCCGACGTACGCGTGTTGCTCCGCGAGGGAAACGAATACTGGCCAGCCGCTGTCGGGGGGAACACTGTGTGGCCACAGGGCCGCGGCATAGGTGTAAGGCTGAGAATCCACACGCAAGGCTCCGCTTCTGTCGCCATGCTGAATGGCCGCACCCTGAAGATTGCCGATACGCGCGATCCGCAGGTGCTGGCCGATTTTCCGATGAGCGCCCCCGTATGGGAAGCCATGGGCGCCCACACCCAAGTGTGCGTGCCGCTCATGCGTAACGGTGCCGCCGTCGGTTGCATTGCGGCGTTGCGTTCAGAATCCAAACCATTCTCGGACGCCGAAGTTCGTCTGATCGAGACCTTTGCCGACCAGGCGGTGATCGCCATCGAGAACGTGCGCCTGTTCAAGGAACTGGAAGCGCGCAATAAGGACCTTGCCGAAACGCTCGAACAGCAGACCGCGACCGCGGACATTCTTCGCGTCATCAGCCGTTCTCAGATGGATCTGCAGCCAGTGTTCAATGCCATTGCGGAAAGCGCGCTAAAGCTCTTTAACGGTTTCGACGTTGTGGTTCGGCTGGTCGAAGGCAACGACGTACCCGTCGTTGCAAGGGCAGGCAACAGCGGAACGGTTGAGGGTATCCCTCGAGAACTTCCATTGAATGCAGGGGGCGGTAAGGTTCGCGTCGTAATTGATGAGGGCATCGCTCAGTATGTGTCTGATATTGAGCATGCGACGGATATCAGCGAGCGTCTACGACAGTTGCTCCTGCGTACCGGAGCCCGCGCCATCCTCTGGGTTCCGATGTTGCGAGATGGCAAGTCCATCGGGCTCATCGCCGTGCGTTGCGCCCAGCCGACGGTTTTCACCGAAAAGCAAATAAACGTCCTGCAGACCTTTGCAGACCAGGCGGTGATTGCGATCGAGAACACGCGCCTCTTCAACGAGACGCGCGAGTCGCTGGAGCGCCAGACGGCGACTGCAGAGATCCTGCGAGTGATCAGCAGTTCGCCCACCGACATGCAGCCGGTGTTCGAGGCGATCGCAACGAGCGCGCAACGCCTGCTGGGCAGCATGGACAGCGCGGTATGGCTGGTAAGCGGCGATCAACTCAAGCCGGTCGCGGGAAGGCGTGCCCGCGCAGGGCTGGCCGGTGTTCCGCTTGATCGAACTACCGTGGCGGGCCGGGTGGTGTGCGATGGCGTGCCAATCCACGTTCCTGATTTCGACAAATTTTCCACGGTTCCCGGGTTCACCGGTGAATTCATGCGCAAGGGTGGCGCGCGCTCTGTTCTGGCCGTACCGATGATGCACAAAGGTGCCGCCGTCGGGATGATTGCGGCTCACTGGAGCGAACCGACAGCCATCGACAACAAACAGATTTCGCTGCTCAAAACCTTTGCCGACCAGGCGGTGATCGCCATCGAGAACGTGCGCCTATTCAAAGAACTTGAAGCGCGCAACAAGGATCTTGCCGAGACGCTCGAGCAACAAGAGGCGACCGCGGACGTGCTGCGTATCGTGAGCAGTTCCGTGGCGGACTCGCAGCCGGTCTTCAATGCCATCCATGCGAGCGTGCTGCGACTGTTCGATGGCATCAATACCATTGTCTGGCTGGTTGACGGGAACCAGGTGGTTCCGGTGGTGTGGGGTGGAAAGAATATGCCGGAGGAAGGACCGGTGCCTCAAACCCTTTCTGCTGACTCGTTGGCGGGCGAGGTCATTGTCGAATGCAGGGCGCGGCGGATCGACGACCTGGCATCGGATGCGGGAATCAGCGAGCGATATCGCACGGCGATGTTGCGAAGAGGCGTGGCATCCCAGATGGGCGTGCCGCTCGTACAGCAGGGAAAAGCCATTGGCGCCATCGTTATCGGCACTACGGAACCGACTCGTTTCACCGACCGTCAAGAGAAGCTGTTGCAGACATTCGCCGACCAGGCTGTGATCGCGATTGAGAACGCACGCTTGTTCAAGGAACTCGAAGCCAGCAACCGCGAACAAGCAGAGACGCTGCTGCATCAGAACGCAACCGCGGAAGTTTTGCGAATCGTGAGCAGTTCGGTTTCCGACGCACAGCCGGTGTTCAATACGATTCTTGCTAGCGTCAGGCGGTTGTTTGAAGGCTTCGATTCCACCTTATGGCTGGTAGATGGCGAGCGCTGCGTGCCCGTGGCCCACGGCGGACCAACGCAACCCGAACCGCCACCGTTTGCGCTGAACCGGGACTCTATTCACGGTCGCGCAATTCTTGATCGCGAGGTGCAATACACGCTCGATGCGCAGAACGAGTCCAGCCTGTCGGAAGCAATGCGCCAGTACGCCGTGAATATGAATCGGCGAACCCTGGTCGCCGTACCTCTGGTGCGCGATGGAAAAGCCTTTGGCAGCATCGGCATTTCCAAAAACGTATCGACGGCGGTTACGGACAGGCAGATGGCGTTGTTACGGACCTTCGCCGACCAGGCGGTGATCGCCATCGAGAACGCGCGCCTCTTCAACGAACTGCAGTCCTCGCTCGAGCACCAAACCGCCACCGGCGAGCTGCTGCGTGCGATCAGCCGTGCGAGCTTCGACTTGCCATCGCTGTTGCAGGGGCTTACCGAAACCGCCGCGCAGCTGTGCGACGCCAACCGCTGCAACATTTTCCGGCCCGACGCGGAGGGCAAATACCTGCCCTTCGTGCAATTCGGCTACGACGGCGATCCCGGGGCGCTCGAAATGCTGAAGCGCACGCCGCTCGCCATTGGCAGGCAATCAGCGGCCGGGCGCGCGGTGCTCGACAGGAAGCCGGTGCATATCCCCGACGTGTCGAGCGATCCTGAGTTCCGGCTCTCGGAGATTCAGAAGCGCCTGGCCTTCGCGACGCTCTTGGCGGTGCCAATGCTGCGCGATGGCGAGGTTATTGGCGTCATCACCATGAACCGGGGCCCCGAGCCGCGACCATTCAACGACAAGCACATCGCGCTGGTGACGGCCTTCGCCGACCAGGCGGTGATCGCCATCGAAAACGTGCGCCTGATCGAGGAGATCCAGGAGAAGAGCGCACAGCTCGAAGTCGCCAACCGCCACAAGTCGGAATTTCTCGCCAACATGTCGCATGAGTTGAGAACGCCCTTGAACGCCATTATCGGCTTCTCGGAAGTCCTCTCGGACAAGATGTTTGGCGAGGTGAACGACAAGCAGCTCCAGTACCTGAAGACCATTCACGCCTCCGGCCAGCATCTCCTGTCGCTCATCAACGATATTCTCGACCTGGCCAAGATCGAAGCGGGGCGGATGGAGCTGGAGCTTTCCTCCTTCAGCCTCGCCGCGGCCTTGGACAACGCGATGACGTTGATCAAGGAACGCGCCAGCCGGCACGGCGTCGTACTGGCGCTCGAATGCCCGCCCGATCTTAAGGAGTGGACCGCGGACGAGAGGAAGTTCAAGCAGGTGATGCTGAACCTTCTGTCCAACGCGGTGAAGTTTACGCCGCAGGGCGGGAAGATCACGGTGACGGCAAAGCGCGGGGAGGGAGGACTCGAAGTCTCCGTCACCGACACCGGCGTCGGCATTGCCCCGGAAGACCAGAAGGCGGTGTTCGAGGAGTTTAAGCAGGTCGGCAAAGACACCAAGAAAAAGGCCGAGGGCACCGGCCTGGGCTTGGCCCTCACCAGGAAGTTCGTCGAGCTGCACGGCGGCCAGATAGGTCTTACCAGCGAACCCGGCATGGGATCGACCTTCAGCTTCACCCTGCCCGAGAAGGGGGCGTCATGACAATGAGCCGCACAAAAGCACGGCCAAATCGGCCGGAAAGGCGCGCCAATGCTTGTTCTCCGCCATTTTACCCAGGCGCCCAATGCCGATCTCATGGCCGCCATCCGGCGCCGGCTGACAGGAACCTTTCCCATCTAAAACGGGAGGCAGCATGAGTAAAACCATCCTTATCGTCGAGGACAACGAGAACAACATGATGCTGGTGCGCGATGTGCTGCAGATGAAGGGCATGCAAGAATCGTGTGAGTTCGGTTCAACCCTGCTCTTGCAACAGATTGCGGAACGGATGCTGATTTTTCCATCGATAGGCATGAAAGTCGCGCTCATCCGTGCTGACGATGCGTCCCTCGCCATTCTCCTCGGCCAAAAGCACCAACGACGCGTCCGCCAGATCCATTGGCAAATCGGCGTATTGGCGCATCAAGGCAGCAAGCCGCGACAGATGATCAGCGCCCATGACAAAAACGCCCACGCCTTGTGCTTCCAAAGTTTCCACCCAGTGAATCGTTTTCGTTACCCCGATCCGGGTAAACATCAGGTGGACGCATTCCACCAGAACCGGATACTTCGTCATCAGCGGCTCGCGGTTATTCCGGAAAAACTCACGGCAGCGGCCATGGTAGGCATCGCCGCGATCCGCCAAGGCCAGCCAGGCGCCCGTGTCCACCAGAACCATTACCGGCTGCCCCGCTTGGCCGAGAAATTGAGTTGATTCTTATATGTGGTGGAAAGCTGCTCATTGGTGTCGATACAGCCTACAAACTCGACGGCCTCCAGCGCCCGAAAGAGGCTTGAGTCTCCCGTTTCCGGCGCCGTGGCAACGGGCGCGGCCGGCAGGCCATGCCGCTGCCTTACCAAGCGCACAAAATCCAGCACCTCGGCGCGCAGATTGGGAGGCAGCGCCGCAATTTCCAATTGAATGTCGCGCAGAGTGGTCATCGCGCATTCCTTTCCATTTGTCGTATAGCGTGTATCGTCGCCGACCTGCATACGCACGTCAATTCGGAATGCATCGAGCGGCCAGAGTTCCGCCTTTCGATATCGCCCTGAGACTGACCAAGGAACGCGCCAGGCGTCACGGGCATGCTTTGCTGTCGCGCCTGTGGGCGTTAGCAAACCGGCCGGAACCCTCGCCGGTGTTTGGTCTTGGCGGCATACGCCGGATATCCACCGGCATTTTCCTGAGCGCAATCCAACCCCTGGGAACCTGTCCCATTCAGGCCCTATAGCGGAGGTCGCATGAGCAAAACCATCCTAATAGTGGAAGACAACGAAAACAACATGATGCTGGTGCGCGACGTGCTGCAGATAAAGGGCTACACGGTGCTGGAGGCCACCACCGGCACCGAGGGCGTGCGCCTGGCCCTGGCGGCCAGGCCCGACCTTGTCCTTATCGACATCCAGCTCCCCGATATCGACGGCATCACGGTGTTCGCGCAGATCCGCGCGAACGAAGCGACGAAAGGCATCCCGCTGCTGGCGGTGTCGGCCTCGGTGATGCCCGATGAGAAGCAAAAGATCATCTCCTCGGGGTTCGATGCCTACATCACCAAGCCGCTCAACATGAAGAGCTTCGTCGAGACGGTCGAGAAATTCATTGGAAAAGCTTGAGCCACGGGCCGATCGCCCGGCCAAGCAAGGAGTGAAACATATGAACACAGCAATCGCCGCGAGCGAACGCCGGAATAAAACGCTCTCTCGCAAACTCGCCAGCGCCGAGGACGAAAACGCCGCGCTCAAGGAGAAGCTCGCCCAGGCGCGCAAGCGCATACGCGCTCTCGGGCGCAAGGATGCCGGCGCAGGCGGCGCGGGTGACGCGGCGCAGGACCTGGCGCGCGCACGCAAAGAGCTGGACGCTCGCAACAAGGAGCTCGCCGAATCCCTGTCGCAGCAAACCGCCACCGCGAAGATCCTGGGTTTGATCAGTAAATCGCCGGGCGACATTGAGTCCGTACTGAGTGGCATTGCCGAACAGGCAGCACTCGTTTGCAATGCCGGCGATGCCGGTATCGACCTGGTTGAAGGGGATCTCATCCGCTATTGCGCGCATTACGGCGCGATGTCCTCCGCGTTGCCCCTGGGCAGCATCCGCCCCTATACCAGGGATACGGTCCGCGGCCGCGCCATCATCGAGCGTCAAACCATTCACGTTCACGACCTGGCCTCGGCGAGCAACGCCGGCCTCGGTACCGGACGGGCGCGCGGGCAACAATCCGGTCAGCGCACCACGCTGTCCACGCCGCTGCTTCGAGAGGCTGCAGCGCTTGGCGTCATCACGATCCGGCGGACCGAAGTGCTCCCGTTCACGGACAAGCAAATTCAGGCGTTGCAGTCATTTGCCTCCCAGGCAGTTATCGCAATAGAGAACGCGCGCCTGTTCAACGAGCTCGAAGCGCGCAACAAGGACCTTGCCGAGACCTTGGAGCAGCAGACGGCGACGGCGGACATCCTTCGCGTCATCAGCCGTTCGCAAACGGACTTGCAGCCCGTGTTTGATGCCATCGCAGAGAGCGCGCGGAAGCTTTTTGACGGCTTTGATGTGGTGGTGCGGCTGGTCGAAGGAGATAACGTGCCCGTGGTCGCAAGGGCGGGAAACAGCGGAACCCTTGATCGAATCGGGCGCGACCTACCATTTCGATCCGGAGGAATCGCAAGACGCGTGATCGCGGAAAGTGTCGTACAGCAGTTGCCCGATATCGAACGTGCCACGAACATCAGTGAACAGTTTCGCAAATTTCTCCTTGACACCGGCGCCCGCGCCATCCTCTGGGTTCCGATGCTGCGCGATGGCAAGTCCATCGGGCTCATCGCTGTGCGTTGCGCCCAGCCGACAGTTTTCACCGACAA
>Ga0156012_1172_pt5 | contig 19202 bp, 18 predicted proteins | sample RifCSPlowO2_02_FD_107666 | JGI IMG/M metagenome (GOLD analysis project Ga0156012, IMG submission 107666) | Gammaproteobacteria bacterium RIFCSPLOWO2_02_FULL_61_13
TGCGCTTGTTGTTGAGCATGGCCGCCGCGCCGCGCGAGGCGGTGAACATCTCCTGGCGCAGGGGATCGTAGATTACGGCCTGGTCCAGCCTGCCCTTGACCCGGAGTGCGATGGACACCGCGAACTGCGGGAACCCGTGCAGGAAATTGGTGGTGCCATCCAGCGGATCTATGACCCATTGGTAATCGTCATCACCGCTGGCGCCGCTTTCTTCGGCGAGGATGGCATGGTTCGGGTACGCCTTGCGGATGGTATCGATGATTACCGCCTCTGCGGCGCGATCCACGTCGCTGACGAAGTCATTCCGGCCCTTGCTGCTGATGGGCATGCCTTCGATACGGTCCAGGTAACGCAGGATCAAATTGCCGGCAGTGCGGGCGGCCTTGATGCCGATATTGAGCAGGGGATGCATAATGAGCCCATGAAGTTCCGGCCGGCATTCTATCAGGTCGGACCAAAGGCCCGGCCTGAATTGCAGCATGGACACAGGGATCATGTCAGCGCGTATTTTTGAAAACACCCACATTGTTCTGGTGGCCACCACGCATCCGGGCAACATCGGCGCTGCGGCGCGCGCCATGAAGACCATGGGCATGCCAAGCCTGCGGCTGGTGCGGCCGAAGATATTCCCGAGCGCCGAAGTCACGGCGCGTGCCGCCGGTGCCGGCGACATCCTGTCGCGGGCGCGGGTGGTGGAATCCCTGTCCGCGGCGGTGGAGGATTGCGGTCTGATCCTGGCGGCAACGGCACGCACCCGCGGCCTGGCCTGGCCGGAAATGACACCGGCGCAAGGCGTCACGCGCATCATCGCCGCCGCGGCAGCGGGGGCGCAGGTGGCGATGGTGTTCGGCAATGAACGCTCGGGATTGAGCAATGATGAACTGGAATCCTGCCAGGGCGCGATTCGCATTCCGACCGCCGGCGATTACAGTTCCCTGAACCTGGCCGCCGCGGTGCAGGTCATCTGTTACGAATTGCGCAAGCAAGTGTGCGACGGAACCACTGCAGCGGTGGAGCCGGAGGCGCCGCCGGCCACCGGGGCGCAGCTGGAATTGCTGTATCAGCATCTGGAACAATGCCTGATGGATATTGGATTTTATGATCCCGCGAAACCCATGTTGCTGATGCGGCGCCTGAAGCGCCTGTTCAATCGCGCGCAACTGGACGCCAATGAATACAACATTCTGCGCGGTATTCTCGCTGCCGCCCAACATTCCGCCCGGGGCGCAGGCCGGCTCCCCGGGGACAGCCAAACCACAGGGGAGCCGTTATGAAAGAATTTCTTGCCAGGATCCTGCTTCTGTTTGCAGCGGTTGCGTTGCAGGTGGCCGCCGAACCCGTCACCGAATGGGAGGTGACGTGGACCGACGGCCGGCCACGGGATCCCGGTGTCGATTCCACCGGCAAGGTGTGGTTTTGCGGCCAGGGCGGCGGGTACCTGGGGCGTCTGGATCCCGGCACGGGGAAATTTGACAAGTTTGATCTGGGCGCGGAGAAGGGCCCGCACAATTTAATCATCGATGCCCGCGATCAGGTCTGGTATGCCGGCAACACCACCGGCCACATCGGGCGCCTCGATCCGGCCACCGGCCGGATAACCCGTTTCCCGATGCCGGATGCCGCGGCGCAGGATCCGCATACATTGATATGGGATCGCGACGGCAATATCTGGTTCACGGTGCAGCACGGCAATTTTCTCGGCCACCTGAACGTGTCGACGGGAAAGGTGCGGTTGGTGCCGGTGCGGTCGCCCCATGCGCGCCCCTACGGCATCGTCGTCGATGCCGGCAACCGGCCCTGGGCCGTGTTGTTCGGCAGCAACCGGCTCGCCACCGTGGACCCTGCCACACTTGCGATGCAGGAGATCAGTTTACCGCGCAGTGACGCGCGTCCGCGGCGCCTGGTTGTCACGACCCAGGGCGACGTGTGGTACGGCGATTATGCCGGCGGCGTGCTGGGCCGATACCGGCCCGCGGATGGCAGTTTCAAGGAATGGCCGTTGCCGCGCGGGACCGGCGCCTTGCCCTACGGCATGGCCGTCGATGATCAGGATCGGATCTGGCTGGCGGAAACGGGTGTCAGTCCGAACCGGCTGGTGGAATTTGACCCGGCCACAGAAAAATTCCTGGCTTCCTTCTCCATCCCCAGCGGCGGCGGCGTGATCCGGCACCTGATATTTGACCCGGCGACGCGCGCGATTTGGTTCGGCGCGGATACCGGCACCATCGGCAGGTTGCTGGTGCCCTGACCTAATTGGCTGTTCGGATTTGTGCTACAAACCGTCGCCCGGGAGTCTGGTTCCACAGTTGCAGACACGCCGTGAATTCGTCTGACCGCCATGGACGACCGACAGGGATGGCGGAAATGCAGATTGCGCAGGAGCAAGCAATCTGCCATGTAGGCTCGAAGCGCCGCTTTCATCGCTGCGCATCCGGCTCCGCTCGAAAGTCCGGCCCGCACATCCTTGTGCGGGCGTTCGCGGCTATGCCGCTCACCCCTGCGGCTTACGGTCTGCCAGCGTGGAACCAGACCCCCGTTTGATCCGGAATTCGGAGCAGGTATTTAGATCCGTGCTTATTGCAGGATGACTTGCTCCATGCCCGGCGTCCTGGCGCGCACGGTACCGGCGCGCCACGCGGTTTCGCCCTGTTCCGCCAGGATCGCAAGCGCCGTGTCGGCTTCGGTGGCGTCCACGATCAGGATGAGGCCGATGCCGCAGTTGAAGGTGCGATACATCTCCCGCGTTTCCACGCTCCCCGCCTGCTGCAACCAGCGGAATATCTCCGGCCACTGCCATGCGGCGGTATCAAACTGCGCCGTGATGCTGGCGGGCAGGACGCGCGGTACATTCTCGATCAACCCGCCCCCGGTGATGTGCGCGATGCCCCTGACCTCCACTCTGCCAATCAGTTTCAGCACCGGACGCACGTAGATGCGTGTCGGTTCCAGCAGGATCTCGGCAAAGGTGCGGCTGCCAAGCCGGGCATCCAGCGCCGTCCGCGTGTCCGTGAGCAGACGCCGCACCAGCGAGAAACCGTTGGCATGCACGCCGCTGGAGGCCAGCGCGAGGATTGCGTCGCCGGCGCGAACGCCGCTGCCATCAATGATGCCGTCCCGTTCCACGGCGCCGACGGCAAAACCGGCCAGATCGTAATCGCCGGACTGGTAGAGTCCCGGCATCTCCGCGGTCTCGCCCCCCACCAGCGCGCAACCCGCCAGTTCGCAACCGCGCGCGATACCGCTGACCACGCGTCCCGCGATGTCCACGTCCAGCTTGCCGCAGGCGAAGTAGTCGAGGAAGAACAGGGGTTCGGCGCCCTGCACCAGCAAATCGTTGACGCACATGGCCACCAGATCGATGCCGATGCCGTCATGGCGGCCCGATTCAATGGCGAGTTTTACCTTGGTGCCGACGCCATCGGTGCCGGAAACCAGGATCGGATCGCGGTAGCCGGTGGCCTTCAGATCGAATAATGCGCCGAAGCCGCCGAGTCCATCCATGCTGCCCAGGCGCCGCGTGCGGGCCACGGCGGGGTTGATCCGATCCACCAGCCGCGCGCCGTTGTCGATGCTGACGCCGGCATCAGCGTAGGTAATCGGTGTGCGGCCGCGGCTGGTCATGGGCGGCAATGGTATCGGCGCGGATTCACCCCGGCAATCCTTGACTTGCCTGGGGGGCTTGCATAGCTTGGCAGCCATGCGACGCGCGTTTCTGATCCTTGTCATTTTGATGTGCATGGCGCCTGTCGCCCATGCAGTGCGCGTCCCGGGTTTATATGAAGCCGAGGTCGCCGTTCCCGATCAGTCCAATGGTGCGCGTGTCCAGGGTGTGCTGAATGCACTGCGCGCGGTGATCATCAAGCTCACCGGTGATCGGTCCGCGCCGACACGGGCGGAGGTGGCGCCCGTCCTGCGTGCCGCGGAACGTTACCTGCTGCAGTATCGGTACCAGGAAGTGGAGTCTGGGAACGGGCAGCCCGGCACTCCCGCGCCGGCAGAACTGCGGTTGTGGGCGCAATTCAGTCAATCGGCGCTGGATCGGGATCTGCGCGGCGCCGGTCTTTCCATCTGGGGCGCCGAACGCCCGTCGACGCTGGCCTGGCTTGCCCTCGGCGACGATCGTGGCTGGCGTTGGGCCGGCGCCGGGGAGAATGACCACTCGTTGCACGCGTTGACCGAGGCGCGCGCGCGGGCCCGCGGCCTGGGGTTCATTTTTCCGCTGCATGATCTGGATGACGACGCGCGCCTGGGCGCAGTGGCCGTCGCGGCAACCGATCTCCCCGCCATCGGTCAGGCCTCGGAACGCTATCGCCCTGACAGTGTACTTGCCGTCGCCATTGACTCTCCCGCGCCGGGCAGCTGGCGCGCGAACTGGACCCTGTTGCTCGGTTCCGAGACAGAAAAGTGGAGCAGCGAGGGGCCGCAGCTTGACGTATTGATGCACGATGGCATTGATATTCTCGCCGATCACCTGGTCCGGCGTTTCGCCGCGGCCGGCGCCGGCGGCGAGCAAAGCGGCGTGACCCTGAACGTTGTGGCGGTGAGCTCCGCCACCGGCTATGCCCGCGCTTTGCAATACCTGCAATCCCTGAACTCCGTCACCGCCGTGCAGATCACGGAAGTGGATGGCGACAGTGTGACCTTTGAGATTTCCGCCTATGGCGGCGCCGATTCCGTGCGCCAGGCCATCACCCTGGGGCGAGTGCTCGAGCCGACCACCGGGCCGGGGCACAGCTATCGGCTGGTGCCATGAACGCCCGCGTCGCGGATGGCGAAAAGTGGTTCCTGCTGGCGACCCTGCTGCTGTGCGGGTGGGTGCTCTACCTGCTTGCGCCGGTGCTGACACCCTTCCTGGTGAGCGCGTTGCTGGCGTATCTCGGCGACCCGCTGGCGCGGCGGCTGCAACGACTTGGCTTGTCGCGCACCCTGGCGGTGATCGTCGTATTCATCACCATGTTGGGGGCCGGCGTGCTGTTGCTGTTGCTGATCGTGCCGTTGTTGCAACAACAACTGTTCGGCCTCGTGGAACGGCTGCCGCAGGTGCTGGAATGGGCGCAACAGAAACTTCTGCCGCGCGCGGAGTCACTGCTGGGGATTCAGTTTGAGGCGGTACAACTGGACAGCGTGCGCCAGGCGCTGCAGGAACATTGGCGCGATCTGGGTGGCGCCATGGGTGCGGTGCTGGGCAAGGTGGGCCAGTCGGGCCAGGCCGTGCTGGGTTGGTTCGCATTTCTGCTGCTGGTGCCGGTGGTGACGTTTTACCTGTTGCGTGACTGGGACGATCTGATCCGCAACCTGCATGGCCTGATCCCGCGCCCGGTGGAGCCGGTCGCGGTGGAACTGGTGCGGCAGTGCGATGCAGTGCTGGGCGAGTTTCTACGCGGGCAGTTGCTGGTGATGCTGGCGCTGGGTGTGATCTATTCCATTGGCTTGTGGATCGCTGGCGTCGAATTTTCGCTGCTCATCGGCATGCTGGCCGGCGCGTTCAGTTTCGTGCCCTACCTGGGCTCGATCATCGGCATTGTCATTGCCGGCATTGTCACGTTCCTTCAACACCACGACGTCGTGCACCTTGTGTACGTGGCGCTGGTGTTCGGCATCGGCCAGGCATGCGAGGGCATGTTCCTGTCGCCAATGCTGGTCGGCGATCGCATCGGCCTGCACCCGGTGGCGGTCATATTCGCGGTCATGGCCGGGGGACAATTGTTCGGTTTTTTCGGCATATTGCTGGCATTGCCGGTGGCCGCGATGATCACCGTGGTATTGCGGCACGTCCGCGCCCGTTACCTGACGAGCAGTCTGTACACTTGATCCCCGGTCTGCAATTTCCCCAGATCCCGCTGCCGCTGAGTGGCACCGATACGCTCACCTTTGATCTCTACTGTGCGAAGGACAACGGGCTGGCGCTGACCGAACTGCAACGGGCCGCCGCCGGCAGTGCGACCCGCAATATTTATTTGTGGGGTGACGCCGGCACCGGCAAGTCACATTTGCTGCACGCCGCCTGTGCTGCGGCCGCTGCCGCGGGGCGCCGCGCCGCGCTGGTGCCGCTGGCGCAATGCAGCAGACTGGCGCCCACGCTGCTGGAATCCCTGGAGGACCTGGATTTCGTCTGCATCGACGACGTCGATGCCGTCGCGGGTCAGCCGGCCTGGGAGCAGCCGCTGTTTCACCTGTTCAATCGCATGCGCGAAACGCCACGGCCGCTGGTATTTGCCGCGCGCACCAGCCCCGCCGGTTCTGCAATATCACTCCCGGACCTGAAGTCGCGTCTGGGCTGGGACCTGGTGTTTCGGTTGGCGCCATTACAGGAGGCGGAACGGTTCGCGGCGTTGCGCCGGCGCGCACAGATGCGTGGCATGGAGATCACAGACGAAGTGCTGGGCTACCTGTCGCGACGCATTCCCCGTGACATGCACAGCCTATTCGCATGGCTGGAGCGGCTGGATCGGGGAAGCCTGTCCGCCGGCAAGCGCCTGACCATCCCCTTCGTACGCGAAGTGCTGGAGCGGGGAGGAACCGGCCGACCCGGCTCCCGCCCTGACAACCAATGACCGGCGCAGATCGCACCATGCGCGTGGAAACAGATTCCTTCGGGCCGATTGAGGTGCCTGCGGAGGCCTACTGGGGGGCGCAGACGCAGCGTTCATTGCAGAATTTCAAGATCGGCGACGAGCGCATGCCGATGCCGGTGATCCGCGCACTGGCGACCATCAAGCACGCCGCAGCGACGGTGAACCTGGGCCTGGGAAAAATCGATGCGCCCCGGGCCGATGCCATTCGTGCGGCGGCACAGGAGGTGGTGGAAGGAAAACTGGACGGCAATTTCCCGCTGCTGGTGTGGCAGACCGGGTCCGGCACGCAGACCAATATGAATGTGAACGAGGTTATCGCAAACCGGGCCAACGAGCTGCTGGGCGGTCAGCGTGGCGCCAGGCAGCCCGTGCACGCGAACGACCACGTGAACCTGTCGCAGTCCTCGAATGATGTGTTTCCGGGCGCCATGGCGGTGGCCACCGCGGGCGAAACTGTCCGCGCCCTGATCCCCGCGCTGTCGCATCTGCTTGCGGCACTGGAAACGAAGCAGGCGCAATTCGCCGGCATCGTGAAGATCGGACGCACACACCTGATGGATGCGACGCCGTTGACGCTGGGCCAGGAATTTTCCGGCTATGCGCAGCAGGTCCGCAACGGCATTGCCCGCCTGCAAGCCACGCTGCCGCGCCTGTATGAACTGGCGTTGGGCGGCACCGCGGTGGGTACCGGGCTCAACGCCCACCCGGAATTCGGCGCGCGCGTGGCGGCGGAAGTTGCGCGCTGCACCGGCCTGCCGTTTGTCACCGCACCCAACAAGTTTGAAGCCATGGCGGCCCATGACGCGCAGGTGGAGTTGTCGGGGCAGTTGAAGACGGTCGCGGCCAGCCTGATGAAGATCGCCGGCGACATCCGCTTGCTGGGCTCGGGGCCGCGGGCCGGCCTCGCCGAGTTGCGCCTGCCGGAGAACGAACCCGGTTCCTCGATGATGCCCGGCAAGGTGAATCCCACCCAGGCCGAGGCGCTCACCATGGTGTGCGCGCAGGTGATGGGCAACGACGTGGCGGTGAATTTCGGCGGCGCCGGCGGCCACTTCGAACTCAACGTCTTCAAGCCGGTGATTGTGTACAACACGTTGCAGAGCATCCGCTTGCTTGCTGATGCGGCCCGCTCCTTCACCGACAACATGGTCAGCGGGATCGAGGCGGACACGGATCGCATCAACCAACTGATGCAGTCATCGCTGATGCTGGTAACCGCGCTGGCCCCACACATCGGATATGACAAGGCGGCGCAGGTGGCGCACAAGGCGCACCATGAAAATCTCACCCTGAAGGAAGCCGCACTGGCACTGGGATATGTTTCAGCCGCGGATTTCGATACGTGGGTGCGGCCGGAGGGCATGACGCATCCCTGATCGATGGGCGGACACCGGATCGGGCCGCCACGCCGGGAGTCCGCTCCGCTTAATCTCGCCGCACATCCTGCGCGGCTCGAATCGGGTTCCACGCGCTTCACCCTCCCTGGCTTCGCGCGCTCCACACGACGCTGCGCGAACACCCGGCGCACCGGCCCTGTCTTCAATAAACTCCGCCCTGATTCAGGGCATAGGGCGCGCGGGAGGATCGCATGTTGGCGGACCGTGTGCCGCATGGATAGCGGCACCCGAGCCTACAGGGCAGATTGCTTGCTCCTGCGCAATCTGCATTCCCGCCATCCATGGCGGTCAGACGTATTCACGGCGTGTCCGGAAACATGCGATCGGACCACGCGACCGGGGAATCGCTCCGAATAGTGTCAGGGGAATCAGGAACGGTTCAATGCGATGCAGGTTTCCGCCAGGCGGCGGCCCTGCGCGATGCACAGCCGGCGCTCCTGTTCCGTCAGCGGCAGATCACCGTTCTGTCCCGCCGTGTGGCTGGGTCCATAGGGCGTGCCGCCGGCAGTGGTGGCGACCAGATCCGGTTCGGAATAGGGCAGGCCCACGATCAACATGCCGTGATGGAGCAGCGGCAGCATCATCGACAGCAGCGTGCTCTCCTGCCCGCCGTGCAGGCTGGCGGTGGAGGTGAAAACGGCGGCCGGCTTGCCAATCAGTGCGCCGGAGGCCCACAGATCTCCGGTGCCATCGAGAAAATACTTCAGCGGCGCCGCCATATTGCCGAAGCGGGTCGGGCTGCCGAGGGCGAGTCCCGCGCATTCACGCAGATCGGCGTGGGTGGCGTAGGGCGGACCCGAGGCCGGTACCGGATCCGCAGGTCGGTCCAAACCATCGCTGACCGGCGCTACCGTGCGGATGCGGGCACGCGCGTCCGCAACCAGTTCGATGCCATGGGCCACCTGGCGCGCCATGCCAGCCACGTTGCCATAGCGGCTGTAATACAGCACCAGGATTTCCACGCTCACAGGATCTCCAGCACCCGTTCCGGCGGCCGGCCGATAGCGGCGCGCGACCCGGCAACAACTATGGGACGTTCAATCAGGATCGGATTGCACACCATGATGTCGATGATTTCTGCGTCCGTCATTTGTGTCCGTCCGAGGTCAAGTTCCTTGTATGCGGCCTCACCGGTGCGCAGCAGTTCGCGCGGACTCAGGTTCAGCGACTTGAGCAGGCGGAGCAGTTTGTTCCGGTCCGGCGGCGCGTCCAGGTACTCGATGACCTCCGCCTGTATGCCACGCTCAAGCAAAAGCGCCAATGTGGCCCGGGATTTGGAGCAGCGCGGGTTATGGTAAATGGTGACCTTCATGCAGTGAGTCGCGGGAGCAGGGTAGGTTACCATTGTAGCCGCCAGCCGGGGACCGGGGTACGGCCGCGGACGGCGGAGGCGATTAATGGATAATCAACTGCTGGGCAAAACGCTGGCCGTGGCGCAGTGGCTGCGGCGATTTCTACCCTTCGTGGCGCTGCGCCTGCGGGCGCAACACGGGTTGCAGATCGCGGCTGCGCTCGCGTATACGACCTTATTATCACTGGTGCCGCTGCTCACCATCATGTTCGCGCTGCCGGACGTGTTCCCGGTATCCGCCCGCTTTGGCGACATGATCCAGGAATTCGTGTTCAGCAATATGGTTCCCGAAGTGGGCGTCACGGTGCGCGAATACCTGCGCGGATTCTCCCTGAATGCATCGCGGCTGACGCTGAGCGGACTGACGCTGCTGGTCATTATCGCCCTGATGATGATGGCCACCATCGACAATGCGCTGAACCGCATCTGGCATGTGCACCGGCAGCGGGGGCCGGCGGCGCGTTTCCTGATCTATTGGGCGATGATCACCCTGGGACCGTTACTGGTGGGTGTGGGACTGGTATCCACGTCGTACCTGTTATCCCTGCCGGTGCTGACGGAAGTGGACAGCGCCTTGCTGCTGCAAAAACGCCTGCTCTCAGTGTTGCCGTTTCTGACGACGACGACGGCCTTCACGTTGCTGTACGCGTTGGTGCCGCACTGCCATGTGCGCCTGCGCTATGCCTGCTGGGGCGGCGTGGCCGCAGCAGTGTTGTTTGAACTGGCAAAGATAGGTTTCGGTTTCTATGTACGCACCGCGGGCACGGAGGAGATCTATGGCGCGCTGGCAACGTTGCCACTATTCCTGGTCTGGATCTATACCTCGTGGGTGATCGTCCTGTTCGGCGCGCACCTGGCTTATTGTCTGGATGAGTTCCAGATTGGCGATGCCTCCTATGGGGCCAGCGGCGGCTGGGACTTTACCGATGCGTTCGATGTGGTGCGCGTACTCTGGCAGGCGCAGCAGAAGGGCATCGGCATCAATCCGCAGGACCTGCCGCGGCATGGCGTCAGGCTGCCGCGGCATGCGGTGCACGAGATCCTGGCTTGTCTGAGCGAGGGGCATTGGGCCGAGGAGACCGCGGACGGCGCCTGGATATTAAGCCGCGATCCTGCGGCGGTGACATTGCTGGATTTGTACCGTCTGATCCCGCGGCGCCTGCCGATGGCAGAAGGCAACGGCATCGCATTGCGAATTTTGGAGCCGGTACTGGCGGGCTACCGGCAGGACGTGGACAAGCGCCTGAAAATCCCCCTTGAGCAATTGCTGCAGCAATCGGCAGGCCAGGATTCCTGATCCCTAGGCCAGTTCAAAGCATTCGAAGGCCACCGAGCCTTCCGTTAACGCCCCGGCGCGGGTGGGACGCACCCGCTCACCGATGCGCAGTTCCAGTTCCCGGCCCTTCACATGGAAGCCCCGTTCCGTGATCACGGACGCGGCCTTGCCGCGGTCCCCGTGCTCCAGTAAAAGCGCCCGGCGGAAACGTCGATCCTGCAGACTGCCGGTGGTGGCGCGCACACCGATGGCACTGATGTTGCCGGCGATGATCTGTGCGCCGAGGCGGTGGGATTTGGCCTGCCGCACCATGAGCCAGCGGATGATGCCCAGCGTCCACTCCTCCTTGCCGGAAATGTTGCTGGCGAAGGCCACCAGGTCGCCGACCCGCACGGTTTGCGGCGGGCGGTCCGAACTGATGACCGCGAATCCGCCCATGCCCTGATCCACGAGGTTCCACTGTTCCGCCTGATATCCCGGCGTGGCTCCGGGTGCGACCGGCGGTTGCCATGCGCCTTCCTCGTCCGCGTCCGGGCCCGGATCGAAGTCCTGGCGGCCGTTCAGATTGAAATACACCGCCGCCATGCCGCGCACCAGCCCGACATTGCCGGAGCGGGGTTCGCGCGCGAAATTGCGCGATGGCGGCACACCCCAGGCGCGCAGCATTTGTCCCAGCACCACGCGCGCGAAATAGGGCGACAGGCGGCTCTCGGTGGTGAGTGGTTGGCCGGCATCCAGCCGATCCACCTGATCCTCCACCACCCCGCCGAGCGCCGCGCAATCCAGGATGCGGGCGCGTTTGACGGCGGAAATCTCCGCCTGCTTGTCCGGGGGCAAGGGCCGGTTGTCGCTGTCCAGGTCGATGATGAAGCAGCCCCCGGCCGCCGCGATCGGCTCAAATGGCCGCAACTGAACGTAGCGCGTCCAATGGCGCAGTTGCTCATATACCTCCCAGATGGCGCCGAACGGCAGCCGGTGCGGGTCCACCAGCGTGGCCAGCACGATGCGCTTGTAAGTATCGGCGATGGTGGAGGTCACCCCTTTCTGGCCCGGCATCGGCACGGTTTCCAACTCGCGCTGAATGGACTCGGCGAACTCGTAGATTGAATGCAACTGTCTCCAGACCCCCTTCGGTATCGGCGCGTATTCAAGGAAACCAAAGATCATCGCGTGCGAGAGGTAATGCAAAGAACCCAGCTGCGCGGGCAGGGGCGGCTTGGATTGCCGCCAGCTGGTCTTCTGTTTCAGCAGTTCATCGGAGGAAAGCCTGCAGGCCAGCGCCAGGTTCACCGCGATCTGCTTCATCAGTCCAATCTGCCCCTGCATGGTTTCAATGGACTGCAACGTGTGCTGTGCGCCGGCGCGGATCTGGGATTCGACATAGTATTGATACGGACGCGTGTAAACCTCCACCAACTCCAGCCGCACGGAAGCCTTCACGGTTTGCGCGTTGGTGGCCCGGGTGGCCTCTTCTATCAGCCGCGCTGTGCGCAGGAAGTCCGCATAGGGGAGCGAATCGAGCCACTCCTCCACGTACAGCGGGCGGGTATCGATGCTATTGCCCGGTCCCTTGGGCGTTTCATTTGGCGGATGAGCCATGGTTAACTATTCCTCAGTTTTCGTGGGCTCCAGATTCGGGCCCCGTGGCAATACCGGTGCAATCGACATTCCATATTTTGGTGGCTATGTTGCGGATTTGAGACTTGGCGCACAAAGCACCGCACTTTTTACCGTTGGAAGTTCTGAGATGAGAACCTGGTCACTAAACCGGTCCCGCCCAAGGGTAGTGAAAATTTCAAGTTGGCACCGTTTAATGGCGGAAGGCAGATGTTCTCCGGCTGATATGTCGCTCCAAGGCGACAGTTTATGACCCGGGATCCCACGGTTTCCATGCCAAAGACGATTCATTTTTTTGTCCGTGGGCGGGTGCAGGGTGTGTTCTTCCGCCAGCGCACCAAGGATCAGGCCGACCTGTTTGGGCTTAACGGCTGGGTGCGAAATCGGCCGGATGGCAGGGTGGAAGGGATGGCGCAGGGGCCGGATCCGGCGCTGGAATCCTTGCGGGAATGGTTGAAACGCGGCCCGCCCATGGCCCGGGTACTGGCTCTGGATTGGAACGAGACCGAGGCCGCGGAATTCACAGCTTTCGAGGTAAAAAAGTGAGCGCTTGCTCTCTTTTAAACCTTTATACAGAAATGAGCTGTGCGCGCAGGAAAGAAAGAGCCTCCGCTACCGGAACGGCCCGATCCTCAGTGTCCCGGCGGGTCCGATACTCCAGGGTTCCCGCGTCCAACCCCCGCTCACTGAACACCAACCGGTGCGGGATCCCCAGCAATTCCATATCGGCAAACATCACCCCCGGACGCTCGCGCCGGTCATCCACCAGCACCTCGATGCCGGCTGCCGTCAACTCCTGGTAGAGAGATTCCACCGCCGCGCGCAAGCGTTCGGATTTGTGCATGTTGATGGGGACCAGCGCCACTTGGAATGGCGCGATGCTGGCCGGCCAGATAATGCCGCGCTCGTCGTGGTTCTGTTCGATGGCGGCCGCCACCACCCGGGATACGCCGATCCCGTAGCACCCCATGATCAGCGTTACCGCCCGGCCCGCTTCGTCCAGACAGTGCGCCTTCATGGCCTCGCTGTATTTGGTGCCCAGCTGGAAGATGTGTCCAACCTCGATGCCGCGCGCAATACGGGCCGGCTTGCCGTCGGGCGCCGCTTCGTCCGCGCAGATGTTGCGCAGGTCTGTGACCTGGGGTTCAGCAAGGTCCCGGCCCCAATTGACACCGGTGAGATGGAATCCCTCCTCATTGGCGCCGCAGACGAAGTCGGCCACGCCTGCCGCGGCGTTATCCACATACAGGGGGATGTTCAGACCGCGCGGCCCCAATGAACCCACGCTGCAACCCAGGCTGGTGCGCACCACCTCGGCGCCGGCGAAGGCCAGCGGAGTTCGCACCGAGGGCAGGGACTCAGCCTTGACCCGATTCAGTTCATGATCCCCGCGCAGCACCAATGCCACGGGGCTGCCGTCCTTGCCCACGACGATAAGGGTCTTGAGGCACTTATCAGGGGTGGTATTCAGCAGTCCGCACACCTCGTCGATGGTGTGTTTACCCGCCGTGGCCACCTTTGCCATCACGGCAGTGGCCGCGGGGCGCGCGCCCGCGGCAGGCGCCGGCGTCAATTCAATATTGGCCGCATAACCGCCTTTTCCCGTCAGCACGATGCGATCCTCGCCGGAGTCCGCCAGTACATGGAATTCGTGGGAGCGGCTGCCACCGATGTTGCCGGTGTCCGCCAGCACCGCGCAGTAATCGAGTCCGATGCGATCGAAAATGCGGCTGTAAGTGCGGTACATCAGATCATAGGTTTCCTGCAGGGACTCCTGGTTCAGATGAAAGGAATAGGCATCCTTCATCAGAAATTCCCGCGCGCGCATGATGCCGAAACGCGGCCGGATCTCGTCCCGGAACTTGTTCTGGATCTGGTAGAAATTCACCGGCAATTGCCGGTAGCTGCGCACCTCGCGCCGCACCAGATCGGTGATGATCTCCTCGTGGGTGGGGCCGAGGCAAAAATGGCGCTGGTGCCGATCCTGAAGCCGCAACAACTCGGGCCCGTATTTGTCCCAACGCCCGGACTCCTGCCACAGCTCCGCCGGCTGCACGCCGGGCATCAACACCTCCTGCGCGCCCGCCCGGTCCATCTCTGCACGCACAATAGTCTCCACCTTCCGCAGCACACGCAGGCCCAGCGGCAGCCAGGTGTAAATGCCCGCGGCCAATTGCCGCACCATTCCGGCACGCAGCATCAGGCGATGACTGGCGATCTCTGCATCAGCGGGGGCGTCGCGCAGCGTGGCGAGGAGCAGGTTGGACGTGCGCATGGGAAACAGGCTGCCGGGTTCGGAATAAAGGGCGCGTATGGTAACGCATCCAACCGAATGGCCGCGTGAATCCGTCCTCGCCCATGGCCCGAATCGCCGGTCCTGGCCGGGATGGAAATGGTGCGGGGCACAACTTGACCGATTCTAGAAATATCAGTAACTTGCCGAGAGTTCCGGTTTTTTTCTTTCAGGAATATCCCCGTGGCTGCTCAAAAACCTGTGTTGCGTGGTGCCGAGATTTTCGTCCGTGCGTTGAAAGACGAGGGCGTGGAGTATGTGTTCGGGTATCCCGGCGGCGCCGTGCTGCACATTTATGATGAATTGTTCAAGCAGGAGGAGGTGAAGCACATCCTCGCCCGTCATGAGCAAGGTGCGGGCCACGCAGCGGACGGCTATGCGCGCGCCACCGGCAAGCCCGGCGTGTTGCTGGTCACCTCCGGGCCCGGCGTCACCAACGCGGTCACGCCCATTGCCACTGCCTACATGGATTCGATCCCGCTCGTGGTCTTCAGCGGTCAGGTGCCGAAGCACCTCATCGGCAACGATGCGTTCCAGGAGGTGGATGCCATCGGCATCACGCGGCCCTGCGTCAAACACAACTTCCTGGTGAAAGATGTCCGCGACCTGGCCGCCACCATCAAGAAGGCGTTCTTCATTGCCACCAGCGGCCGGCCCGGCCCGGTGCTGGTGGATATCCCGAAGGACATCACGGCCCAGTCATGTGAGTACGAATATCCGCAAAATGTGGAAATTCGCTCCTATCGCCCCGTGGTGCGCGGACACCCGGGCCAGATCCGCAGGGCGCTGAAACTGATCCTGGGTGCGAAGAAGCCGATGCTATACACCGGCGGCGGTGTCGTACTCGGAAACGCCAGTGAAGAGCTGCGCGAGTTCACGCGCACGCTGGGCTATCCCATCACCAATACGCTGATGGGTCTCGGCGCCTTTCCGGCTTCCGACAGGCAATTCATCGGCATGCTCGGCATGCACGGCACCTACGAGGCCAACATGGCCATGCATCACTGTGACGTGCTGATCGCCATCGGCGCGCGCTTTGATGATCGGGTCACCGGGGATCTGGCTCAGTTCTGCCCCTATGCCAAGATCGTGCACATTGACGTGGACCCGGCGTCCATCGCCAAAAACGTGCCCGTGGATATCCCGATCGTCGGCGACGTGAAGAGCGTGCTCACGGACCTGAACGGGTTGCTGCGGGAGAATCCGGAGCGCGCGGAGCCGCAGCCGCTGGCGGAGTGGTGGAAGCAGATCGGCGAATGGCAGTCCGTGGACTGCCTGCGTTTCAATCGCAATACCGAGGTCATCAAGCCGCAATACGTGATTGAGAAACTGTGGGAACTCACCGGCGGCGACGCCTATGTGACTTCCGACGTGGGCCAGCACCAGATGTGGGCGGCGCAGTTCTACAAGTTCGACCAGCCGCGCCGCTGGATCAATTCCGGCGGGCTCGGGACCATGGGCTTCGGCCTGCCGGCCGCCATGGGCGTGCAGATGGCATTCCCGGAAGCCACCGTGGCCTGCATCACCGGCGAGGCCAGCCTGGTGATGTGCATCCAGGAGTTGTCCACCTGCCTGCAATACCGGCTGCCGGTGAAGGTCATCAACCTCAACAACCGTTACATGGGCATGGTGCGGCAGTGGCAGGAATTCTTCTACGACAAGCGCTACTCCCATTCCTACATGGACGCGCTGCCGGACTTCGTCATGCTGGCGCAGAGCTTCGGCCACGTGGGTGTGCGCGTGGACAAGACCGCCGATGTGGAAGGCGCGCTGCGCGAGGCGCTGAAGCAGAAGGACCGGCTGGTGCTGATGGACTTCATCACCGATCAAACCGAGAACGTGTATCCGATGATGGCTTCGGGCAAGGGCCAGCACGAGATGCACCTGTCCCCGGATCGCGAACTGGCCTGACCGGATGCGCCACATACTTTCCTTGCTGGTTGAGAACGAAGCCGGGGCGCTGTCCCGCATCGCCGGGCTGTTTTCCGCGCGCGCCTTCAACATCGAGTCCCTGAGCGTGGCGCCCACGGAGGATGCCTCGGTGTCGCGCATGACCGTGGTGACCAGCGGATCGGACCAGATCATCGAGCAGATCCACAAGCAGTTGAACAAGCTCGTGGACGTGATCAAGGTCGTGGATCTGAGCGAGAGCCCGCACATCGAGCGCGAACTGATGCTGGTCAAGGTGCAGGCCAAGGGCGAGGTGCGCGAGGAGATAAAGCGCATGACGGATATCTTCCGCGGCCGCATCGTCGACGTCAGTGACAATACCTACACCATCGAAGTCACCGGTGACGGCGCGAAGCTGGGCGCCTTCCTGCAGGGCCTGGATCCGCGCCAGATTCTGGAAGTTGTGCGCACGGGCACGTCCGGCATAGCGCGCGGGGAGAAGGCGATTAGATTGTGAAGAAGGTAGAACGTAGAAAATAGGGGCGACACTCCCGATTTTCCCCTACATTCTACCTTCTGGAACGCATTGTTCGACAATACCGGAGCGCATATCCTCATTCACCTGAGAGCAACATCATGAAGATCTACTACGACAAAGACGCCGACCTTTCACTCATCAAGGGGCGCAAGGTCGCCATCCTGGGGTACGGTTCCCAGGGTCATGCCCATGCCAACAATTTGAAGGAGTCCGGCGTCGATGTCTGCGTCGGCCTGCGCAAGGGTTCCGCCTCCGTGGCCAAGGCCGAGGGTGCCGGGATCAAGGTCAAGCCCATTGTCGAAGCGGTGGCCTGGGCCGATGTGGTGATGGTGCTGGCGCCGGATGAACACCAGTCACGCCTGTATCGCGAAGAGATTGAGCCGAACATTAAAAAGGGCGCGGCACTGGCCTTCGCCCATGGCTTCAACATCCACTTCCGCCAGATCGAGCCGCGCGCCGACCTGGACGTGATCATGATTGCCCCCAAGGGCCCGGGTCACCTGGTGCGCTCGACCTACAAGCAGGGCGGCGGCGTACCGTCGCTGATAGCCGTGCACCAGAATGCCTCCGGCCAGGCGCGGGAGATCGCACTCGCCTATGCCTCCGCCAACGGCGGCGGCCGCGCCGGCGTCATCGAGACCAACTTCCGCGAGGAAACGGAGACCGATCTGTTCGGCGAGCAGGCGGTGCTGTGCGGCGGGTTGACGGCGCTGATCCAGGCCGGCTTTGAGACCCTGGTGGAGGCCGGCTATTCGCCCGAGATGGCGTACTTCGAGTGCCTGCATGAAGTGAAGTTGATCGTGGACCTGATCTACGAAGGCGGCATCGCCAACATGCGCTACTCGATCTCCAACACCGCCGAGTATGGCGACTTCACCCGCGGCCCGCGCGTCATTGGCGCGGAGTCGCGGAAGGCCATGAAGGAAATCCTGGCGGAGGTGCAGAGCGGCCAGTTTGCGAAGGAATTCATACTCGAGAATCAGGCCGGGACGCCGGTCATGAAGGCCCTGCGGCGCACCTGCGCCGAGCATCCCATCGAAAAGGTCGGCGCCCAGCTGCGCGGAATGATGCCGTGGATTGCCCAGAACAAGCTGGTGGACAAGAGCAAGAATTGAAATTCAGCGGGTTGGAATCATTGAAGGCTTGAATTGTCGCTGTGGGGCCGGGTTTATCCCGGCCAGCAAGGTGGGCCGGCGTAAAGCCGGCCCCACAAAGCGGAAGCAGCAAAGGAAATAAGTATACTGTCCCAGTATCTACCAGGGACTGAAGTAAGCTGGAGCGGAGACCCCGCTCCGGGAGTGTGCAATGGCTGAACCTCGTCGTCGCGGCATTTACCTGCTGCCGAATCTGTTCACCACCGCCGCGTTGTTCTGCGGTTTCTACGCCATCGTCGCGGCCATCCATGATCGTTATGAACCGGCAGCCATAGCCCTGTTCGTGGCCATGATTATGGACGGCATGGACGGGCGCGTGGCGCGCATGACGCACACCACCTCCGATTTCGGCGTGCAATACGACAGCCTCTCCGACATGGTGTCCTTCGGACTCGCACCGGCGCTGGTGGTGTACCAGTGGTCGCTGTCGGCCTGGGGCAAACCTGGCTGGCTGGTGGCGTTCATATATGCCGCGACCACGGCGCTGCGCCTGGCGCGCTTCAATACCCAGGCCGGCAGCGCCGACAAGCATTACTTCCAGGGATTGCCCAGCCCGGCGGCGGCGGCCGTCATTGCCGGCATGGTCTGGGCCGGTGATTTCCTGATGTTGCGGGATCAGTCCGGCATTGTCTTCATGACCTTCCCGCTGACCGTAATCTCCGGGATCCTGATGGTCAGCAACATCCGCTACCACAGCTTCAAGCAACTGGACCTGCACGGCCGCGTGCCGTTCGTGGCGGTGTTAATCGCGGTACTCATCCTGGTGCTGATAGCCATCGAACCCTCGCTGATCCTGTTCGCGATGGCGTTGATCTATGCGGCTTCCGGCCCGGTGATGACCCTGGTGGCGTTGCAGCGTCACCGCGAACGCTCCCGGAAGCTGCCGGATGAGGTTCCGCGCTAGCGCAGGATTTCCATTTTCGCCGGTGTACGGCTATATTAATGTCCATGCAAACCGGCGCCTCACCAGAAATCTCCTCCCGCAAGCCTGCCTGCCAGGCCCGCGCCGCACTGCTGTGCCTGCTGCTGCCCTAGCCAGGGCAAACGCACGCAACCACACAATTTCCGTACCCGTTTTCCCCCGCCTGAAGCCCGCCCCGGCGCGGTGCCG
>Ga0156012_1151_pt3 | contig 19095 bp, 21 predicted proteins | sample RifCSPlowO2_02_FD_107666 | JGI IMG/M metagenome (GOLD analysis project Ga0156012, IMG submission 107666) | Gammaproteobacteria bacterium RIFCSPLOWO2_02_FULL_61_13
TGTCCTCGCCGCAGACTGCGGTGCGCCAGCCCGCGACATCGTGTTCACGCAGGAGGATGTTCGCGCCGTGCAGCTTGCGAAGAGCGCCATTCGCAGCGGCATTGCAATCCTGCTGGAGTACGCCGGCCTGGCGGAATCTGATCTCGAACAGGTGATCATTGCCGGCGCCTTCGGCAATTACCTTCGCGTCTCCAGTGCCATCGCCATCGGATTGCTGCCGCCGCTGACGGCGGATCGCTTTGCGCAGATCGGCAATGCCGCCCTGATCGGCGCCAAGCTGGCGCTTGTCTCCTGCCCACACCGTGCCGAGGCGCAGGCCATCGCAGAGCGCAGTCGCTACGTGGAACTGGCGGGTTCGGCCCGGTTCAGCAGGGAGTTCATGGCGCGGTTGACGTTCCCCGCGCGCGATTCGGTACGGGAGGCCGTGCTGGATGCCGATCCTTGACTGCATCGTCATCGGCGACCGCATCAATCCCGGTTTCAAAAGCACGCGCGCCCTTATTGACAGTGAGAATCTGGACGGGCTGCGCGCGCTGGCGCTCAGGCAGGTCGCAAGCGGAGCTGATTACCTCGACGTGACCATCGGCCCGCGCGGCCATGAGGACCCGGCTTTCCTGACCGAGATCATCCGGGCCGTGCAGGGCGCCGTGGACGTGCCGTTGTGCTTCGACTATCCCGACGCCGCGGTTCAGGAGGTCTGCCTGCGGGCCTATGATCCGGCCCGGGCGCGCGGCCGTAATCCCCTGGTCAACTCGCTCGCGGAAACCCGCCTGGAGATGCTCGGGTTGCGCAGGATATGCCCGTTCGATGTCGTGCTCATGACCTCGGAATTCCTGGACGGCGGCGCCGCCCGGCCCGTGCACGGCAGCGACGATGTCGTCGCCGTCGCCGCGCGGTTGTGTAAACGGCTGGTCCGGGACCTCGATTTCAGCATGCAGCAGATTTTCATAGACGTCACCGTGAACAGCATGGTGGCGGATACCCGGGGCATGACAGCGATGGCGCTGGATGCCATCGGGCGCATTCGCCGACATGAAGGTATGCGCGGTGTCCATATCATGGGCGGCCTTACCAATATCGGTAACATGCTGCCGCCGATCGATGTCGGCGGCATGCAGCTGTCGCATGCGATGGAGAGCGCATTTCTGACGGTGGCCATTCCCCTGGGTCTGGATACGATCATGGGCACGCCGTGGAATCCGTTCCGGTTGCTGCCACACGATCATCCGGTTCTGCAAACTTTTCAGGAGGTCAGCGCCTTGCAGGGTCTCGATGCCGTGCGCCGGCTGCGGCGGCTCTGGGCGAAGTAGGCAGGCCGGTCATCCCGCGCCGGCAAAAATCAAAAATCGATCGACTGCAGCGTGCGAAACCTGTTGACGGCAATCCGCTGCCGGTCCCCGGGCTTGACCAACCGGAGCAGGTTCTCAGCCCGGCCGGCCATGGTCAGCGCGACATACATCAGCTCCTGCTCCCGTTCGCTGTCGAACCGGAGTGAATTGGCGACAGCGCCATTCACCTTGGCCGCATCGCCGTAACCCGTCAGCATCAGCGCATGCCCGACCTGGTAGCGCCCGGCAAACTGACGCGTGAATAAAGCCTGGTAGTCCGCCGTGCGCCCCTGATCCCGCAGGCACCGGTCGATTGTCCATGCCGCCATGTGTGCGGAAAACATGGCGAGCAGACAGCCCTCGGACAGGACCGGGTCGATGAACGCGGCCGCATCGCCGATGAGAAAGAAGCCCGGGCCGCACAGCTGTTTCGGGCGGTAGGAATAGGGGCGCAGCATGTGCACACTCCCATCACAGTAAGTGGCCGGCTCCAGCAGGCGATTCAGGTAAGGGATCTCCGCGCAGCGGCGCAGGAAGTACGCCTGCAGCGCCTCGTTTTCCAGCTTGTCGGTTTTCATCTGCTCCAACGGAACCACGAGGCCGACACTGGTCGTCTCCCGGAGCGGGATATGCCAGCACCACCCCCAGTTGCCGGTGGAGGAAACGAAGGTGGTCGGCGGGGTGTCGCGCAGCTCCGTGAATGCATGTGCCCTGCCGTCCAGGGCGACATAGCTTGAGTTATTGAAATAGCCCCACACGCTCATGAACGGGTACTCCTCGTCATGCACCCGGATCGCGAGTTTTCTGCCGATCAGCGCACTCTGGCCGCTGGCGTCAATGATGAAACGGCAGGCAATCCGGCGCGATGACTGCTCTCCCGCCGGTAGGTAGGTCACATCCACCTGCCCGCCGGGATCGAGGTTGACGTCGGTGACCGTGACCTGTTCAAAAACGTGAGCCCCTTGCGAGCGGGCGTGTTCCAGCAGGATAAGGTCGAAGCGGTCGCGCTCGACGTGCAACGCGGGACGGGTATATCCGAAGTCCTTGAACGCCGTCTGGCGGATCACGCCGTCCCAGACCACCGTTCCGCCCTGTTTTTGCACAAAGCCTTCGGCGAGGATCTTGTCGGTGACCTGCGCCAGATCGCAATATTTCCAGAACTGCGGGATGAGGCTCTCGCCGACCATGTAGCGCGGGTGCTTCTGCTTTTCCAGGAGTACGACGTGGTATCCTTTTTGCGCGAGGAACGTGGCCGCCATGCTACCGGCCGGACCTCCACCGATGATGACCACATCAGACTGAGCGGGTATGTTCATGCTGCATATCCTCTGGTACGCCACGCGCGGCGCGACCGTGCAGGTGGCCGGGGCAATTCAATCCCGCCTACCCGGCTTTTGCGGCGCCGCGCAGCGGTTGCTTGTTTTTTATCAATGTCGTGATGGCATTGATGGTTGCGAAGTTTTCGAACTGTATTTCCTCGGGTAGGATGCCGATTTGGAACTTGTCTTCGATAAACGCGATCAGCTTGAAAAGTCCGAGTGAGTCGACCAGCCCTCCTTCAATGAGCGGGAAGTCCGGCGCCGGCGGCGCGTCCGGGACCGCGCTGGCGACCTCGGTTGTGATGTAATCGGTCAGCGACCGTTGGATGTCTTGAGTGGACATATTGTTGTTGTACGCATTCGGAGGCTTGGGTACCGCTAGTTGATCCTCCCCCTGCCCAGGGCTTTCACGCTAGTGTCCACGCAGCCGGCCGGATTGATTCAGATCAAATTACCGCTGAATTCCGTTGGCCGGGACGCATTTGCTCCGGGGCCAGCAGGATCGGGAAGCGTGCCCTAATCCTGCTGTCTGCCTCCGGCGCGATATAGGCCGGATAGTGTGCGGAGAGGATTTCGGTGGCGCTGGTGTGGGCGTGTTCCAGGATTCCCTGCGCCCCGGTCTGTTCCCACTCCGCCCGCGAGCGACGATCGGCTATACGCGGATAGACATATTCACTGCGCATCAGCCTGCGGGTCTGCGGTTGGCGCAGGAAATTCCCGTTGCCGAGCGCCGCGTCGCGGATCACGTCGAACGACAGCGTTTCCTCCTTGACCTCGACACCGCGGAGCACGCGCTGTATGCAGCCCAGCATCTCGTTATCAATGACCATTGATTCGAACGAGCATCCCATCAGGCTGGCGAGCATGCCGGTTGCCTCGGATACGCCGTTGCAGCCGGCGATCGCCGCAAGTCCGACGCTCAGGCCCTTCTCGTACCCGGCCTGGTTGTCGGGCAGTTTGGAATCGGTCATCCCCGCGCCGACGGTGCTCACGAGGCCGTAGTGATTGATCATCTGTGCAGCTGCGGCGTTCAGCACCGCGCACTCGCCGCCGCCGCCGCTGAAGGCGCCGGTACGGAGATCGGCCACAAACGGCCATGCGCCGACAATCACCGGGTACCCGGGGACGACCAATTCCACCAGCAGCCACGCGGCGAGGGCTTCTGCCACGGACTGCACCAGTGTTCCGGCGAGCGCGGCCGGGGCCGTGGTCCCGGCCTGGGGCGCGGCCAATACCCATACCGGCGCCCCCAGTTTCGTCGCGGCGATGCACACTTCGCTGTTGTCGCGGGCATAGCGGAGCGGGGAAATGATGCAGCACCCCCCGCCGTGGCAGAACGGCCGCCGGGCGAACTTGCCGGCGCCGCCGGCCACCAGGTCGAGCAGATCGAGTACCGGTTCGACGTGCGTTGCGTGCGCGAACGACAGCGAGATGTGCTTGGTCGTGCCCGCCACGCTTGCATAGGCGGCATTGATATCCGTTTTCAGCGGATCGGTGATCTCGACGGGAATGGTCAGGCGCGAGTAGCCGTGCAGGTATTCGAGCCGATCGGTCAGGCGCGCGAGATCATAGATATCGACGAGCGTGGACGGACGATAGCGGCGCGTGGCGTGGTCGAACATGCTGACAGCCTCACCGCCGCCGTAGAAGTTGACGCGCGTCCCGCTCAGGTTGAGATCATGCCGGGGTTCGCGACCGTAGCAGAGTACTTCGCGCCGTGGGGAGGCGAGGGCGTCTTCCACAAGGGCGCGCGGAAAGTACAGGCGGTTGCCGTCCCCAATGCGGCAGCCGCGCTCGATGGCGCGATCGCGCAGGATCGGGATCGGATCCGCGACACCGATGTGCTCAAGCACCCTGAGTACGGTGTCGTGGATGCCATGGATGTCGCTGTTGCTCAGCGGGCGGTAGGTGCCGCCGACGAGCCCGGATCGTACCACCGGTTCCTGTTGGCTGCCGGCGCGGAAGGGCGCTGGTTCCCGTGTCATGAACCCTGCTCCGGAACTATTGGCCGATTGGGTTGGCCGGCAGGTGCGCCGGCACGTATGGCAAAACAATGACCCGGGTACGGCCTGTTTGTCTTGATCCGGAGCAAGAAGTCCGCAGTTATGGCGCCACTGCGGGCATATCCTCCAGCGTGGCCCGCATCTGCAACCGCAACAACACCAGGCTGATCACCCCCTGCAGCGTCAAAGTGGCCACGGACAGGTACCAGACCTGGACTATCTCGAAGCCGGGCTGGCGTGACAGCCAGAGTACCGGGAATACAAATGTCACCAGCCGTGTCGCGGTGCTGAACAGCGCCGGCCAGGTGTTGCCCAGCGCCTGGAACATGCCCGAGCAGACAAAGGCGACCCCCGAAAATACGAAGTTCCACGACACGATTTCAAGGAACTGCACACCGACAGCTATCACCGCCGCATCGTCAGTGAACGGGCGCAGGAATCCCACGGCATGGACCTGGCACGCAACTGTGAGCAGTACCATGATCCCGCCCTCGATCAGCAACGCCGCGCGAATCGTCTGGCGCACCCGATCCGCCTTGCGCGCACCCATGTTTTGCCCGCCGAGGGCCGGCACCGCGAAGGCAATGGCCAGCGCCGGCAGAAATACTGCCTGCATGATGCGCGTGCCGAGGCCGAAGCCGGCTTGGGCCGCTGCGCCGAAACTCGAGATGACCGAGTAGATGACCGCCATGTAGACGAACATCAGCAGGAACTCGCCGCCGGCGGGCAGGCCCAGGTTCAGCATCTGTTTCCAGACCGCCGGCGGCGCCCATCGGCTGCCCGGTACCCCAGCCGGCAATCAGCACGGGCGCCAGGATCACATTCGCCAGCACCGTGATCATCTGCACGATCATCGTCGGCTTCACGACCCCGGTGCCGCGCAGCGCCGCGCCCATGGCCGCGAGCGCAAATTGCAGCGCCATGCCGGGGATATACCACCGCAGGTAGTCCATGCCGAATGCCATGGCCTCCCCCTCCACGCCAATGGCGTGCAGGCACTTCTCGCCCAATGTGTAGCCGCCGAGCAGAGTCAACGCCCCGCACAACGCGGACAGCGCCACGCTCTGATTGAAGATCAGATTGGCGCCCGCCTGATCCTTGCGGCCCACCGCCGGTGCAATGAGCGCCACGGTGCCGACGCTCAACATCTGCGTCAGCGCGAGCACGACAAAGGTGAGACTGCCGGCGGCACTGACCCCCCGCTAGCACCGTGCCACCCAATTGCGCGACAAAATAAATGTCCACGAGGTAATACAACGTCTGCACCAGCATGCCCAGGGCAATGGGCACGGACTGTGTGATCAGGTGGCGGGGGACGGAGCCTTGGGTGAGGTCTTGCATGGGGTGCGCATGTTAACGGATCGGCCCAGGTGGGCAGAGAGCAGGAGCCTGGAAGGGCAGGGGCCAAGGATGGTGGCCATCCCCACGAATTCAAGCGCTATTGGGACGCCGATTTTTTTGCGCCTGTTACCTCGACCATGCGAAAGTCTGCCTTGCTCGTCCCGCAGTCGGGGCACTTCCAAATTTCGGGGATATCCTCCCACGCCGTACCAGGGGCGATGCCTTCGTCGGGCAATCCCAAGCATTCGGAGTAGACAAACCCGCACACGGTGCATTCCCAGAGGCGATCTGGGCGATCATCGCTTCCGACTTGCGCATCACCTGCCTTGCCGGGGGTCGATGCAATAGTCCTCGACGCTGCCGCCCCCGCCCTGCGCGCATTCGTACCTGGCAGAGGCGGATCATACTGATAGCCGGGTTTCACCAGCTGCCGAATTTGAATCGCGATAATCTGCCGCCACGTTTCGACCAGCCCAGTCGCGGTAGGAGGCAAATCATGCTTGATGGCATCGTGCAGTCGGCGCAGGTTGTAGCAGGGCACAGCAGCATACATGTGATGCTCGGTATGGAAGTTCATATGCCAGTACAGGAACTCGAGCTGGTACTTGCTACGCAAGGCAGCCTGCATGGCTCTCCGAGCGAATAGCGGCAAATTAGTTTAAGCTTATACTAAAGCTGCATCCTGGAAAAAGGCATGAACGTCATTGCCGGTGACAATGTCTTCGCCCTCGGTGCCGTGCTGTGCGCGCTGGCCTGGCTCGGCTTCTGGATCGACGGCACACATATTGGCAAGAAGGTCGCGGGCGTCGTTTGGGTGCTGAGCGGCGCCATGCTGTTGTCCAACGTCGGCGTCATTCCCTTCACGAGCGGAGTTTACGATTTCGTCGGCGGGACACTGGTGCCGCTGGCGATTCCGATGCTGCTGTTCAAGGCGGACCTGCGCCGCATCTTCAAGGAAAGCGGCGTCGTTCTAATTACGTTCAGTATCGCCAGCACGGCAGTTGTCATCGGCGCAGTCCTGGGATTTTATCTGCTGGACCTGGGCAAGTCCGGGACCAGGGTGGCCGGCGTCTATGCCAGCGGCTGGATCGGTGGGGCGGTGAATTTTCTCGCGGTGTCCCAGGCGGTGGGCCTGACGCCGGAAGAGTTCAGCAGTGCCATGGGCGCGGGCAGCCCGGTGAGCAATATTGCGCTGCTGTTACTGGTGCTCATCCCTTCAACGCCGTGGCTCGTGCGCTTCGTCCCGTCCCGGATCATCAGGGACGCGAAAACGGTGCGTCAGAACGAGACCGCGGATCGGATCGTGGCGCCGCTGATGCCGGGGCACATCATCGGTGTCTTCGCGGCGAGCTTCGCCATTTGCGCCGTGTCGAACTACCTGGCGGTAAACCACTTCGGCGCACAGTACGGCATCCTCCTGATTTCAGTGCTGTCGCTGGCGTTGGCCAATCTCATCCCGGACCGGATGGCCGCCGTGAACGGGGATTTCGAGCTGGGTGTAATCCTGATGTACGTGTTTTTCGCCGCCGTGGGGGCGGGGACCAATGCGAGCGCCTTTCTCGTGACGGCCATGCATTTCTTTTTCTATGGTCTGTTCATCATCCTCGTCCATTTCATCATCGTCCTGGCCGCGGCGAAGGTGTTGAAGCTGGATCTGGCCGATGTCATCATCGGCTCAGGGGCGGCGCTGGTGGGTCCGGCGGTGACTGCGGCCATTGCCACGTCTCAGGGGTGGCGCAACCTGGTCACGCCCGGCATTCTGTGCGGGATCCTGGGCTATGCCGTCGGCACGTTCATCGGGGTGGCACTCACTGCGTTTCTGAGTTGAAATGGCGTTCTTTATGCACGTTGCCTTCCCCATGCGTCTGTTGTTGTTCAGCCTGATGTTGCTGGCCTGCCTGCCGCAGGTTGCCTTCGCAGCCGGCATCGGCGACGTGGCCCCGGACTGGTCGCTGAAATCCCCGGCAGGAGAGCCCCTCCAGTTTTACGCGGACAGCAAGGATCAGGTCTCGGTCGTGCTGTTCTGGGCCACGTGGTGTCCGTTCTGCCGCAAATTGATGCCGCACATCCAGACCGTTGCCGATGAATTCAAGGGACAGCCGGTGCGCTTCTATGCGCTGAACGTGTGGGAGGATGCGGATCCCGTGGCCTATCTGAAGGAACACGGTTTTACATTCTCATTGTTGCTGGCTGCCGAGCCTGCCGCTGCGGCTTATGGTGTCAAGGGGACGCCCGGGTTATTCGTGGTGGATCAAACGCGCACCATTCGGTACCTGCGCGTTTCGGGCGAGGATGATCTGGATGTGGAGATTGCGCTGCGCGAGACCGTCAGCGCTGTGCTGGCGGAGTAACGATTATTTCCCTGCCTCGGCCATGATGACCTTGTAAAGGGTCTGGTACTGGCGCTGGAGGATCTGTCCGAACAGCGGGTCGGCATTGGTGGCGAATTGCTTCTCCAGTTGGATCCAGTCGCTGTTGTCCAGCGCCTTCGCCGCCGCCGGGATCAGTTCCTTCTCTTCCTTGTCGATATGCTCCCGGTATTGCCGCAGGTAGTCGCGAAAAGCCTTCACGATCCGGTTGCGTGGCGTGACGGCATTGCCCTGCAATTCAGTGACCAGTTCCTGCAGGGATTCAGATGCCTCCCCCATGCTCACATGCTCACTGTATAACTGGTCCACTTTACCGGCCAATGCGGGTGCCTTCCTTTTCAGCAATGCAAAGATCTGATCTTCCAGCGGGTGATGGTAAAGGTCGGGATAGTTGACGAAGTAGTGCATCAGGTCGGCAAGCAGCGGCAGGTTGGTGAATTCCCCCGTATCGAAATGATCGGTCTCCTGCTCGATGATGCGTAGCAATTGCTCGGTATTGCGGTGGTCCAGATGGATCCGATCAATGACGGTGTTCATATCCGGCACCTCCCGCTGGTCGCTTGGACGATAATTGCATCAGCTAACATGCGCTTGTGTGTTGACACAGGTCAACGGTAATAACCGCAACAAAATCAAGGCTCAAACAAAGCGCCCGGCTGCATCGCGCGCGTCACCATGGTTGAAGCTGCCGCTTTGCACGCCGGAGTGTGGATTCAGGGTTGACCTTTGGCGATGCTCGGGGAATATTAACCGGCGTGTGATTCAATCACAGGAGGGGAAACCATGGAGATCCGGACGGTAGAGGCGGGGCGGGGCGCGGGGTGGCTTGGCGATGGATTCGACTACTTCAAGCGCAGCGCTGGCGCGTGGATCGCCATTACCGTCGTGATATTTGTGATCTTCATGGCGCTGAACTTTGTCCCGGTTTTCGGCGGCCTCGCCGGGCAGTTGCTGGCGCCGGTGTTCAGCGCCGGGATCCTGCTTGGCTGTAAAAGCATGGATGAAGGGGGAGAGATGGAATTTGGTTATCTGTTCAAGGCCTTTTCCATCAATCCCGGGCCATTGATTGTCGTCGGCGCCCTCTATGTGGCCGCCGTGATCGTACTCGGGATCTTCATGTTGATATTGGCGTTCATCCTGTTGGGCGGTATGGAAACCATCACTCAACTCATGAATCAGGACGCCAGCGGCCTGTTGCAAAATCTGCCCATGTTGCTGGTCGTCCTGTTGGTGGGGCTGGGTCTGTATGTGCCGGTGCTGATGGGATTGTGGTTTGCGCCGGCGCTGGTGGCACTGGGCGGGTTGTCCGTCCAGGATGCAGTGAGCGGCAGTTTCACCGGCTGCCTGCGCAACATCATGCCGTTTCTCATCTGGGGAATAATCGGTCTTCTGTTATTCATAGTGGCGATTATTCCCATGGGATTGGGGCTGCTGGTATTGATACCTATGCTCTGGGCCAGCACCTACGTGGCCTACAAAGAGATATTTGTTATTCAGGCCGCCCCATGAGCAGGAGAGTCACTTTGCCTGATGTGAACGAATGCCTGCCCGGGCGCAGCACGGCAATGCCAGTGCCCGAACGGCACTTCGTCAATGGCCATCCGCTAAAGCCGCCGTTCCCGGCGGGGATGCAACAGGCGCTGTTCGGTCTCGGGTGTTTTTGGGGGGCGGAGCGCAAGTTCTGGCAACTGGATGGCGTGTATACCACCGCGGTCGGGTACGCCGGTGGGCTGACGCCCAATCCCACCTACCCGGAGGTGTGCACTGGATTGACCGGCCATAATGAAGTAGTGCTGGTGGTTTTTGATCCAGCGCGCATTTCCTATGCGCAATTGCTGAAGTCATTCTGGGAATCCCACAATCCGACCCAGGGCATGCGCCAGGGCAATGATGTGGGTACGCAGTATCGTTCGGGGATCTATGTCAATTCGGCAGAGCAGCGTGAGGCGGCGTTGGCATCCAGGGAGCGTTACAACGCCGGGTTACGCCAGTCCGGTTTTGGCGCGATTACGACCGAAATACTGGATGCCCCGGTTTTCTACTACGCGGAGGATTATCACCAGCAATATCTGGCGAAGAATCCGGATGGGTATTGCGGGCTGGGGGGAACCGGGGTTACCTGCGCCACATAGGGCGGACTTTAGTCCGCCGGTTCGGTTCTGCGGCGCGCTGAAGCGCGCCCTACAGTTAGATCGTCGGGACTGTCGCCGCGTGCCGGTGGATCCATTCGGCAGCGATGCGATCCCGATTCAGATTGTACGGGCCGTCCACATACTTCTTCTGCTGCAGATACGCCTCGATGTGACAGATCTGCTCGACGATGCGCATGCGACTGGCATCGATGCGGCACGGGAACCACACGCCGACCTCCCAGCAATCCCCGCTCTGCCGGACCAACACCACTTTGCCGCGAAACTGTTCCATTTCCCCGCGCAACGGAATGTGGATCTCAAGCGTGGCCCCGGTCGTGATGTATTCCTCGGATTCGAAGATCAGACCGATGTCCGAATTTTCATTGTTCGCGTCCCGCCCCGCGTTGCCAAACCACACGCGCTTGTACTCCAGCGGGCAACCGAGGGCATGGTGAATGAAACCTGTCTGCGCGTCGCGCACCGGACTGGCGCTCGCAGCGTGGCGCAAGCGCACAGCCGGTGGCCTAAGTTTTGCGGGGCGCGGGACAAATGGATTGCTAAGCCATTGAGGTCTCATCACTTTCGCTTCTCCGGGGAGGAACTCTGGTGATACATTTAGTCCAAGGCGAGTGAAATTGCAAGAACTTTTCCATATAAATCCGGTTGTTATGCGATCATCATAAGATCAGTTTTATAAAACTCTCCTAACTTCGAATATATAACCCATTGAATTATTTGTAGTTTATGACTATGGTGCCGCGCCCGTCGTGGGCGAGGACCCTGAGGCTGACATTGAAGACGCGAGTGACATTGATAGTGGCGGGCCTGGTCTGGGTGGGGATCGCGGGCATATATCTGCTGCGCGCGACCGCGCCGGACCCAGCCGGGCGCCCGACACACATCGAATCCGCGGCGTTGGCGCCGGAAACGGCGGCGGGCAAATCGGAAGCCACTGCTCAAGCCGCTGAAGACGTGCGGCGGTCGGAAACGGTTGCCGCGTATGCGGAACTGGAAGTGTCGAGGAAAGACCTGCAGAAACAATTAAGCGATTTGAAGGCGGTCCTGTGGGGCCGGGAGCTGCCGGTCGCACAGGCACGCACCATCAGCCGGGACATGATGTCCGCGCAGCACTTGTTGCGGAACCCGCCGTTGCAGGGTGCGTTCCTGGATGCCGCTGGTGTGCATGCGGAAAAAGATCGAGTGGACGCCGCGCGCGTCCAATTGCAGGAGATCAGCCGGACCGTGGGAGAGCTGAAGGCGCCTTAGCCGTCCGGGGCCGGTTCACGGCCTTTTGTTCGGTTAGTTAGAGCTGCCGCGCCACGAACGGCAGTAACACCAGCCCAACCAGCACCGCCATCATGACCTCGCGGCTGTAGCCGATGGAATCCGCCATTTCCTGCGGGGCGTTGGCGGCAACCGCCACGCCAACGACCACGATCACCAGTCCGAAGTGCTCGTTGGCAATAAGTCCGGCGATGACCAGCGCGACCAGCGCTGCGAGCAGAATGTTGGGGCTGGCGCCAACCTGCGCCAGCATGCCTTCCGGCAAATTGATGGCGAGCACCATCGCCAGTGTCAGGAATATCAGCAGGAATTTTTTCATGGAGGAGTGGCTCCAAAACCGCCCAGGCTCTGCAAGTGAACCGCCACGCATTCAGGCAAGCGCTGAAGATTGTAACCGCCTTCGAGCACCGAAACGATTCTGCCGCCGGCATGCTGATCCGCTGACTCCAGCATGCGCTCGGTCATCCAGCCGTAAAACGCCGTACTCAATTCGATTTGCGCCATCGGATCGTCCCGATGGGCGTCAAAGCCGGCGGACAGGATGACAAACTGTGGCCGAAAGGCGTTGATCCTGGGCAGGATGTGATCCATGAACGCCTGCTCGTAATCGTGATTGCCGCTACCGGCCGCCATGGGGCAGTTCAATGTTGCGCCCTTGCCACGGCCAACACCGTCCTCGTACCAGGCGCCGGTTCCGGGATAGAACGGATACTGGTGCGTACTGACGTAGAGCACGGAAGGGTCATCTTCAAAGGTATGCTGGGTGCCGTTGCCATGGTGAACGTCCCAGTCGAGTATCAGAACTTTTTCCAATCCATGGTGTTTCTGCAGATGGCGCGCCAGGATGGCGACATTGTTGAACAGGCAAAAACCGAGGGCCATGTCCTTTTCAGCGTGATGACCGGGCGGGCGCAGCAATGCAAAGCCGTTGCGCAGCCGGCCGGCAATGATCTCATCCGCCAGCGCCAGCGGAGTGCCGGCTGCCAGCAGCGCAACATCGAAGGATTCGGGCGACACGCTGACATCCATGGAGTCCAGCATCGGTGAACCGGCGGCGCAGGTCTCTTGCGCGCGTTCAATGTAGGCGCGGTGATGGATGCGCTCCACCTGTTCGGGCAAGGCGGCACGGGCTGGTACCTGCGCCAGTTCGCCGAACCAGGGCTGATGCAGCAGGTGCTGTTGTGTGGAGGTAAGGCGTTGCGGGTTCTCCGGATGACCCGGGCCCGTATCGTGGTCAAGAAAGCGCGCGTCGTAGCTGAAGCCGGTGGTCATTCAAGTCAACCCACGGGACGGTAAGCGAGCCGGTCCGCGCTGATCTCCCGGCGGAGATCAGCAATCGCGCCTACAATTTCTTTTCCGCGGGCGTCAGCGCGCGGCCGGCTTCACGTTGAGCGATTGGCGTGTTGGCGGCGGTCTGGTGTCCCGGCATGACCAGGTCCAGCAGGATTTGCGCCGATTCCTGCAGCAGCACCTGTTCCGGTTCGAATTTGTCATTGTCATCGTCGTCGGCATCGGTGTCCGTATCTGCGTGGTCTTGGGGATCGGATTCAAGAGAAACAGTCTCGGGCAGAGGCGCCAGTCCCTGGGCGATGCGCAATTCATTCTCGACCCGGCGCTGCGCCACCAGCAGTGCCTCGCGCTCCTTCCTGCGTGACTGCTCATTCAATGACACCGTGGTTTTTTCATTCGCGTCCCGCAACAGGCGCAACTCATCCATCAGCAGGTTGAATGCGCGATCCACCTTGATGCGGGCCTGATGCAGGCGCCGTACCTCGTCAAACGTGGAGACCGGGGCGCTGGCCGGGACAAACCGCGCCGGCGCGACCTTGTCCCAGGGCAGGGCGTTGTCCAGTGAACGTTCACCAAAGTCCTCGCCCAGTTCCGCCGTCGGAAACACCACGTCCGGCACCACGCCCTTGTGTTGATTACTGCCGCCGCTGACGCGGAAGAATTGGGCGATGGTGGTCTTCAGGCGCCCCAGGTTCACATCCGAATTGCGCACGAAGCGATTCAGATCGACGATGTTCTGCACCGTGCCTTTGCCGAAGGTGGGTTCGCCGATAATGATGCCGCGCCGATAGTCCTGGATGGCGCCGGCGAAAATCTCCGAGGCGGAGGCACTATTGCGATCCACCAGCACCGCCAACGGGCCGCCATAGGCAATACCCGGATCCGGATCGCCGTTGATCTCAATGCGTCCCTGGGCGTCCTTGGTCTGTACGATTGGGCCGCTCTCTATGAACAGGCCGCTCAATTCCAATGCCTCCGACAGCGAACCGCCGCCGTTCCCGCGCAGGTCAATGAGCAGACCGTCAATGTTCTTGCCTTCCAGTTCCTGGATCAGGCGGCGCACATCGCGGCTGGTGCTGGTGTAATTCTTGTCGCCCCGGGCCTGCGCGGCGAAATCGCTGTAAAACGTCGGCACGTCAATGACGCCGATGCGCCCCTGGTTGGGCAAATCGATGATCTCAGACTTCGCCGCCTGTTCCTCCAGCTTGATCTTGTCGCGCACCAGGCTGATGACCTTGCCCTTGCCTTCGGTGCCGGTATCGGCGGGCAGGATTTCCAGCCGGACCTTGCTGTCCTTGGGACCGCGGATGAGGTCTACAACATCATCCAGGCGCCAGCCGATGACATCCACCATTTCTCCGCTGGAATCCTGGCCGACCGCGATGATCTTATCCTCCTTGTGCAGCAACCCGCTCAGGTCGGCGGGGCCGCCGGGCACAATACTCTGCACTTCCGTGTAGTCACTTTCGCCGCGCAGCACCGCGCCGATGCCCTCCAGCGACAGGCGCATGCTGATGTCAAAATTTTCCGACGTGCGCGGCGAGAAATAATTGGTGTGCGGCTCGACCGCGGTCGTGTACGAATTGATGTAGCTCTGGAACACGTCCCCGGCATTCAGTTGGAAAGTGCTGGTCTTGAGCCGGGCATAGCGTTTGGCCAGCACGTCCTTGATCTGCTCAGGTTCCTTGCCCGCAATCTTCAGATTCAGCACGTCGTTCTTGACGCGTTTGCGCCAGTACTCATTCAGCGTATTTTCACTGTCAGCCCACGGTTCCTTGCGCCGATCGTAGTAAAAACTCTCATTGGTCTGGAAATCGAAGTTGTTGCCCAATTGCGCCGTGGCAAAGCTCACGCGCCCGGCGACCCGCTCCCGGTAGCGGAGGAATATTTCAAAGGCCGGCGTCAATTCCGGCTGGCGCAGGTCGTCATCCAGTTGCGCCCGATACTTTTCGAACCCGTCAATGTCCGACTGCAGGAAAAAACTCCGGTTCGGATCAAGGCCTTTCAGGTAGTTATCAAGGATGCGGCCGGACAATGCATCGTCCAGCGGCCGCTTCTTGTAATGATAGGTATCAATGATGTGCACGATGATTTCCGTGGCCTGCTTCTGGGAGTCATCGGGCCGCAGCGCGCTGTCCGCAACCTGGGGCACCTGGGCCGGGACCACGACGGCATAGGCCAGCCCGGCGGCAAGCGCGGCGGAAAGCAGTAATTTGTTGATGCTCATCTGAGTCCTTAGATTAACGGTCGTCATAACAAGTTCAGCGCCCGGATTTCGGGCGCCCGGGTGAATTATACGGCTACCGCGGGGTGGTAGGCGAAACGCGGTCCAGGGAGCGGGATCCGTTCGTCGGGCGCTGGGCTCAATTCCCCGCGGCCGCGGTTAAATAACGCGGCAATTCCTGCTCAAATTCGGGAAAGTACCGGCTGATCTCCCGCAGGTCGAAGCGCGGCAGTATTGCCGCAGCGGGTTCCCGTTCCAGCAGGAAGCAAAACGCGGCGCGGACTATTTGTGCGGGATCATGGTGCAGGGATTGCAGTCGCGGCCATGTCGCCGGGCACAATCGTACTTCGTGTTGAGTCCGGGCGCCGGCCTCCTGTATGGTGACCATGAAGCGCGGCCCGTCCTGCGCCGGCAGTGGATTGACTTCAATCAACGAGGTGCGTTCCAGCCGATTCCCATGCTGCAATTGTATCGGAAGGGCTTGCCGGTGTTGCTGCTGGCGCTGGCGGATGTGATCTTCAATGCCTGCGCCGCGGGCACTCCGGCAGCCGATGATCTGAATCCCGACCTCCCGCCTGGCGTCATGGTGGATGTGGGGGGATATGAACTCCACATACTTTGCCGCGGTGGCGGCGCCGGTCCCAGCGTGATTATGGACGCGGGGCTGGGCGGCTTTTCCATGGACTGGTGGTTTGTCCAGGAGCAACTGGCCGCGGATCACCGTGTGTGTGCCTATGATCGGGCCGGCTACGGCTGGAGCGACCCCGGTCCCGGGCCGCGTGTCACCGAACAAATCGTGGACGAACTGGAGAACCTGTTGCGGGGCGCACAGGTGCCGCCACCTTACGTCCTGGTTGGCCACTCATTTGGCGGATATAACATGGAGTATTACGCCGCGACGCATCCGGGCCAGGTAGCGGGTCTGGTGCTGGTGGATGCTTCGCACCCGGACCAGGGGCAGCGCCTGCCTGCCTTGCCTGCCGAGGCTGGCCGTTCAGGCACTCTGATTACCTTTTTTGATCCGCGCGAAATGCAGTCGCATTTTCCTGAAGCTACATGGTTTGCGATGGGGGCATTGATGGGTTCATCGAAGGCCATGACCACGCAGCGGCGGGAATTTGCCAACTTTGACATCAGCGCGGCCCAGGTCAGGATGGCTGGCACCCTGCCGCAGGTCCCGCTGGTGGTAATTTCCCGCGGCCGTCGCGTGTGGCCTGAGACTCCCATGGGTGACGCATTGGAGCAGGCATGGGCCGATCTGCAGGCCGAACTGGCGGCCAGCATCCCCGGCGGGCGGCAGATACATGCGGAGCGCAGCGGCCATCTGGTGCACCTGGATCAACCGGAACTGGTGGCGGGCGCGGTGCGGGAAGTATTGCAGGAAGCCTGCCGGCTCCACATGGCCGGGACGCCGGACCCGGTTCGCGCCGGCGTCTGTTAAAACAAGAAGCGGTTTACTGCGCCTTTGCTGCCTTGATTTCCTGCAGCTCGATTTCAAAAATCAGTGACGTGTTCGGACCGATCATGTTTCCGGCGCCACGTTCTCCGTAGGCCAGCGCGGGCGGTAAAAAGATTTCCCACTTGGACCCCACCGGCATCAGGGTGACGGCCTCCTGCCAGCCCTTGATGACGCCATCCAGCCGCAGCGGTGTCGGCTCTCCGCGGCTGTAGGAACTGTCAAACTCCTTGCCGTCAATCAACGTGCCGCGATAGTGCACGACTACTGTATCCGTGCCCTTGGGTTTTGGTCCCGTGCCGGCCTTGATGACGCGGTATTGGAGTCCACTGGGTAACACCGTGATGCCAGGCTTTTTGGCATTCGCATCGAGGAACGCCTGCCCGGCGGCGACGTTCGCTTGTCCTGCCTGTTGTTGTGTTTTCAACTGCTGCTCCCTGAAGCTGTTGACCACCTGTTGCATTTCTTCCGGCGTGTATTTGAGTTTGGCATCGGTCAGCACGTCGCGAACGCCCTGCAAAAAGGCATCGGTGTTGACGTCGACGTCGAGGGCCATATTGCGGCCGAAGAGGACGCCGATGGCGTAACTCAGTTTTTCATCCGCTTGCGGCTGGGTCTCGGCCGCGCCAACGGAAAAATTAAACAGGATAAGCGACAGGAACAGGGCTGAAATACGCATGCGGGCCTCGAATGGAGTGGGGTCGGCCGCAGGGTGCCACCTGCGGGAGCGCGCAGCGTAATGGTTTGATCCAGCCTTGGCAACGCGCCGCGCCGGAATTGGGACCTACGCCGCAGCCACCAACTCCATGGCCTCGCGCAGGCAACTGACTCCGGCGCCCGGACGACAGGATTGCTCGGCCAGATGGCGCCGGAAGGCGCGCGCACCGGGCAGACCCTGAAACAAACCGATGGTGTGACGCGCGACATGATGCACGTTCGTGCCGGCCGCCACCTGTTCGGCCGCATAGTCGACATAGTGGCGCAACACATCCTGGCGCCGGCGCGACGTCGTCGGGTCGCCAAACAAACGCCGGTCCGCATCCTGGAGCAGGCAGGGATTGCTGCAGGCGGCGCGCCCGATCATGACGCCATCCACATGCTGCAGATGGGTGGCCACTTCATCCAGTGAGGTAACACCCCCGTTCAATATAATCTCCAGGCCCGGAAAATCGCGCTTCAATTGATACACCGTGGCGTATTGCAGCGGCGGCCGCTGTCGGTTCTCGCGCGGACTCAGTCCCTTGAGCCAGGCCTTGCGCGCGTGGATGACAAACGTGTTGCAGCCGGCCGCATTGACCGTGGCGATGAATCCGGCCAGGTCTTCATAACGGTCGCGTTCGTCGACGCCGATGCGGGTTTTTACCGTCACCGGGATGGTCACCGCGCCCGCCATCGCGGCGATGCATTCCGCCACCAGATTGGGTTCCGCCATCAGGCATGCGCCGAATCGCGCCTCCTGCACCCGGTCGCTGGGGCAGCCGACATTCAGGTTAACTTCGTTGAAGCCGGTGGCTTCGGCCAGTTGCGCGCAGCGTGCGAGTGCCTCCGGATCGGACCCTCCCAACTGCAGTCCGAGCGGGTGTTCAGCCGCCGCGTGCGCCAGACGACGCTCGGCCGGGCCGTACAACAGCGCGCCGGTGGTGATCATTTCTGTGTACAGCATGACGTGCCGGGAGATCAGCCGCAGCAAGGTGCGAAAATGCCGATCGGTGTGATTCATCATCGGCGCAACGCTGAGGCGCCGGTTCGGCTCAGGGCGTAGCGGGCGCGGGGTCGTGGTTTCCATGGCCGGCATCATATCGCAGCCATTGTGCCGGACTGCACGCCGCCGCGGCGTGCAAGCAATTGCGCAGTGAATAGGCTGCGCAGATAAAAGCCTCGCGGCAGGGTCGGGCCGGGGCTGCCGTCGTCGGTGTACCCCGCCGTGCGCGCGCGCGCATTCGCAGCCTTGGGGCGCAATTGCAGCCAGCGTCCCTGGCGCGCGGAGATCCGATCCAGTTGTCCCACTGAAACCGACTCCATAATCTCTTCCCAGTCGCGGCGCAATTGCAGTTCTTCCGCCGGCGCCGGGCGCCAGAGGAATGGCGTGCCGATGCGCCGCTCCGCCAGCGGTATGGTTGGGGCGGCCTCAATCGGCACCCAGAGAACGCAGGCCAGCTTTTGGCGAACCAGTGATGTCTCCCAGGTTTGCGAGCGACCGTCCAGCGCGGCGACACAGATGTAAGTGGACTCCCGCGGCCGGCCGCGGGCGTTGATGGGCAGACTCTTGAGTTCCACCCCGAGGTCCGGAAAGTCCGGCTCCGGGCGGGATCCGGATTGCGCGCCAAGCGCCCGTTCCAGCAGTTCCCC
>Ga0156012_1019_pt5 | contig 18859 bp, 19 predicted proteins | sample RifCSPlowO2_02_FD_107666 | JGI IMG/M metagenome (GOLD analysis project Ga0156012, IMG submission 107666) | Gammaproteobacteria bacterium RIFCSPLOWO2_02_FULL_61_13
GATGATCTGGGCTGTGCTCAGGTTGCGATTGAATCCCTGCTTGCCGGTGGAGCAGAAACTGCAGTCCAGCGGACAACCCACCTGGGATGAAATACACAGCGTGCCCCGGTCTGCTTCCGGGATGAACACGGTTTCCACGCTGTTGGCCGCATCGATGCCCAGTAACCACTTGCGCGTGCCGTCCGTGGAGGTCTGTTCCAGTGTCACCTCCGGCAGGTCGAAGCGCGCGCAGTCCGCGAGCCGCGCGCGCAGTTCGCGGCTCAGGTCGGTCATCGCGCCGATGTCGGTGACGCCGCGATGGTAGAGCCACTTCATGATCTGGGTGGCGCGATAGGGCCGCTCCTCCATGGCCGCGAAGAACTCGCGCAGCCCGGGCTGGGTCAATTCAAACAGGTTGGCGGGAGCGTCCACGGTTGCTGGTATCAGCGCCCGCGCGGCAGCACTTCGCCGGCTTTGAAGAAAAACGCGATCTCGGCGCGGGCAGTCTCGGCGCTGTCCGAACCATGCACCGCGTTGCGATGCATCTCCGCCTCGGGCACGTCGCGGGAGATGTCGTAGCGGATGGTGCCCGGGCTGGCCTTGCGTGGATTGGTGGCGCCCATCAGGTCGCGGTTCTTTTTCACCGCATCCTCGCCTTGCAGCACCTGCGCCATGACGGGTGCGGACGCCATGAATTCAACCAGCGTCGGATAGAACGGTCGATCCTTGTGGACCGAGTAGAATTCGGCCACCTGCGCCGGCGTCAACTGCAGCATGCGGGCGGCGATAATTTGCAGCCCGGCTCGCTCGAAGCGCGCCAGAATGTCGCCGATCCGGTTCAAGGCAACGGCATCGGGTTTGATAATGGAGAGTGTCTGTTCAATAGCCATGGATGGATTCCCTTCGGGTAGTCTCGTCGAAAAGTCTGCGAAAATTAAAGCCCGGAATTATACGGGCTTATGTGTTGTGAACAAGCAACATTCCGCGCGGCGCGGGCATTTTCAGCCGCGCGGCGCAAAGAGGATCAGGGGAATTCCACCTGGATCCGGCCCGCGTGAACGCGCACCGCAAATGTGGACGCCGGTTCGTAGGCCGGCGGGTTCAGGGCGGCGCCAGTGCGCAGGCAAAAGCGCGACCCGTGGCGCGGACAGATGACCTGATCACCGTCGAGCAGGTCCTCGGTGGCCAACCCGCAGCCGAACAGCGGTGAGCCGTCATGGGTGCAACGATCCTCGATGGCCAGCAGTTCGCCCTTCAAGTTGACGACCCCGACCATGATGCCGTCAATCTCAACGGTCCGCGCCTGGCCGGGGTTCAGGTCTGCGCTGCCAGCGTCACGCCACAGAGACATAGGACGAAAATCCAACTGTTGTCAGGTGTGCAAGCACTGGAACCCGGCTCCAAATTAGCGAGCGCAGGCGGTGCCGGCTTGTTCCCGACAATCCGGCACATACCCGCCATCCATGGCGGTAAGACAAGACGAAAACGGACGAGAAAGCGGACGCCTGCAGGGATGCAGGCGGTACGGGTACAGGGAAGTACCCGGTAGAGTCGAGCCGGGAGCGGAGACCGAGAGCGACGCAGGACGCCAAAGCCGGGTTGACACGCCAGTCAATGAGCATTTCGAGTCCGTTTTCGATGCCGTATCGGCAAGCGCAGCAATTTTGAGCCGGTTTCTACAGCATTCCGGTTTCCAGACGGGCAGCCTCGGTCATCATGTCCTGACTCCAGGGCGGATCAAAGGTCAGGTCCACATTCACCTCGGACACGTTCGGCACCTGCATCAGCTTGCTGCGCACGTCCTCGGCCAGAAACTGTCCCATGCCACAGCCGGGGGCCGTCAGCGTCATGCGCACGTCCACGCGGTTGCCGGCGTCCGCCAGCGGCGTGACCTTGCATTCGTACACCAGTCCGAGGTCCACAATGTTGATGGGGATCTCGGGGTCGTAACAGGTCCGCATCTGGTCCCACAGCAGATCCTCCTGCACCGGCCCAAGTGAATCTCCTATAGCCCGTGCAAATGCCGGCGTGGAAACGTCAAAGCCCAGTGCATCGGCGTCCCGCGCGCCCACCTGCGCCAGGTTGCCGTTTACATTAACCGTGTAATTCCCGCCCAGGGCCTGGGTGATGAACACCACGGATCCGGCCGGCACAGTTATGTGCGTACCCGCCGGGATGAGGATGGCGTCGCAATCCCGTGCCAGAGTCACAAGTTCATTGTCGTGCATGACTACTCCGTGGAAACGGGGGCGTTGGCGCCGTCGATCAGCGCATGCAGGGTGTGCCAGCACAGCGTGGCGCACTTGATGCGGCTGGGGTATTCACGCACGCCGGCCAGCACCGCGAGTTTGCCGAATGCCGCCGGATCCGCGGGCGGGGCGCTGTCGGTCAGCATGCCATGGAAGGACTTGAAGATTTTTTCGGCCTCCTCCCGGCTTTTGCCTTTCATCGCGTCCGTCATGAGCGAGGCAGACGCCGTGGAGATGGCGCAGCCGGAGCCGCTGAAACTGATGTCGCTGACGCGCTCGCCGTCCATCTTTACGTATAGCGTCAGCCGATCCCCGCATAACGGGTTGAAGCCTTCCAGTGATCGCGTCGCATCCGCCATGGCGCGAAAATTCCGCGGGCTGCGGTTGTGATCCACGATCACCTCCTGGTAAAGATCCTTCAAATCCATCATCACGTGAACACCTTTTGCGCGGCCGTGATCCCCGCCATCAGCCGATCCACTTCCGCGGCGGTGTTGTAGAACGCAAACGAGGCCCGCGCCGTGGCCGGGATCCGGAAGCGCTCCATGATCGGCATGGCGCAATGGTGGCCGGTACGGATGGCCACGCCCTGATGGTCCAGGATGGTGCCCAGATCATGGGGATGAATACCGTCCATGACGAACGACAGGATGCTGGCCTTATGGCGCGCGGTGCCGATGAGCCGCAGCCCGGGGATGCGCAGCGCCGCCGCGGTGGCGTACTCCAGCAGGGCCTGTTCATGGCGCGCAATGGCATCCAGGCCGGTCTGCTGCACATAATCAATGGCGGCGCCCAGACCGATGCCACCGGCGATGTGTGGCGTGCCGGCTTCGAACTTGTAGGGCAGGTCGTTGTAGACGGTGCGCTCGAACGACACCACCTTGATCATGTCGCCGCCTCCCTGCCAGGGCGGCATCTGCTCCAGCAGCGCGGCGCGCCCGTACAGCACGCCGATGCCGGTGGGGCCGAACAGCTTGTGCCCGGAGAAGGCGTAGAAATCGCAACCCAGCGCCTGCACATCCACGGCCAGGTGCGGCACCGCCTGCGCGCCGTCCACCAGCGTCAGCGCCCCGTGTTCCTTTGCCAGCCGCACAATCTCGGCCACCGGGTTGATGGTGCCCAGCGCATTGGAAATATGGCTCACAGCCACCAGGCGCGTGGCCGGACCGATCAGCTTGCGGCCGGCATCCAGGTCAATCTCGCCGGCGTCGGTGATGGGCATGACCCGCAATTTCGCGCCGGTCTGTTCGCACAGCATTTGCCAGGGGACGATATTGGAATGATGTTCGAGGCCCGTGATCACAATCTCGTCGCCCTGGCGCAGGCGGCCGCGGCCCCAGCTCTGCGCCACCAGGTTGATGGCCTCCGTGGTGCCGCGCACGAAGATGATCTGTTTTGCGTCCCCGGCGTTGATGAATGCCGCGATGCGGCGGCGCGCATCCTCGAAGGCGGCCGTGGCCTCCTCGCTCAGAGTATGCACGCCGCGATGGATATTGGCGTTGTATTCGCTGTAATAGCGATCCAGCGTGGCGATGACGGACTGCGGTTTCTGCGACGTGGCGGCGTTGTCGAGGTAGGCCAGCGGCTGGCCGTGCACGCGGCGTGACAGCACCGGAAAGTCGGCGCGGATGCGCTCCACATCCAGCGCGGCGCCGGTGCGCGCATCCGCCTTTGCGGCCTGGCTGCGGCTCATTGCACGAACTCCCGGATCACTTCCGCGTCAGGCAACCGGCCCAGCACGCGCTGTTCCAGCCGCGCCCGTATCGGAGCAAAACCGATGGGCTGAATCACTTCTTCGGCGAAGGCATAGATCAGAAGACTGCGGGCGACTGCCGCCGGAATGGCGCGCGTGCGCAGGTAGAACAGCATGTTGTCGTCCAGCCGGCCGATGGTCGCCCCGTGACTGCACTTGACATCGTCCGCGTAGATCTCCAGTTCCGGCTTGGTATCCACCTCGGCATCATCTGATAACAGCAGGTTCGCATTGACCTGACGGGCATCGGACTTCTGTGCATCCTTGTGCACTACGACCTTGCCATTGAAGACCGCGCGCGCGCGGCCGGTGAGTACGCCCCGATAATGCTCTGCGCTGGTGGTATGCGGTTGTTCGTGGTCGATGCGCGTGTGGTTGTCCAGGTGCTGGCGCTCGCCGGCCACGTAGAGTCCGTTCAACACAGCCTGCGCGCCACGCGCCGCGAGCCGCACGTCAATTTCGTTGCGCGCCAGTGCCCCACCCAGCGCAAACGCGTGGGATACCAGCCGGCTGTCCTGGTCCTGCTGCACGGACAGGTTGCCGAGGTGATAGGCGCGTTTCCCTTCCTGCTGCAGACGGTAGTGCTCCAGCCGGGCGCCGGCGCCCAGGCGCACCTCGGTCACGGCATTGGTCAGGTACTCGCCGTCGTCGGTGCCGGTGTAACACTCAATGACCGTGGCTGCGGCATTGCGCCCGAGAATAATAAGGTTGCGCGGGCAGGTGCCGGTGGGTTGCGGCCCGGCGGCGGAGGCAAACAGCAGGCTGACGGGGATCGTCACTTCGACGTTGTCCGGTATGAAGATCAGCGCGCCATCGCCGGCCAGCGCCGTGTTCAGCGCCAGGAAACCGTGCTTGTTGATGTCGGCATAGCGCCCCAGGTGCGCAGCCAGTGATTCATTCTGGCGCGCGTCGGCACGGCTCATGGGCATCACAATCACGCCGGCCGGAAGGGCCGGTGCAGGGTCGGCCGCGGTCGCGAACTGCCCATTCAGAAACAATAATTCATGGGCGCCGGCGGCGGAAAACGAGGCTGCGGCGGTCAGCCCCGCGTCAACCCCGGTTTCGGTACCGGATCCAAACCGGCGCGACGCGATGGGGCGCACGTCGGTGTACTTCCAGTCCTCGTCATGCAGCGTGGGGAAGCCGCGCGCTTGAAACGCCTGTCGTGCGGCGGCGCGTTGCGGCGCGAACCAGGGCGCACCGGGCACCGGCGTTACGCCGCGCCAGGACTCGAGAAATTCATGCACGGCGGGATCGCTCATGCAGCGGCAGCACGCACCCAGTCATAACCGCGCGCCTCCAGTTCCAGTGCCAGTTCCTTGCCGCCGGATTTCAGGATGCGGCCGTCCGACAGCACATGCACCTGATCGGGAATGATGTAATCCAGCAGGCGCTGGTAATGGGTGACCAGCACCAGGGAGCGCTCCGGATTGCGCAGGCTGTTGACGCCGTCGGCGACAACACGCAGCGCATCGATGTCGAGACCGGAGTCCGTCTCATCCAGAATGGCGAGGCGTGGCTCCAGCACCGCCAACTGGAAGATCTCATTGCGTTTTTTCTCGCCGCCGGAAAAACCCTCGTTCACAGAGCGGCTCATGAAGTCCTCGGGCATCTTCACCAGCCCCATCCTGTCCCGCACCAGGGCCAGGAATTCCACCGCATCCAGTTCCGGCTGCCCGCGGTGCTTGCGGATGGCATTCAGCGCCGCCTTCAGCAGGTAGATGTTGTTCACGCCCGGGATCTCCACCGGGTATTGGAACGCCAGGAATACGCCTTCGCGCGCGCGCTCCTCCGGCTCCAGGGTGGTCAGGTCGCGGCCGAGATAATTGATCTCGCCTTTGGTGACCACATAACCGTCACGCCCTGCCAGCACGTTGGCCAGCGTGCTCTTGCCGGACCCGTTCGGGCCCATGATGGCGTGGACCTCTCCTGGACGAACGTGGAGATTCACGCCCTTCAGGATTTCCTTGCCGTCCACGGCTACGTGCAGATTTTTGATTTCAAGCATGGTTTCGTCCAGGAAAGTTATAAGTCACAAGTTATAAGTAACAAGTAAAGTCAAAACACTGGCAATTGTTGCCTTGTGACTTATGACTTGTAACTGCTTTTCATCCCACAGCCCCTTCCAAAGTAACGCCCAGCAACTTCTGCGCCTCAACGGCGAATTCCATCGGCAATTCCCGGAAGACCTCCTTGCAGAAGCCGTTGACGATCATGTTGACGGCGTCCTCCGCAGCGATGCCGCGTTGCCGGCAATAGAACAACTGGTCGTCGCCGATGCGGGAGGTGGTGGCCTCGTGCTCGACGATGGCGCTGGAGTTTTTCGTCTCCATGTAGGGAAAGGTGTGGGCCCCGCAGCGATCGCCCAGCAGCAATGAATCGCACTGGGTGTGATTGCGGGCGTTGGCGGCGGATTTGGCAATGCGCACCAGCCCGCGGTAGGCATTCTGGCCATGACCGGCGGAGATGCCCTTGGAGACAATCGTGCTGCGGGTATTGCGTCCGATGTGAATCATCTTGGTGCCGGTGTCGGCCTGCTGGTAATTGTTCGCCACGGCCACGGAATAGAACTCGCCGACGGAATTTTCGCCGCGCAGGATGCAACTGGGGTATTTCCACGTGATCGCGGAGCCGGTTTCCACCTGGGTCCAGGAGATGCGCGAATTCGCGCCGCGGCAATCGCCGCGCTTGGTGACGAAATTGTAGATGCCGCCGACGCCGTTTTCGTCACCGGGGTACCAGTTCTGCACCGTGGAATATTTGATGGTGGCATTGTCCAGCGCCACCAGTTCCACCACTGCCGCGTGCAGTTGATTCTCGTCGCGCATCGGCGCCGTGCAGCCTTCCAGGTAACTGACGTGGCTGCCTTCTTCAGCCACTATCAGCGTGCGCTCAAACTGTCCGGTCTTGGCGGCATTGATGCGGAAATAGGTGGATAACTCCATCGGGCAGCGTGTGTGCTTCGGGATGTAGCAGAATGAACCGTCGGTGAACACGGCGGAATTCAGCGCCGCATAAAAGTTGTCACCCATCGGAACCACGGAACCCAGGTACTGGCGCACCAATTCCGGGTGGTTCTGCACCGCCTCGGAGAAGGAGCAGAAGATCACGCCCGCCTCGGCGAGCTTGCCCTTGAACGTGGTGGCCACCGACACGCTGTCAAATACCGCATCCACGGCCACTCCGGCCAGCAGTTTCTGTTCATGCAGCGGGATACCCAGTTTCGCGTAGGTCTCCAGCAGCTTCGGGTCCACTTCCTCCAGGCTCTGCGGCCCGTCCTTGGGCGATCGCGGCGCGGAATAATAGGAGATGTCCTGGTAATCAATGGGATGGTGATGCACATGGGCCCAGTTCGGGGCGCGCATCTTCTGCCAGGTACGAAATGCCTCCAGCCGCCACGCCAGCAACCAGTCCGGCTCGGCCTTTTTCGCCGAGATAAACCGGATGGTGTCCTCGTTCAGCCCGGGCGGGACGGTGTCCGATTCAATGTCAGTGACGAAGCCGTGTTCGTATTCGCGCTGGACCAGTTGTTCGATTTCGCGATTGGGTTGGGACATGGCGCAGTTTCAATGGCTGTCGGATACCGGCGTGGCGAAGTTGAAGCTCTCGCCGCAGCCGCAGGCGTCCTGCACGTTGGGGTTCTTGAAGCGAAAGCCCTCATTCAGGCCGTCGCGCACGAAATCCACTTCCGTGCCGGCCAGGTATTTCATGTCATCCGCGCTGACCACCAGTTGCACGCCGTTGGATTCGAAGCGGCAATCCGCGGCCCCAATCTGATCCGCCGGCTCGACCACATACTTGTAACCCGAGCAACCCGTCGGTTTGACGCCCACACGCAGTCCGACACTACCATCGTGGCGCGCCAGGAATTTGCGCACATGCGTGGCGGCGCGCTCGGTCAATTCAATGCGATGTTCAGTCATGATGGCGATCCTTGACTAAAAGCGCGGTTCACAGGTGCAATTGCACGACGGCGCCATCCTGACGCTGCGACACCTGGCGTACGGTGCCGCGCTGGATCAGGTCGCCAAGGGTGATGCTGTCCAGGAAGTGGGTGATCTGGTTGCTCAACTCTTCCCACAGGTCGTGAGTCAGGCAGCGTTCCTTGCCCTGGCAGTTTTCCTGTCCGCCGCAGCGCGTGGCATCCACGCTCTCATCCACGGCATTGATCACCTGGGCGACCGAGATCTCCCCGGCCTGGCGGCCCAGCAGGTAGCCGCCGCCCGGACCCCGGGCGCTGGCCACCAGCCCCTGCCGGCGCAGACGGGCAAACAACTGTTCCAGATACGACAGCGAGATGCCCTGACGGTGTGAGATATCCGCCAGGTTGATGGGTCCCTGATCGCGATGCAGGGCCAGGTCTAACATGGCCGTCACGGCGTAACGTCCCTTGGTAGTCAGTCGCATGGCAATACCCCCGTCCAACCAATCCAGAAGGGCCGGCACTGTCCCATGGCCGACCGTTTTAGTCAAGTATTACGTTGACTAAGTTACTCAACTATTAGAAGTGAGTCATAGAATGGGTTAAAACGAATGTGAGCATATACTCACATCAGCGCTGTCGTACCGTCGAAGGACGGTATCCAGTGGTGCTTGCACTGGACCCCGATCGCTCCGGACATCCTGTCCTCACGCGACATTTCCCACATCCTGTGGGTCGCCTGCGCCGGGGTGACGGCGGATGCGCCGGGATGACGGAATATGCGCCGCTGTGATGCGGTAGCCTGCCAAGAAATAGTCTCTATTTGGGTTCCGGCGGGCGGGCACCTTGCTCCAGGCGGGACAACCGTTCCTGCATGGACTTTAACCGGTTCTCCACCTCATGCATGTGATCCAGCATGGAATCGAAGGCATTCTGGATGGGGTCGGGCATATCCTTGCGCTCGGCGTAGGCCTCAAATCCAATCTTGTTGGCGGTGGCCTCGCGCTGCGCCTGGAGTTCGGCCTCGCGATTTTCACCGCCGCGTTTGGCGATCACATGCCCGGGCACACCCACCACCGTGGAACCGGGCGGCACATCCTTGACCACCACCGCATTCGAACCAATGCGCGCCCCGGCGCCGAGGGTAATGGGTCCCAGCACCTTGGCCCCGGCGCCGATGATGACCCCCGCCTCCAGTGTCGGATGGCGCTTGCCCTTGTTCCAGGTGGTGCCGCCCAGGGTGACGCCGTGATAAATGGAGCAGTCAGCGCCGATCTCGGTGGTCTCGCCGATGACCACACCCATGCCATGGTCAATGAAAAAACGTGGCCCGATGCGTGCGCCGGGGTGGATCTCGATGCCGGTCAGGAAACGCGTGAGATGTGAACCGAACCGGGCGGAAAGAAACAGTCCATGGGTCCAGAGCCAGTGGTTCACCCGGTGCAGCAACAATGCATGCAGGCCGGGCGAGGCGACCAGCGTTTCCAGCGTGGATTTGGCGGCGGGGTCGCGTTCGAAAACCACCGCGATGTCTTCTCGGATGCGATCAAACATGGAACCTGATTCCGGTCATGGGGTGCGCGTGGCCAGCAATGTGTCGAGTCGCGTTACCTGCGCGCGCAACGTGGTGAGCATCTGCTGCAACTCATCATGGCGCTGGCGCTCTTTTTCGACAACCTCTTTGGGCGCCCGTTCCACGAACTGCGCATTGCCCAGCTTGGCGGCGATGCGTCCCGCCTCCGCCTCCCGCGCCGCCAGTTCCTTTGCCAGCCGGTCCTTCTCCGCGCGTGGATCAATCAGGTCGGCGAGCGGGATCAGGAGTGTCATGTCCCCGGCCAGGGCCGTCGCCGATTCCGGCGCGTCAGCACCGGCAGCATCGATCCGATCCAGCCGCGCCAGCGTACGGATGTAATTCCGGTTGCGGTCGAGCCAGCCCATTTCGTTGGCATTCCCGCCCCGTACCAGCACCGTCAGCGGTTTGCCGGGGGGAATATTCATTTCACCGCGTATGCGCCGCACCCCGAGGATGAAGGCCTGCAGCCACTGGATTTCCTGTTCCGCGGCCACATCCGCCGTCACATCCGCAATCACGGGGAAGGGGGCGCGCATGATGGTGGGGCCGGCACGGCCGCAAAGTGGCGCCGTGCGTTGCCAGATTTCCTCGGTGATGAACGGCAACAGTGGGTGCGCGAGGCGGAGCAGGGTCTCCAGCACGGAGATGAGTGTAAAGCGCGTACCGCGTTGCAGCGCCGGATCGGCATCCTGGCCGGTCAGTACCGGTTTGGACAATTCCAGGTACCAGTCACAGTAGTCATCCCAGGTGAACTGGTGGATGGCCTGGGCCGCCAGGTCGAAGCGGTAGCTGTTGATGCCTTCCGTGACCGCGGCAATGGTGTGGTGCAGGCGCGAATTAATCCATTTATCGGCGGCGGAGAAACGCATGTCATCCAGCGCGGCTGCACTGGACGTTTCCAGGTTCATCAGCACATAGCGCGCCGCGTTCCAGAGCTTGTTGCAGAAATTGCGGTGGCCGCCGATGCGGCCCACGTCGAAGTTGATGTTGCGGCCCGGGGAGGCCAGCGACGCAAAAGTCATGCGCAAGGCGTCCGTGCCGTAGGCGGCGATGCCCCCTGGAAACTCCTTGCGCGTGGCCTTCTCGATCTTCGCGGCATCCTGGGGCCGCAGCAGCCCGGCGGTGCGTTTGCGGATCAGGCCTTCCAGATCGATGCCGTCGATAAGATCCAGCGGGTCCAGGATGTTGCCCTTGGACTTGGACATTTTCCGGCCTTCGCCATCGCGCACCAGGCCGTGGATATACACCTCGCGAAACGGGACATCGCCCATGAATTTCAGGCCCAGCATGATCATGCGCGCAACCCAGAAGAAGATGATGTCGAAGCCGGTGACCAGCACGGCGCCGGGGTAGAAGGTGCGCAATTCCGGGGTCTGGTCCGGCCAGCCGAGCGTGGAGAATGGCCACAGCCCGGAGGAAAACCAGGTATCCAGCACATCCTCGTCCTGGCGCAGCGCCAGGTCCGGCGCCAGCTTGTGAGCGGCGCGGATTTCCTGCTCGGATCGGCCTACGTAGACGCTGCCGTCGTCGGCGTACCAGGCCGGGATGCGGTGCCCCCACCACAACTGCCGGCTGATGCACCAGTCCTGGATGTTGCGCATCCATTCGAAATAGGTCTTGGACCAGTTCTCCGGCACGAAGCGGATGCGCCCGTCCTCCACCGCGGCGACGGCCGGCGCCGCCAGCGGCGCGATGCGCACGTACCACTGGTCAGTGAGGTACGGCTCGATGATCGCGCCCGAGCGATCCCCACGCGGAACCATGAGCTTGTGTTCCTGCGTCTTCTCCAGCAGTCCCGCCGCTTCCAGATCGGCGACGATTTGTTTGCGTGCTTTGAATCTATCCAAACCACGGTATTTCTCCGGGATTTGGTCGCGAGATTCTGCAGCATCATAGGTTTTTTCCAAAAGTCCCCGAACACTCCGCGCATCTCCAATCGGAAGGCTGCCAAGCTCGCTAACGATTTTCGCGTCGCGGTCAAAAATATTGATCAAGGGAAGTCCATGCCGCTGCCCGACCATGTAATCGTTGAAATCATGGGCCGGTGTGATCTTGACGCAGCCGCTGCCGAATTCCGGATCCACATAGTCATCGGCGATGATCGGGATGCGACGGTTGGTGAGTGGGTGCTGAATCTCGCGCCCGACCAGGTGTTTGTACCGTTCATCCTCCGGGTGCACCGCCACTGCGGTATCGCCGAGCATGGTCTCCGGCCGCGTGGTCGCCACGATCACATGTTGTTCCAGCCCGGCGACCGGGTAGCGCAAGTGCCACAGGTGCCCGGCTTCTTCCTCGGAGACCACTTCCAGATCGGAGACCGCGGTGTGCAGCACCGGGTCCCAGTTCACCAGCCGGTTGCCGCGATAAATGAGCCCGTCTGCATACAACCGGATAAATACTTCCTGCACGGCCTCGGACAAAGCTTCGTCCATGGTGAAGCGCTCCCGCGTCCAGTCCATTGACGTGCCCAACCGGCGTGACTGGCGCGTGATGGTGCTGCCGGAGGTGTCCTTCCACAGCCACACGGCCCGTTCGAATTCCTTTCGCCCCAACTGCACCCGGGTCTTGCCCTGCTGCTCCAGTTGCCGTTCCACCACCATCTGCGTGGCGATGCCCGCGTGGTCAGTGCCGCACTGCCAGAGCGTGTTGTCGCCGCGCATGCGGTGATACCGGATCAACACATCCATTAATGTCTGCTGGAATGCATGGCCCATGTGCAGGCTGCCGGTGACGTTCGGGGGTGGCAGCACGATGCAATAGGATTCCCCGGTACCGGCAGGGGCGAAATACCCCTGTTTTTCCCAGGTGTCGTACCACCGTGGCTCAATGCCGGCGGGGTCGTAGGCCTTGTCCATGTCAGGGCGTATCCGGCTTCCTGGGCGCTGGTGCGACAGGGGGGCCTTCGGATCGGCCTGCCACCGGCGGTAATTCCCGGCGCAATTCCTCCAGGATGCAGCGTTTGACCACGCCGCGGATGACGTCGGCCAGGCCCTCCAGTTCCGTATCGACCCGTTGTTGCAGCCTTTGTCCCAGTTCCACCAGTTGCCGGGGGGTCAGCTTGTCTTCAGGTGTCGTTGCGGGTGCCGTTGCACCAGGCGTTGCAGAAGCGGTCACCTCGTCATCCAGGATCGGGATCTCGGCCTCGGACACCTTTATCCCTTCCGCGTCCGCGAGCAGGGATTCCAGTTCATCAATAGGCAGGTCCAGCGTGGGCGGAGTACCCGGTTTGTCAGAGGTTGGCATGGCCTTGATCCTGATCCATCTGTTGGCTGGAAAGCTCCCAGCCCAGTTCCCGATATTGCCGGTAACGTTCTCGGGATTCCGCGCGGGCCTCCGGTGATGCTGCCACGGGCTCGATCACGCGGCGGAATCCTCCGGCAAAATCGGGCAGCTCGTGGCTCAGGTTGATCAGCACCGCGTCGGTCGTGGGCGCCTGGCCAAGCCAGCCGATGATGATCGGCGCCGGATCCGGCGTCCGGTCATCCGCCAGCGCGTGGGGCAGAAAGCTGATGTCACGAAACGTCCACAGCATTCCGTCCAGTGCCACGGCATCGGCGCGGGAATCCGCATGGATGTGCACGTTCAACTGGTCGGCCAGGATGCGCGCGGCCATGTCACAGGCGAAGCGCATCGGGGCGGCACCTTCGGGGAGCACATAGAAGTCAACCCGGGTCATTTTGCAATTAGTGAAAAGTGAAAAGTAAAAAGCGAAAAGCAAAGGCCAAAATGCACAAGCTGTCTTTCAATCCGGTCACTCGCGGCGCAAGGGCCGCTGCCCTGCTTTGCTTTTCACTTTGTACTTTTAACTTTCATCTTCATGCCGCCGCGCATTGATCCAGCAGGTACTGGACCAGCAACGGGACCGGCCTTCCGGTGGCGCCCTTGTTTTTGCCGCTGATCCATGCGGTGCCGGCGATGTCCAGATGCGCCCAGTGGTACTTGCCGGCGAAGCGCGACAGGAAGCACGCGGCAGTGATGGTGCCGGCGTCCCGGCCGCCGACGTTGGCGAAGTCGGCAAACGGGCTGTCGATCTGTTTCTGGTATTCGTCCCACAGCGGCAGTTGCCAGGCGCGGTCCGCACTGCTTTCGCCCGCATCCAGCAGGCTGCGCGCCAGCGGGCTGTGGTTGGCCAGCAGGCCGCTGGCATGATGCCCGAGCGCGACCACGCAGGCACCGGTCAGTGTCGCCACGTCGATGACCGCGGCGGGGTTGAAGCGTTCGGCGTAGGTCAGCGCATCACACAGGATCAGGCGCCCCTCGGCGTCGGTATTCAGCACCTCGATAGTCTGCCCGGACATGCTGGTGACGATGTCGCCGGGTTTGGTGGCGCGGCCACCGGGCATGTTCTCCGTGGCCGGAATGATGCCGACCACGTCCAGCGGCAGCTTGAGGTCCGCCGCCGCGCTGATGGCGCCCATCACCGAGGCGGCGCCGCACATGTCGAACTTCATCTCGTCCATGGCCTGGGCCGGCTTGATGGAAATGCCGCCAGTGTCGAAGGTTACGCCCTTGCCCACCAGCACCACGGGTTTGCCGCCGCGCTTGCCGCCGTGATATTCGAGCACGATCAGCTTCGGCGGTTCCTGGCTGCCCTGGGACACGGACAGGAACGAATGCATGCCGAGTTTTTCGAGCGCCGGCCGATCCAGCACCTTGCAGCGCAGATTCCGGTGCGTGCGCGTCAGTCCCTGGGCATGATGGGCGAGGTGGGTCGGCGTGCACACGTTCGCCGGCCGATTCGCCAGATCCCGCGTGGCCTTCACCGCGCGGCTGATGGCGAGGCCGTCACGCATGGCCTGTTCGCCGACCGGAAGTTCGCGCCGTGACGGCACCATCAAGGTCAGGCGCCGCAGTGAACGATCCGTGCCCTTTTTGCGACTCTTGAATTCCCGGAACTCGTAGCTGACGTGATTTGCAATCTCGAGCGCCTGGCGCAGTTTCCAGTAATGGTCGCGGCCCTTGACGTTCAGTTCCGGCAGGTAATTGACGGCATCGCTGGCGCCGGTGGCCGAAATGGCGCGCATGCCGTTCTCGATGATGCTGCGATACTGGCGATCGGTAATCTCACGTTCGCGCCCGCAACCAATAAGGAGTACGCGGTCGGCGAGGGTCCCCGGCACATTGTGCAGCAACAACGACTGGCCGGTCTTGCCGTCCATGTCGCCGCGTCGCAGCATGTTTGACAGGTGCTTCCCGGCACAGTCATCAATGGCCTTGGCCGGCGCGGTCAGCTTGCGCGTCTCCATGGCGCCGACGATCAGGCAGCCAGTGCGTTGCTTTTCCGGATTTCCGCTCTTGATGCTGAAGTCCATACTATTAGGCCTAAGATGCGTGGGCTGAATTTAGCGCTTGTCGCCGGTGGCCCGGCGCGGTTTGATCCGGGTTGCACACCCGGTAACAGCGGGTAGGCAAGTTTATTCAACTGCCGGAGATAACGCAAAAGCTGCCACATCTGATTGCCCATGATCCTGGAACGACACATTCAGCGCGAGATTCTCGAGAAGGCCGGGTGGATACTTGGCCTGCTGTTGCTGGTGCTCGCCAGCAACCGGTTTGTCGAATACCTGGCCGATGCGGCCTCCGGCGAACTGCCGGCCGAATTCATCCTGCACATGTTGGGCATGAAGGTGCTCGCCATGCTGCCCAAGGTTCTGCCCATCGGGATCTTCCTTGCGGTCATGCTTGCCATGTCGCGCATGGCCCGGGACAAGGAGCTGGTGGTGATGTACAGCGCCGGCATTTCCGAGAATTTCCAGTTGGCCACGGTGGCGCGCCTCGCCGGCCGGTACGCCATGCTGGTGCTGGCCGTGAGTTTCTTTCTGGCGCCGTGGGCGGAAGGACGGGTCCAGGAGCTCCGCGATCGGGCCGAGGTGGAATCGGATGTCACCGGCATCGCTGCGGGCCAGTTTCGGGAGTTCAGCAAGGGTGATCGCATCGTCTATGTGGAACGCCTGGCCAGGGATGGCGAGCTCATGGAGGATGTGTTCCTGCAGGTGCGCGAACGCAACCGCCTCGGCGTGCTGACATCGGATCGGGCCCGCTTCGAGACTGATCCGCGAACCGGCAGCCGCTACGTGCGCTTTGAGGACGGGCGCCGCTACCTGGGCCTGCCGGGGGCGTTGAATTACCAGGTGACCGAATACCGCGCCTACGCGGTCCTGTTGCAGCAGGGCACACCGGGGACTGCGGCTGATGAACTCGAGGCCATTCCCACGCTGCAGCTGTTGCGCCAGACATCGCCCGCGCATCTGGCCGAACTGCAATGGCGGTTGTCCGCCATCATTGCCGCATTGCTGCTGCCGCTGCTGGGCGTGGCGATGAACCGGTTCTCCTTCAATGAGCATCGTTACGCACCGGTGTTTGTTGCGGTGGCGATCTATTTTATCTACAGCAACCTGTTGGGCATCTCGAAGACGCTGTGCAAACGTGATCAGTTGCCGGCGTTCATCGGACTGTGGTGGGTGCACCTGCTTCTGATCGGCGTGCTGCTCCTGATCCTGCACCTGCCGGGACTCCGGCGCTGGCTGCGCCAGCGCCGGGCATGAGGCGGGCCGCATGAGCATTTTGCGGCGCTATTTTGCCCGCATGCTGTTCTGGACCACGTTGCTGGCGTTGGCAGTGCTGGTGGCGTTGTTTGCTTTTTTTTCCCTCATCGACCAGCTGGAGGAAACTGGACGCGGGAACTATGGCGTGTTCCAGGCGGTGACCTACGTGCTGTTGACTACGCCGCGCCTGGCCAGCGAACTGTTTCCCATCGCCGCGATGATTGGTTCCATGGCCACCCTGGGAATACTGGCGCAGAACAGCGAACTCGCGGTCATCAGGACCGCCGGTGTCTCCAGCGCGCAGCTGGGTGGGTTGCTGGCCCGGGCCGCGGCGCTGCTGATTGTGTTGTCGGTGATTAACAGCGAACTGGTGGCGCCGTTCAGCGAGGAGAAGGCGCAGAATCTGCGCTCCCTGTCCATGACCCAGCAAATTACCCTGAAGAGCAAATACGGATTCTGGGCGCGTGACGGCAACAGCTACATCAACATCCGCAAGATCCTGCCCGGCAAGCGCGTCGAACAGATCTATATATACGAGTTCGACGCCGACAATCGTCTGCGCACGAGCACACGGGCCAAGCAGGCCCGCTATGTGAAGGATCGCTGGTTACTGGAGAGCATTCAGCAGACCACTCTCGATGGCGAAACGATCCAGAGGCGCTCTCTCAAGCAGGCTGCCTGGGAATCACTGCTGGATCCGGAGATGCTGAGGCTGATTATTATTGAGCCCCAGTACCTGACCGTGGTCGGGCTGTTTGGCTACATCGATTACCTGCAGGAGAATTCCCAGGACAGCCGGCTCTATGAGCAGGCGCTGTGGGTGAAACTGGTGCGGCCGTTTTCGATCCTGGCCATGATCATTCTTGCGGTGCCCATGGTGCGTGTACACCTGCGCTCGATTCCGGTGGGCCAGCGTGTGTTCCAGGGTGCGCTGGCCGGCGTGATATTTCACATCCTCAGCCAGGCGTCCGGGAACATGGGCATGGTGTACGGAATTGCTTCCCCGATCAGTGTTGCTGCTCCGACCGTGTTGCTGGCCGGCGTGCTGCTCTGGTTGCTGCGCGATTAATTGGGCCGGAATTGTAGGGCCGGCCGCTCCGGACATCCTGTCCTCGGCTTTGGCTCCTGCGTCGCTCTACCGCCTACATCCATGTAGGCGTCTCGCGGCATTTCCCACATCCTGTGGGTCGCTTCAGCCGGCCGTTCGGTATCCCGGCGGGCTGAAGCCCGCCCTACCTGCAGCGCGCTGCCGGTTCAATAACCAGACAGGTTCCTGACAATCGGTCATGCCAGGCCAGGCGATCCGCGCGGCCGACCCCGCTCAGGAATCCCAACCCCGCCATCGCCCAGCACAGCAATGCGGCGGCGAAACGAACGCTGCACGCGGACCAGTCCGGGGCGCTGTCATCCTGCTTCAGAAGCCGAATGTGCCAGGCGCGCATGCCCAGTGTCCGTCCACCGCGAACCCATTGGCCGGCAAAATAGAAATAGGTGATCAGCAGCAGGTACCCGGCGTAGAGCGGATTGCCGCTGGGAATGGCGTCACCCCCGGTCAGGGGCAGTACCGCAAGTGTGGCGACGAACAGCACTGCGAAGAGCAACAGGCAGTCATACAGCATGGCCGCAGCGCGACGCGGCAGCCCGCAAGCGTTCGCGGCAGGGGCCGCAGTGCCGGCGACGGGGGATGACTTGTCTGTCGTCTGCGGCATCAATGGCGCGGTCCCGGTTCAGGCTCTCAGCGGAACAGTCATCCTGCGGTATTCGGCCGCGAGCAGTGTGATGGCAAACAGCCAGGCGCCGCAGATCCCGAACGTGAGCCAGCTCAGGTACGCGCCATTTGCGCCGGCCGGAGACCACCGCAGGGCGACGAGGATCAGGCCGGAACCCAGCACCTTGAACATGCGGTAACCGAGCATGTCGATCCACGCCTTGACCTGGTAGGTGTTCACGGGGTCGATGGGAATGTACAGCAGTTCCTTCGAGGCGCGGTTGATGGAGTAGGACAGGCCGCGGTCACTGACCTTCATCATGACCGCGGTGGCGAGCGTCGTGTGGACCAGGTACGCGGCGGAGGCGACCGATACGAGCAGGGGCTGAATCAGCAATCCCGCAATGGCGCCCAGGTGCCGGTGGACGAATGGCGTTACCGCCACGTTAATCAGCAACGAGACCAGGCTGAGCAGGCTGAAGAATTCGGAAATGACCTGGGTGCGTGTGTCACGATCAGGGAACTTGTCGCTCACCTCGCTGAGGAACTGGTATTCGACCACCGGTTCGGCAAGCTGCGAGAAACACACGATCACTGCGACAAGTATCAGGTAGCGGTTCTTGAACAATGCTACCAGGCCCCGGCCGTTGATCACGGCGCGCTCCACTTCCGGCACCTCTTCGAACAGCCCGCGGCGTGAGATGAGGAAAGTCGCAACGGCACAGATCAGCAACATGGCCGCACATGACAGCAGCAGATCGGACGTCTGCATCGGCGTGTACCTGAGCAGTACACTCGCCAGCACGCCGCCGGCAATGCCTCCCAGGATGCCGCCGGTCCCCACAAACCAGTAACTGTTCTCCCCCTCGTTCATCCTCGTCACCGAGTTGCTCAGGCTCCAGAATTGCTCGACCAGGATGACGCTGAACACGTCGACAAAGATGTAGAAGAGATAAATCAGCTCCACGGTCGCATTCTTGCGGGCAAGCCAGAACAGGGAGAGCACCACAGCGCAAACAATCAGTGAGCCGTTCACGACGCGCACGCGGGTGTACTTCGCGACCAGGCGGTTGTAGACGCCAATGAACGCCAGCAGCGCAAATGCCGACCCGATCCAGACGTAGGGGAAG
>Ga0156012_1183_pt10 | contig 18455 bp, 17 predicted proteins | sample RifCSPlowO2_02_FD_107666 | JGI IMG/M metagenome (GOLD analysis project Ga0156012, IMG submission 107666) | Gammaproteobacteria bacterium RIFCSPLOWO2_02_FULL_61_13
TGCCGGAAGGTCTGGCGGCGAACCAGCCGTTTTTTGTCGCCACCTTCAAACCGCCGATCGGCGCATCGTTCCCCGGCGCGCGCGTGTGCCTGGCAAGTATCGGTTCGCCGGCCAATTTTGTCGCCGTCACGGCGTCGGGCGCAAGTTTCGACAGGCGCTGCTTCTGTTCCGGATTGGCCGGGGCATCAATGCGCACATAGTAGGGTGTCCCATACCGGGATGCGAGTTCGGAATAGCACGCGGCGGGATCCTTACCCAAACGCGCGGTCATCTCCGCCGCCAGCAGGCCCAGCAGCAGGCCGTCCTTGTCCGTGGTCCATACCGTTCCGTCCCGGCGCAGGAAACTTGCGCCGGCGCTTTCTTCGCCGCCGAAACACAACGACGCGTCGAGCAACCCCGGGGCGAACCACTTGAATCCGACCGGGACCTCGACCAGGGGGTGCCCGCAAGCGTGCACGACACGGTCGATGAGGCCGCTGCTGACGAGCGTCTTTCCGACGCCGGCGCTTGCCGGCCACGCCGGGCGATGAGTGAGCAGATAGTGGATCGCGGCCGCCAGGTAGTGGTTCGGATTCATGAGCCCCGTGCCCCGGCAAACGATGCCGTGCCGATCCGCGTCGGGATCATTGCCGAAGGCGATATCGAAGCGGTCCTTGAGTCCGACCAGGCCTGCCATGGCGTGGGAACTGGAGCAGTCCATGCGGATCTGACCGTCGTGATCCAGCGTCATGAAACGGAAGGTCGGATCAAGCTTCGCGTTTACCACCGTGATGTCCAGGCCATGCTGCTCCTGCAGGTCCGGCCAGTAGCCGGCTGCCGCACCACCCATGGGGTCGATCCCGATCCGTACCCCCGCCGCGCGAATGCATTCCAAATCCACCGCCGTCGCCAGGTCTTTGACATAGGAGGGCACGAAATCCGTCTGCCTGATGGTTACGGCCCTGCGCGCCTTCTCGAACGGGATTCGCCTGACGTCCCGGTTGCCTGCGCGCAGCAGGGTGTTGGCCCGCTCCTGGATCCATCCGGTCACCTCGGCATGCGCCGGACCGCCGTGGGGCGGGTTGTACTTGAAGCCGCCGTCGGCCGGCGGATTATGCGACGGCGTGATCACGATGCCATCCGCGCTGTGCCCGGTGCGGCCGCGATTGTGCGCGAGAATGGCGTGGGAAATCACCGGCGTCGGTGTGACCCCGTCGTCACACTGGATGAAGGTTTCCATGGCGTTGGCGGCCAGCACTTCCAGCGCCGTGCGTTCGGCAGGGCCGGACACTGCATGCGTGTCCTTGCCCAGAAACAATGGCCCGTCGATGCCATGGCGGGTGCGGTAATCGCAGATCGCCTGCGTGATGGCGAGCACATGCGCTTCGTTAAAGCTGGTGGTGAATGGCGAGCCCCGGTGGCCGCTGGTGCCAAAGCTGACCAAATGATTGGGATGATCCGGATCCAGCCGGTTCTCGTAATAGGCGCGCTCCAGCCGGCCGACATCAATAAGGAGTTCCGCTGGCGCGGGCCGGCCAGCCAGCGCGTGAATGGTCATGGGCGCAGTTGGCGGGCTCGATCCACGGCGCGGCGGGCAAGGACCGCGATTTCGTCGAAGCGTCCCTGAGTGATCAGATTCTCCGGCACCATCCAGCTGCCGCCGACGGCGACGACATTCGGCAGGGAAAGATAATCAGCCAGGTTGTCCAGGCTGACGCCGCCGGTGGGACAGAAAACCAGATCCGGAAGCGGTCCGGCAAAGGCCTTGAGCGCCGCTGCGCCGCCGGCCGGGCCGGCCGGAAAGAATTTCATGAAGCGAAAGCCCGCGTCCCTCGCCGTCAATGCCTCGGTCACCGTGGCGATCCCTGGAATGACGGGGACTGCAGCCGCAACAGCGGCCGCCAACAGCCGCGCCGGCGCGCCCGGCGTGACGACGAAACGGCCGCCGGCGCCGATGATCCGCTCGATATCGGCAGCCGCAAGCGCCGTGCCACCCCCCACCCACGCATCGGGTTTGGCCGCTGCCATGATCCGGATTGCGTCAACGGCGCAGTCGGTTCGCAGTGTGACTTCCAGCACCGTCATCTCCGCACTGACCAGGGCCTGCGCCAGGGGCGCTGCCTGCGCGACATCCTTCACGGTCAGCACCGGTATGATCGGACACCGGACCAGGGCGCGTTTCATGGCTGTCCAATCTGTGCTCATGCCTTACTCCTCTGCGTTACCTGGTGTCCTGCCCGCAAGAATCTTAATTAATTCCAAGGGCGAAGTTTTTTGTAGGGCGGGATTTATCGCGCCGCGATGCCAGCGGCCGGCCCTACAGAGAATTATGCGAGGTCTTTGCAAGGCAACACACCAGCGCCGACCAGGTGTTCATCCGGCCAGCGCAATACCGATGCCCCTTGCTCCGCCGAACCGACACCCTCGCGGAAACCCTGGAACAGCTCCCGGCCCATGCCGAAGTGGTTCGGAGATAGTTCAACTTCGACCGGCTGCCTCGCGTTGAACTCCAGGTCCGGGACCTTTGCTTCCAGTATTCCCCGCTCGGCATCCACGCGGATCACATCGCCGTCGCGCAGCCGGGCGATGGGTCCCTGCGTGGCCGCCTCCGGCGTCAGATGAATTGCCGCCGGCACGCGGCCGGAAGCCCCGGACATGCGGCCGTCCGTCACCATCGCCACGCGATGGCCCCGACCCTGCAAAACGCTTAACGGCGTCGTCAGCTTATGTAATTCCGGCATGCCGTTGGCCCGCGGTCCCTGAAACCGGATCACGGCGATGAAGTCCCGATCCAGTTCACCGCGCTTGAACGCGGCTTCGAGCTCGTGCTGATCGTGAAAGATAAGGCAGGGTGCCTCGATGATCCGATGCTCCCGCGCCACGGCCGATACCTTTATTACGCTGCGACCGAGATTGCCTCTCAGGACCTTCAACCCGCCTTCCGGGGCAAAAGGATCGCGCATTGGCCGCAGGACCTCGGAATTCCGGGATTCAGTCACTACTGGCCGCCAGGCGAGGTTGCCGTTTTCAAGCAGCGGCTCCTCCCGATACGGCGTCAGCCCGTTACCCGCCACCGTGGTGATATCCTCGTGCAGCAGACCGGCATCCAGCAGTTCGCGGATCAGAAACGCCATGCCCCCCGCGGCGTGAAAGTGATTCACATCCAGGTGGCCGTTGGGATAAATGCGGGTCAGCAGCGGCACCACCGGGGAGAGCCGGTCAAAATCGTCCCAGTTGATTTGTATGCCCGCGGCCCGGGCCATGGCCACCAGGTGCAGGGTGTGGTTGGTGGATCCACCCGTGGCCAGAAGCCCTACCATCGCATTGACGATCGCCTTTTCGTCCACGACTCTGGCCAGGGGCGTGTAGGCATCACCGAGCGCGGTCAGTTGCGCCACACGCTGCGCCGCGGCGCGAGTCAGTGCGGTACGCAGCGGCGTATTCGGGTTGACAAAGGCCGCACCGGGCAGCATCAGACCCATCACTTCCATCATCATCTGGTTACTGTTTGCCGTCCCGTAAAAGGTGCAGGTGCCGACCGTATGATAGGACCGGGCCTCGGCCTCCAGAAGTTCATCCTTTCCGGCGTTCCCTTCCGCATACTGTTTCCGCACCTGGGCCTTTTCGGGGTTGGACAGTCCGCTCGGCATGGGCCCACCCGGCACAAAGATGACCGGCAGATGTCCGAACGGCAGCGCGCCGATCAACAGGCCGGGAACGATCTTGTCGCAGACGCCAAGACAGAGGGCGGCATCGAACATGTTGTGGCTCAACGCTACAGCGGTAGCCATCGCGATGACGTCGCGGCTGAACAGGGACAGTTCCATGCCCGGCTGGCCCTGCGTGACCCCGTCGCACATGGCCGGCACGCCGCCGGCCACTTGCGCCGTGGCACCGACTTCCCGCGCGGCGAGCTTAATCAGCGTCGGGTAAGTCCCCAGCGGCTGATGCGCCGATAGCATGTCATTGTAGGCGGTCACAATGCCGATGTTGGGCGCCGCGCCGCGCCGGAGCTTGGCCTTGTCGTCCTGTTCAGCGGATGCAAAGCCATGCGCCAGGTTGCCGCATGACATCTTGGTTCGTGCGGCGACGGTTTCCCGGGCGGCACGCATGCGTTCCAGATAAGCATCCCGGGTCCGCCGGCTGCGCGTCACAATCTCACTGGTGGCCTGTTCAACTACCGGATGCATTTTGATTCACCTTTGTCCCATCAATCGGCATGCCATCAGGGTGCCCAGTAAACACTGACGGGAGTCTTTGACTGCCGCAATATCGCCCGCACCGGCATTTCCCGTTCCTCTTTTCCAAGCAACGCGCGGTCGAATGCCGCGCGCTTCTCCGCACCGGTGATGACGAGATAAATGTGCCTGGTCTGGATCAGCGCCATCAACGTCAGGCTCATGCGCGGATAAGGACCTGCGATCGGCGAGGCCTCCGGGTACACCGCCTTGCAGAGCCGGCCAAAGTTGACATTCAATGCATCGGTGAGCGCCGCCGTGCCGGGGAACAGGGACGCCGCGTGTCCATCCGTCCCCATGCCCAGCATGCACAGCGAATTGCGCCACGGCATCGCGGTCAGTCTCTCATGACAGTGGGTCTCGGCCGCTTCCGGCGATGCGTGGTCCGAATAAATGGGTATGAAGTTGGCGCGCGCCGCCGGACCACGCAGCAGTTTGTCCCGCACCATGCGTTCGTTGCTGGCCTCGTGCTCCGCATTCACCCAGCGCTCATCCGAGACCGTCACCCAGACCCGTGCCCAGTCGAGGTCCATGGCAGCCAATCGTTCCAGTACGGGTGGCGCGGTCGTGCCGCCGGCCGCTATCAGACCGGCGGACGGTGCCTGGGCGAGCGCCTGGGCCAGTCCGGCGCCCATGGTTGCGGCAAGCTCTGAGCACAAGGCCTGCCGATCGGAAAATTCCTGCCATTGATGCGGCATCAATTTGTTCCGGTCATCTCATGCCTCGTGCCACGTATGCCCGTGGCGTTCGGTCAGCGCGAAAGAAGAGGACGGCCCCCAGGTTCCCGCGCCGTAGGACTGCGGCGTCATCCCGACTTCCTTCCAGCCGGCGACGATGCCGTCAACCCAGGTCCACGCCGCTTCCACCTCATCACGGCGCACGAACAATGTCCGGTTGCCGTGCATGGCGTCCAGGATGAGCCGCTCGTAGGCGATCCCGCGCCGGTAATTCTCGAACGCGGTGGTCCGGCTCAGGTTGAGCGGCAACGACTGTAATCGCGTGCCCTCGGAGGTCAGCCCGGGAACCTTGTTCATGATCCAGAGCGTGACTTCCTCCTCCGGCTGCAACCGGATCATCAACTTGTTGGCGGTGAGTTCCGATCCAGGCGGCATGGGAAAGATCGAGTGCGGAATGGCCTTGAACTGTATGAAGATCTCCGTGTAACGCTTCGGCATGCGCTTGCCGGTGCGCAGGTAGAACGGCACGCCCGCCCAGCGCCAGTTGTCGATCTCGGCGCGCAGCGCCACGAAGGTTTCACAGTTGCTTGCGCGGCCGCCTTCCTCTTCCGTGTATCCCGGCACCGATTTGCCGCCGACCGCGCCGGCACTGTACTGGCCGCGAACGGTGTTGTGCCTGACCTGAAACGCATCGATCGGCCGGAGTGAACGCAGAACCTTGACCTTTTCGTCCCGCACCGCATGCGACTCGAGTTCGATCGGCGGCTCCATGGCGACGAGGCAGAGCAACTGCAACATGTGGTTCTGCACCATGTCCCTGAGCGCGCCGCTCTCGTTATAGTAGGACCAGCGTCCTTCCGCGCCGACGGTCTCGGCAATGGTGATCTGGATATTGTCGATGCCCCTGTGATTCCAGAGCGGCTCCAGCAGCGAGTTTGCGAACCGCAGGCACAACAGGTTCTGGACGGTTTCCTTGCCCAGGTAGTGGTCGACCCGGAAGATTGAATCCTCCTCCAGGGCCTCCGCGATCGAGCCGTTGATCTGTTTCGACGTCTGCAGGTCGTAACCGAGGGGTTTCTCCAGGATCACCCGGCAATGCTGGCCCAACAGGCCGGCGGACTTCAGGTTGCGGCAGATCGTGCCGTAGAGTTTTGGCGTCACGGCCAGGTAATACATCGTTGCATCCAGGCCGCCGCCCGCCAGATTCTGCGCCAGCCGGGCGTAATCATCGGGTTGCTCCGCGTCCAGTTGCATCGCAGTCACGCGGGCTGCGAAGCGCTGCCAGACCTGCGCGTCGAGATTCTGAACCTGGGGACTCGAGGCAATGATCTTTTGCAGATCCTCGCGCAGGGCTTCCGTCTCCGCGATGGAGCGGTCTACGGCAACGATCAAAAACCCCTCCGGCAAAAGTCCGTCCCGGTCCAGCAGGTAGAGGGACGGAAACAACATGCGCCGCGACAGGTCACCGTTGCCGCCGAACAGCACGATGCGGGACGAAAGCTGGCCGTCGTTCTCCACTGGAGCGATTTTCCTTGAATGTTCTGCGGCAGGGCGTCAACCGACCCGACAAGCAGTTGCCGGCTATCATTTGACCGGAAAACCCGCCCATCTCAATGGGCAATTGTGGGCGCGTAGCGGCGGATTTTCAAATGCTGTTTGAGCAACATGCACGCTATATACTCCGCCTGTTCCGTTCCGCCACTTTGTGCCAGCCGGAGGTCAGCGTCATGTCCAGAGTATTCAATTTCTGCGCCGGTCCCGCGGCCATGCCCGAACCGGTACTGCTCCGCGCCCAGGAGGAGTTTCTCAGCTGGGGCAAGCGTGGATCATCCGTACTGGAAATGAGCCATCGCAGCGACGAATTCGTGCAGATTGCCCGGCACGCCGAACAGGGCCTGCGGGATCTGATGCATATCCCTGAAAACTACAAAATCCTTCTGCTGCAGGGCGGCGCCAGCGCCCAGTTCGCGTTCATACCCATGAACATCCTGGGTGGCAAGCGCACGGCCGATTACATCAGCACCGGGATCTGGTCCGAAAAGGCCATCGAGGAGGCCAGAAACTATTGTGACGTCAATGTTACAGCGACCGGCGCCGCGGATGGTTTCACCCGGATTCCGGACCGGGAGCAGTGGAAACTGAATCCAAATGCCGCTTACGTGCATTACACGCCCAACGAAACCGTCAATGGCGTGGAATTTCACTGGATACCGGAGACCGGGGACGTGCCGCTGGTGGCGGACATGTCCTCCACCATCTTGTCCCGGCCCATCGACGTTTCAAAGTTTGGGCTGATTTACGCCGGCGCGCAGAAAAACATCGGCCCATCAGGCATTGCGGTGGTCATCGTGCGCGAAGACCTGATCGGGCGCCCGTTGCCGCAGACGCCGCGTCCGTTCGACTACGCAGTACAGGTCAAGGACGCGTCCCTGTACAACACGCCCCCGACCTTCGGCTGGTACCTGATCGACCTGGTCTTTGACTGGCTCCGGCAACAGGGCGGACCGGAGGCCATGGGACCGATCAACGCCAGGAAGGCGGCAAAACTCTATCAAGTCATCGACGCCAGCGACTTTTACAGCAACGCGGTGGCGGCGGAGTGCCGATCCTGGATGAACATACCCTTCCGGCTCGCCGACCCACGGCTTGATCCGGTATTCCTGAAACAGGCCGCGGAAAACAATATGGTGAATCTCAACGGCTTCCGCAGCGTCGGCGGCATGCGCGCCAGCATCTATAACGCAGTGCCGGAGGCGGCAGTCGATGCCTTGTGTGCGTTCATGCGCGACTTCGAAAAGCGGCACGGCTGAACCGGGCAGGAACGGGCGTGTTCCTGAAAAACTCTCCTGCCGGTTATGGCCTGTTCAGCAAGTCGCTGCACTGGCTCAATGCGCTGTTGGTCATCATTCTCATCGGGTTGGGTTTCTACATGGTGGGACTGACCTATTACGACCGCTGGTACAACGCCGCGCTGACGTGGCATAAATCCCTGGGCCTGATCGCACTTGGGCTGGCCATGGGGATGGCCGGTTGGCAGTGGTACAGCCCGCCACCGGCCACGCTTCCGGGATTGCAACGCTGGGAACGACTGGGGGCCCGGATCATGCACATTGCGCTGATGGGGATGATGCTGGTCATACCGTTCAGCGGATACCTGATCTCCACGTCCGCCGGACAGGGTGTCGAGATCTTCGGCCTGGCGCGCATACCCGCGCTGTTGCACGGTGGCACCACGCTGCGGGACGTCGCCATTGCCGTACATTTCTATGCCGCCTACGGCACCGCCCTGCTGGTCATCGGCCATGGGGGCGCCGCCCTGAAGCACCACTTCGTCAACCGGGACGACACCCTGCGTCGCATGCTGTAACCAGAACCAATCTCAAAATTAGCGCGAGCACCATTTTTGAGGTCGGTTCCAACTGCGCGGCGGATTCCTCATGGACCCGGGCTCACTGCCGCCGATTGCATGCGCATGATGGCCTGGGCCCGGATGGGAATGCCCAGATAGCCGTCGTCCGCGTACTTGTCCTTGACGCAGTCCTCGGCGAAAGTCCCTGATTCAGGCTGGCCAAAGCGGTGCTTCGGATCCACCAACGGCAAATCCGAGGGCATGGAATCGGTGGGGGAGTAGCGCATCATCGCCCACATGACCTTGTTTACGAATGGCACGATGAGTTCATAACAGTAATATACCTGCACCTTGATCACGTTGGCATCCTGGATGGTCTGGCTGGATTCGCTGCCGAGCTTGATGCCGCGATAGATGAGATTGTCATTGGGGATCACGACGGCACTACCGTCCATTACGCCGAAATCCCGGAACGCACCCGGACCCGGATTCACCACCTCGATGCGCACGTAACCGTCCTCGATCTGCTTCCGCACCCGGTCACGCCCATCCTTGAATTTCGTCACGTTGTCGGCATGGGTGTACAACGACGCCAGGGTGCGGGCCACCGCCGACTCCATGAAAAACATCCTGGCCCCGTTGAGGCTCCCGGCCCGCGCCGCCTCGAAGGCGGCATAGTTCAGTGTCACCTTGGCATGCATGATGAATGCGATCTGCAGCGTGCCGAACAGCAACATCAGCAACAGCGGCAGCACGATGAGAAATTCAACCATGGCCTGCCCTGGCGCCGCACCGCGGCAGCCGGTTGCGCGTGGATCGGCGCGCAGGTCCAGGCCGGGTTCACTGTTCGGGGACACCGGCCTCCACCGTTCCTTTTTCAGCCTCGCCTTTGAGAACCTGCATTAATTCTTTCAGGACCTCACTGCTGCGATCGACCATGGGATCCCCCGGCGGCGCGATCTTTTGCAGTTCGATCAGGCTGCTGGCCGCGGTGTTGAGGTAAAGAATGGACAAGTTGTACCAGGCCTTGGCGTGATCCGGGGCGCGTACCAGGGCCTCGCGGTAGGCAGCTATGGCCAAATCCGGGCGATTGCTGCGCGCATAGATATTGCCCAGCCGGAACCAGTTCTCGGGCTCGACCGGCACCTTTTGCGCCAGCAACGTGTAATGCTTCTCGGCCTGCGCGTAATCCTTCGCTGCATAGCTTGCTTCCGCGGCATCGCGCACCTGGAACAGGTCCGCCTCTTCCGCGGGCTTGCCCCGTGTCCCCATGCCGCCGGCGCATCCCGCCAGCAGGAGGACCATCATTACCGATGCACAGCGCATGGAGTCAGGGTCCGACCCAATTGAGGGTCTGCCCTTCCGCCAATTCGAGGGAGGTGATGCTGCCCACTGGCAGTTCCAGCACCATGCGCGCGCCGCCGCATGCGGCCATGCGCCAGGGCAGCAACGCACGCACCAGCTTCAGGATCCGCCCCGCGGCGTTGAGAAATACCAGGTCCAGCGGGTAGGTCATGCCCAGCGCATGCACGGCCGAACACGGTTCTATCAACAAACCCTGCCCGGATTGCAGCACCGGCCGCGACAGCAGGCCACGCATCCGCTCCAGCATGTTTTCCGTGCGGTAGGCATTGGGCACCACGCAGCGGCCATCCTCCACGCGTTGTATTGCGCCTGACATCACAACAGACCTTCACCGAGGAATTTCATGACGATGGGGAAACCCAGGATCATGAAGGTAACCGGGAAGATGAAGATGATGAGCGGCGCCACCAGTTTGACCGGCGCCTCCATGGCCATCTTTTCCGCGCGCTGGAAACGTTCGCTGCGGCGCTGATCGGCCTGCACGCGCAACACATTGGCCAGGCTGGCACCCATTTTTTCGGCCTGGATGATGGCGCTGACAAAGCTGGTTATCTCATTGATATCCAGCCGTTCCGCCATGCGCCGCAAGGCGTCTGCACGCGCCAGTCCGGAACGCATGTCGCGCAGCACGATGGCAAATTCATTGCGCAACGCGCCGGGCGGCGCCTTTTCCATGGCCTGGGTCAGGGCGCCCTGGAAATTGAGGCCGGCCTCCACGCACATGGTGATGAAATCCAGGTACACGGGCAGCGTGCGGATGACATTGCTTTCGCGCCGCTTGCGCGTGTCATTGAGCCATACATCCGGGAGCAGGAAGCCGACCAGCGGCGCCACCACCAGCCAGATGGGTTCCCAGACATCCATCCCCAGCATGGCAAACCAGACCACGATGGGCGCGGTAATGGCAACCAGGATGCGCAGCGCAATGAACTGTTCCGCAGACAACAGGTAGCTGACCCCGGTGCGTTGCAGCCGTTGATCGGTGTACTCCATGAGTTCATAGGGCAGAAATACGCAAAAGAAATTCGCGATGATCTGGATGGCGGGCCAGACCAGGCGCAACTTCCAGGACAGCGGGTCCATGTAGGCACGATCCTCTTCACCCACCATCAGGTACATGCGCTGCAGGAACAGGATGGTGAGCAGCGCGGCGATGCCCGTGCAGATGGCAGCGAGAGGAAACGAAAGCGTGGCGAGGAATTCGATCATGCGCCTACACGTCGATGGTGGTTATTTTCTTGATCAGGAAATATCCCATGCTTTCCATGATCACGATGACCACCAGCAGCGCCCAGCCGATGGGGGTGGTCCAGAGCTTGCTCATGGCCTCCGGTTCCATGAAATTGAGCAGGCAACCCAGCAATATCGGCAGGCCGGTCATGACAATACCCTGGAGCTTGCCCTGCGCGGTGAGACTCTCGATCTTCCCCTCCATCATGGACTTGCGGCGCAGGGTGTCACCCAGGGTTTCCATGGTTTCGGCCAGATTACCGCCCACCTCGCGATTGATGCGCAGTGCCGTCACCAGCATGCGGAAATCCGGCATCGGATTGCGCGCCTCCATGGATCGCAGGGATTGCTCGAATTCAACGCCCAATCGTTGCTCCTTCAGGTACAACTCGAATTCCTGGGAGATCGGCGGCGGCTGCTCCTTGACCAGTCCTTCCAGGGCGATGCTGAGGCTGGCGCCGGCGCGCATGGCGCCGGAGACCATGAGCAATGCATCCGGCAACTGCGCCTCGAACTTCTTCATGCGCCGCGCACGCATGGAGCGGTACACCGAGGCGGGCAGGATGATGACGATACCCAGTACCGCCAGTGTCGCCCCGATGTCGCGAAACAGAATCCAGCTGATCAGGGGCAGCACCACGATGGCAATCAGGTTGTACTTGAACAGCTTCTGGGGATCCAGGAACAGGAACATGTCGGACATGTTGCTGCTGGCGGTGCTGGTAAAGGTTTCGCGATAACCGTCGAGAAAGTCCTGGCCTTTTTCCAGGACCACCATCCAGAGCAGTGTCGCGGAGGCAAAGATACAGCCCACTGCCAGGACGAACAGTACCTTGGCCCCGGCACCCAGCAGTAGTTCCATCATTGAATTAAACTCAAACGCAGCGAGCGAAGGCGGAACAAGGCGAAAACGGGCGAGAAAGCGCAGTTGACACGCCAGTCAATGAGCATTTCGAGTCCGTTTTCAACGCCGTACCGCCAAGCGCAGCAATTTTGAGCCAGCATCATTGCTTGAAGATCGACATGTCCACGTTCAGCCCGCGTTGCCGCAGGTCTTCATAAAACTCCGGCACCGCGCCGGTAGCCATAAAGTGGCCGGTGACGCGACCCTTCTCGTCGAACCCTTCCTGCTGATACTTGAAGATATCCTGCAACTGCACAATCCCGGATTCGACGCCGGTTATCTCGGTGATAAAGATGATGCGACGGCTGCCGTCGGTGAAGCGCGTCTGTTGCACAATTATGTGGATCGCGGACGCCACCTGTTCCCGGATCGCCATCAGCGGCAGGTCCATGCCCGACATCATGACCATGACCTCCAGGCGCGCAATCAGATCGCGGGGGGTATTGGCGTGGGCCGTGGTCAGGGAGCCGTCGTGACCGGTATTCATGGCCTGCAACATGTCCAGAGTCTCACCACCGCGACACTCGCCGACGACAATGCGGTCCGGGCGCATGCGCAGGCAGTTCTTCACCAGGTCCCGAATCGGCACGGCACCCTTGCCCTCCAGGTTCGCCGGGCGCGCCTCCAGGCTGACCAGATGCGGCTGCGCCAGCTTCAGTTCCGCGGCATCCTCAACGGTCACGATGCGTTCGTTTGGCGGAATGAAATTCGACAACACATTCAAGGTGGTGGTCTTGCCGCTACCGGTGCCCCCGGAAATGATAACGTTGCGTTTGTGCTTCACCGCCATCTGCAGAAACTGCACCATCGCTTCATTAATCGCTCCAAAACGGATCAGGTCCTCTGCCTGCAACTTGCTCTTGGCAAATTTGCGGATCGTCAGGCAGGGCCCGCGCAGCGCCAGCGGCGGGATGATGGCATTGACGCGCGACCCGTCCTTCAGGCGCGCGTCCACCATCGGCGAACTCTCGTCGATGCGCCGGCCGAGGGGCGAGACGATGCGCTCGATGGCGGTCATAACCGCATTGTCGCTGGAAAAGGTCACATCTGATTTGGTCAGCTTGCCGGCCTTTTCCACGTAGATGTCATCAAACTTGTTGACCATGATCTCGGTGATGGAATCGTCGGCCAGCAGTTTCTCCAGCGGGCCGAGCCCGACGGCCTCGTTCAGGACTTCAGTCGCCAGCGCCTCGCGGTCCAGATCGGAGGGCAGCTTGTCTCCCATCTTCTTGATGATCTCGCGCACCATCTCCTGCACCTGCGCACGCAATGCCCCCTCATCCATCGACCCGATGTCGGTGCGGCGCAGGTCCATCATCTCGAGCAGTTCGTCATGAACGCGGTTGCGCCACTTGTACTTCTCGTTGTGCATCAATGAGACGATGGTCTTGCTGAGCGCATCGGATTCCTCGATGGCGGCATGCCGGGATACGCCGATGGCGGTCTTCAGACTGTCATCGTCGTCATCATCATCATTGCCGGCGGCAGTGGCTGGCTTGGCACCGGACGGCTTGGCGCCGGCATCCTGGATCATGCCGGCGCTAATCTGGTAGCCGGCAATATGGATTACGTCGGTGGATTTGAGCGGCCCGAAATGCTCGACCTCCACGCCGTTCACTTCGATGCGCGCCTGCCCGGTCTTGTCCTCGACAAAAAGGCCTTCCGGGGTGCGCCGGATCTCGGCATGGTGGCCGGCCACGCGCCAGCCCTTCAACTGGATGAAGTTGTCGCGTGCCTTGCCGATGCTGCACTCGGCCACCGGACAACGGAAGGTCTTGACCCGGTTGCCATCACTGTCATTTACGATCACATCAAACATGGTGCGGACCTCAGTCAAGGATTTCCAGGGATTCCTCCCCGAGTCCATCAATGGCTTTCTGCAGTCCCTCCTTGCGCTTCTCGAGCAGGGACTGGTTCAGATCGGATTGGGCGTCATACACGGTCGGCGTGACAAAGATGACCAGTTCGCTCTTCTGATCGCGAAAAGATTTGGACTTGAATAATTCACCCAGGATCGGGATATCCCCGAGGAACGCCAACTGGTTGGTGTCCTTGGATATCTGCTGGTTGATGAGACCGGAAATGACCAGCGTCTCCCCGGACTTCATGCTCACATCCGTGTCGGTGCGCCGCGTAAGAAATCCGGGCACGCCCTGCACGGCCACCGAGTTGTCGATGACACTGACCTCGGTGGAGACATTGGCGTGGATGTTGTTGTTGGTGTCCACCTCCGGCTTCAGTGTCAGCTGGATGCCGTACTCCTTGAACTCCACGTTCGACGCGCCCAGGCTGTTGGTGACCTGGTAAGGCACCTCGCCGCCGGCCAGAAAACTTGCCTCGCCACCGCTGCGCGTTGCCAACCGCGGCTCCGCGAGGATGACTGCATTTCCGGAATTGACCGCGAGATTGATGCGCGAAGAAATCTCGGTGGCGATGCCGAAAAAACCAAGCGGGCTGGTGGCGGACCCGGGCAGCAGATCGCTGAACGACGGCGGCGATGGTGTCGGGGAACGGAATTGCTCATTGGCCACGATATCCCACGCAAAACCGGCGGCCGGCCCGTTGATCACCTTGTCCCAGACGATGCCCAGGTTCTCGAGAAAGTTGCGGTTGAATTCCGTGATCTTGAGGTTCATGAACACCATCTTGTTGATCGGCAGATCCAGCACGTCCTTGCTGGTCAGATCCATGATCTCCTTGTACACACCGGCGACGGTAGTGATCGCCGCTTCCGAATTCGATGGGACACTGCCGCTGAGGACGATGCGGTCGCCGATTACACGGACCTCCAGCCCGGTCACGCCTGCCAGCAGTGTCCGGACATTCTCGGCCTTCTCTTCCAGCGTGCCGTATTCACTCTTGATGCGTACCGTGATGTCGCGCTCCGTGCCGTTGTTGAACCAGATGTGGACGTTACTGTCGCCCTCGCCCTCGGCGATGATCAACAGTTGCCCGTTGTTGAGCAATGATGTGCTCAGCAGCTTGGAATTACCCACCGCGATGCGATTGATATCGGCGACCTTGAGGATCTTGATCTCGCCGACATACAACTCCACCATCTCATCGTCCGCGGCCCAGCACAGTCCGGCCGCAAACATGAAAACCACCACAATCAATTGCCTTAGCATTGTCATACCCCACTTCATCGTTCCATCATGGGTTGTAATGTTTTGCTGGTGGCATCGGCCATCCAGTACCGCAATTCTTCCGTGGAGGCTAGTCCTCCTTCTTCAACCTGCTGCGCTTGGCAATCCCGTCCTGGCCTTGTCCGCCGACTATCAATTCCACGTCCGAGTCCGCCAGCTCGCGCTGCCGGAATCCACCCGCGGATCCGTCGCCTTCCGGGGCGGATTGCGCCGGCGCGGATTCATCCAGCTCGATAACCAGGCCCTGGCCTCCACCCTCAACCTCAATTTCGCCGGCGTCCTCCGCGAGCGCAGCATCTGTCAGCTCGTCTGCCAGGCACATTGAACTCATTGCCCAGCATAAGACCGCGACCGGCATGCAACGCGGCATGGGTGTTCTCCGCGCCTACTCCGGCACCGGGACCCGTTGCGACTTGGCTATGCCATCCGTACTTGAACCACCGATGACATAATCGTAACTGCCCTCGCCGCCCGTGGGGCTGCCGCTGATGGGTATTTCCTTCGCCACCGCGGCAATCTGTTCGCGCGACACCAGGTTGCCATTTGCATCCACCACCTGACCCTTGGCGTTCACCGACAAACCGGCGGCGGCAAGCTGCTTTTTGCTCAGCACGGTGCCATCCGGGGCGATCACCAGGTCATCACTGGCCACGACATTGCCGGCCGCATCCACGACCTGGCCGGCGGCGTTCACTGACAAGCCGGCGGCAGCAAGCTGTTCGCGCGTCACGACCTTGCCGTCCGCGGTGGTAATGACTTCCGCGGCGGACACCACGTTGCCGTTCTTGTCCACCAGCTGGCCGTTGGCATTGACGCTGAGACCGGCTGCGGCCAATTGCCCCTTGCTCAATATCTTGCCGTCGGCGCTCACCAGCAGCGTCTTCGGATCGATAACCTTGCCACTGGCATCCACCACCTCGCCTTTTTCATTTACCGTCAGTCCCGCGGCTGCCAGCGCCTCCTTCGTGATCACGGTGCCGTTGGCGGACACGATCAGATCCGCCCCGCTGACGACCTTGCCCTGCGCATCCACAACCTCACCATTGGCATTCACCGACAAACCGGCAGCGGCAAGTTGCTGGCGTGTCATCACCTTGCCGTCCTTGGTGACGACGACATCCGCGGCGGACACCACGTTGCCGTTCTTGTCCACCAACTGGCCGCTGGCATTGACGGTGAGACCGGCTGCAGCCAGTTGCTCCTTGCTCAGTATCTTGCCGTCGGCGCCGACCACCAGCGACTTCGGATCGACCACTTTGCCGGAGGCATCCACCAGCTGGCCATTTTCATTTACATGCAATCCCGCGGCCGCCAGCTGCTCGCTGCTGGCCAGTTTCTTGCCGCTCGCATCGACCAGGTTACCCGAGGCATCCACGCCGCCGGCCTCGGCCGCGCGCGCCGCGCGCTGCTCTTCTGCGGCGGCCATTTTCGCGGCATTGTCGAACAGGTCACGCGCAGAAACCGCGGTAAACGCCGAGGCGCCCGGGTCCTTGCGATTACGCAGCAACGCCAGCAAATCACCCTTGTCCTGTGCCGCGGTCAGCATTGCCGCCTGTTCCGCGGTCACATCCAGCGTGACCGAGGTGAAATTGCCCTCAGCCCGCAGTTGGGGCTGGCGCAGCAAATCGAGGGATTCAATGTACGGGTCCTGGCCGGTCGCCAGCACGCGCACACCCTGCAAAACGGGGAGAATCACGTCGCCGGGAGAAATGCTGCCCAATACCGCATCCAGTTCCTCGCCGGAAAACTGGCTGGCGATGCTGGCGATGCCACCCGGAATATTCGGGAGCTTGATGTTCCCGGGCAATTCCTTGAACAAACCCACGGTATAGAGCTTGGGATCGAATCCCGAGGTCTGGTAGGGAATATTCACCAGCACATCGATGCGGTTGCCCGGCCGGATCATGCCGGCGACGGAGTTGACCTCGTCCACGGTGACAGTCAGCGCGCGTCGCCCCACCGGGATGGTGTCGGAGAAATCCACCGGGAAATCTTCATCGAGAAAACTCTTGAGCAACGGCCTGCCAACACCCAGGGCAGTGGTCAGCGCACGGCCCTTGAAACGCTCATACTCGCCCGGACGGATCGCGTCCGCATGGACAAATTCCGCCGGTAATTCGCGCACGGCGAAACTCCCATCCGCCACCGGCGCGCCCCGGGGCAGATCCCGGTTCGCGACCACCACGGTGACCTTCTGCTGTTCCGGCCCCCTGAGGCTCGCCTCAATGGCGGCGGTCCGCGCCTTCAGATACACCACCGACAACAGGGCCGCCGCTACGCCGAAACCGACCGCCCCCATGATCATGGTGAGCGGCAGTCCCCCTTTCTTTTTTACCTGGGCCATTGGTTCGCCTCTTCTATCCGGCCGTGGGGCGCGGACTATTAATGTCAATGTGGACTGCCCGCGCGCCTCCGGCGCTGACGGGCCGCAAGTCCAGATCTCCGCCTGGTTTGCGCATCAGCCGGGGACAGATTTGAATTTAATCCCCGGTCCTGATTATAGCTTTGTGTCAACCGGCTAGAAGATGCCTCCTGCCCCTTCCATTACATCCCCTACATTACTCGGCAAGACGCTGGTCGGGTCGGCAAGCTTTGTCTTCAGATCCGAAAGCACCGCGCTTGGGTCACGATTGAAGAATTGCAGGACTTTCAACGCATCGGGCGTATCCACCGCCAGGCGGTCAATCTGGTCCTGGTCCAGCCCCTCAGCCTCCAACGCCAGCGCGTAATCCGCCGCAGAATCAAAGTCCGGCGCCTCGGACAACGACAGGGCATAAGAATAGCCCTTGTAATTCTCCTTGATGACGTCCAGCAACTCCTGGATCACGTCACCGGAAGGCCCCGTCGTCAACGCCAGCACGCCAAAAACCAGCACCACGGTGTACTCCACCATGGATTGCCCGGCCTGTCGAAAAAGGGTGCTCATGCATTCACTATAACATGGCAAAAATCAAAGAATATCGTGCCGCACTTCATTGATTACCACCTGTGTTTCCTTATCATCGCCGGTCAGCACGATGTTGATTTTCCGGCGCCCGCCGGTGAATGCCAGCACATGCATTTTGGCTGCGGGAATGGCCTTGTCCATGTCCGGGCGCCAGTCGCCTGCCTGATACTGCTGGCGGTAATAATTGACATTGCTGGTAAGGGAATGGCGGTTCGTCAACAGCACCGTGGCGCCGGTCTGCCCCGGATCGCGGCTGGTCATGTTCTGCAGCACCTGGCTGCCGGACATCTTCGGCACCCCCGGCGCATCCGTGGCACCGGCGGGGGCTTCATCCACGCGGCTCATGGCCAGGTAACCCCAGGTACCCTTGTTATCGGCACGCTGTGCCTGCACCGTCAGCAAATAGCCCTCCTCAACGCGGCTGAGGATGTACCAGGGACTCATAGCGTCAGTTTCTCCATATCCGGGTTCGATTCCGTTTTCATCCTCCTTCCAGAGCCGGCGATAAAACTCGTACACGCGTTCCGGGGCTTCCGTGGTAGAGAACTGGCGAATCTCCATGGCGCGCCCACCGATGACGGTGCTGGTACCCATGGACTGCACCGTGGCATCGGGTGGAG
>Ga0156012_1112_pt3 | contig 18272 bp, 19 predicted proteins | sample RifCSPlowO2_02_FD_107666 | JGI IMG/M metagenome (GOLD analysis project Ga0156012, IMG submission 107666) | Gammaproteobacteria bacterium RIFCSPLOWO2_02_FULL_61_13
TTGTTGGTCACGTCGTAGATGCCGCTGATCTTCAGGTCCCAGGTGTTGTCGCCGTTCTCCTTGCTGTAGATGCCCGAGCGCATGGGAATGGTATCCCCCACCTTCCAGCCGCGGCGCGCGGCCACGGTCTTGCCGATGATGGCGCCGGTGCGCTCCGACTTCCACGCCTCCAGTTGGTCCGGCGGCACCACGATTTCCCGGTACATGGGGTAATAGGCATCGTCATCCACGGCAATCAGCGGCGTGAAATTTTTGGTCTCCTGGTAATAACCCTGCATCCACACGCCGATGGAAACGGAGTCCACGCCATCCACATTACGGATGCGATTGCGGTAGGCAATGGGCAGGTTGAAGATCAACCCGGACTTGTGAATGGTCAGCAGCCGTTCATTGCCGATGAGGTCCACACCGCCGACAAAGGCCTGGCGCGTGGCGGCGAGCACTGTGAACAGCACGAAGGCGACGAAGATCGACAGCACCGTCACAACGGTGCGCGTCTTGCGCCGCCACAGGTTTGCCCACATCAGGCCGGCGGTGGTCATGGCTTGGACTGCGTCGCCAACACGCCCTGGTCGAAATGCAGGGTGCGCTTGGCGCGGCTCGCGGCATGGGGGGCGTGGGTCACCATCAGGACGGTCTTGCCATGATCCCGGTTCAGCGCCTGCAACAGGTCGAGGATGGCGTCGCCGGACTTGCGGTCCAGATCGCCGGTAGGCTCATCGCACAGCAGGATATCCGGATCAGTGACGATGGCGCGGGCGATGCCGACGCGCTGCTCCTGTCCGCCGGACAATTCCGCGGGCTTGTGCTTGACCCGATCCTCGAGGCCCACGAGTTTCAGCGCCGCGGCCGCCCGGCGGCGGCGCTCGGCGGCGGGAAGCCCGGTCAACAGCAACGGCAGTTCCACGTTGTCCTGGGCCGTCAACATCGGCAGCAGGTGATGCATCTGGAAAATAAAACCCACGTGGCGGGCGCGCCAGCGGGCCAGTTCGCTTTCATTCATCTGCTCGAGGCGTTGCCCCGCGAATTCGATGCTGCCGCTGGTGGGTCGGTCAATGCCGCCGACAAGATTCAGCAACGTGGACTTGCCGGACCCCGACGGCCCCATCAGCGCCAGCAGGTCGCCGCGCGGCACCTCCAGCATCAGGCCGCTCAATACATTGACGGTCTCCCCACCGCGGCGATAGGTCTTGGTGACGCCATTGACGCGCACCAGGATCTCGCCGCCCGAATTCGCTGTGTCATTCATGTCATTGCTTCCCGGTATCCGGATTGATGGTTATTTTTGCGCCGTCGGTCAACTCCGCCGGCGGTTTGATCACAATGGTCTCACCGGGCTGAAGCCCGGCCAATATCTGCGCGCGGCCGCCCAGCACCGGCCCGAGACGAATGGCGCGGCGCTCCACGGTTTCATCCTTCACGACGTATACATAATCCTGTCCGTGGATATTGGTCACGGCCTGGATCGAAACGATGGGCGCGCCCGGTCCCGTCTGGGCCGTCGCACCTTCCAACTTTGGTGCATCCATGAACTGCACCTGGATGCCCATGTCCGGCAGGATGCGTGTGTCCTTTGCATCGAAACCGATGCGTACCTTGACCGTGGCCTTCTGCCGATCGGCAGTGGGCACAATGCTGATCACGTGGGCCGGGATGCGCCAGTCCGGATAGGCATCCAGCGTGGCCTCCACGCGCTGGTCAGCGACCACGCGGTTGATGAAAGCCTCGTTGACGTCCACTTCGATCTCCAGCGAATCCATGTCCACCAATGTGCAGATGCCAGTACGCGTAAAACCGCCGCCGGCGGAGATGGGGGAGATCATCTCTCCCGGTTGCGCATCCTTGGATACCACGACCCCGGAGAACGGCGCGCGGATGGTGGTGTCATCCACGCCCTGGGCCGCCACGTCCACGCTGCGCAACGCTACTTCCACCTGGCTGCGCGTCAGGCTGAGCTTGGCCTCGAGGGCATTCACATCGGCCCTGGATGCATCCAGCGCCGACTCGCTGATCAGTTTCTGCTCGTACAGCGAGGCATTGCGCTCCAGCGTGCGGCGCGCCTCTTTCAGCCGCACGTCGAATTCGTTCACGCCCTTGCGTGCAGCGATGACCTGGCTCTCCGCCAGCGCCAGCTGGCGGCGCGGCGTGGTGTCATCCAGCACCGCCAGCACGTCGCCTTCCTTGACGCTCATGCCTTCCTCCACGAACACTGCTTTCACCTGGGCGGTAATCTTCGATGAGGGTGTCGAGATCCGCCGCGCAACGACATAACCGGAGGCATTCAGCACCGGTCCGGTGTCCATGGTGGCGTTGGCAGCCCGGGCCTGTTCGACCAGGGCAACCGAGACCGCGATCGGTTTCTCGCGCAGGAAATACCAGGCGACACCTCCACCAAGGGCAAGAATGGCGACCAGGCCGACAATCACCCAAGGCAGTGCGTGACGCTGGGCCGACGCGGCCAGCGCATCCTTGTCCATGCGCAGGGACGCAAGTTCGGACGCGTTAAAAGGGGGAGGCGTATCCACGAAACGACACCTGTAAATTCAGCAGGGTGCGGATTTTACACGGGATGGGGTCCGATGGCATTGACTGATCATGCGGGAATTACCGTCGCCCCGGCGCAGGCTCGTCACCCCGGCGCAGGCGACCCACAGGATGTGGGAAATGCCGCGAGAGGACAGGATGTCCGGAGCGGCCGGGGTCCAGTGGATGCACTTCTGGAAACTGGTCTGGATACCGGCCCCCGTGTCGTAGCACGGGGCAGGCTTCGCCGGTATGACATATTGAGGATTGCCCGCAACCCTTTGCGGAAGTCAGGACTGCAACGCAGCCGAGATGATTTGTTCCGTTCCCGGCAACACCAGCCGCGCGGCGTCTCCCAGCGGAATGAAGCAATCCTCCCCTGTCAGCCGCGCAAGAGGCATACGGATGCCGGACTCCAACAACAGCGTACACAATGCCTCGCTGATGGACCCGGAACGCCGCCCTTCATCCACGATGAGTATGCGTTTGCAGGGGGCCACCGCGGCAAGGATCTGTTTTTCCGGCAGCGGCACCAGCCAGCGCAGGTCAACGATACGCAGCTTCATGCCGTGCTGTTCGCGCAGGATCTTCTCCGCCTGCCGGCTGAGGTAGAAGCCATTACCGTAGGTAAGGATGCACAATTCCGTGCCGTCTCCATAAATTCCTGGCTGGCCGAACGGGATGGTTTCATCCTGCCCCTCCGGTTGATAGACCGACGCCCATTGCCCATCGCCGGCAGCATGAAGATCGCGGGTGTAGTAGAGGGCGATGGGTTCCACGAACAGCACCACCCTGCCCTGTTCCCGGGCGAGCTGCACGCAGGTACGCAGCATGCGCGCCGCATCGGGCCCGTTGCTCGGGCAAGCGAGGATGACGCCTGGCATGTCGCGCAGTGCGGTCAGGGAATTATCGTTGTGAAAATGTCCGCCGAAGCCTTTCTGGTAGGCCAGGCCCGGCAGGCGCACGACGGTAGGGTTGCGAAATGCCCGGCGCGAAAAGAACGGCAATGTGGCCGCCTCGCCGCGGATCTGATCCAGTGCGTTGTGCAAATACGCCAGGAACTGGATCTCCGGGATGGCCAGCAGGTTGTTGTGCGCCATCCCAAGCGCAAGGCCGAGGATGCTCTGTTCGTCCAGCAGCGTGTCCATGACCCGCGCCGCGCCGAATTTCTTCATCAGCCCGGCGGTTACGCCATATACGCCGCCCTTGCGCGCGATGTCCTGCCCGCACAGCACGATCTCCGGATACTGGTGCATCAAGTCAGCCAGTGCCTGGTTGATATGCCGTGCCAGGGGTTGGGGTTTTTGCTCGGAGCGGGCCGCAGTCAATGGCAGCGGCGCCGGCAACATAGTTCGAACCGGAGGCAACAACGTGGACATGACCTCTTCCCGACTGGACAACTTTGGCCGAGTGATGACCTGTTCCGCCGTAGCTGCCACGTCCCGCTCAATGCGCTGATATAACTCCGTGATCCCGGCGGGCGTGAGAATCCCGGCTTCAATCAGTCGGCGTGCGCTGTGCAGCAGCGGGTCGTTGCTTTCGTCGGCCTGCGTTGCTTCTACGGTGCGGTATTCCGATTCCTGGTCCTCGCCTGCGTGGCCCATGAGGCGCACCATGCGTACATGCAGGAACACCGGTGCGCGTTCACGGCGCGCCAGTTCTGCGGCAGCCGTGGCGCCACGCCAGCAGTCCACCAGGTCCAATCCGTCACAATGCATGTAATCCAGCCCCGGGCGTTCGGAGAAACTCCTCACGATCCAGTCCTGTGGCGTGGGCACGGAGATCCCCAGGCCGTTGTCCTCGCAGACGAAAACGATAGGCATGGGGATGCCCTGATACGACGCCCATGCCGCGGCATTGATGGCGCCAAGCGCGGTGGAATGATTCGCGGAGGCATCCCCAAACGTGCAGACGATGACGGCGTCCGCCGGCATCACCGGATCCTGAATCTTCAGGCGTGCCGCGAGATCGACGGCAAACGCCGCGCCCATGGCCTTCGGCAGGTGCGAGGCGATGGTGCTGGTCTGCGGCGGCACCAGTGTCGCCGCATTGCCGAGGACTTTGTGACGCCCGCCGGAAACCGGGTCGTCGCTGGAGGCAACGATCGATAACAGGATGTCCCGCACCGGGTCCTGCCCGGCGACATGTTTCGCACGTTGGATGACAAACGCCCCGCTGCGGTAATGCAGGAACGCCATGTCCGTGGTCCGGAAGACGCAGCCGAACACCGCGTTGCCCTCATGCCCCGCGCTGCTGATGGTGTAGAAGCCCTGCCCCCGGGTCTTGAGCCGCCGTGCCGCCAGATCCACATGGCGGCTCAGCAACTGACTCTCAAACAGGTCGAGCAGCTCGGACGCGTTTAATCCCACCTCCTCGGGAGTGGTAGCGGACACAGGCGCAGGAAAGTCCTCCGCCGCGACGCGGCGGAGGAAATTGTCGTGGACGATTTCGGAGGCGGTGGACATTGGGGGCAGGCGGCAGTCTGCCATAACACGGGCGAATTTTTTTTGAGGACACCCACGCATTTGTTGACAGTTTAGTCGGCAGCCGGATAACTTGCCATCACACCGGTACGGAAACCGGTATTCATCAATCATGACAAGGAGGTCACGGATGACCCGCCCACGCGCTGCTCTCGTTTCGGTTCTCGATACCCCCTACTACCACTGCATCTGCCGTTGCGTGCGCCGGGCCTGGCTCTGCGGCGAGGATGCACTCATCGGCAAATCCTTCGAACACCGCAAGCCCTGGATGCTGGCGCGGTTGAAGTTGCTGACGGATACCTTCGCCATCGACCTGTGTGCCTATGCCCTCATGAGCAATCATTACCACCTGGTGGTGCGCCTGGGCCCGTGGATCACGGGGTCAGAGTCATTGAAATCTGCTCCAACCGTGCCAAGATGTTCCCCGCCCGCATCGCGAACGTAATTAAGGAGTTGTGTCATGGCGAAACATTCACGGAATCCCATTGGCTCTCCCTCCATGGATCCTTTTCATTCTTTTCTTATTCTGATACTCGAATCTGGAAACAATATTCTCGAAATATGGCAATCCCGTGACGTCCGGTAAAAGGAGGCAGCGTCATTTTTCGTGTTGCGAATCCCATTCCCCCATGAGACTCGTCAAAATAGTACGGCATTTCAGGAATAATCTATGTACCTCAATTGAAGCAAATCGAGGATGTTATAGGACACCCACGCATTGACAGATACGCCTGTGGCCGGATAGCGTGCCGACCCGCCGGCAGGGAGAGCGGATTCAATTCACCGCCTCAAGGAGGTCACGGATAATCCGCCCCTGTTCCGCACTCGTTGTAGTTCTCGATACGCGTTACTACCACAAATCCCAAGCCCTGTTGGATGATGCGGCCATATGTAACGCTTGACGTTATGAACGCGTAACGTTAAGGTAGATGCCATGATCCGGAAATTCAAGGACAAGAATACGGAAGCGGTTTTTAAGGGGGAGTTCGTAAAAGGGGTCGACGGCAAGATTCAGCAGCGGGCACGTGAGAAGCTGAAGTATCTCGATAGCGCCGGGAATCTGCGCGACCTGATGATTCCGCCGTCGAATCAGTTGGAGCCGCTTAAGGGCGATCGAAAAGGACAATACAGCATCCGGATCAATAAACAGTGGCGAGTGTGCTTCAATTGGAAGGACGGAGACGCCTTTGATGCGGAGATAGCGGACTACCACTGAATTGACGCTAATGCTAATACTGTGCCTGTCCTGATCGACGGGCTGGAGAAACGTGACATGACAGCAAAGAAACTCCGTCCGGTACATCCGGGCGATATCCTGGCCCATGATTTTATGGAGCCTTTGGGGCTGAGTGCCTACAAGCTTGCAAAAGAGCTGGGCGTCGCAACGCCAACCGTCAACGAGATCGTGCGTCGCCGGCGTGCCGTGACGGCAGGGATGGCGTTACGCCTCTCGCGCTACTTCGGCACTACGGCGCAGTTGTGGCAGAATCTCCAGGCGCAATATGATCTGGAAGTGGCAAGCCAGAAGATCGGCAAGCAGGCGGCCCGCATCAAGGCGCATCCCCTGAATAGGAGCGGGGCACTGGCGGCCTGAATGTGGAAACTGGGTCGGAGTTTCCGAGGTTAGTGCCACGCTTTACTTCTTTTCATCAACTCCGAAGCTGATGCCCTGGGCCAGGGGCAACTCACCCGAATAATTCACCGTCGCCGTCATCCGGCGCATGTAGCCCTTCCACGCGTCGGATCCGGACTCGCGGCCGCCACCGGTTTCCTTTTCGCCGCCGAATGCACCACCTATCTCAGCGCCGCTGGGTCCGATGATGTCAGGCGCCGGCCAGCTTTTTAATGATGGACCGAGCTAAGTGCTCATTGATCGTGTTGTGCCGTGGCACCGGCTGTGACTGCTTTGTCTCGGGATTGGTGTACCAATCGTGCCGCCCGCCGTTGCGAACCAGGGTGCAGCCCATTTTCTCCAGCGTTTTGATAAGTTCGCGCCGTTTCACTTACGCGACCAGCAGCTCTTCGACCTTGCGGATATACGGTACTTCGCGAGATTCGATGCCTTTCAGGATGTCTTTCAGGTTTTCAATCAACTCGCGTTTGGTCATGCCCTGGGTCTGATAGTCAGGATACTGATTCAGGAAGCCAAGATAGAATTTCCCGTCACGCCAATAGGTGAAGCTGATTTTCTTCATGAGATGACCTCGGTAATGGTCAAAAGTATAACGCGGATTCGCCCGCACTTCCTTTCAGTCTACGTCAAATTGAATCCCCTGCGCCAACGGCAACTCCCCCGAATAATTCACCGTCGCCGTCATCCTGCGCATGTAGCCCTTCCATGCATCGGTGCCGGACTCGCGGCCGCCGCCGGTTTCCTTCTCTCCACCGAATGCGCCGCCAATCTCTGCTCCGCTGGGGCCAATGTTGACGTTGGCGATGCCGCAATCGCTGCCACGGGCGGAGAGAAATACCTCGGCCTCGATCAGGTCGCGGGTGAAGATGCAGGAGGACAATCCCTGGGGTACGCCGTTCTGCAGGGCGATGGCCTGTTCCAGGTGATCGTATTCAATCACGTACAGAATCGGCGCGAAGGTTTCGATCTGTAGCAGCGGGTGATCGGCGGGAACCGCCGCCAGTGCGGGCCGCATGTAGAAACCACCTTCGCATCCGGGGACAGTCACGCGTTCCCCACCCTGCACACTGATGCCCTCCGCCTGCAATTGTTTGAGCACAGACTGGGCGCGATCAAACGCCACCTTGTCAATGAGCGGGCCGACGAGTGTCTCGGCGTCGAAAGGATTGCCGACGCGCACCTGGGCGTAGGTGGCCGCCAGCCGTTGCAGGAGTTCATCGCGGATGCTGCGATGGACAATCAGTCGCCGCAACGACGTGCAGCGCTGGCCAGCGGTGCCAACGGCAGAAAATAGAATGGCGCGCAACGCGAGATCCAGATCGGCGCTGGGCGCGACAATCATGGCGTTGTTGCCGCCCAACTCCAGGATGCTGCGGCCCAGGCGGCGCGCAATCACGGGCGTCAGTTCACGGCCCATGGCGGTGCTGCCCGTGGCGCTGACAACGGGGATGCGCGTATCGCCGGCAATCTGCATGGCGATATCGGCGCCGCCGAACATCACCTGCGACAACCCTTCCGGCGCCGCACCGAATCGCTGCATGCATTTTGACAGCAACAATTGACACGCCAGCGCCGTCAACGGCGTCCTGGGGGAAGGTTTCCACAGCACGCTGTCGCCACATACCAGCGCCAGCGCTGCGTTCCACGCCCACACGGCAACGGGAAAATTGAATGCCGAAATGATGGCGACCGGTCCGGCCGGATGCCAGTACTCCGCCATGCGATGACCGGGGCGTTCAGAGGGCATGGTCAGGCCATACAATTGCCGCGACAGTCCCACGGCGAAATCGCAGATATCGATCATCTCCTGCACTTCGCCCAACCCTTCCTGCAGGATCTTGCCGCACTCCAGAGTCACCAGCGCGCCCAGCGCCTGCTTGTGGGTCCGCAATGCTTCGGCGAACAACCTCACCAGTTCACCCCGACGTGGTGCGGGCACCATGCGCCAGGTGAGAAAGGCCTGATGGGCGGCGGCAACCTTTTTCTCTACCGCGGCTGCATCGTCGGGGATCAATCGGGCGAGCTCAGCGCCGTCAATGGGAGAACAGACACGGAGCGTGCCGACCTTGAGATTGGCGGCGTCGAGGCCGGCGGCGGTGAGGATGGAGGTGGGGATCATTCTTCCAGAAACTTCTTCGCATCCAACGCCGCCATGCACCCCGAACCCGCCGACGTGACGGCCTGGCGGTAGATCGGATCGGCGACGTCGCCGGCGGCGAAGACGCCCGGAACGCTGGTTTGTGTCGCGAGGCCGCGGCTGCCGGATTGCACGCGAATATAGCCGCCATCCATGTCCAGTTGCCCGGCAAAGATCCCGGTGTTGGGCGTATGGCCGATGGCGATGAACACGCCATGCACGGGGATCTCCGTGGTACCCCCGGATTTCACGTCGCGCACGCGAACGCCGGTGACCCCGGCGGCATCGCCGAGTACCTCATCCAGCACATGGTTCCATTGGATATGCACATTGCCCTTGTCTCCGGCGCGGGCCAGCAAGTGATCGATCATGATCTGCTCGGCGCGGAACTGGTCGCGGCGATGGACCACCGTTACCTTTGACGCCAGGTTGGCCAGATAAATCGCTTCTTCCACGGCAGTGTTGCCGCCGCCGATAACAGCCACGGTTTTGCCGCGATAGAAGAACCCGTCGCAGGTGGCGCAGGCGGATACGCCCTTGCCCTTGTACGCCTCTTCCGAGGGCAGCCCGAGGTACTTGGCGGAGGCGCCGGTGGCGATGATCAAGGCATCACAGGTGTAAGTGGTGTTGTCGCCCTGCAGCGTGAACGGGCGCTGACCCAGGGTTGCCTTCTGGATGTGGTCATAAATGATCCTGGTGCCAAAGCGTTCGGCGTGACGCTTCATGCGCTCCATGAGTTCCGGACCCTGTACGCCCTGATCATCCGCGGGCCAGTTGTCCACATCCGTGGTGGTGGTCATCTGGCCGCCGACCTCGATGCCCGCGATGATGACCGGTTCCAGCCCGGCGCGCGCGGCATACACTGCGGCAGTGTAACCGGCGGGGCCGGAACCCAGGATCAACAGGCGATGATGTTGTGTGGCAGTTGCCATGAACTCAGCGGGTCGCGTCCATCAGGGATTGCAGGAATTTCAAATAACCGTCGCGCCCGTCCCGTTCCCACACGTCCAGGCAGGCGGTCCCGACAATAGCCAAATCAACCAGCCCCTTCAACTGGCGCACGTCGTCGGGCGTGCGGATGCCGAATCCCATGCCCAGCGGCAGTTTGGTCGCGGCGCGGCAGCGGGCGATGTAGTCCTTGAGGCCGGCATCCATGGCAGTGGCGCGCCCGGTGACGCCCTTGCGCGCCACGCAATAGATGAACCCGGCAGCGTCGCGCGCAATCTCCTTGAGTCGTTTGGGCTCATTCAACGGCGTCATCATGTGGATCGGATCGAGTTTGTATTTGCGCGCGCACTCGTTCAGTTCCGCGCATTGGTCCGGCGGCAGGTCGGCGATGATGAAGCCGTGGCCGCCCGCCTCGGCCAGCCGGCGACAGAAGGTTTCATGCCCCAGGCGAAATACATTGTTGTAATAGCCCATGAACAACAACCGGAACGAGAATGCCTTGGCTGCGCGCGTCATCAATGCGAAGTAATCGTCCCAGTGAACGCCATTGGCCAGGGCCGCCTGGTTCGCGCGATTGAACGCCGGCCCGTCAGCGATGGGCTCGCTGAACGGCATCTGCAACTCCACCAAGTCGACGCCCGCGGCCTGCATGCCTTCCAGCATCTGCCAGTTCGCGTCCAGCGACGGATAGCCCACGACGGTGTGGGTCATGAGCAGAAGACCGCGACTTTTCTTTTTGGATGCGATGTAGTCGGAGAGGGACATGGGAATTAGCAATAAGCTACAAGCTACAAGCTACAAGTGAAATGCAAAACATGCAGTTGCCGGCTCTGTTGCGTGGAAAGGCGCATCCCTTCGTTTCACTTTTCATTTTTTACTTTTGCGGTCGTGGTCGTTAACCTTATTGCGCAAAAAGTCATACCACCGCTCATCACCCAGCGCCGCGGCAATCGTGAAGATATCCTTGTCGCCGCGGCCGGAGAGGTTGATGAGGATCCCATCGCGCGGGCTGAGGGTGGCGGACTCCTGCAGCGCGCGGGCGATGGCATGGGCGCTTTCCAGCGCGGGAATCAGGCCTTCACTGCGCACCGTGGTTTTGAATGCTGAAATCACCTCCGCATCGGTGGCGGCCTCAAAGCGCACGCGCTTCTGTTCATGCAGCCAGGCCAGGATCGGGCCGATACCGATGTAATCGAGGCCGGCGGAGATGGAGTGCGTATCACGCATCTGCCCCTCCGCATCCTGCATGAAAAAGGTTTTGTACCCTTGCGCGACGCCGACACTGCCCTGGCCGCCGGCAATGCGGGCTGCGTGGCTGCCACTTTGCAGACCCAGACCGCCGGCCTCCACCCCCACCAGTTCCACGTCCTTGTCATCGAGAAATCCGGCGAATATGCCGCTGGCATTACTGCCGCCGCCGACGCAGGCATACACCCGCTTCGGCAACGCGCCGGTCAATTCCAGCATCTGCGCACGCGCCTCCTTGCCAATCAGGGATTGGAACCACGTCACCATCAACGGGAATGGGTGCGGGCCGCACACGGTGCCCAATACATAATGTGTATCGGCCATGGATTCGGCCCAGTCACGCAGGGCGGCGTTGATGGCATCCTTCAGGGTGCGGGTGCCGTCCTCCACGGAAACGACGGTGGCGCCCAGTTGCTCCATCCAGAACACATTGGGGCGTTGCCGCTCCACATCCTCGGCGCCCATATAGATCGTGCATTGCAGCCCGAGTTTCGCCGCCATGGTGGCGGTGGCGACCCCATGTTGTCCGGCGCCGGTCTCGGCGATGACCCGGCCCTTGCCCATGCGTTTCACCAGCAAGCCCTGGCCCATGACATTGTTGGCCTTGTGGGCGCCGGTGTGATTCAGATCTTCGCGCTTGATATAAATGCGCGCCCCGCCTTGCAGGCGTGTCAGGTTCTCGCAAAATGTGATCGGTGTCGGCCGGCACGAATACGTGGACATGAGTTGCACGTATTCGTCCCAGAACGCCGGGTCACGGTACGCGGCCTCGAATGAGGTGCGCAATTCCGCCAGCGTCTCATGCAGGATCTCCGGGATGAAGGCGCCGCCGAACTGGCCGAAGAAGCCTTCCTTGCCTGGAGGAAATTGGAATAGTTCGGAGAACATTTCAGCGACCGTGGGAAGTGCAGTTCGAAGTTGTACCTGGAAGGTAGAATATGGAAGGTAGAAGGTAGGAAGAAAAAACCAACACCAGCTTCCCTGTCTCCCCTATCCCTTGTCAGGTATTGTTTTGACCTTCCCTACATTCTACCTTCTACCTTCTACCTTCTGAAACGTTATTGCCGCAGGAAATCCGTCAGCATCCCCGCCAACTCCCCCGCCTTTTCCAGATGCACCATATGCCCGCAATCCAGCACTGTTGTTTGCAGATGCGGGATGCAATCCATGACATCCGCCCGGAGTTGTGATCCCCACTTTTCAAACGTCTGCGCATGACGCGCCATGACCAGCAAAGCGGGTGCGCGAATGCGGCGCCAGCAGGCCCGGGCCTCATCGCGCCGATAGAGCACAGGATTGACGTGCTTGTGCCGGGGATCATGGGGCAACTGCAATTGTTGATGAGTGTCCGGGCGTGTCCATTGCTGTGCCAGGAATTTCGCCCTCCCCGGGTCCAGACTCGGCGCCAGTTTGCCGACCAGCGTCAGCGCGGCGTCGAAATCCACCAGCGGCGAAAACCGCGCCGGGTTCCGCAGTTGCTCAAGCCAGCGCACATACCGTGCCGGTGCCTCATCCGCGGGATTGTCCTTGATCCCGGCGGCATCCAGGCTGACCACATGGGACAGGCGTTCCGGCCGGACGCCGGCGTAGAGCAAGGATACATTGCCTCCCATGCTGTGCCCGACCACCGGCGCGGGGCGGTCGGGGGAAAACTGCGCCAGCAGGGCGTCGAGGTCCGCCAGGTAATCCGGGAACCAATAGCCGTTCGGGTCCCAGGCGGAATCTCCGAATCCGCGACAGTCCGGCGCGACCACCCGCCAATCTTGTGCAAGATGGTCGGCCAGGAACTGAAAACTCATGCCTGTGTCCACCCATCCATGCAGCAGGATGAGTGGCCGTGCATCGGGATTGCCCCAGGCATGGATGCGGTGCCGCAAGCCGCGGATCAAAAGATCGGAATGCTGTGGGGGAAAACGCGGGATGTAATCAGCGGTGTCGGCCTGCATGAAAAAAAATTCGTAGTTGGCAGTTGGTGGATGGTAGGTAGAATGCGGCCTTTACGGATGAACCTTATTCTAGAACTTGATTTAATATAAATTCATAACTATTGGATTTGTCTATTCTTATTCGTCACACTTAATTCAACATAGCAAGTGCAATGGGGGAGCCCAGCATAAAACGGTCTTCCGGACCGCGGATCGAGCAAACACGGGAAAATCCGGCCTTTGGCGCCGTCATCCGCGCACCTTTAACCGGAAACCGGAGATTTTCCCCTGCATTACCCGCGACCGCGTGGCACCGATCCATAACTTACAGGAAATCCTGATCTCAACTTTATGAAAAAAATAAAAAAATCACCGGCCGTCACTTGCTCCTGCCTGTTGCTGCTCCTCTCCGGCGGCATGTCATCCGCCCGGGAGGCAGATCGCCTGAGTTTCCCATCACCGGGAAATCCTGACGAGACTATCGAATACCGGCTGGAAAGTGAGCGGGTCCCCGACCCCGCCCTGTTGAAACAGGTGGACGCAGAGCGCATGGCCGCGGAGTTGATGGAACTCCTCGCCCTGCCCTCGCGCAGTTGCCGCGAAAGCGCGTTGGTTGCCAGTGCAAAATCCCGCCTCGAATCGGCGGGCGCCCCATTGGGGATCCAGGTGCGGATTGACGACCTGGTGGTCCGCCACCAGGTCCTACCAGAGGCAGAGAAGGTGGATTTGTCTTGTGACCAGGGCAAGACCCTGCCGGAGTCCGGAAACCTGCTGGCCGTGGTCCCCGGAAATCCGGCATTGCCGTCCTGGAACCTGTCGTTTCACCTGGATACCAATCAGATCAAGTTCGAGGGCATGCAGCGGGACGGTGACATTATCCGCGCCGCGCCGGGCACGCCCCTGGGTGGGGATGACAAGGCCGGGCTTGCCATTACTTTGGAACTGCTGCGGGTGATTGCCGCCGCGAAGGTTGAACACGGCCCTATATATATAGTCGGGATGGTGGCCGAAGAGGACGCGGCCGTGGGGGCGCGCCTGATCGAGGCCGAGGCCATGGCCGGGGACATTGTCGTCAGCCTGGACGGGGGTGACCCCTCGGAAATCGCCCATGCGGCGCCCACCTCCTACCGCGGATTTATCACTGTTCGAACCCAGACCAGTCATCCTGCAGCCATTCACGACAAGAAAAGTGTCAGTGCCTGTGCCGTGGGGGCGCAGTTTCTGTCACAGGCAGGATTTCGGCCAGAGGGATATCCCCCTAATCATCTCAACGTGGTCCTCCACTCCTATTTCACGTCTTGTGGCGTTGATGGGGGGCGCACCACACTCAAGGGGGAACCCATTGCCGATTATCAATACAACAGCATTTCCCCCTTCTGGACCGCGGCCTGGCAGATGCGCAGTCTGGAAGGGCCGGCGGCCGCCGCGGATATGGCTGCCGGTTTGCGCGTCGTGCTGGACCAGGTCTGCGGCGCAGCGGCCCGCGATCGGACGCCGGTGCAGTGCGAGATAACGGGTACCGACACGCCCGGGTTGACCGGCTACGTCGTGGACGGAAAGGCGCCATCAGTGCAGCTGCTTTCGACCGGGTACCGCATGGCCGGGAATCCGCCCAGGATTACCGCGCGCCAGTTCGGCGGGTTCAACGGCAACTATATAAAGGAGAGGTTCGGGCTGGAGATGCTGCTGGTCGGCACTGGCGGGGACCAGGCCCATACCAACCAGGAGACGGTGTCCGTCCAGGGCATGGCAACGGTGGCGCGGAGTATGCTCGCCTCTATGCTGGAATCCTGGCGCTATAAGCGGACTCGTTGACCCAACTCGGTTAAATATTGTGGCCGCCAGCAGCCTGTTAGCCCTGATAGACGACATCGCGTCGGTCCTCGACGATGTCGCCCTTCTGACCAAGGTCGCCGCGAAGAAGACAGCGGGTGTCCTGGGCGACGACCTGGCGCTGAATGCGCAACAGGTGTCCGGGGTGAATTCTGATCGCGAACTGCCCGTGGTGTGGGCGGTGGCCAAGGGTTCCTTCGTGAACAAACTCATCCTGGTGCCGGCGGCGCTGGGCATCAGCGCTGTCCTGCCGTGGCTGGTGACGCCGCTGCTGATGATCGGCGGCGCCTATCTTTGCTATGAAGGCTTCGAGAAACTGGCGCACAAGTTTCTGCACAGCGCGGCGGAGGACCGGGCCCAGCATGAGCAACTGGTCCATGCCCTCAGCGACCCCAAACTGGATCTGGTCGCCTATGAAAAGGACAAGATCAAGGCGGCCATCCGCACCGATTTCGTATTGTCCGCGGAGATCATCGTGATCGCGCTGGGCACCGTGGCGGCATCGCAGTTCATAACCCGCGTGGCGGTATTGTCCGGCATCGCCATCATCATGACCGTGGGTGTTTACGGCCTGGTGGCTGGCATCGTGAAACTGGACGATGCCGGTTTGTTTCTCAGCCGCCGGATCGGCACGGATGTCATGGCGCTTTGCCAGCGAGGCGTCGGCACCGCACTGTTGTGGCTGGCGCCCCGGTTGATGAAGTTCCTGTCGGTGGCCGGCATGGCTGCCATGTTCCTGGTGGGCGGCGGCATCCTGACTCACGGTATCCCACCCCTGGATCATGCCATCGAACAACTGGCGCAAATGGCCGGCAGCCTGGGCAGTATATTGGTACCGATGATGCTGGATGCCGTGGCCGGTGTCGTGGCCGGAGCAATCGTGCTGGCGGGCGTGATGTTGTTAGGACGGCTGCAAAATCTGCAACGCGCATTGCGCGGAAAGTCCACGTAGCTGCACCTGCTTGCGGCGGGCGGTATGGCCGCGCAGCAGTTTGACGCTGGAAGCGGCGACGCCGAACTGTTTGGCAACATAGGCGCAAAGTGCATCATTCGCCGCACCCTCGGCCGGCGGCGCTGATATGCGGTACTTGAGTGCCTCTCCGTGCAGTCCCACCCACTCGGTGCGCGAGGCCTTGGGTTGAACATGGATGTCGAGGATCGCGCCGTCGGCGTGGTCACGGACCGCGACGGCAAGATTTTCGGACCCGGTCACGACGCGTGGCCGTTACCGAAGCAGTTCATTTGGTCGCGCCGGCCAGCCGGGTCAACATGATGTACCAATGCACCAGGTTGCCGTAGAAGGCCTTCACGGGCACGCGTTCGTCCCGGCCATGGGCCCGCTCATCGTCGGGCGTGATGCCCCACAGTCCATCCACGCCATAGGTGGGGATGCCCGCCGCGCGTAGATAGGCGCCATCGGTGGCGCCGCTGCTCATGTACGGAACGATCTTCGCATCCGGGAATTGCGCATGCACCCCGGCACTGAAGGCCGCCATGACGTCCTGCCGCAACGGGGAGGCGTCGGTCTCCGGCGCCCCCACTGGCAGGGGTTCCACCTGGATGTCCTTGCCCGCGAGTTCAGCGAGCTTCATGCCCACGGCATCCTTGGTGACGCCGGGAAAGATGCGGCAGTTCACCGTTGCGGTGGCAGTTTGTGGCAGCGCATTTTCAGCATGTCCGCCGGACAGCATGGTGGGGACACAGGTCGTGCGTGTCTTGCCGATCAATGTCTCTTCGGCTTCGATGCGATCGGCGGCGGCGGTGTTGGACGGATCGGAGATAAAGGCGCGGATCGCCTCCCCCACTTCCCCGGGATACTGAGGCGCCAGGCTGATGAACGTGGCCCTGGTGGTGTCGTTGATCATGGGGGGAAACCGGTAGGCATGGAGCCTGCCCAAGGCGGCGGCCAGTGCATAGATGGCATTGTCGGGCCGGGGCACGGATGAATGACCGCCGGGATTGCGTGCTATCAGGTTGAACGAAGCGTAGGTTTTCTCTGCGGTCTGGATCGAGAAACCGAGCGCCGTGCCGTCCGCGAGAAAAGCCCCGCCGCCGCCGTCCGCATTCAGCGCGAACTCCGCATCATGCAGGCTGCGCCACTCTGCGGACATTTTCGCCGCCCCCACCCCATCGGTTTCCTCATCGCCGGTGAAGAACAGGACCAGGTCGCGATTCGTCTTGAATCCCTCCTTGTGCAGACGCAGCATTGTCGTGACCACCGCCACGGCACCACCCTTGTTGTCGCTGGAGCCGCGACCGTAAAAATACCCGTCTTCCTCTGTCAACTTGAATGGCGGCTTGGTCCAGTCTGATTCCAGCGCCTCCACTACGTCCATGTGCGCGATGATTAATATCGGGCGTGCCGTTGCCTTGCCGGATGCAGGCAGGCGCACCATCAGCGCCGCGGTTTTGGCGTAGGGCAACACCTTGACGTCCTGTTCCGGGAACCCGGCGTCCTTGAACACGCCGGCCAGGTAGTCCGCCATGGATTTCGCGCCGTCTTTTTCCGTGACCGTCGGCAAGGCAACCACAGCGGCGTAAATTTCGCGCGCCGTGACCTCCCATTCATCGGATGCGGCCTGGGTTGCGGCAATGGTAACCAGTGCTATCAACAGGGTCAGTGCGCGTGCGCGCATGGCATATCTCCGGTGCAGTCGCCAATGCTTGGGTGTGTTGTCGCTCATGCCGCCCGTGACGGAAACAGTTGAAAGAAATTTTCCGTGGTGGCAGCGGCAATCTCTTCGGTGGTCGTGGCGCGCAGGGCGGCCAGTTGTTCGGCCACGTGCCTGACATAGGCGGGTTGATTCTCCTTGCCGCGGTATGGCACCGGCGCCAGATACGGTGCGTCAGTTTCCACCAGCATCCGATCCAGGGGGACCTTCTTTGCGGTCTCCTGCAAATCCACGGCGTTCTTGAACGTCACGATACCGGAAAAGGAGATGAGGAAATTCAGGTCCATGGCCTGGCGCGCGGTATCCCAGTCATCGACAAAGCAATGCATGATGCCACCCACGTCGTCGGCGTGTTCCTCGCCAAGTATGCGAATGACATCCTGGCGGGCATCCCGGCTGTGGATGATGAGTGGCTTGCGCGCGGCACGGGCGGCACGGATGTGTCGGCGGAATCGCTCCTGTTGCCAGGTCAGATCGCCCTGGCTGCGAAAATAATCCAGCCCGGTCTCTCCTATGGCAATCACGTCCGGGTGATCAGCCAGTGCGCACAGACGCTCGACGTCAGGGTCCTCGCCGTCACGGGCATTGGGATGCACGCCCACCGAGGCGGAGATGCAATCGAATTGCGCCGCCAGTTCCACCAGCGTCGGCGCGGATTCCAGATCCACGGATACGCACAGCATGTGGATCACCCCGTTGCGGCGCGCCGCTTCGATGACCACACCGGCCTCGGCCTGGATCATGGGGATGTGGCAGTGGGAATCGACCAGCTTGACGGCGGTGGGTGCGGTGGACATTGAGGGGCAGTCACAAGTTATAAGTTACAAGGCAAACACAACGGCGCGCGCCATCCCTGCCGTCACCCGTCTT
>Ga0156012_1116_pt1 | contig 18259 bp, 18 predicted proteins | sample RifCSPlowO2_02_FD_107666 | JGI IMG/M metagenome (GOLD analysis project Ga0156012, IMG submission 107666) | Gammaproteobacteria bacterium RIFCSPLOWO2_02_FULL_61_13
GGAGGCAAACTCCTTTTCGGGCAGGGCGCCCGGCGGTCGCAGGGCGCTGGGCGGAGGCGAGCGGATCTGCCGGCCATGAAGCCCAAGCGCGATACCGGCCACACCGGCGCAACCGGCAAGACGTGCGCACTCGCCCAGGAACCGTCTCCGCCTGATGGTCGTACCGCTGCGCAGCATCGCGTGTCGGCGTATCAGTAGCCGGTGACGCCGGACGGCCGCGGACGCAGCAGCTTGAACTTGTAATACCCCATTTCCAGCAACGGCACGAGGTCAAAATCCACCATGCCGATTTGTTCACGCGGCTTCAGATTGCGCGAGCAGCGCACACTCCCGCCCCGGCATTTGTTTATCCTGGAGATGGATGCGTAACAGGTCCTGGAGGGGCAGGTAAGGGCGCAACCTGCGTTTGCAAATAATATGACCCTGTCCCTGGCCTCAATGCGATCGAGAAATTCGTAATCCGTGCTCAACTCCATCGGCAGCACGATGTCGTCGTAGACTTCCAGCGCTGCGTCAATCTGGGCATGTGTATGAATGTTCTTGATAACGCTCGCATCCAGGCGGTAAAGCGGAAACTCCGAGCGGATCCAGCGCGCCAGTTCATCGTTGGTGACGATGACCGAATTGCCGCCCCGGTGATAACGCGCAAGCAGCCGGCGTTCCCGTTCATACTCTTCCCGGTCTACGTAATGATTGGACAGCGGCAGACGCAACCCGATCCCGGAGCGGTTCAACTGGAAAACATCCCGCTCCGAGAGTTCCGGCCGGACGAACGCGCGTCCGCCGTACAGCGGGGACTGGCTGACGAATCCGAACAGGCTGTCGATCTCTGCGAGTGCAAGGTTGCCGAACTGGTTGCGGAGGAAGCGGAAAACGGGGACATGGGGATCCTTGCCGCGGGCCGAGACGGTATAGGTGCACAGCGGACCATAACTCGGGATCGCCGCAGCGTAAGCCATGTACGAGTGCCCACCAGCGCCGGAATGGAGTGCCGGCGCCAGCCCAGTCTACGCAGGCTCCCTCACGGCCGGATTGATCGCGATCAAGTGCCGTAGCCTGGGTGCCGCGAGATCGATTGCCAGATTGGACAGATTCGCCTTCACTTCTGAACGGAGGGTCAAGGCATGCCGGAAGCCTCAGTTGATGCAGCGCAAGCCACCTCCCGGCGGGAGCATGCTATATATAAACATGGATCAATAACGCGCATTTCCCGCCCCGGTCCGCCGGCGCGAGGATGCGGGGAGAATCAGAGGCCATGAAAGCATCACGCCAGCCCACCCTTGCCTTCCCCGGGGGCCTGAGTCCTACATTGACGCACCAATCCGGCCAAAGTCACACGAGCAACCCCTCTCCGCTGGATCGGTTTGCCCTGGGCATGTATCGCATTGCCATGGGTAAACCACCTGTCGAGTTCTCGCTCTGGGATCGCGGGGACGGCGCGGCGATGGATTCGGCTGTCCCGCGCATCACGTTCCTGACGCACCAAGCCCTGTGGCAGACCTGCCTGCGCCCGGACCTCGGCTTCGGCGATGCCTTTGCCGCCGGCGGGATCCGCGTGGACGGGGATCTGATCCAGGTGCTTACCGCCGCATTCCGCGCCACGGATCAAAGCCCCTGGCAGAAGTTCCGTCGTCACTACCTGCACTGGATACCTTTGTCCCATGGCAATTCCCTCACCGAGTCGCGGCGCAATATCGCCGCACACTACGATCTCGGCAATGACTTCTACCGGCTTTGGCTCGACCCGGAGATGATTTACACCTGCGCCTATTACAGCGCCGCGACCATGGATCTCGCGCAGGCGCAGACAGCGAAGCTCGAACATGTGTGCCGCAAGGCCGGGCTGGAACCCGGCATGCGCGTGGTCGAGGCCGGCTGCGGGTGGGGCGCCCTTGCCCTGCACATGGCGCGCCACCACGGCGTCCAGGTGCGCGCGTTCAACATCTCGCGCGAGCAGATCGAGCACGCCCGCTGGCGCGCGCAGACACTGGGCCTCGCCCACGCGGTGGAGTTCATCGAGGATGACTACCGCAACATCGACGGCCGTTATGACGCCTTTGTTTCCGTCGGCATGCTCGAGCACGTCGGCCCGGACAATTTCCGCACGCTGGGTGGCGTCATCCGCCGCTGCCTGTCCCCGCGCGGGCGGGGTCTCGTCCATAGCGTCGGCCGCAACCTGCCGAGCCCCATGAACGGCTGGATCCACCAGCGCATTTTCCCGGGCAGCTATACGCCGAGCCTGCGCGAGATGATGCAGGTATTCGAGAGTGCGGGCATGTCAGTGCTCGACGTGGAAAACCTGCGTCTGCATTACGCCCGCACCCTCGCCGACTGGCTGCGACAGTTCGAACAACATGTACCGGAGGTGACGCGCATGTACGACGAATATTTTGTCCGCGCATGGCGGCTTTACCTGGGCGGTTGCTCCGCGGCCTTCGCTGCCGGCAATTTGCAGTTGTTCCAGGTGGTGTTCACTCCGACTCAAAATAACCACCTGCCGCGCACCCGTGCCGCACTCTACGGTGAAGCGGCGCCCGAATTCTGGGAGTCGTGAACGGCGTGGAGACTGCTGACGTCATCGTCGTCGGCGGCGGCCCGGCAGGATCAGCCTGCGCCACGGCGCTGATCCGGGGCGGGCGCAAGGTCATCGTGCTCGACAAGGAATCATTTCCGCGTACCAAGTTGTGCGCGGGTTGGGTCTCGCCGGGGGTATTCCAGGCCCTCGGGCTGGATCCGGCGGCGTATCCGGCCGGATTGCATACGTTTGATCACCTCGTGGTCCACGCCTGGGGGATGACCCTGCCACTCCGCACGCGCCAGTATTCCGTGCGTCGCGTGGAATTCGATGACTATCTGTTGCGGCGAAGCAATGCCACCGTCATCCGGCACGACGTGCGCGAGATTGCCCGCGCGGGAGAGGGTTACCTCATCGATGGGGCGTTTCACGCGCCGCATGTCGTCGGCGCCGGCGGCACGCGCTGCCCGGTGCACCGGCACCTGTTCCGCGCGTACAGCCCGCACAACAAGACGCTGCAAATAGCGGCCACGGAACTGGAGTTTCCCTTTGCGTGGCGCGACCCGCGCTGTCACCTGTGGTTCTTCGATCACGGTCTGCCCGGGTATGCGTGGTATGTGCCCAAGGCAGGCGGCTGGCTCAATCTCGGCGTCGGCGCCCTGTCCGAGCCGTTGCGACAGCGGGGGCAGAATCTGCATGAGCACTGGGAAAGACTTGTCACGCGGCTGGGCCGGCTCGGCATGATCGACGACCGGCCACTGACGGCGGCGGGGTACAGTTATTTCCTGCGCGAACGCAGCGGCCCGTGGCAGAACGGCAATGCCTTTCTCGTTGGCGACGCCGCCGGCATGGCCACGCGGGACCTGGGTGAGGGGATCGGCCCGGCGATTCGCAGCGGGATCGCGGTGGCCGAGGGCATCCTTCATGGGCAACCCGCCATGCTTGATGACATCAGCCCGCTTTCTGTGGACGAGCTGCTCAATGGCACCCGGCGCGTGGCATGCCGCGCGTTACTGCGCCTGCTGGGGGTCGCACCAAGGCAGCTGCCACAGGCGGCGTGACTTGTAGGGCGGGATTTATCCCGCCGCGATGCCCATGGCCGGCTAAAGCCGCCCCTACAAGGGACAGAACCAAATCACTGTCCCGTCACAATCGAACAGGGGTCAGAGCTTCAGCTCTGACCCCTGGCAATTTAGGCTGATAAGATCACCCCATGGAAAAAATATTCATCAGCGCGGGTCAGCTGCTGGCGGATTCCTTCCTGCTGGCCGAGCGGGTGTATGAATCGGGCTATCGCCCGGATCTGATCGTGGGCATCTGGCGCGGCGGTGCGCCGGTGGCCATCGCCGTGCAGGAATATTTCGACGTGCGCGGGTGCAGTTCAAACCATGTGCCGGTGAAGACGTGGGCATATCGCGGCATCGACGTGCGCAGGCGGGAAGTGGAAGTCAGCGGGCTGGCGCTGGTGGTCGAAGCTGTGCACGCCACGTCCCGGCTTCTGATTGTGGATGACGTGTTCGATACTGGCGCCAGCATCGATGCGCTGCTGGGCAAGCTGCGGTTTCAACTGGACGAGCGCTGCCCGAAACAGATCCGGATCGCGTGCCCGTGGTTTAAGCCGACGCGCAACCAGTCCTCGTTGTACCCGGATTATTTTCTGCACGAGACCGAGGCCTGGCTCGTCTTCCCCCATGAACTTGCCGGCCTGACACACGCGGAAATTACCGTCGGGAAGTCTGACTTGAAGGGCATTCTCGATAAGCTGCAACTGGGATGATGTCCCGGGTAAACCCGGCCGGCTGAAGCCGGCCCTACAACCCACCAGCCCGTGATCCTGTAGGGCCGGATTCAGCTGGCCATCCTTTTCAACATGATCCTCAATGCGAAGGCTGTACGTAAATCATCTTCCCGTCGAGAAATGTCATCACCACCCGCGCATCACCGATCTGTTCCGCAGGAATCTTGAACAGGTTGCGGTCCAGCACCGCGAGGTCCGCGCGCTTGCCCACGGTCAGCGTGCCCACTTGCTTCTCATGGTGCATCAACCAGGCGTTTTCACGCGTAAAGGCCAGCAACATGGTTTCCAGGTCCACACGCTCGTCTGGGTTCAGCACACCACCATCCTTGCGCAGGATGTCCGAACGCCGCATGGCCGTTTCAATCGCCTCCAGCGGGTTGGCGGAAGACACGTCCCAGTCGCTGCCGGCCACAATGCGGCCCCCGGCCTCCTTCACGCTGGCGATGGGATACATCCGGTTCACACGCTCCTGCCCCACTACCGGCAGGTTGATGTCCATGATCCACGTATCCGGATAGGCCCAAAGCGCCTGGAAATTGGCGCTGACGTTCAGCTCTGCAAATCGCGGCACGTCCAGCGGATGAATCAGTTGCAGATGCGATATGTGATGCCGGTTGTCAGTCACGCCATTGGCCTGTCGCGCCGCCGCGAACGCATCCAGCCCCGCCCGCACCGCACCATCCCCAATGGCGTGCATGTGCACCTGCAGGCCCATCGCGTCAAAGCGCGTCACCGCCGCGTTGAGATCCGCGGGCGTCAGGTTCAGCTCGCCACGATGCTTGCCCATGCCGGTGTAGGGATCCACCAGTGAGGCCGTCTCCCCTTCCAGCACGCCATCGATGAATATCTTCACCGCATCCGTGTTGATCCGCGTCGACGCGTACTGACTGCGCCGTTCAAGCACGGCATCGAACTCGGGACCCTCGTGGCGCGAGAAAACGCCGTAGGTCAGCGACGTCACCACCCGCGCCGTGAGTTCGCCTGCCTGATCCAGCTTGTGAAAGGTCTGCAGGTCGCGTTCGCCCGCCGAGGCCTCTATGAATGACGTGATGCCCAGCGCGTTGAGATGACGCAATGCTGCGCGCAGCGCCTCGACATCCTGCTCAGGCGTGGGTTGGGGCAACAATTTTCTGAACGGCGCCTGGGCGGTTTCGCGCACCGTGCCGCTGGGCTCGCCGGTAACCGGATCACGCTCAATAACGCCCTTGGGCGGATTAGGTGTCTCGCGGGTTACCCCTGCCAATTCCAGGGCGCGGGTGTTGACCCACGCGTTGTGCCCATCGGAGCCGGTCAGGAACACCGGCCGGTGGGGAACGATCTTATCAAGCAGGGATTTATTCGGATTGCCGTTGGGAAACAGGCTCAAGTCGAAACCCGAACCCTCGACCCAGACTCCCGGCGCACGTTCCGCGCACTTCCTGATGGCCTCGAGCAACGCCTCGAGCGGGCGAATCTCCAGCAGGCTGCACCCGGACAAGGTGTGGCCGGAGGAGATCGCGTGCAGATGCACGTCATGAAAACCGGGTACTACCAGCCGACCGGCCAGCTCAATCACGCGCGTGCCTGCGCCCGCCAGAGCCTCGACGCCGCTATTGTTACCGACGTAGGTCAATACCCCGCCTTCAATGGCTATCGCCTCAGCCCAGGGCTGGGCGGCATCGGCGGTGAAGACCACGCCGTTGCGCAAAATCAGCGTGGGCTCCGCGGCGAGGGTAGGTCCCGCGACGGTGAGCAGGGTGACCAGTGCGGTCAGAATGCGGCGATGAATTGTCATTTTTGGGCCTCGGGTCTGGGGTTCTATTGAAATGGAATACTTGTTTCTTACTATAAAACAGTCACTTGGATATTAAATAACTGGCAGCTATGGAAAAATTGAATTTGATATAAAAGATTCATATTAAAAATGTTGCGCCGCACCATTCATGTGGATATGATGCACCGCAACAAAATTCAAAGCCCCCAAGCGGAGGGAAAATACCATGAACGTACAAGTTGAGAAGTATATGGCCCCGGTCCAGGAACTGAATGCCCTGGCCGTGGCGAACGTCGAGAAGGTCGTGAACCTGCAGATCAAGCGCATCGAAGAGACGGCGAAGCTCGGCATTGAACAGATTAAAGCCGCAGCGTCCATCAAGGATGCGGAAGGCTTCCAGGGCTATTTCGCCAGCTACGCCGAGACCCTGCGTCAGATGGGCGAGCGCGCTGCAGAAGATGCCCGCACGGTGTATGAACTGGGCAACAGCTACAGCGCCCAGGCTCAGCGCATCTTCAAGGACGCCCTGAAAACCAATTGACCTCCCCTCCGCATGCCTCGCCCCCCCGGCGAGCGCTTCGCGGATTTTCAACTTAAGCCGCCCCTCAAAAGGCGGCTTTTTCTTTTTCTGGGCGTCTCCACAGGGTGACAGCCGCACCACGGGCGGCTTATAGTATTGCGATCAAACTGTGATGTAAGTCATTGAAAAATCTTTTTCATTTCCAATAACTGAAGCAACATCACGGACTTAAGGTGCGCACGGGGCAGGAGTAGAAATTCTGGCAGATAATTTGCTTAGATCCTGTATTTCAATCCCGACTTGAATCCGAAGCCCATGTAGAACAATGAGTGACGCGACCCCCTTAAAGCGAATCCTGATCCTGGATGATGACGGCGATTTTCGCCGGCTCATCAAGGTCTACCTGGGCAAACTGCTGCCGGACGTGGAGGTGGCGGAATACGACCCGGTGGCACAAGGCGCCCCGAGTGACGATTTTGACTGGTCACGATACGACGCGCTGATCCTGGATTATTACCTGTGCATCCATAACGTCACCGGCCTCGACATCCTGCAAGCCAATCGCAAGAATAAATACTTCCCGGCCACGATCATGATGACCGGCGCCGGTAACGAGGAGATTGCGGTGCGGGCATTGCGCGCCGGGGTCTATGACTATCTGCGCAAGGAGAAATTCGACAAGGAACAGTTGAAACAGGCGCTGCTGACCGCCGTGGAGAAACACCAGGTGGTTCGGGCGCGCGCATTGGAGCAGACCAGCCATAACCACGCCTTCAACAAGGCGCTCTTTTACCAGGAACTGGAACAGGGGGATGACAGCGAGGGCGGGAAAGACCGCGTCCTGTTGCTGGTGGAACTGGACGATCACGAGATGCTGGAAAAGCGCTTCGGCGTCATCATCCGCGACAACATCGTGCGCCACGTTGCCAAGCAATGTTACGAGTATTTCAAGGGCACCAGCGCCAATCCGCACATCACGCGCCTGAATGACCAGTCAGTCGCCCTGCTGATCACCGACCCCGATCCGCTGGAACCGCTTTCCCTGACCATGACCGGGATATGCGCCTACCTGCAAAAAAATCCGTATCGATTCGAAGAAAAGAAATTGCGCTACACCGTCAGCATCGGTGTGGTGCCGGTTTCATTCGGCGCCTGGCAGAAAGTCGGCCACTCAGCCGACATGCTGCTGGAGATGGTCCGCGACTGCGCGAACATTGCCGCCAAGCAAGCAGGCAATTCGTTTTACATCTATGAGCCACCGCCACCTGTACAGGAAGAGGAATCCATTCCGGAACCCATTCCGGAGCCAATTCCTGAGCCGGTGGCGGAGGAGATTCCGGAGTCGGCCCCTGAGCCGACGCTGGCGGAGACGCCTGAACCGATACCCGAAGCGATCCCGGAACCGGCGCCTGAGGAAATTCCTGAGGCGATCCCGGAAGAAATCCCTGAGGAGATCCCGGAAGAAATCCCTGAGGCGATCCCTGTGGAGATCCCCGAGGAGATCGCCGAAGGGATACCTGAAGCGATTATCGGTGAGCCTGCGTCTGAACCGGTCCCTGAACCCGAGGTTGTAGCCGCTCCGGCGCCGGTACCCGAGTCGCCGGCGGAAGTCATCCCCGCGCCACCGCCAAAACCTGCAATTGCACCGGCCCGTACTTCCATTATTGCCGAAGCAGCCGCACCGACATTCCCCTTTCCTGCAGCCCCCGAGGGTAAAGCACAGCCCGCGCCCGTAGTGAAACCTGCAATGCCGCGCCCGGTGCCCTTTGCACCTGCCGCAAAGGCCCGGTCTGTGGCACCGGCCTCAAAGGCGCCGGCATCGGCGCCAACCGTGACGCCTGCGCCGGCCGCACGGCCGGCGGCCAAACCAGTATCGGTACCTGCGCCAGCAGCCAAACCTGCATCAGCGCCTGTACCAGCATCGCGACCGGCGGCCAGGCCCGCACCCGCGCCGCCAGCACGGCCGGCAGCCAAGCCTGCATCAGCGCCGCCACGGGTGATGAAACCGGCAGCCGCACAGGTACCACGAGCGGAAACGGCCGCCGCGCCCGCCGCCAAAATCGCCACTACTCCGCAGGCGACGCCAGCCCCGGCAGCGAAACCAGCGGCTCGCGATGAACAGGAACTCGATGAAACCAGACTGACTCCGCAGGGACTCAAGATAAAGACTGCATTTAATGAGGATCGTGTCACGCAATTATTTCGGCCGCTCATAGCACTTACCAATGAAGGACAGGTTAGTGAGCGCGAGATATTCCGCATCAATCTGCAACTGGTGGACAAGGACGGAACACTTGCGGAAGAAGCGGACATATACCAGGCCGCGGCGGACCCGGCCTTTCGCAAATTTATCGACCGCTGGCTGCTGCGCGAGACCATCGGCCGCGTCGTAAATCACAAACCGGACAAATACCTTTTCCTGCTGCGCCTCAGCGAGGCCTCGCTGGCGGACCCCGGGTTGTTCAACTGGCTGCGCAAGCTGCTCGCCGGTCTGGACAAGCGCCAGCCGGGGAAATCCATTGCGCTGGAACTGGCGGCGGCGGACTTCGTGGAATTGGAAAAGCCCGCCACTGCATTGATGACTTATTTGCACAAATCGCACGGATTCAGATTTGTGCTGGGACAGGTCAGCAGTACAGTCGATGTGCAGGCGGCGGCCGGTCAACAGGGTTCGCAGTTCGACATGGTATTAATGCACGGTAGTTTGCTGAAAGAGCTGAAGAGTGGCGCACAACAGCCGGCGCAAGGGGCGTTGCTGGACACGCTGCGCGCGCAAGGTCAGCGCATTGTCGTCGATGACATCCAGGATGCCACGTCGCTCACGGATGCCATTGCCCTAGGCGCTGATCTTGCCATGGGCCATTTTGTGGGCGAACCGATCCACCAACTGGAGGATACCGGCAGTGTCGAATCCCTGGAAATTGTCTAAACAAATGGCGGATTTCTGGCATAGTTGCAGGCATGCCGCCGGTGGCAGGAGTAATGCTTATGACTGAACCCACTGATAAAGACACAAAGCGACTCGGCGACTATCTCGCCTGCTCACGGCCGCTGTTGCAGAATGCCGTAAAAAAGCAGGGACAGGAATTGAAGCGCGCCAGCAAACCTCGCCCGCTTGGCGAGATCCTGCTCCAGGACGGAGACATCTCCCCAGTTGAACTGGAGACTGCGGTCCGGCGTCAGCGCATGGATCGCCTGCGCCGCTGCCCGGTATTTTCCACCCTGTCGGACATGGAATTGTCCGCCATCAGCGCCCGCTTCACCGAAGTCTCCGTGCCGCCGGGGCAGCAGTTCATCATCCAGGACGAGCCGGACCCGACGCTTTATGTAATTGCCGCCGGCAAGGTCGAGGTCTACCGCACCACGCTGGATGGCAAACATATTCACATCGCTGATGTCGGCCCACCGGAACCCATCGGCGAGATGGGCTATTTCCAGGGCGGCATCCGCACGGCCTCGGTGCGCGCCATTGACGCCACGGAATTGCTGCGCGCTGATTACAATGCTCTATCGCATTATTTCGAGCACGTTCCGCGCGTCGCCCATGAATTCATGCGCATTGTGGATCGGCGCCGGCGGGCCACCGAACAGGTGATGGCGCAGCCATCCGCGTAATAATCCCCACTGGCTGTCAATTCACCGCATACAAATATTGAGACGGTGATTTACCCCGGTTTCGTCATTCCCGCGAAAGCGCGAATCCAGTTAAATCCATGGTGTTGTTGGCTGCCCGCCCCGTGTCCGCGCACGGGGCAGACCTGCGCGGGCACGACGATTACCAGGTCCGCATCAAGGCACGCTGCGGAAACGTAACCCGCGCGGAATAGCCCGCCTTTCCAACACGTCAAACAGACCTTGCACCGCCAGCGCCAGCAGCGCGGCGGGCACGGCTCCCTCCAGGATCAAACCAAAATCATCGCGGCGGATGCCGCTGAGAATCGGTTGACCATATCCGCCGGCGCCGATGAGCGCGCCCAATGTCGCCGTGCCCACGTTAATCACCGCTGCGGTCTTGATGCCCGCGAGGATGGTGCGCAAGGCCAGCGGCAGTTCAACGCGACGCAATCGCGCCATGGACGGTAGACCCAGCACCACTGCGGATTCGCGGATCGGCGCGGCAATGTCATGCAGGCCGGCATAGGTGTTGCGCACAATCGGCAGCAGGCTGTAGAGGAACAACGCCGCCACCGCCGGCGCAAATCCGATCCCGAGCAGCGGGATCAGGAATACCAGCAACGCCAGTGCCGGTATCGTCTGGATGGCGCTGGCAACGCCGATGATTACGCGCGCCCATTCGGCCCGGCGCACGGCCACAACACCCAGCGGGATTGCCACGGCAATGGCCGCGCCCAGGGACAACGCCACCAGCAACAGGTGATCGGCCGTCGTGCGCCAAAGGCGTTCGCCGCGGCTGACGGCGATGACGCTCCCCTGCAAACCGAACTCCTGGCGCAGGAACGCCGCCGCAACCTCGGTCTCCGGCATCCGGTCTATACGTGCCGCCGCATTCATGCCGATCATGCGCCGCATGGAGATGCGGCCCTGCAATTGCTCCAGAACCGCCACGGCCTCCGGGACCCGTCGCGGCAGATCCTGCCGGTACAACAGCACGGCGTCATAGCGCGGAAAGAAATTCTGATCATCCACCAATGTAAAAAGGTCGAACTGCCGGATCTCCGCGTCAGTGGAATAGAGATCGATGACATCCAGTTTGCCGTCGGCAATGGCGCGGTAGGAAATGTCGTGATCCAGACCACGCACCCCGGCGTGTGGCAGTGAATAGAACGCGCGCAGACTCGGCCAGCCATCCGCCCGTTCCAGGAACTCATTACTGAGACCAAGGCGCAGATCGGGGAAACGGCGCAGGTCCGAAATTCGCCTGATGCCCAGTTCCTGCGCCTGCGTACTGCGCATTCCCAGCACATAACTGTCGTCAAATCCCAGCGATGCGGTCATGCCGACGCCCACTGATGCCAGCCGCGCCGCCAGGTCATGCGGCGATTGCAGCGCGGCATCCGCCAGGATCTCCTGCGTCAGCGTGCCGGTGTATTCGGGGTAGACATCTATCTCTCCGCTCAGCAGGGCGCTCCACAGCACCCGGCTGCCGCCGAGTTCGCGCCGATGTTCGGCGCCCACGCCGCGCGCCTCGAGCAACTGCGTGGTGATCTCTCCCAGGATCACGCCCTCGGTGAATTTCTTGGAGCCGATCTGCACCGGGCCGGCCAATGCACCGGCCGACAACAACGACAGCAGCCAGGCCAGTGCCTTCAAGTGATCGCCTCCGCCAGCAATCGCAGGGGCTCCCGCTGCGCTTTGACAAACTGTTCCACGAACGGCTCGGCCGGCTGCTCCAGCAACTCGCGCACGGCGCCCTGCTGCACGACACGGCCCGCGCGCAGCAGGACAATCTGCCCGGCGAAATAGGCGGCCTCCGCCAGATCATGCGTCACCAGCAGTACAGTCTTGCCCAACGTGGTGAAAATCCGTCTCAGGACTTCCTGGAGATCCACCCGAATGAGCGGATCCAGCGCAGCCAGGGGCTCATCCAGCAGCAACAGGTCCGGATCCAGCATCAGGGCGCGCATCAGACACACGCGCTGCCGCTGCCCGCCGGAAAGCTCCAGGGGATATCTGTTCAGCTGATCGGAATGCAATTGTACGAGGTCCGCCAGCAGTGCCTGTCTGGCTGTAATCCGCCCGGCGCCCCAGCCCAGGTAACGGGCCATGAGTGTGACGTTCTCAGCGCCGGTCAGGTGGGGAAACAGGCCGCCGTCCTGGATCACGTAGCCCATGCGTTGACGCAGGCGCGGCAGCGTCTCAGCGCCCAATGGCTCGTCGTGGAAACAGACCACGCCGCGATCGGGTTTTTCCAGCCCGGTGGCAAGGCGCAGCAACGTGGACTTGCCGCAGCCGCTTGGCCCGATCAGGACTGTTGTTGTGCCGGAAGGTACCACCAGGGTTACGCCATCCACCGCGTTTACCGCACCGAAGCGGCGGCCGACGTCGGTGAAGGAAAGCACGCCGCTACCCGTCAGCGGGAGTGGAACGTGTGCACGTGCAGTTCCTGCAATCGTGTCTGGATCGTGCCGGGCCGCGCAGCGCGAACCCGGCTGATGGCCTCCTCCGGCGTCAATCCCGACTCCACCAGCATGCGCGCCGCAATGGTCCCGGTGCGGCCCAATCCGGCATAGCAATGCAATACGATCTTTCCGCCGCGCTGCAATTCCTGGTGCAACGCGGGCCCCGCGTTGCGCCAGGCCAGCTCAAAATCCTGTTCCGGCACGTGCATGTCCGGTATCGGCAGGTGCAGATGCTGAATACCGAGCTTGCGCGCCCGCTCCGGGATCGCGTGCACGCCATACTCGCGCATCTCTTCGCCTTCCATCAGCGACACCAGGATGTTGGCGCCCCAGGCCCGAATCGCGGTGATATCCGCTTCCAGGTCGCGCTCCCGGCTCACGTCAAAGCCATTCCAGGGCGGCTGGCCGGGACAAATGGTCATGCCCAGCAATCCTCCCGCGTGCCACACCGGAATGGCATCGATGTGCAACGGCAGCGGGGTGAAATCGCCGTTGTGCAATGAGCGCGGGGGCGCGTCGCGCACCGTGATCAGTGCTTGAGTACGGCCAGCGCCTTCTGCCATGGGGCGGAGGCCGCCATTTCGGCACACCAGCGCTGGATCTCCGGAAACTTGGCCACTGGTAGTCCGCAGCCGCCGGCATGTACAAAGGACGCGAATACATGGTGATCAGCGATGGTGGAACTGTTGCCGACGAGGTGCTTGCGCCCTTTGAGGTGATCATTCAGGACTGCGCCGAAACGCGCAAATTCCTCCTCGCCCTTCGCCAGTTGCTTCGGATCGGGCTCGCCAATCTTCAACAAACCCTTAACCATGTTCTCGAACAGGAAGATCCCGCACGCAGGACCCAGGTGCGCCGTGTTCCAGCTGATCCACTGGTGCATCTGCGCCCGCGGCTTTGGGTCCGTGGGGATCAGTTTGCCACCGGCCTTGTAAGCCAGGTACAGCATGATGGCGGTGGATTCCCACAGCACGAAGTCACCGTCCACCAGCGTCGGGATCTTGTGGTTGGGATTCAGCTTGAGGAATTCGGGCTTCATGTGCTCGCCCTTGGAGAGATCCACCGGAACCATTTCCAGGTTCTGACCGGTTTCGTGGGCCACGGCAAATACACGCAGGGAATTGGGGGATGGGGGGAATGTGTAAAGTTTCACGTTTACCTCCGGATTATTGCGGGTTGAGTTACAACGGGCTTTTTCGAACGCCAATCTTATCAGAATGACGCAATACTGATGTGCGCGCCGGCACCACCTCAGCGCAGACCGGTGACCGCATCACCCACAAACGGGTTGCTGCGGCGCTCGGCGCCGAATGTGGAGGTCGGCCCATGCCCAGGGACGAACCGGACGTCATCACCCAGCGGCCACAAGCGCCCGCAGATTGAGTTGATCAGGGTGTCGTAGTCACCGCGCGGGAAATCCGTCCGGCCGATGGAGCCGTGAAACAGGACATCGCCAACGAGCGCGATTTGCGCCTGGCGGTGGTGAAACACCACGTGCCCCGGCGTATGTCCCGGGCAGTGCAACACATCCATCTCGACATTGCCGAAGCGGACCACGTCACCCTGCCCCAGCCAGCGCGCCGGTGTAAACGGCTCGGATGGCGGGAAACCGAACATGCGCCCCTGGTCGGCCAGCGCGTCAATCCAGAACTTGTCCTCCGGATGCGGCCCTTCGATCGGCACCTGCATGGTGCGCGCCAGCTCCGCGACGCCGCCGGCATGATCTATATGCGCGTGGGTGACGAGGATCTTCTCCAGTTCCACGTTCTCCTCCCGCAATACCTCGCGGATCTGATCCAGATCGCCGCCGGGATCCACGACAGCGCCGCGCCCGGTCTGCTCGCACTGGAGCACGGAACAGTTCTGCTGGAATTTTGTAACAGGGATGATGGAGACTTTCATGCACGTGCCCCGGGTGACCGCGGCGCGCATTGGCCCGCCGGCGGGGCACGCATTATACGAATTATGAGCGCACGCAGAGTACCGGTACCGGCGCCACTCGCAACACGCTCTCGGCAATGCTTCCCATCAGCAAATGCTTGAGTCCGCTGCGGCCATGGGTGCCGAGGACGATCAGGTCGGCGCCGATATCCGCGGCAGCCTCGCTGATCTCCGTGGCGGCCACGCCGGATCGGACCTTGGTCACCGACACCGAACCCGGAGCACAGTGCTCCTGAATGAACGAGGCCAGGCTCTTTTCCGCCTCTTCCAGTTGCCACGATTGAACCTCGTCCATGTAGATGGCGCTCCCCTCCAACGGCAACGGCACCGGTTGGGGCTGCACCACGTGCACAACCTTTAATTGCGCACCGAGTCGCCTGGACAGGTCGACGGCGACACGCAGTGCACCAGCCGAGACATCAGAAAAATCCACGGCCGCCAGAATCGTCTTGTAGTCAGCCATAGCCTGATCCTCCATCAACGTCTATTAACAGATTAGTGAAGTGTAGCCGCATCCCGGTTGATCAGTATCAATGTTCGCGTAAAGCGCCCGCAATCTGACGGATATGGGCCGGTGTGGTCCGGCAACAGCCGCCGACGAGACTCGCGCCGGCCGCGCGCCAGTGCCGTGCCTGCCCGGCAATATCGTCCATACCGCCGGCCCCGGTCCAGGAATTGTCCGCGGCATGCCATTTTTCGCCGCTGTTCGGATACGCAAGCAATGGCTTGGCGGCCACCGGGGCAGCACTGGCCAGGAGTGATGCCACAAACTCCGGCGCCGTGCAATTCAGACCGGTCGCCAGGACCTGTGAGCTGCCTCCAGCCATGGCGACACAATCACGAAAAGTTTCCCCATGGCTGACTTCCGTACTATTGCGGCAACTGAAGCTGATCCATGCGCGTTGTTCCGGGAACTCCTCCAGCAGTTGCATGATCGCCTCGGCCTCATGCCGGCTCGGCACGGTTTCGAACGCAATCAGGTTCGCCTTGCTCCGAGCCAGCACCTCAAGTTGCCGGCGATGAAAGTCCGCCAGCGTGGACTTGTCCGCCGCGTAGTTGCCGGCGTACTCCGAGCCATCATGAAGATGGGCGCCATAGGGGCCGATGGCCGCCGCCACCAGCGGATAACGCCTGTTGGTGCGATGGCCGGGGTTGGCCCAGAATCGATCCCGCGCGTCACAGGCCAGCTGGACGCTGAGCTGCAATAACTCCCGGCTTCTATCTGCATCCAGTCCGCAACGGGCAAAGCCCGCAAACGTGGCCTGGTAACTGGCCGTGGTGGCGATATCCGCGCCGGCGGCAAAGTAGTCGTAATGCACCGATTCAATCAGTGCCGGTTGTTCCGCCAGCACCCGCGCCGACCAAAGCGTATGGTTCAGATCGGCGCCGCGGCGCTCCAACTCCGTGGCCATGGCGCCATCGATGATGTACAACCCTTCGAGCGTGTCCGGACGCCCGGTCTTGCTACTGGTTGGCGTCAATGTCTTTGCGCTGTTGCTCTGCCGCATCGAGAATAACCTTCTCCGCCTCCTTTGCCTTGGCCAGGGCATCCACGTCAGCCTTGAATACGTTGTCCTCGCTTACGGTCCCTTTTTCCCGCAGCGCAGTCACCGGCGCGTCACTGCCGGAACAGGCGCCCAAAATCACCGCCCATATCACCATTGCCAATACTTTCATGCCGGCTGCTCCTGAATGCAGATTGCACGCATAGATTGCTGGAATTCAGGTTGCGGGGCAATGGAGCGGCCCTGTTAAACTTCTCCATCAATATGCGTTACGAGACACCACTCATCGAAGGCCGTCTGATTCGGCGCTACAAACGCTTCCTCGCCGATGTGGAACTGGCGGATGGCAGCACCCTCACCGCCCATACACCGAACACCGGCTCCCTGGCCGGATGCCGCATACCGGGCTCCCGGGTATGGCTGCGCGATTCCGGTAATCCGGAGCGGAAATATCGCTTCGGTTGGGAACTGGTGGAACCGCGCGCCGGTGTGCTCGTGGGGATCAACACCGGGCTGCCGTCCGTGTTGGTGCAGGAAGCGCTGGCGGAGCATCGCATCAAGGAACTGGAGGGCTATGACCACGTGCGCCCCGAAGTAAAGTATGGCAAGGAGAACAGCCGCATCGATCTGTTACTGACCAGCCCGGGCCGGCCCGATTGCTACGTGGAGAACAAGAATGTGACGCTGGCAGAGGATGGCATCGCATACTTTCCGGACGCCGTCAGCACCCGCGCTGCGAAGCACCTGCGCGAACTGGAACACGTGGTTGCCGGTGGCGGCCGGGGTGTGATCTTCTTCTGCGTGCAGAGAAGTGACGCCACTGAGGTGCGCCCGGCGGATCACATTGACCCGGACTATGGCAGGGCGTTACGCCATGCGCTGGAGAACGGCGTGGAAGCCGTGGCCCTCGCCGCCGACGTTTCAGTGCATGGCGTAGTCCTGAAAACGCGCCTCAACGTGGTTTGCCTGGAGTAGATCAGCGGTCCTGGGTGTACTGGTATTCGGGTGGGACGCCGCGCCAGTTCGGAAAAACTGCCTCCATCATCGGCAAGATTGTCGCCGCGCCTTTCGTTGTAGTCCTCTTCATCATGATTGCCTGGCTGGTCCTTTGTCTTGTCGTTGCCGTCATATGCCTTTCCTTCCCCGCACTGGGCATCGGTATTCTCCTGTACACGCAACTCGACCCACATTATCCGGCGGGGGTGCTCACAACCGTATTCGCGGCGCCAGGCATGGGCATCTGGGTACTGCTGAACCTCGCGGCCCGGCTCATGCAAACGGTGCGGACCGCCGTCGACGCGGCCTCCGGGCGGCAAAAAAGGGAATCTTTCCGCGCCACTGCCCCGGAGCAATACATACTCCTGTATAACCGGTGCGCGGTCCTGGAGTTCCTGATCTGGATCTCAATATGGATGGGACACCTTGGCCTGATTCTTTTCCTGGCGCTTGCATCAGCCTTTCCTGAAAATGATAAACATGAATGCGATGCCCTTCGACCCCAAACGCATGGTGTACGGGGGTTTCAGGACCCTGGTGGATTTATGAACGCAATTGAGCGGGTTGAATGAACGCGCTGTGCAAACTGCTGGGAATTGAGCTGCCCATCGTGCAGGCGCCCATGGCGGGGGCGCAGGGCAGCAGACTGGCGCTGGCCGTGTCCAATGCCGGCGGGCTGGGCTCACTTCCCTGCGCGCTGTTGAGCCTGGATGCAATGCGCGCTGAACTGCAGCGGCTCAGGGTGGGGACCAGGCATCCGTTCAATGTGAATTTCTTTTGTCATTCGCCACCCGCATTTGATGTGAAGCGCGAAGACGCGTGGCGCGCCATCCTGGCGCCGTATTACCGCGAACTGGGACTGGAGATGGACACCCTGTCACCGGGGGCAGGCCGGGCGTCCTTCACTGCCGAGGTGGCTGACATGCTCGGCGAGTTCAAACCGCCGGTGGTGAGTTTCCATTTCGGACTGCCAGCGCCGGAATTGCTGGCACGGGCGCGAACCTGGGGCGCGAAGATTCTCTCCACGGCAACAACCGTGGAGGAGGCTCGATGGCTGGAGGACCACGGCGCCGATGCCATCATCGCCCAGGGCTTCGAAGCGGGCGGCCATCGCGGTCATTTTCTGAACCATGACCTGGCGCAACAGTCCG
>Ga0156012_1124_pt8 | contig 17116 bp, 16 predicted proteins | sample RifCSPlowO2_02_FD_107666 | JGI IMG/M metagenome (GOLD analysis project Ga0156012, IMG submission 107666) | Gammaproteobacteria bacterium RIFCSPLOWO2_02_FULL_61_13
GAACATGTCCGCTGGCCAGCCATGATTATTCGCCAGCACCACTTCCCCATCGTGTTCGACGATGGCCGCCACCACCGGCACCGGGTTATTCCAATGCACAAAGCCGCAGCCTTCCGCGTTGCAGATCCTGCGTTCCTGCCCGCCAAGCAGGCGCGGCCCCAGCCTGGTGCCGCAGTGGGGGCAGAATTGAAACGCGACTTCGCCGTGGTGCATGGCCAGGGGTTAGTGGCGGGGTTTTCTGCCCACGCGCAGGCTGATGGGCCAGCGGACCGGCATCGCGGCGTTCGCATCACCCCACGCTGCGTGCAGCGGATCGCGAATCAGTTCGATGGGGTCGGTCCCATTCCGTTCACGAAAATATTTCACCGCGGACCAGGTGCCCAGGTGCTGTAGTATCTGATCCAGAGTCCATTCAGTTTCATGAATCAATTCCGGCACGGCCAGATCAGGGAACGGGAATGGCAGATCGCGATAGCCGGTATCCACATGTACCCGTTCCGGTGGCCAGTAACGTCCCACGATGGGTCCGTGAAATTCATCGACACGGGTGTCCACTGCCGCATTGATACGTGGCAGGCCGTAGGTCCAGACTGCAAGTACTCCGTCCGGTTTCAGTACCCGTTTCACCCCGGCATGAAAACGCGCCGCATCAAACCAGTGCGCCGCCTGCGCCGCGGTCACCAGGTCCACGCTGCCGGATTCGATGCGCGGATCGGATTCCGCGGCGACGCGATAAATGATGTTCGCCCGCGGTTCGGCGTCGGCCAGTTGTTGCGGGCTGGGGTCGGTGGCCAGCACCTGCCGGAAGTGCGCGGCCAGATCCGCCGCGGCCTGGCCATTGCCGCAGCCACAGTCCCAGGCCAGTTCAAGGGACGGACATTGTTTAATGAGGTAATCGAACAACGCCGGGGGATAACCGGGGCGGTGGCGGCGATACGCGGAGGATTGGGTGGAAAAATGATCCGCGAAGCGCAGATTTGAGGTCTTGGTCAAGGATCGGGGACGGGATGGCTGCGGCCCATGGTTGCATCGCCGTGCGAGTTGGGGAAGTATTTCGCTGCATTCGGAGCCTGTACGCCACCCGGCCTGCGGTTGGAATGTTAAAAAAAGTCTTATATCATGATAGGTTACAATAACAGTCGAAGAAGTTGGTTTAGGTAGGCATCGCGACGGAGAGTGCAAAACGCGTGAAAAGCGGTGACGGAATGGCGACCACGCTCATGTTGGCGGCATGGTTGCTGGCGGCAATGCCTGCCCATGCAGACATATATAAGTATGTGGACAAGCACGGGCGCGTCATCCTCACGGACAAGCCCACGCACACCGGCTACAAACGACTGGTCAAGACCTGGAAGGGTTGGGAGGAGGCCAAGAGCCGGATTGCGCTCAAGGACTTCGAGAAGAACCGGTCGCGCTTCACCTCCACCATCAGGCAGTACGCCGAGCGCTACCAGCTCCCGCATTCTCTGCTGCACGCAGTCATCACCGCGGAGTCGGCCTATGACCCGGAGGCGGTGTCCCGCGCCGGCGCCGTGGGTCTGATGCAGTTGATGCCGGAGACGGCGCGGCGCTACGGAGTCAGTAACCGCCGCAACCCCGCGGACAATATCAGTGGCGGGACGCGCTACCTGCGCGATCTGCTGCTGATGTTCAACAACAACGTGCAACTGGCGCTGGCCGCGTACAACGCCGGCGAAAATGCGGTAAAGAAATATGGCAACAACATCCCGCCTTACACCGAAACGCAGAATTACGTGAAGAAGGTCATCAGCTATTACCACGAATACCGAAAATCGATGACCTGACAGGTTGATTTCTTGCGGTAACTGAATCTGTAAGCAGAAAAACTATTCCAGCGTGTTCGATAACCGCATTGGTTTCGGCGTCCCGGGTGGACGCTGTGATCCTGGTGGGTTGTTCCACCAGTGGTTGCATCCGGGCCTCGGCGGTGGTTGCGCTCCAGCGACGTGGTCGGCAAGACCTGGTGTGCTGCCTTGCGAAGAACTTGCATAATTCCCTGTAGGGCCGGCCGCTCCGGACGTCCTGTCCTCGGCTTTGGCATCCTGCGTCGCTCTCGGTCTCCGCTCCCGGCTCGACTCTACCGGGTACATCCCTGTACCCGTACCGCCTACATCCCTGTAGGCGTCACGCGGCATACCCCACATCCTGTGGGTAGCTTCAGCCGGCCGCTGGCATCGCGGCGGGATAAATCCCGCCCTACCGGAAACTCCGCACTTGGAATTAATGCGGATTCTCGCGGGACAGGACACCAGGTCATGACTTATCTCGGAACTCTGCGACGGCGGGATTGAGCCGCACCTTCATGGCATAATCAGGTCCGCTACCCGATACACCCGCATAAGGAGATCTGAAAATGGCTATAAAAGTAGGCGACAAGGTTCCCGCAGGTAAATTCACGGTCATGAAGGCTGACGGCCCCGGGGCATTGACCACCGATGAATTGTTCAAGGGCAAGAAGGTGGTGGTGTTCTCGGTGCCCGGCGCGTTCACCCCCACCTGCACCAAACAGCATCTTCCCGGCTTCGTGCAACAGGCCGATACGTTCCGGACGAAGGGCGTCAACACTGTGGCATGTCTCTCGGTGAATGACGTGTTCGTGATGGATGCCTGGAGCACAGCCGCCGGCGCCGGCGGCAAGGTCACCATGCTCGCCGACGGCAATGCCGAGTACACGAAGGCGCTGGGACTGGAACTGGATGCAACGGGATTCGGCATGGGTATCCGCGGCCAGCGCTTTGCGATGATAGTTGTCGATGGCAAGGTCACGGCGCTGGAAGTGGAGCCGGCGGCCAGCGGCTGCACCGTCAGTTCGGCGGCGGGAATTCTGAGCAAGGTCTGAGGAGAATCCGGAAAAGTCCATGACGGTGACACTCTGACTGCGTGAATTCAAAGCCGGCCGGCGGGCTTCCCGCCGGCCGTTTTCCTTTATCTGCAAATCGCCTGTGAATTGCCTGCGATCCGCGGGGCCGGCGCCGTGATTTGTTGACCTGAACTACGGCGCGGCGCACACTACCGCGCATAAAAACTAAGGGAGCCTCGTGCCGGTGTCTGCACTGACACTCGCCGATCCTGAGGGCATCAATCCCCCTTGCACTGGCTTCAGCGGAAAGTAGTACTCCAATGGCTTAACCTGGAACCCGACGAGTTACGTCCGGCGGGTCTTTGCTTCGCCATCTCTTTTACCTGGGGTTTCGCCCAGATGCTGAACTGGACGGCGGCCAACACGCTGTTCCTCCAGTACTACGACGCCGCCCAGCTGCCGATCATCAGCATCGCCAGTGCGGTGTTGATTCCCCTCTCCGGGCTGGTGTACATCAAGTTGAACCGCTGGCTGCCGTTTTCGCGCCAATTCCTGATTTTCGCGTCGCTGTTCGTGGTGATGCCGGTGGTATTCCGCTTCCTGCTCGCCGGGGACGGGGTGCGCTGGCCAAGCCTGGCGTTTGCAGTGTGGTATTACCTGGATGTGGCGTTCGCGGCGCTGCTCATCGATTCCTTTGTCAACCGCATGTTCAACCTGCGCCAGGCCAAACGGGTATTCGGCCCCATCTCCACGGGATCCGATATGGCCGGTGTTCCCGCCGGCCTGCTGGTGGGCGTGATGGTCGGATACTCCGGCGTCGAGAACCTGCTGCTGGTGGCGGCGGGGGTCAGCGCCATCGTGCTGGGGTTGTTTTACTACGCCACGCACGCCTACAAGGCGCGCGTTGAGTCCGGTGACGTGCAGGGAACTGATGGGGATGGCGACGGCGGCGCGGCCGTGTCCATCAAGGCGCTGCTGCGGAACCCGCTGGTGCTGTGCATCCTTGGCATCGAAGCTTTTTCCGAATTCAATCTGGAATTCGTCAACAACGCGTTCTATTCCCAGACCGAACAGTACCTGTCGAACCCGGAGGCCATGGCTGCCTTCCTCGGCACCTTTTTCGCCATTGCCTCGGTGGTGTCATCGGTGGTGCAGATGCTCGCCTCGTCGCGCCTGATGCGTATATTCGGCATCGGCGGCTGCCTGGTGCTGGGACCGTCCCTGCTGGTATTGATGTTACTGGCGTTTGTCGCCAGCACGTGGATCGGTCTTGCCCCTGCATTCGTCTTCAGTTGCATGGCCGGCGCCAAATTCGTGCAATACACGATCATGATAAACGTCAACGACGTGGCGCAATTCACGCTGGTCCGATCATTGCCGCCCATCGTCCAGGACCGGGTGCTGGCATTGTCGGGCACGGTGCTGTCGCCGGTGCTCGGCGGGCTGTCCGGGTTGTCGCTGCTGGGCCTGATCCACTGGTTCGGCGCCCAGGCCGCGGACATTGCCGCGGTGACCACCGGCATCCTCGTCATCATCATCATAATCGCGCGCCGGGCTGCGCAGGCCTACAGCACCAACCTGAAACAGATGTTGAGCGAGCGCGCCATTTCCGGCGTGGAGTTGCCGCTGAACGATGCGGGTACTGCGCAGATGCTGGTCAACATGCTGTCGGATCCGGATCCGCTCACGGCCATGTGCGGGCTGGATCTGCTGGACCGGCAGCCGCGCGAGGAATTCAAGCCGGCACTGGCGGCGGCGCTGCGCCATGCCGAGGCCGGGGTCAGAGCACGGGCTGCGACGGCGTTCCAGCAACAGGCCGGACCTGCGGACCTCGACGCATTGCAGCAGGCGCTGCAGCAGGAGTCAGACCCGGTGGTGGTGGCCGCGCTGCTGCCGTCCCTGGCGCGGGCCGCGGGCAGTGACTGTGTGATTCTGATGCAAGGATATCTAGCTCAAGCTGATGCGCGCGTTGCGCAGGGCGCCCTTGTGGGATTGGCCCGGCATGGCGGTGCGGAAGGTCTCGACAACGCGGGGCGCAATCTGGAGCAACTTATGTCCAGCGCGGACACGGCAAAGCGCGCGTTTGTCGCGGAGACACTGGGCAAGATTGGCGCCTCGTCCCTGGATGGTCTCATCGTGCCGTTGTTGAAGGACGAAGATCTGGAGGTTCGGCGCAAGGCTATCGAGGCGGCGCGGTTTCTGCGTAACCCGCTGCTCGGCGCGCCGGTGGTGGAAAACCTTGGCCAGCCGGAACTCCGCCCGACGGTGGTGGAAACTTTGATTGAAGGCTCCGAGGTCCTGCTGCCGCCGGTGGACGAGCTATACGAGCAATCGCGCAACAAGCTGGAACTGCGCGCTATGATCCTGCACATCTACGGGCGCGTGAAGACGGCGGAGGGCATTCGCTTGCTGGAGAAACGGCTCATGGAGACCGAGCAGGAACTCCAGCAGGAGGCCATCATGGCGTTGGCGCGCAGCAATTATCGGCCGGGGGATGCCGGGCGGAGGATGATTGACGGGTTGATCAATCGATACTCCGCGTGCGCCACCTGGTTGTTGCGTTGCCTGATGGAAATCGAGCCGCTCGCCGACCAGACGTTGCTGCAGCGCGCGTTGCTGCGGGAATTGCACAAGAAGCAGGACGTGTTGTTCACGCTGTTGGGATTCCTGCACCCGGCGGACGTGATGCGCCATATTCGCTTTGCCTGCCTGTATTCGAAATCCGAGGACAAGGTGGCGGCAGCCATCGAACTGCTGGAAAGCATGTTGCAACGGGGCTGCCACGCGCCATTGCTGCCGATATTCGAGGGGGCTTCCCTGGATCGGCGCGTGACGGCGCTGGAGAAGACCTACCCCGGCCGTGCCGCCGGCGTGGTGCAGAGATTGCGCGAAGTGCTGGCAGGGGAGTGCGGCAGCGGCAATCGCTGGGTTGCCGCCGCGACGCTGGATTTTCTGCGCACGCGGGCCGAACTTGCGCAGCAGATCGAGATTCCCGGAAATGAACAAATGTCCACCGCGCGCGCCTGGATGCATCCCCCGGCAGAGGGAGCGGGCGGCCGGATGTCCGTGATCCAGCGCGTGACGGCGCTGAAGCGCACCGCCATTTTTGCCGACGTTCCGGAGGAGGTGCTGTCCGAGTTCGCACCGGAGGCAATTGAGCGTTCATTTTCTGCCGGCGCCGACATCATCCGCGAAGGGGAGATCGGTTCCACCCTTAGCGTGGTGGTGGCAGGCAAGGTTCGCATCCACAGCTGGCAATTGACGCTGGCCGAGCTCGGTGAGGGCGGCGTGTTCGGGGAATTGTCGGCCCTCAGTCCCGAGCCACGCAGCGCCAACGTGAATGCCGTCGAAGAAACCCGCATCCTGGAACTGAGCGCGGCCGCCGTGGAGCGCATGATCGCGACGCGGGGTGAAGCAGCGGAAGGCATCATCCGCGTACTGTGCCAGCGCATCCAGACGTCCATCACGGAAAAGACCTATCACGAAACGGGTTCCTTCCGCGTGCAGCCGCCGGCCACACCTTCCGCCCGCCCGACGCGCATGCTACTGGAGTTGGAGAAGGTGGTGTGGCTGAAGAAGGTGGAGATATTCCATACGTTGTCCGATACCATCCTGCTCCATCTTGCCCGTCTCGCCACGGAGCAGTGGCTGGACAAAGGCGATACGCTATTCGAGAAGGGGGATATGGGCACGGCGATGTATGTGATCGTCGAGGGCGAGATCGCCGTGCATGATGACGGCAAGCTGATAGCAACGTTGCGTCCGGGCGAGATACTCGGGGAACTGGCATTGCTGACTTCCGAGGTGCGCAGTTCTTCCATCTCCGCGAAAACACCGGCGCGCCTGCTCAAGATCACCCAGAGCGTGGTGCAGGAACTGATGTGGGATCATTACCATATGACGCGCGGCATGATCCGCATCCTGGTGACGCGTCTGCGCACCATGATGACGATCCAGAAAATGGATGACAGCTCCGACTCGTTGCCGGATGCAGGTGAACCTGGTCAGCAGGGAAAGACAACATGAAAATCGGGATTACTTTCGATCTCTACAGCGAGTACCTCGCCCTCGGTTATGACGAGGTCGCCGCCGCGGAGTTCGACAGCGAAGACACCATCGAGAACATCGAGGACAGCCTGCGCCGGCTTGGCCACGAGACCGAGCGCATCGGCAATGTGAAACACCTCATGCGCCTGCTGCTGGACGGGCGGCGCTGGGATCTGGTGTTCAACATTTGCGAGGGGCTCTCCGGTTTCGGGCGCGAATCCCTGGTGCCGGCGTTGCTGGACAACCACGAGATCCCGTACACATTTTCCGATCCGCTGGCGCTGTCCGTCGCGCTGCACAAGGGTGTCGCAAAGCGCGTACTGCGCGATTCCGGAGTGCCAACGCCGGACTTCGTCGTCATCGAGCGTGACGCCGATCTGGCTGCCGTGAACCTGCCGTTTCCATTGTTCCTGAAGCCGGTGGCGGAAGGGTCAAGCAAGGGCATCGACGCGGAGAGTCGCGTCAACACGCGCGAGCAACTGGAACGCAAGGGCCAGCGCCTGTTGCAGGAGTTTCAGCAACCGGTGCTTGTGGAACGTTATCTGCCCGGGCGCGAGTACACCGTGGGTATCATCGGCACCGGGCTTGAGGCGGAGTGCATCGGTGGCATGGAGATCCTGCTCAAGGAAGGGGCCGAACCGGGCATCTATTCATTCCAGAACAAACGCGAATACGAGACCGTGGTCGAATACCGCACCATCGATGGCGTAGTGCTGGAATCGTGCGGCGTGCTGGCGTTGCAGGCCTGGCGCGCGCTGGGAGGCCGGGATGCCGGGCGCGTGGATTTGCGCGAGGACGAGGTTGGCCGCGTCGAGGTGATGGAAGTAAACCCGCTTGCCGGTCTGAATGCCGTGCGCTCGGACCTTTCCATCCTGTGCCGGCTGCGCGGCATCAGCTACTTTGAGATGATCCGCCGCATCATGACCTCCGTGGAGCACCGCATCGGCAACCCGACGTTATTGCAGGAGTCAGCGCGGCGGCGGAGTGCGTGACCGGCCCCACGGGGCCGGTATCAGGTAGTGTTTCCACGTCCAGCATGTTTATGAGTTCGTTGAAGCCGGCCACCTCCGGGCGCGCCCAGGCCTCCTGCTGGTAGGCAAACAAGTCCGCCTCAGTTACGGTTCCCTGCCACCTTGCTACAACGATGCGGCGCCCGTGATCTATGGTATGGATGATCGGCATGGGCTACCTCCTATCGGGGCGGGCCTTTGAGTTCGACGACATTGTTCTCGGGATCGGTAATGTATACCGAAGGTCCGTCACCTTCCGCGCCATGGCGCTGGACCACCTTGCCGATGTCGATCCCGAAGGCTGCGAGGTGCCGGCGCAGTTCTGCTTCATCGAAGCGTTCCACGCGCAGGCAGAAATGATCCAGGTTGCGGCCTTCCTTGCCGGGTGCAGCGCCCCCCGCTTTCCCAAGCTGGCCGTCCACCACCACGAAATCAACAAGCGAGCGACCGGCCCGGAGCTGGATCAGCCCAATATCATCCTCACGGCGATCGACCGTGCAGCCGAGCGCGTCACAGTAAAAGCGCAGCATGGTGTCGACGTCGACGACGCGCAACACGATGTGATCAATCCCCAGGATGCGGATCATCGTTAATGCCCCGGCGTCATTGTCCGCGACGTTACCGCTTTGCCGGCGGCATGGGCTTGATGGCGGCCGAGAACGTCGCGTGCGCTGCTGTATCCACGGGCCTGTGTTTGACCTTGGTGCTCGCCGGATCCTTGCCGAGATAATTGTCGCCCTTCCAGTTTCGGGACGGCCGGATGGGCCGGGGGACGAAGCCGCCCCCGCAATTCGGACAGACATTGCCCAGGATGTGCTCCACGCAGTCCGTGCAAAACGTGCACTCATAACTGCAGATGTGCGCCTCGAGTGAGTCGGGCGGCAGTGGCTTGTTACAGTTCTCGCAGGTGGGTCTGAGTTCGAGCATGTCGTGTCAATCGACGATGAAGACCGTGGCCCCAATCTCCGTACAAGAGCGGTGGGGCGTTGCGTTGTCCTCGACCTGGTAACTCATGCCCGGGCGTGTACTCGACCATGCGGACCCGGATACTTCCGAACTGCCGGGTGCGCCAGTATGCGCGCCCGTGTTTCCCCTTGTGCTCGGTTCGCTCGATAGTGGACCAGTCGGTCGTCCCAAACGGTATGGCGGACATCTTCACTTGTGACTCCCTCCTTTTCGACCTTGTCCCGACCGGCCGGTGCAACTGCGCCACAAACCCGGCCAGCGTCGTGAAGTGCGGGGTACTGTCCGCCGACAACGCCATGAAGATAATGTTCTCCCGGCACAGCCCGGCAATGTCCCGACTCGAGGTCACACCGCGGGAATACGCATACAGGACCACCTTCAGCAGCAGCGCCGGATCGTAGGCCAGCGCACCGGTCTCATCGTTCTACGGTTCCGTCACGCGGTGGTTGTAGATGTGCGGCGCACCAGTTTCCGGGCCCACGTAGTATCGAATCTTCATCCTTGAAGTTGTCCCATGCTCGTCTCTTGACGGCTAACGACTAAACTCAAGCGCGCGCCTTCGCGCGTCGCTTGGAGTGCGTTGTCAGCGGTTGCTGGTGTGCGCTGCTGTAGGCGTCCAAAAGTCTCCGAATCATTTTCTGATACTGTGTATCGCGCTTCTTTGCCTCGCGTTTGAAGAACTCAACGCTGCCCCTGCTCAGCGCAATAGTCACTTTTACCGTATCGTCCCGAAAGGCAAGGTCGTCCGGAGAGGGAAGAAAATCCGGAATGACCTTGACGTTGCCAATAGGCTCATCGGTGTATTTGATTTTGTCGCTCATAGATCTGTTTTCCTTTTCTCCAATAACCTGCGCCGTAAATTCGGATGACGCCGCGTCTGTACGTAAATCGTACCGTAAGCACTCCTTCACCCACTTTCCCAAAATAGTAGTAGCGTCTTTCGGTGCCTCCGTGCGACAGATCCTCTGCAATCACGCGATACGGATCTGCAAACGCAATTTGCGCATCCATAAAGGAAACAGCGTGTTTTGCCTGATTCAGGAGGTCCTTCTGCCGATCCCATTCAAAGCTATCCTTGCTCATAGGGAGAGTATAGCGTTTATATGGCTAATAAGCCATATGGAAAGATGGGCTGTTTGCCCTACTTACGGCGGTCTCTAACGATTGAAGTGTGCGGCGCGAGCCGCAACGCGGCGCAGCGTCCGCACAGGCGACGTGTTATGCAGCGACGTCGATGAACTCGATGCTGGACGATGGCGGGGGGACTGGCTGACCATCTTCTCTAAGGCCTTCGATGTGAAATTCAATGGCCTCCTGGATGAGCTTTATGACCTCCTCACGCGTGTCACCAGCGGCAACACACCCCGGTAAGTCAGGGACATACGCCCCATAGCTTGTCGGGCCCTTCTCGATAATTGCGGCGTATTTCACAGCGTCTTCCTCATTTCTTCAGGCCAGCCTGTTTTAGTATGGCATTTAGCGTGCCCGACGGCACGTCCACGCTGGGTTTTCCCGCTACCGTAACTGTCCCAGGTCGACCAGAATGCTTGAATTGCCGATGGCTCCCGCGGTTCCGGGTCAAAATTCAACCTTCCGTTTCAAGCTGTCTGATCAGATCCCTGACCTTCATTCTTCCATGCCTCAGTTTTGAATATATCTATCCAGCTGCATAACTAGTCACTAAACGGAAAGGTTGCCGATTAGTGTTATATACATGGGGAAGGGAGGATGCGCCGGAAGGGTAGGCAAATCAATACTCTGGAATGGGTAGGTCGCGAAGTAGTTCAATAACAGGGTGCCGGGTTTGCCGTTTCCATTAACAGCAGTCGGTGCACTGCCGTATATGTATTAACAACCGGGTGCCGACAGGGTAATTGTCAATTCAAGATAGAAAAGTACGGCAACAACAGACTTTTGGCGTGAAGTGGGTGCCTCAGCCGCCATCCAACGCTTCGGTGTACAAGTCTATGACCCGGTCCAGCAACGGCGCGGGGATTGTCCGCGCCGGTTGCACGGTGAAGAAGCGTTCATGGAATTCATCCTGGCGCTGTTCCGCTTCACGCAGGAACGTTGATCGGAACAGATCCATCACCGGACCTTGGGCGCCGCGCGTATGGGCCAGGAACAGCGCGAAGAGTTGTTCGTCGCGGCCACAGGGCGTGGCGTCATAACCGACGGTCGGGATGCCCTTCTTTGCGCCGCGCAGCAGCGCAAAGTTGTCGCTGCACTCGGCCTGGAACATGTCCACGTTGTGCCCGACGCTGCGCGGGTCGACCCCATTGGCCTGCATGAACACGAAATTGCGCGCGCACTTGGTGCAATGGCCGCACCAGTGGGCATCCTTGCCGTAATCGTTCTCGTCCGGGAAACAGGACATCTGGTACTTGGCCACTTCCGGATACTGTGTGTGCAGAATCTTCGTGATGGCGAGGTCATGCAGCGGCTCGATCAGGCTCATCACCGTCATCGGGCTCGCGGTCAGGCCGCGCGCAATATTGGAAAGCTCCAATCCCCATTCGCTGGACTGGTCATAGACCGGGTAGGCCTTGAAACCGTCGCGGTTCACGTAGCTGTCATCGCAACTCTTCTCGTTGCCGAGCAGGATGTAGCGGGCATCAAAGTCGTAGGCAAACGGCACCGCGTACATGGCGTACTCGCTGATCAGATGGCCGAAGCCCCACTCGGTGAACGGGGTGCCCCAGTATTCGTAGCGATGGATGAGGCCGGTGTTGTTCTGCACCACGTGCAGGGTTTCACCGAACTCGGCGCAGAAGCGGCGGGCCAGATCTGCCTTGTAGGCGTATTCCCGCGGCCCGTCGTTATCCACGGACATGATCAGCAGCGGCCGCAGACCGAGATCCCGCGCCACGGCCCAGGTCAGCAGGCTGTCCTTGCCGAAAGACATGTTGAGCACGGCGCGCTCGCCGAGGGACTTGCCGCCGATGGGTACATTGGTCGCGTGATCATGAAAGCGCAACTCCAGCGCCAGGAAGCGCTTGAGATTCTCCGCGGTGGAGACGCCGTCCACGTCCGCGCAAAAAGAGATGTTGTTCAGCATGGCCATGAAGATCTGGTGGCGGAACAGGGGCAGGGCGGTCGCGTATTCCAGCGGCTCCTGCCGGTCCAGCATCTGCGGCAGGTGCAGGGTCTTCAGGTAGGCGAAGTTGTCGGCGAAGGCCTGCCGGTAAGGGTAGGCCTGCCAGATCGCGGGCGGAAAATGCACGTGGAAGCGCCGGTCATCGACACGCAACTCAAGACCGGTTTCCGTGACGTCACAGCCGATGCGCATGCATACACCCCCGTGGAATGGGGACGCAGTCTACACGATCATGCTTTTGAATCGGCGCACCGCCAGCAGCAACACCACGACGCCCAGGACGAACAGCACGAGGGCGTCCAGCCAGAGTTCCGCCGGCCCCGCCCCGCGCAGGATGACGCCGCGGCTGATGTTGACCATGTAGGTGGCCGGCACCAGGTAACTGAGACCGAAAAAGATCCAGGGCATGTTATCGCGCGGAAAGATGTAACCGGACAGAAAGATGCTGGGTAGCATGATCATCATGGCCAGTTGCATGGCCTCGGCCTGGGAATTGGCCTTGGTGGAGATGAGCACGCCGATGGTGAGGTTCACGAACAGGTAGCAACTGGACAGCAGCGTCAGCAACAACGGGTTGCCATGGATCGGGACCTCGAACACGAAGTTCATGAACAGCAGCAGCGCGCAAACCTCCGCGACGCCGAGCGCGAAGTAGGGCGTGATCTTGCCCAGCATCAGCGCCAGCGGCCGCACCGGTGTGACCAGCAACTGTTCCAGCGTGCCGCGTTCCTTTTCGCGCACCACCGAAAACGCGGTCAGCATTGTGGTCACGAAGATGAGCAGGATAGCCACCATGCCGGGCAGGAAAAAGTTCGGCGAACGCGACGCGGGGTTGAACATGATCTTGGGACGCACTTCAATGGGCCGCGCCGCCTGTTCGCCCAACAGCCGGCGCAGGGATTCATCCAGCCCGATCTGCCCGGTGACGGTGACAGCCTGTCCGGCGACGGAGGAATCCGAGCCGTCCACCAGCACCAGCACCTGGGCGGTCTCGCCGCGCAGCAGGTCGCGGGCGAATTCCGGTGGGAACTTGACCGCGACGCGGGCCCGTCCGGCGACCATCTCCTCATTCATTTCCGCGTCGGAGTGCACGAATTTATACACGTGGAACGTATCGGCGTTGCGCAGGCGGTCAATGAACTCCCGGCTGGCGCTGGAACCGGCTGTACCGTCCCCCGAGGTGAGCCCGCTCTGGTCGAATATCGCCGTGGGCACCTGGCGCACATTGGTGTCCACGGCAAAGCCGAGGATGACCATCTGAAACAGCGGCATCATGAACGCAAAGATTAGGGCGAAGCGATCCCGCAGCGCATGCAGCACTTCCTTGTAGACCATGGCGCGGAAGCCGAGCATCGGGTTCATGCCGCTTCCAGCTCCTTTTGGCGGCGTTCCGAGAGTTCCACGAACACGTCTTCCAGGCTGGGCAGCAGCGTGCGGACTTCCTCTATCTTCACGCCGCTGTGCGTCAGCATTTGTGTCAATTGGTCCTGTGGGCAGGCATCGTCAACAAGGGCATGGATGGAGCGCCCGAAAATGGTGGCGCTGCGTACCGCGGGAATCTGGCGCGCCTGGCGCAGCGCGGCGGTGACTTCCCCGGCCGTGATCTCGAGCCGGTAGGTCCGCTCCGGCGTGATCCCCGGCAGGCGCCGCAACTCCGCCGGCGTGCCGTCGGCAATGATGCGGCCGTAATAAATGTAGGCCAGGTGGCTGCAGCGCTCCGCCTCGTCCATGTAGTGGGTGGTCACGAAGAAGGTGATGCCGTGGCCGGACAGTTCAAACAGCAGGTCCCAGAGCTGGCGCCGGGCCACCGGATCGATGCCGGCCGTCGGCTCGTCCAGGAACAGCACGGTGGGTTCGTGCAACAGCGCGCATCCCAATGCCAGGCGCTGCTTCCAGCCTCCGGACAGCTTGCCGGCCTGCCGGCCCAGGTAGGTTTCGATATTGATGCGCGCGATGATGTCGTCCATGCGCCGCTCCAGCCGGCGACCGTAAAGGTCGTACACCATGCCGTAAAAGCGCAGGTTCTCGCGCACCGTCAAATCGTCGTAGAGCGCGAACTTCTGACTCATGTAGCCGATGCGGGCGCGCACCGCATCCGGGTCCTGCCCGACGTCGATGCCGTCCACATGGGCCGTGCCGCCGCTCAGCGGCAGGATGCCGCACAGCATCTTGATGGTCACGGTCTTGCCGCTGCCGTTCGGTCCAAGAAAGCCGAATATCTCCCCGGGCTGAACCGTGAAACTGATGCCGTCCACCGCGGTGAACGCGTCGAAGCGGCGCACCAGGTTGTCGGCAATGATGGCCGCCATGGGGCGCGCGCCTCAGGGCGTGAAAATGACGTGGGCGCTCATGCCGGCGCGCAACCGCTGATCGGTGCTGTCCACGCGCAGCTTGACGCCGAAGACCTGGTGCACGCGTTCCTCGGGGGTCTGCACATTGCGCGGCAGAAATTCCGCTTGCTGGCGGATCTGTTCCACCTGGGCCGGAAACGCGGTGTCCGGAAAGCTGTTCACACGCATTTCCGCCTGCTGGCCGATCTTTACCTGGCCGACGCGCGTCTCGGGCACGTAGACCATGATGTACATCTGTCCCGCTTCCAGGAGTTTCGCCACCGGCTTGCCGGGGGCGATCAAATCCCCCGGACGTACATCCAGGACTTCGACCGTGGCATCTACCGGGGTGCGCACTTCGCGCTCCGCGTAGCGCGCCTCGGCCTCGAGCAATGCACCCTCGGCCCGTTGCAGTTCCGCCCGCGCCACTTCCACGTCTTCACTTCGAAATCCACTCTCCACGCGCGCGGTGACCGCCCGCGCCGCCTCCAGCCGCCCTTGCGCCGCATTGACGGCGCGGGATGCCGCTTGCACCGCGGCCAGCGCGGTCTTGTGTGCGGTCTCGGCGTCATCCAGCCCCTGTTGCGGCACCAGGTCCTTGCTGCGTAACTCACGCGCCCGCCTGAGCCGCTGTTCCGCATTGGTCATATCGGCGCGCGCCCGCTCCAGTTCGGCCTGGCTTTGCGCGACCTCGGCGCTGCGGAAACCGGTGGCCTCGGTCCCGGCGGCAGCGCGCGCCTCGGCGATATCTTCCGGACGTGATCCGGTTTCCATTTTGGCCAGGTTGGCGCGGGCCAAAGCCACGGCTGACGTGGCCTGTTGCAGCCGGCCTTCCAGTTCCTGTGCGTCGAAGCGCAGGATCAGCGTATTTTTTGCAATGGCATCTCCCTCGCGTACATTTACCTCGGCAATGCGGCCGCCTTCCTTGGAGCCGACCTCGATGTTGCGCGCCTCGATGGTGCCGTAAACCTCCAGCAATCCGTTGGCGCCGGATAACTGGTGCCAAGCGATGCCGGCGGCGATGACGGCCAGGATCACGATGATTGCAACGCGTTTGTTCATCGCTGTCTCCGTCGCGGCTTGCCGGCCGGCTTGGGCCCGGTTGCGACTCCCTGCCAGAAAATATCCAGCGCCTGATCCAGCCAGCGGTCCAAATCAGGATCCGGGTGCAGCGACCACACCACGTGTGTGCCGAACATGAATTGCTGCAGCATGCGTGCAATCTCGGGTGCCGGCAGGTCAGCGCGCAACTCACCGCGGCGCTGTCCTTCCTGCACCAGCAAAAGCATATGCCCGCGCCCCTTGGGCAGGATCGCCTCAAAGTGGCGTGTCAGTGATTCGTTGCCGAGCGCCGTGCCGAGCAGGGATCGAATCAACCGTTTGCTGTGCAACCAACCGGCGGCCAGTTGATGTACCACGGTGCGGATCTGTTCACGAATCGGCAGCTTCGGGTTGATGTGGCCGGCCGCCGCGGCGATCTTGCCCACCTGCCGCTGCGCCAGTGCAATCAGCACATGCTCCTTGCTGGGGAAATAATTGAAGAACGTCCCCTTGCCGACATCTGCCGCGCGGGTGATGGCTTCCACGGTGGTGTTCGGGAAGCCGCGGGAAGCGAACAGGCGCACGGCGGTATCCAGCAGGCGCTGTCCGGTCTCCTCGCGGCGGCGGGCGCGGCGATCAACGGGAGGGGTGGAGGACTGTGTTCTAGTGCGCATTGGGCAGAATATGACCAAGGGTCATAAATGACTCTAGGTCATAAAGGCTTGCAGTGCAACATGAGTTCTGAACTTCGCATGGACTTGCGAATACTTCTGATACCCCGAAAGGGGTACATGACGGCGCGCAATTTCCGCTTTTTCCACGAAATTCCGCGCAATACCAGTGAGCCGAGCCAGATTCAAAACCTGCGGTGGGTAGAATGGCGGGACAAAACTTGAAGGGTGGACCCCACCTATCGCCAGCATTGCAGATACCTGGCGCTAATTTCCCGGAGTTCCTCATGACTGTACCCTGCACGGAAATACCTGTCCCGTTGCGACGAATGGCGATGCGCTGGGTAGTGGCGAGCGTGGTAATCGGCCTGGCACCTGGCGCTGGCGCGGCACCATTGTGGGAAAAGAAATGGATTGAGGTGCGCACGCCAAATTTCGTAATTAACAGTGCGCTTGATGAGAAAAGAAGTCTGGAACTCGCACGGCAACTCGAAACATTCCGCTCGGTGGTTGGCGCATTCACGAACATCAGCCAGGTCCCGGAGCGGGTTCCCACGCACATTTACCTGTTCGCTTCCCGTGCGCCGGAGGCGGGACTCGAGAAAAATATGGCGGGATATTTTTACGGGCAAATGCGGGGCAATTACATGCCGATGTATTTCAAGTCATACCGCCAGGCACTTGAGATACTTCAGCATGAATACACGCACTTTCTTATGTATAACCACAGCAAGGATATCTATCCACGCTGGTATGTGGAAGGTTTTGCGGAATTTCTTTCTACTGTGACATCGGAGGCAAACATTGCGCAGTACGGGACGCCGCCCGAGTACCGCATTGATTGGCTGTTTAATGGCAATTGGGAGCCCTTTGAGCGGATTCTGGACTTTGCGACGATGCAAAAATTGTCAGCGCGGCGAGAGGGGATGTTCTACGCGCAATCATGGGCGTTGGTGCATTACCTGATACTCGGCCGCAGCGCCGGTAATTTTCAAAAGGAATTCGCCTTGTATCTGGAGTTACAGGCCAGTGGACGTTCCCCGGTGGATGCATTTGCGGATGCATTTGGCGAATCGGTAAAAGACCTGAAGAAAAATATCATGCGAAGTTTTGAAAACGGGGTCCGGTATTTG